>Ga0209023_10008383_pt1 | contig 10383 bp, 9 predicted proteins | sample LakOneMetagenome_FD_187468 | JGI IMG/M metagenome (GOLD analysis project Ga0209023, IMG submission 187468) | Freshwater and sediment microbial communities from Lake Erie, Canada (SPAdes) (version 2) | ecosystem: Environmental > Aquatic > Freshwater > Lentic | place: Lake Erie, Canada | collected...
CTTCCGATCTTATTTGCGGACCTGGCTTATAAAGGCTCCGGAGACACGATGAATAATGGCGGCCGCGGCGGTTCTGACCAGTACACAAAGGACCCGGTGAACACAAATCTGTTCCAGTTCAGGCGCATATATTTAGGTTATGATTACAACATCAGCAAGAAATTCTCTGCTGAATTTTTGCTTGCAGCGGAAGATGATATTGCAGCCGGCGTATTAGGACAGGGCAACGGAGATGTACTTGTTGATAACAAGTTCTCACCTTATATAAAGCTGGCGAACGTTCGCTGGAAGAGTGTGTACAAAAACGCCGACCTTGTCTTCGGCCAGATGAACACTCCGGGTTTTGCCAAAACAGGTAAGAATAATCAAACAGCGGAAGAAGTATGGGGTTACAGATCAATTGAAAGAACGATAGCTGATATACGCCGCACTCCGTCTTTCGATTTCGGCGCAGCACTGCAAGGCACATTTGATAACAAGGGTAATTTTGGGTATATCGTAATGGCTGCAAACGGCCAGAGCGCAAGACCTGAAAATGATATGTTCAAAGCTTTTTACGGAGACGTATTCGCAAAGTTCCTGAACAAAAAGCTGGTAATGGACCTGTACCAGGACTATCAGAAACTGAACTGGGCAAATGTAGTAGCACAGAAGCAAGGCCAGTTCCATCACGACCGAACAATGACCAAGTTCTTCATTGCGTATACGACACCTAAGTTCACGGTTGGAGCAGAAGCATTTATGAATACACTGATGGGCGACCTGCAGGTAACGAGCCACGACACAAAAACATATTACCGTACAACCAAGGCGATGGGTGCGTCAGTTTTTGTGAGAGGACGAGTATATAAAGACAAGCTGGGATTCTTTGCCCGCTATGATACTTATGACCCAAGCGGCAACCTGGACAATGTGACCAGCGACGTAGTGCTTAGTCCGGCAAAATATGTGGCGCTTACACCACAGTATGATCCGACAACAAAGGAATCATTCGCAACTTTCGGCTTCGACTATACGCCGATCAAGAATGTACACGTAATGCCGAATGTATGGGTAAATACTTATGATTGCACATTATCTGGTAGCGGATCTCAGCCATATTCACTGAATCCAAACGGAACAAGCTCAAAAGGAACTGACGCAGTATACCGCTTAACGCTTTACTGGATATACGGCAAATAATCACACACAAATCAAAAAATAAAAACAGAAACAAATATGAAAGCATTTAAGAGTTTAGCATTAGCCAGCCTTGCGATAATAATATCAGGTGGTATGATGATGACCAGCTGTAATGGATCAGGTAACGGATCGGCAGCAGACAGCACTGCCAACAAAGGCGGTGAAGACAATACGATAATGGGCGCAGGAGCAACATTTCCTAACCCGCTGTATTCAAAAATGTTCTCTGAATACAACAAGACAACAGGCCTGAAAGTAAACTACCAGTCCATAGGATCAGGCGGCGGCATACAGCAGCTTACCAGCAAAACTGTAGACTTCGGTGCATCTGATGCTCCGTTGAACGGCAAGCAGGATTCAGCACTGCCGGCTCCGGCAGTACATATCCCAATAACAGCCGGTGCGGTAGTTCTTAGCTACAACCTGCCTGAATTGAAAGATACGCTGATGCTGACACCGGATGTGCTGGCGAAAATATTCCTGGGTGAGATCAAAAAATGGAATGACCCGATGATCGCAGCTGTGAACAAAGGCGCAAAACTGCCGGCTACAGACATACTTGTAGCTCACCGTTCTGACGGTAGCGGTACATCAAACATCTTTACTACTTACCTGAGCAAAGTAAGCAAGGATTGGGAAACCAAAGTAGGTAAAGGCTCTTCAGTTAACTGGCCTGTAGGCCTTGGCGGAAAGGGTAACGAAGGTGTTGCAGGATCAGTAAAGCAAACTCCGGGGGCAATAGGTTATGTGGAGCTGGCTTATGCAATACAGAACAATATGGCTTATGCAAAAGTGCAGAACAAAGCAGGCAACTTCATCACACCGAGCATAGCAAGCATCACTGCTGCAGCAAACATCACTATACCTGCTGATGCTAAAATATCATTGACAAACACAGAAGCTGCAGATGGTTACCCTATCTCCGGCCTTACATGGATATTGATATACAAAGAGCAGAAGTATGATAACCGCACTGCAGACCATGCTGCTAAAATGCTGAAGCTGATACAGTGGATGGTACATGAAGGGCAGCCTTACTGTGCACCACTTAACTATGCACCGCTTTCTGCAAATGCAGTTTCGATAGCTGACGCACAGTTGAAAACCATTACTTATGATGGTAAGCCAGTGCTGCAGTAATTTAGTAATAGACAATTAATGAACACTTCAGTTGATAATGATCAGATTACCCGTCCGGACAATAGCTCCGGACGGGTAATTGAATCTATAAAAGCGCCGGAAAAAGTGAGCACACCGAAAAGGATAAAAAGATCAGAACGGCACATAAGGGCTGAAAATGTTTTCAGGCGAGTCCTGGTTATTGTTGGTTGGGCCACTGTGGCGCTGGTAGTTGGTATATTTATTACACTGGCGGTGCAATCGATGCTGTCCATTAAGTCATCCGGTTTTGGTTTTATCACAGGGAAAACATGGGATCCGGTAACTGACGTTTTTGGTACCTATCCTTTCCTGCTGGGTACTATGCTTACCTCTTTCCTTGCTTTATTTATTTCTATACCTTTTTCTTTTGCGGTGGCCATTTTCCTTGGCGAGTATTATCCCAAAGGATGGGTGCCTAATCTTTTAAAAAACACAGTGGAGCTGATCGCCGCAGTACCATCTGTAATATATGGTTTCTGGGGTCTGGCTGTGCTGGTGCCGATAGTAAGAAGCTTTGAATCGAAAATAGGAGTTGCACCCATTGGCCTTGGTATATTCACATCATCACTTATACTGGCTGTAATGATCATTCCTTATGCTGCATCGCTGGGACGGTCTATGATACAAATGGTACCATCTAATCTTAAAGAAGCAGCGTACTCCCTTGGCGCTACAAGATGGGAAGTGATACGCAGCGTAATACTTCCTTATACAAAGTCAGGTTTATTTGCCGGTGTAATGTTATCTCTAGGCCGTGCGCTTGGTGAAACAATGGCAGTAACCATGGTGATAGGCAATACCAGCCTTATCCCTAAAAACATTTTTGCTCCGGGTAATACCATGGCGAGTGTAATAGCCAATGAGTTTACCGAAGCAGACCATCCTGTTTATTTATCGGCACTTATAGAACTGGGCCTTTTGCTCTTCGTAGTGACGGTAGTGATCAACATGATAGGAAAAAGACTGATCAAAAAAGCAACAAACGGATAAGATGAGCGTGCACGTAAAATACAGGATCGGAAAAAGCATCGCCTTCCAGGCATTGATAATATTATTGTCAGTAGCCTGCGTGATACCGCTGCTTTTTATTTTGGTATATATCATACAAGCAGGGATCACAAAGATCAACTGGCATTTTCTTACTAACCTGCCAAAACCCGTGGGCGAATCAGGCGGAGGTATAGCCAATGCTTTGCTGGGTAGTATCATCATCATAGCGGTGGCATCGGTAATCGCAATACCATTTGGTATACTATGCGGTATATACCTGAGCGAAAACAAAAATAGTAAATTGGCCTACTGGAGCCGGCTATGTGTAGACATATTGCAGGGTGTACCATCGATAGTTATTGGTATAGTTGCCTACTTCTGGTTTGTGAAGCCTTTCGGAAGCTTTTCTGCATTATCCGGAAGTATAGCGCTGGCTATAATGATGCTGCCGATAGTGGTGCGCTCTACAGAAGAAACTTTATTGCTGTTGCCGGATTCATTGAAAGAAGCGGCGTTCGCATTGGGCATGCCTTTTCACAGAGTGATACTGAAGGTTATTTTGCCATGTGGTATCAGCGGCATACTATCAGGAGTGATGCTGTCGGTAGCCAGGATAACAGGCGAAACAGCTCCGTTGCTGTTTACCGCGTTCGGCAATCCGTATTTATCTACCAATATTACCAAGCCCATGCAGAGTCTTCCGCTATTGATCTTCAACTATGCCACCAGCCCGTATAACGACTGGCACGACCTGGCGTGGGGAGCATCTTGCATATTGCTGATATGGGTACTGCTATTGAATATTTTTACAAAGCTGATAACGAGAAAATGGAAAGTACAATTGTAAAGGCGGTTAACTACAACGCCTATTTCGGGGATAACCATGTTGTGAAAAACGTGAATATAGATATTCCGCGGAATACGACAATAGCGGTGATGGGCCCATCTGGCTGCGGCAAGACCACCTTTTTGCGTGGTATCAACCGTATGCATGAGCTGATACCGGGGGCAACAGCGAAAGGAAAAATACTGCTGAACAATGAAGATATACTGGAGATGCATCCCATCTTTGTGCGACTGAAGATAGGCATGGTGTTCCAGCGGCCAAACCCGTTTCCAAACCTGAGTATCTATGACAATGTTATAGCAGGTTATAAGCTGAACGGCATAAAGCTGCCAAAGACTGAAAAGGACCGGATAGTAGAACATTCACTGACCCGCGTGGCATTGTGGAATGAAGTAAAAGATTCGCTGACCAAGAAAGGGTCTTTTCTTTCCGGCGGACAACAGCAACGGTTGTGTATAGCAAGAGCGGTGGCTATGGAGCCGGAAGTACTGCTGTTTGACGAGCCAACATCAGCATTGGACCCGATCTCTACTTCGACGGTAGAAGAACTGTTTCATGAGCTGAAGAAAAATTATACGCTTATAATCGTGACACACAATATGCAACAGGCAGCACGTGTAAGTGATAAGACCGCTTTCTTTTACATGGGTGAGCTGGTGGAATATGGAGAAACAAAGCAAATGTTCACCAATCCAAGTGACATAAGAACACAAAACTATATTACCGGCAGGTTTAGTTAATACCTGACCCCGCTCTGAAGGAGACCCGATTACAACGAATTTCAACACACAAATATTATCAATGACACAGTTAGAAAACGAGATACAAGCAATAAAGACGGAAGTGCTGAGTATGTGGAACCTGGTGGAGTCGCAGCTGGTGAAATCTAAAAATGCGCTATTGCACTTTGACCGGGACCTGGCCAGGGAAGTGGTGCTTAAGGAGAAGCGTGTGAACGCATTTGAGTTAAAGCTGGATCGTGACTGTGAAAACATTTTTGCGCTGTATTGCCCGGTAGCGATAGACCTGCGTTTTCTGCTAGCTGTGCTGAAGATCAATAATAACCTGGAGCGAATAGGGGACATAGCAGAAGGTATAGCCAAGTACATCATAGAGCCGATAGAAGATTTTGACCATGCGATATTCAACAAGACTGGCGTGCTCAAAATGTTTGACGACTCCATCAGCATACTTGCTGATACACGCATTGCGTTCGAGAAGGAGGATACCATACTGGCCCGCAGCATTTTTAAGCGGGATGAAGTGCTGGATACCATCAACCGGAATGCAATAGAAAAAGTAAGTGAATGTATTAAGGCTGATATAAACGTAATGAGCGATGCGTTGTACGTGCTTTCCATTATCCGTAAGCTGGAGCGAGTAGGTGACCAGGCGAAGAATATGGCCGAAGAGGTGATCTTCTTTGTGGAAGCTAAGGTGCTGAAACATCAACAGGACACAGGAAAGAGCTAAAATAACTGATAAGGCGCAAGGGTCATTGAAGGTGTGTTTAATTATTCTGCGTTTTACAGGGCCCCGGATGCGGGGCTTTTTTATGTGCTCAAATTATCGCGAACAGCGTTCCGCAATGCATTATTTTTGTATCAAACGGCTATCAGGAATGGAGTTTATCAATAATAAGAAAGAGTTTCGTTTTGAAGCACAGTTACCCGACGGCGAGTTTGCCCGGCTGGACTATCGCTGGCTAAAGGGCAATATGGTGCTGATGCACACAGTGGTACCTGACTCTGCAAGGGGTATGGGCGTAGGCGGAGCGCTGGTGAAGTACGTACTGGACTACGTCCGTGCTCACGATCTTAAGGTGGTAGTTTATTGCCAGTTCGTAGCTAAGTATATGAAGCTACACCCGGAATATGACGACCTGGTTGCACCCAAAGCCGGTTAATTACCTTCTTCTGTAGCTTTTTGCTTTTCTGTTATCTGCCGCATCGCTTCTTTTATTTTTTTTCTCTGAAAGCAGAAAAGTGAAACCAATATGAACGCCCAGATTGCTGAATGGAAGGGAGTAGGTAGGCAAAGTATTATAGTTGGTATCCACAATAGCATTTTTACTATACTTAATGGATGGCGGTATGGATAAAGAATCTAATGGATAGGTAACACCGTTGATCGTTGCGGTTTGATAAGTCACTTCTTTAAGCATTAATGACATCGAGAGCATATTCAGCTCCGCCCAAAAAGTTGTTTTATCGCTGATCTTGTATTGCAGGCCCGCGGCGGCGGCAAAGCCCAAAGAAAAACTACTGGTCAGTTTTGAAGTAATGGTTTCCGTTACACTTACAGAAGGAACGAAAATGACTTGTTCGTTAGAGATAGAAGACATTAACGGCAATGCCGCACCGAAACGAGTATATAAATTCCACGCAGATGAACCACCTGTCTGCAGTACAAGGCTCGGCATCAATACTACCGGCGACTTAGCCTTCATATTAATATGTACATTGCCTTGGTACCCGCCACCCAGGTTCACGTTTTGGTCTGTGAATGAGTACTTGGTATTTGCCAGTCCGAAAGAACCATCCAGTTGCACACCGACATGGTCGTTGAACATATAGCCAAAACCAAGAACCGCCTGGGCGCCTGATGAAAAGGACACATTTTTCATATCGTAGGAAACAGAATAAGTGCTGTTGCTTCTTGTGCCGCTATAAGGTGTAGCATTGCCGTCCAGAGTCTGGCCTGCCTGCGGCACGGCATAACCGGCGCCTGCACGGAAATAAAATTGTGCATTAGCCACATTAGCTATTAAAGATATACCAAGGGCAAGTAGCGCTGCTTTTTTCATGATCGTTATTTGAAGCAAAGGTACCGGATTGATAACAGCATATGCTGCTGCTGTATTATTTATTTTCGTTTATTATGGCTGCTTTGTGCGCATGCGAGAGCCTGAAGGAAATACCTGCACTAATACCCGCAGAGCTAAATGGTACATCAAATGACATGGGCTCTGCGCTATTGTCACTGTTCTTACTATAGTTTATAGCGGTAGTTGGCTTCAATGTGTTACTGTTCACAGCCTGCCCGGCTATTACGTCTTCTCTTTTTGCAAAAAGCGAGAGCGATTGAAAGCTTGCTTCGGCCCATATATTAATATCGCCGCCACATTTGTGCTGTATGCCAAAAGCTCCTGCGGCCCCCAGAGAAAAATAATTGCTAAGCCGCAATGAAAGTTCTTCAATAGTGGCGGTCGATGCTTCGTCCTCTTTGATCTTTGTGCGCAACGGAATTACCAGCCCCATCCGGGCATAAAAATTTGCAGCTTCATTACCCGTTTGTACAACCAGCGCAGGGAGGAGAAATATGTTGTGCTGGGCACGGCGGGCGATCGTGAAGCGATATCCATTACTTTCACTTGTAAAGACATATTTTTTATTGATGACACCAACATTCGCGTCCAGTTGCAACGCTACATGCCTGCTGAAGTTGTAGCCTAAGCCCAGGTAGCCCTGAAGACCTGCTGCAAAAGATGCTGCCTTGATGTGATACTCTGGCGAGCGGTAGTTAACCGTCATTCCATTACTGCCATATATTGTATTGTCGATATGCGAACCATTGTATAACATATTGCCTGCTGACTGCCCTGCAAGTGCTGTAGCGTAGCCGGTGCCTATACGCATGTATAATTGTGCATTTGCGGTAGCAGGCAGGAGGAACAGGGAGGTACAAATAAGGAATAAAGAAATTTTTTTCATAATAAAGCGGCAAAGGTATTGATAACAGATATGTAATCGACGAAGAAAACGAAAAGGTTTGAGCGTTTAGCCCAAACCTTTTCTGTATAATTATATAGCGGTTATTACTTCTTCATTGCAGCTTCTATTTCTTCTACAGTTATCGGTATTCCTTTGAAGAGGTCCACATTGCCTGTTTTAGTGATCCAGATATTATTTTCTATACGGATGCCCATTTGCTCTTCTTCTATATATATACCCGGTTCTATGGTGAATAGCATTCCCTCTTTTACTACATCAGTATAGGAACCGATATCGTGTACCACGATGCCGAGGTAGTGGGTGACGCCATGATAGAAATATTTGCGGTAAGCAGGATTATCGGGATCCTGGTTTTTGATATCTGCTTTGGTTATGAGGCCTATATTCAGCAACTGCTTTTCCATTTCCTGGTTGATGCTCTTCACATAGTCCTGGAAAGGAAGGCCCGGTTTTAATATCTTTTTTCCGTGGTTATGAACGGTCAGGCAGGCATTGTATACTTCTTTCTGCCTTTTTGTGAATTTGCCGTTTACCGGAATGGTACGGGTAAGATCTGCATTATAATTACCATATTCAGCACCAAAGTCCATAAGCAGGAGCTCGCCATCCTTACATTCCTGGTTGTTCTCTTCATAATGGAGGGTGCGCGCCCTGTCGCCGGAAGCAATAATGCAGCCATAGGCGTGGCCGGTTGCCCGGTTCCTCAGGAACTCATGCGTTATTTCTGCCTCTATCTCATGCTCCATTACGCCCGGCTTCACGAACTTCAGTACGCGATCCAGGGCTTTGGCAGTAATAGCTATAGCTTCTTTGGTTACTTCTATTTCTTCTTTGGTCTTTATATTACGCAGTTCCTTCATGATTCGGGCCGCACGATCATAATTATGTACCGGGTACTTTTTCATAAGGTCGTGTACGAAAACGAGATCTGTGCGATAGAGTTCCGTATCCAGGCGGTTGTGCTCGTTCGTATTCAGATAAACGGTATCTGCACTGTTCATCATTACCTGCAGCATGGTATCAAACCCATCCAGCCATTGCACATTTTTTATACCTGATATAGTGGTAGCCTCGTCTTTGCGGAACTTGTGGCCCACCCATTTTTCCAGCAATTCGTTAGGGCGCAGCAGTACCAGGACTTCGCGCATATTCTTATCCGGGTTATCGGGGTAAAGCACTACGATCGTTTTTTCCTGTGGTATGCCGGATAGCCATAATACGTCGGCGTCAGGCTTGTAGCCATAAGTGCCGTCCCCACTTTTAGGAAATACCGGGCTTGCCGGGAAGATAGCAACTGAATTCGGCTTCATTTTTTTGATGAAGCGCTGCCTGTTTTGTTCGTATAGCTTTGAGGAAATTGGTAAGTATTTCATTTTTTAACGGGCTTTGTTATAATGAGGCGTGAAGATAAGCAAGGATCATAAATTAAACATCACCATTTTACTAACCCACCGCTTAAGAAATGGCAGCAACAAAAGATAAAAATAAAATTATATGATTAAAATAATTTTCAGAGAGTAGTGTTAAAATTAATGAAAAATAACCCTATCTTTATAACGAACTTTTTTAAAATGGATACATGCCTTCAGGAGAAGGCGTGCTTTATTGTTTATAACGAGCCGTAAAATGCTCCTGTATTGCTATCTGATGAAGATTGCATGCAGTGTTTGTTTTACAGCAATATCAATACTTTCAGGGCTTTTTAAAATAATTGAAAAATGAAAAAACTGTACACGGTCCTTACCTTTCTATCGGTTATTCTTACGGTTCAAAATACCAATTCTTTTGGGCAGGCTCCACCGGCAATACTAACGTATACGACTGTGGGTACCACAACATATACGGTTCCTATAGGGGTAGCCAGTCTGACCATAACTGCCAAAGGAGGTAAAGGTGGTACAAATGGCGACTCGGTATCTCACCCACTTAATGGTGGCGGAGCCGGAGCATGTGCCGTAGCAACATATACGGTTACCCCTGGCCTTGTAGCTAATGTATATGTTGGAGGCAGAGGAGATAATGGTGTTACATCAGCCGGAGGGCCGACCAATGGAGGCTTTAATGGCGGCGGTAAAGGACAGTTCGTAACGTCTTCTGTATCCGGCGGTGGCGGTGGCGGCGCGTCTGATGTGCGCTTTTCAGGTACGGCTTTATCAGACCGCGTGATCGTAGGCGCAGGTGGTGGCGGTGGCGGTAGTGCTTGTGGCGGTGGTAGAGAGGCCGGAGGTAACGGTGGTGGTTATACTGGCGTTGCAGGAGTCTCAACTTGCCCTGCAATAGCTCCAACTGTTGGTGGCGGTGGCGCCACTACGGGTGCTCCAGGGGCCGGAGGAACGGCTACAGGCGGCGGCAGTCCGGGTAGCCCGGGTGTTGTTGGTATCGGAGGCAATGCAGGAGGTTCTACTTCAGGCGGCGGCGGCGGCGGCGGTTACTATGGCGGCGGTGGCGGCCAGTTCGGCGGCGGCGGCG
>Ga0209023_10008384_pt1 | contig 10383 bp, 8 predicted proteins | sample LakOneMetagenome_FD_187468 | JGI IMG/M metagenome (GOLD analysis project Ga0209023, IMG submission 187468) | Freshwater and sediment microbial communities from Lake Erie, Canada (SPAdes) (version 2) | ecosystem: Environmental > Aquatic > Freshwater > Lentic | place: Lake Erie, Canada | collected...
CATTCGCACTTATCTCGTCACGCAGTGCGGCATGACATTGCCCTGATGACCGTGTGAGCAGGTAGGCGACGAACCGGACGTAACGGCTTTTTGATGTAGTGCCCGTTTAGTATGGGCTAGGCGCCATAAACGGCGAAAGTCGACTATTTATATTATTTGCCGATAGCCCCTATAAAATAGGGCTTTCATCCAAAAGCTGTTTAATCTGGCGGCTATTCAGGCGGAGCCTGTAGCGATGATCCGGTGGTCGACCAGATTCGCGCACGACGAGGCGCATCGGCCAGTCGCCGTCGATGATTTCGTAGAGTGTGGTGCCGTCTTTAGCCAGATGCGGCTCAAATTCGACATCAAGATTCAGCAGCGCGTATTCCACGTCCTTGCTGTTTTCCGGCGAGAGTTCAATGCGGATTTCGCTGCCAGCGTGCGCCCAGCCTTCAGCGACCGGGCCGACCAGCACAGGATGGAAGCGCGAGAGCTCGGTCATGGCTTCCAGCGCGAATTCCCGCTGCGCGCGCAGTTGCGCCGCCCATTCGTCGCCGCCGTATAGAGCATGATAGGTCTTGATCTCGCCGATGATGTCCTCATCGGACGGCAGCGGCGTGCCGTGCGCAGGCAGGCCTAGTTCAGCTACTGCCTTGCGCCGCGCGAGCGCCCAGTCGGTCAGCTCGGTCTCGACGATGATGCGTGCCGCAACAGCGGCAACGCTGACCCGGTCAGGCGTCATCCGTTAGAAAAGTTGTTGCCGGACTTCCTCATCCTGCTTGCTGCGGGCGCCCTCGTTGCCGGTCAGCGGATCGACAAAGCGGCGTGGTGGGAATTCGGCGTAGAACCAGTCGGAAATACCCGCCGAGTCGACCAGCGCACCGGATTCCGGGTCGGAACCGACGGTGGCGCTCACCACGCCGGGCGGCGGTTTTAGAGGTAGTTCGGGAACGCCCTTGAGTGCGGTTTTCATGTAGCTGACCCAGATCGGCAGCGCCACGCCACCGCCGGTCTCGCGCTCGCCCAGTGATTTCGGCTGGTCGAAGCCAACCCAGGCAACACCCACCAGCGACTGGTTGAACCCGGCAAACCAGGCGTCATAGCTGTCGTTGGTGGTGCCGGTCTTGCCCGCAAGGTCGCCGCGTCCAAGAGCCATCGCCTTGGTCGCCGTGCCACCGCGCACGACGTCACGCAGCAGCGTGGTCATGATGAAGGCGTTCCGCGGGTCGATTGCCTGCTCGGCGTCCTTGCCGGCGACCACCGGGCTCTCCTCGAAGATCGTCTGACCTTTGGTGTCGGTGATTTTCTTGATGAAGTACGGTTTGATGCGGTAGCCGCCGTTGGCAAATACGGCGTAGGCGCCCGCCATCTGCATCGGATTGGTTTGCGCGGCGCCCAGTGCCAGCGTGAGATACGCGGGCGTCTGCTTGGGGTCGAATCCGAAGCGGCTTACGTAGTCCTGTGCATAGCTCGGGCCGATCGAGCGCAGGATGCGGATCGACACCATGTTCTTGGACTTCATGAGCGCCGTGCGGACACGCATCGGCCCTTCAAATTTGCCGTCGTAGTTCTTGGGTTCCCAGTCCTCGCCGCCGGTCTGCGCAGCCGAGAAGAACAGCGGCGCGTCGTTGATAACGGTGGTCGGCGTGATGCCCTTTTCCAGCGCAGCCGAGTAAATGAACGGCTTGAAGGACGAACCGGGCTGGCGGCTGGCCTGGGTCACGTGGTTGTACTGGTTGCGCGAGAAGTCGAAGCCACCGATCAGACTGCGGATCGCGCCATCTTTGGGATCCAGCGCGATCAGCGCTGCCTCAACCTGCGGCATCTGCAGAATGCGCAGCGCGCCTTTCTCATCCGCAGTGACGCGCACCACGGCGCCGCGGCGCAGCCGGTCGCCCGACGGCGCGTTGTCAGCAATCGCATTTTTCACGAAACGGATAGCTTCGCCTTCGAGTGTGTAGGTCTCGCCTTCGCCGCGTGTGAGCACGACTTTTTTGGAATTGGCCTCGAGGACAATCGCGGTTAGCAAGTCATCACTATCAGGGAATTGCTGAAAAGCGGAGTCGATGGCCTCAGACAGGGCTTCCTTGCTTTCCTTGGTGTCCTTGCCAGCAGCTGGCAGCTCGACGTAACCCTCGGGTCCACGGAACGGCTGGCTGCGACGCTCATAGTCAAGAATGCCGCGACGCAGCGACTGATAGGCCGCCTCCTGATCGCGCGCCTTGATCGTCGTGGTAACCGTCAGGCCGCGGGTGTAGGCCGATTCGCCAACGAGGTCAAACACGAACTGCCGGGCCATTTCATTGAGGAATTCAGCATGAATGGTCGGGCCGCGATCCTCCTTGAGAGTCGGTGCCGCAACGACGGCAGCCTTGTACTGGTTGTCATCAATATAGTTAAGCTCGTGCATGCGGCGCAGCACGTACTGTTGCCGCAGCGCAGCCCGTTTGGGGTTCACGAAAGGGTTGAACGACGACGGCGCCTTGGGCAGGCCGGCGAGCATGGCGGCTTCCGCCACCGTGATTTTCTCTAGCGGTTTGCCGTAATAAGCTCGGGCTGCTGCCGCAAAACCAAATGCACGCTGCCCCAGGAAAATCTGGTTGATATAGAGCTCCAGAATCTGATCCTTAGTCAGCTCCTGTTCAATTTTGAAAGTGAGCGCTACCTCATTGGCTTTGCGAAGGTAGGATTGCTCGCGCGTCAGGAAGAAGTTGCGCGCCACCTGCATGGTGATGGTGCTGGCGCCCTGCTTGGAGCCGGTAATCGTGTTGGTATACGCCACGCGCAGTGCCGCGAGCCAGTCGACGCCTGAATGTTCGTAGAAATTGGCGTCTTCGGCGGCCAGTATGGCCTGCCGGACGTGCACCGGCACGTCGGCCAGCTTGACGAGGCTTCGCCGCTCTTCGCCGAATTCAGCGAGCGTGACGCCCTCCTCGGATACAACCCGTAGCGGCAATTTGGGCTGATAGTCGGTCAGGACGTCCAGAGACGGCAGGCGAGCGCTGATAAGCACCCAAACCAGCGCTCCGAGCACACCGCCGACCAATAACAATCCACCAACCAGGGAGGAAAGATAAACCACCCAACGCTTGAACATTGATGTCCTTCTTCCCCCGGACGCAAGGCCGTAAGTCATGCTACCGCCAGACTGCCGCCGAATTGCTGCCGTACTGCCTGATATGCCAATGTTGTTTTTTTCTCCGATTATAGGCGCCCAAATTCCGGGGACGGCTTGCCACGGCGCGAGCCTTATGCAACACTCCTTCCCTAACTTAAAGTTTCAGGCGACAAAAGTGGCCTAAGCTCTCAATGCAAAAAGATTTTTTGGCTCAGCTCCGGGGCGCGTTTGGGGCGAAAAGCACCCCGCTCATCGGTGTTGACATCAGTAGCACTTCGGTGAAACTGGTCGAACTGACGGGTACGCGGCAGAAGCCCGAACTCAGTCGCTACACCATTGAGCCACTTCCGCGCGATTCCGTAGTTGACGGCAATATCGCGAACGTTGAGGCTGTCGGTGCCGCGATTGAGCGCGCATTGCGAAAACTCGGGTCCCGCACAAAGTCTGCGGCGGCAGCCCTTCCGACCAGCATGGTCATTACCAAGCGAATCACGCTTCCTGCGGTCAATCGCGACGATGAACTTGAACTCGCGGTCGAAAGCGAGGCCAATCAGTACATCCCCTTCGCGCTGGATGAGGTCAATCTGGACTACGCAGTCGTCGGCCCTGTCGCCAACGACGACACTCAGCTTGAAATCATGATTGCGGCGGCGCGGCGTGAAAAGGTTGAGGACCGGGTTGCGGCGCTCGAATCGGCGGGACTCAAGCCCACAGTCATGGATGTGGAAGCCATGGCCGTGATGGGTGCCTATGAGCTGATGGCCGAAGCGCTGCCTGGTAAGGGCATTGACCAGAACATCGGGGTGCTGGACGTCGGTGCAACCTCCACTCGTTTTTACGTGTTCCGTAATGATGAGCAGATTTTCATGCGCGAGAGCCCGTTTGGTGGCAATCAGCTAACCCAGGAAATCCAGCGCGCATACAATATGACCGGCGAAGAGGCTGAGGCGGCCAAACGCTCGGGTAATCTGCCGGCCAACTACGACAATGACGTTCTACGGCCCTACGTGGACACGCTTGCAATCGAAGCGGCACGTGCGTTGCAATTCTTCCTCACCTCCAGCGCACAGGGCCAGCTGGATTACATGTTGCTGGCGGGTGGCTGTGCATCCCTCCCCGGATTGTCGGACGCGGTGTCAAGGCGGACAAACGTGGTGGCGTCGGTCGCCAATCCGTTTTCCGAAATGGGGCTGAGTCCGGGCGTCAAATCGCGCCAGCTTGCTGCGGACGCGCCCGCGCTCCTTGTCGCCTGCGGGCTCGCAATGCGGAGGTTTGACGCATGATTCGCATCAACCTGCTGCCCCATCGTGAGGCAAAACGCGCGCTTCGTCGTCGCGAATTCAATGTCATCCTGATCGGTACGCTCGTTTTCGCGGCAGCGCTCTGGTACGTGGGCAAGCTGTACCTTGACGAGCGCATTGCCACGCAACAGCGCCGCAATGACATTCTGGTCGCAGAAAACAAGAAACTCACCGAGCAAATTGATGAGATCAAGAAGCTGAAAGACCAGACTGCGGCGCTGCTGGCCCGCAAGCAGGTCGTCGAAACGCTTCAGGTGAACCGAAGCGCGTCGGTAAAGCTGCTTGATCAACTAGTTCGTCAACTGCCCGACGGTGTATACCTCAAGGCAATTAAGCAGACAGGCACCAAGATCAACATGACGGGGATCGCGCAGTCAAACGCTCGCGTATCCACCCTGATGCGAAATCTGGAATCGTCGCCTTATCTGATGAATGCAGAGCTGGTTGAAATCAAGGCGGCAACTGACCGTAACCAGCAGCGCGTCAATGAATTCAGCCTCAATATCAGCCTTAAGGGTCTTGAGGCGGTAGCCGCCGCGAAGCCAGGGCAGCCTGTCACGCCGGCTGCGGCACCAGGGTCGCGTGAAAAAGTCATGCAGGCAATCACGAAATAGGGCGCAATGATGACTTGGGACGAAATAAAACGCCTGAATCCCCGCGACATCGGGATTTGGCCAATACCAGCAAAGATCGCAGCCGTTTTGCTGTTGTTCCTGATTTTGACTGGCCTGGCCGCGTATTTTGGCTGGATGCCTCAGTACGATGAGCTTGAAGGCAAGGAAAAACAGGAAGTCGTGCTGCGTCAGGAATACAGCAGCAAGAAAGCTCAGGCCATCAATCTCGATCTGCACATCCAGCAGCTCAAGGAAGTTGAGCAGCAATTTGGCGCCCTGCTGAGGCAGCTGCCGAGCAAGAGCGAGATGGACGCTCTGTTGTCAGACATTAACCAGGCCGGCCTTGGGCGCGGATTGCAATTCGAATTGTTCAAACCAAGCGCCGAGCGGCAGCAGGACTTTTATGCCGAATTGCCAGTTGACCTTCGGGTAACAGGCACATATCACGACATAGGCGCATTTGCGAGCGATGTTTCGCAGCTCTCACGCATCGTGACCCTAAACGACATTTCAGTCGTCAACAAGGATCCCAAGGATCTGATGTTGACCATGGAAGCCGTCGCGAAGACATTTCGTTACCTTGACGACGACGAAGTTGCGGCCCAGCGCAAGGCCAAAGACGCGCAGAAGGCGCCCAAGAAATGATGACGCGTCGCCTTAACCTCTTTATGGCGACCTGTGCGCTAGCTCTGCTCGCCGGTTGCGGCGGCGACGGCGACGAAGATCTTCGCGCCTGGATGGCAGAACAAGGTGTGTCCTCCCGTGGCAAGATCGAGCCGATCCCCGCGATGCGTCCTTATGAGGCCTTTACCTACAACGCTTTTGACCAGCCTGATCCTTTCAAGCCGCGCAAGATTGAAACCGGCAAGGGGTCACGTGGCCCAGACATGTCCCGTCGCAAGGAGGCGCTTGAGGCATTTCCTCTGGAAACCCTCAAGATGGTGGGTACGCTGCAGCGCGGGCGGGCCATGGTGGGTCTGATCAAGGCGACGGACAACCGCGTTTTTCAGGTACGGCAGGGCAACTACATGGGCCAGAACTTTGGGGTGATCACCACGGTAACCGAGGGTGAAATCACATTGAAAGAACTATTTCAGGATGGCGCGGGCGATTGGGCCGAGCGCCAAAGCAAGATCATGCTGCAAGAGCGGGAGCAAAAGAAATGAACGTCACTCAACTATTGCGCGTACTTCGCATGGGGAGACGAACGTCGATCGCGATCACCATGTTCGCCCTTTGCAGTAGCGCTACCTCCCTGTTCGCGCAGAACGTTATCGAAGACGTCGCAGTCGCGAAAGGCGCTGCAGGCCGCACGACGCTGACATTTACGCTGAAGGAGACTCCAAGCGCCGCGCCTTCGGTATTTGCAATCGCGACGCCACCGCGCTTAGTCCTCGATTTCGCCAACACCACGAGTGTCGGCAAGGCGACAAACGATGTGACCGACTCCGTGCTGCGCAGCTATAACGTGGTGCAGGCGCAGGGGCGCACGCGGGTGGTATTGAATCTGACCAAAACACAGTCCTACGAGGTCAAAACCGAGGGGGCTCGTTTGACTGTTGCCCTATTCGACGCGCCAGGCACAGCCGTAGCTGACTCGGCGCCCGAAACCGGGCGCTTTACCGCCGCCTCCAAGAGTGAGGGTTCTACGTTCGGTTTGCGCGATGTGGACTTTCGTCGCGGCCAAGCCGGCGAAGGGCGCGTAATTGTCGATTTGTCTGATGCCAACTCTGGCATTGACATCAAACAACAGGGCAAAGTGCTAATCGTTGACTTTCTTCGCACGCAAGTCCCCCGAAATCTCGAGCGCAAGCTGGATGTGTCTGATTTCGGAACGCCCGTGCAGTTGATTGACACCTTCACCCAAGGTAACAACACTCGCATGGTGATTGAGCCCAAAGGATTGTGGGAGCACTCGGCCTACCAAACCGACAACCGTCTGATTATTGAGATCAAACCGATCATTGAGGATCCCAACAAGTTGACCCAAGGCTCCCGCCCAGGCTACAAGGGAGAGAAGCTGTCGCTCAACTTCCAGGACATCGCCGTGCGGTCGGTGCTGCAAGTGATCGGGGACTTCACCGGGCTCAACATCATTGTGTCGGACACAGTGACCGGCAACGTTACGTTGCGACTGAAGGATGTGCCGTGGGATCAAGCGCTGGATTTGGTCATGCAGGCTCGTTCGCTAGACATGCGCAAGAACGGAAATGTCGTCTGGATTGCGCCCAAGGAAGAGCTGGCGCTCAAAGAGAAGAAAGAGCTTGAGGCAATTGCGCAAGTAGCAGACATTGAGCCCCTGCGTAGCGAGATATTCCAGCTCAACTATCAAAAGGCGGAGGAAGTCCGCAAAATGCTTTCTCCTGGCGGTGGCGCCGGTGGTCAGGCTGGTGCCGCCGGTGGTGTTCTTTCCAAGCGAGGTAGCGCGACTGTTGACGTACGTACGAATGTGCTGATAGTACAAGACACGCCATCAAAACTTGATCAAGTACGAGCGCTAATTCAACGCATTGACATATCGGTCAAACAAGTGCTTATTGAAGCTCGCGTTGTTATCGCTGACGATAAATTTAGCCGCCAGCTTGGCGCGAGATTTGGAATTGGCGCTGGCGTTTATAACAACGGGCGGAATATAGGCATCACTGGAACACCGAGTGGCGATCCTAACCAAGCTAACGTACCTGGCACCGGCATTGCTACTGGGTTTTCACCTTCAAGCTATTACTGGCGCATCAAACCTGACACTACCACCGGTGGACTAACCGGCGAGTACATCAACTCCGTTCCCTATAACGTCAATTTGCCGGTGAGTAATCCCGCTGGCACACTGGCAATGACCTTTCTCAATTTGGGCAACGGGAACTTGGTCAATCTGGAGTTGTCTGCCGCTGAGGCAGCTAACCGCGGGAAAGTCATTTCCAGTCCGCGAGTAGTTACTGCTGACAATCAAAAGGCCTCGATATCTCAAGGACAGGAATTCAAGCTCCGTGTCTCAGGGGGCGTTGGTGGTCAGTCTTCGGTTGTCACGATACGCGCGGTGCTCGGCCTTGACGTGACTCCGCAAGTTACACCCGACGGTCGTGTTGTTCTGGATGTTGACGTCACAAAGGACTCTATTGCCGGCTTTCAGGACGGCAGCCCGATCGTCAATACGCGGCGCGTGTCCACTAAAGTGATCGTTAACAACGGGGATACAGCCGTGCTTGGCGGCATTTACGAAGAAACGATTACCGACTCTACCGACAAGGTTCCGTTGCTGGGGGATGCTCCGGTCATCGGCAACCTTTTCAAGCGAACCAACCGTGGAACCGACAAGCAGGAGTTACTGATATTCTTGACGCCGCGTATCCTTTCGGACGCTGCTGGCACGGTCAAGTAACGCCAGTTCCCCTAAGGCTGGGCGCAGACAGGGTCTGCGCCCTTTTCACATCTGGGTTTTGTGCGATCACGCAACGTATTTTTGATTGGCCTGATGGGCTCCGGCAAGACGACCATTGGTCAATTGCTGGCCAAGCGAATTGGACAGCCATTCATCGACTCCGACCATGAACTCGAGCAGCGCACCGGCGTCAGCGTTGCGACGATCTTTGAAATTGAAGGCGAAGCCGCCTTCCGCTTTCGTGAAGCCTCCATCATTGAAGAGCTCACGCAGAGTCGGGGAATCGTGCTTGGAACCGGCGGGGGAGTGATACTTAACGCGAATAGTCGTCGTGTCCTGCACGAACGCGGAACCGTCATTTATCTGCATTCAACGGCAGAAACATCCTATGAACGCGTCAGGCGAAACAGGGATCGTCCTCTGCTGATGGTAACTGACCCGTTGATGCGCCTGCGCCAACTTTACGAGGCGCGACATCCTCTGTACCTTGAAACGGCGCACTACACCATCGAATCGTATCGTGACCGTCCGAGCGCTGTGGTTGCGGAAATCGTTCAGCACCTTGAAGCCACTGACGCGCTTCAGGTGGTGGCTTCACCGACGTCAATGGCGAAATAACCGTTCGTCAACACCCGCTCTTCTGCTTTAGATGGAAATAAATTGGGCGACTAAGTCGCCCAATTTCACATCGTGGTAGACGAGGTGCTTCCTCGGGAAAATTCGCTACTGGCAGGTGATTTTTGCTGATGCGGTCTTACTCTTGACATCTGCCACCGCAATGTTAATGATGTCTCCTGCAACAAATGTCGACGTAGCAGATAAAGTCACGTTGCCTCCGCTTACAGTGGTCCCCGCGGGGCGATCAGTCGCCACAACATACGGCGCTGTTCCGCCAGATATTGTGAACACGACCACGGAATTCGGCGCACAGACAATCTTGGCATCGGGAGGCGTAACGATCAGAGTGTCCGGCGTCGGCGGTGTTGGTAACGGTACCGTTCCCGCAATACTGTCAAACGTTGCAGTAATGACGCGCCCACTTGCATCCGTAATAGTGAACAAGGTCGTACTGGTCCCCGCACACGAACCCCCAAGCGTTATGGCGTTAAATGCGCCACCAGAAGTTGATACGACCACCGTTTGACCGCGCGTCGCCCCGGCTTCAAGCACTACATTTGCGATCGAATTGGCAAAAACAGTGTATGGAGCAGTTCCGCCGTAAATCTGATAGCTAGTGCTACCAGCGCCACAGGTATTGACATAGTAACCCGTGATGCTCGCCTTGACTGGGCTTACGCTGTAGGCCGGCGTGCCACTGGTTGACTGCACGATCGTGAACGATTTCTCGACCCGGTTTCCACTTGCAGTGTCGGTCGCGCGAATTAGCGACACTTGGCTCGGAACGCCCGCATCTGAACGTAGGGAGACCAACGCCTGACCATTCTGGTCGGTGACGACAGTTTGCGTTTTTGCGAGAACGACGGCGGCCTGATCAAGCACGAAGTTGAACGGTCCTTGCAATACGTCAAAGCGAATCTGGCGGTTAGCAATTGGCAGCGTGTTGGCGCCCTTGACCAAAATCGAGACCGCTGCCGTTTCGCCACTACAAATTGCCGTGTTGTTCGTGGTACTGGCAGACGAACATTGCGAGGCGTTCGCTGGCGTGACCACAAGGGCACCAAGCAGCGGCGAGGGCTTGACCGTCACGCTAACGGCGACGGCCTGGCCGAACGAGTCCCGCACTGTCAAATTAACGTTCTTCTCCACATCGACCTGATTGGCAGTCAGTGTTATTGCAGCACCAGACACCGCTTGCGTGACGGGTAACACGACCGCATCGGACGTAAATACCTGAAAAGGTCCTACGCCGCTGTTGATCGTAACAACGGCGGGGGTGCCGGAGTAGACGTTCAAGACGCCAGGACTAACGACTAGCGCCGGCACGGGAGTCGTAGCAAACGGATCCTGAGCCCCACCACCACCGCAACC
>Ga0209023_10008385_pt1 | contig 10382 bp, 11 predicted proteins | sample LakOneMetagenome_FD_187468 | JGI IMG/M metagenome (GOLD analysis project Ga0209023, IMG submission 187468) | Freshwater and sediment microbial communities from Lake Erie, Canada (SPAdes) (version 2) | ecosystem: Environmental > Aquatic > Freshwater > Lentic | place: Lake Erie, Canada...
CCGGCAAATGTCGCGGCGGTCGAACTGATCGTGGAGGCGCAGGATGAGGCGCATGGCGCGCGGATCATCGCCGGGCTGACGGAGCGCGGGATGCGGACGGTGCGCCGGGGCGGAGACGTGTGATCTCAGGCGCCGCTTATGATCCACGTTTGGCTCGGTTATATGAGCCTCACGTCTTGCCGTTAACGAGGTGGGCGGGACTTCTTCGGGCGACAGGGTGGGACGTGCCGGACTTTGATCCCGATGATGGCGGCATTCACGCCAGCGCCTTGTTTCTTCTGGAATCGCCTGGCCCCCGCGCTGTCCAGAGCCGCTTCGTCTCAAGAGACAATCCAGATCCTTCGGCGCGCAACATGGCGGCGGCGCTCAACCTCACTGGGTTCGAACGACGCGACACGATCTTGTGGAATGTCGTGCCCTATTGTGTGAGTACGCGAGAGCGAAACCGGAACGCGACAGTCCAGCAAATCCGGGCGGCGGCGCACGTGACCCAAGAATTTGTCGACATGCTTGCGAACCTCAAAGCCGTGACATTTTGCGGTCGTCGGGCGCAAGTCATGTTGCCCCTGTTGAAATTCAGTGCTGGCGTTGGTGTCTTTTCGACGTTTCACCCCGGCGCCCAGTCATTTAACCGAGAACGTTGCCGAAGCGACATTCTGGCGACCTTCAGGGAAGTTCGGGCGTCAATCCAAAGGCCACCTAGCGCCAATCTTGCCCTCGCGACCCGCGGGGTGTAGGGAAATCGCCATCGGAGCATCCGCGCCGAGGATAGACGAGCCATGTCCGCAGTTTCGACCCTGAAAACAGCGACGACGAAAACGACCGCGAAAGCGGCCGTCAAAGGCTGACGTCCTCGCTCCCGGGCACCTCCCTCGGACCGCGAGGGGGACCAGCGCTCAGCGAGCGCAGGCAATCCGGGGGAGCCAACTAAAGACAGGATTTGAGAAAATGGGCTACCAGGCCGGCGGCTATAAGGTCGCGATTGTCGGCGCCACGGGCAATGTGGGCCGCGAAATGCTCGATATTCTGGCCGACCGCCAGTTTCCCGTTTCGGAGGTCGTGGCGCTCGCCTCGCAGCGCTCGATCGGCACCGAAGTTTCGTTCGGCGACAAGACGCTGAAGTGCAAGGTGCTCGACAATTACGATTTCTCCGATGTCGACATCTGCCTGATGTCGGCCGGCGGCGAGACGTCGAAGGAATGGTCGCCGAAGATCGGCGCGCAGGGCTGCGTCGTCATCGACAATTCGAGCGCGTGGCGCATGGACCCGGACGTGCCGCTGATCGTGCCGGAAGTGAATGCCGCTGCCGCCGCCGGCTTCACCAAGAAGAACATCATCGCCAATCCGAACTGCTCGACCGCGCAGCTCGTCGTCGCGCTGAAGCCGCTGCATGACGCGGCGACCATCAAGCGCGTCGTCGTCTCGACCTATCAATCGGTGTCGGGCGCGGGCAAGGAAGGCATGGACGAACTCGACCGCCAGACCAAGGCGCTCTATTCGCTCGGCGAGGTCGAGACCAAGAAGTTCCCGAAGCGCATCGCCTTCAACCTCATTCCGCACATCGACGTCTTCATGGAAGACGGTTTCACCAAGGAAGAGTGGAAGATGATGGCGGAGACGAAGAAGATCCTCGATCCGAAGATCAAGCTGACCGCGACCTGCGTGCGCGTGCCGGTGTTCGTCTCGCATTCGGAATCGGTGAACGTCGAATTCGAGAAGCCGATCAGCGCCGAAGAGGCGACCGCGATCCTGCGCGAGGCGCCGGGCGTGCTCGTGATCGACAAGCGCGAGCCCGGCGGCTACATGACCCCGCACGAAGCGGCCGGCGAAGACGCGACCTATATTTCGCGCATTCGCGAAGATGGCACGGTCGAGAACGGCCTCGCCTTCTGGTGCGTCAGCGACAATCTGCGCAAGGGCGCCGCGCTCAACGCGGTGCAGATCGCGGAAGTGCTGGTCAACCGCAAGCTGATCGCGCCGAAGAAGAAGGCTGCGTGAAATCGGATGCTGTCATCCCGGACGGCCGCAGGCCGATCCGGGAACCAGCATGTATGGTGTTGCCCTTAGGTCCCGGATCGGCCTTCGGCCGTCCGGGATGACATCTCTGGTTACGCCGGGCCGACGACCTTCAAAGGCGTCGCATAAGGCTCGATCCGCAACGTATCCGAAAAAATCAGCATGACGCGCGTGGACGGCGCCTGTTCGAGGTCGCCGTTCGCCGCCTTGCGCACGGCATAGCGCCAGACTTCGAGCTGGCCGGCGGCGCGCATCTTCGCCGTCAGCCGCGCGAGCTCGCTGCCCTCGCCTGACAAGTCCTTGTCAGTCACGCCGATCACGATCTCGTCGCGGGCGCTGACGATCGTGAACAGCTTCACGCCCTCGGCGGCGCCGGCCTTTGTTGTGCGCGCGCCAGCGGCTGCGGCGAGCGCTGCGACGCCGAACAGGCGCAGCGCCTGGGCGCGAGTGAAGGTTGTCGTCACGTTCAATCTCCGTTGCCGAAAAATTCGGCGTCGGAGCCCTGCTTAGGCGCGATCGCGGCAGCCGCGCGTGCGAGCCCGCACCCCTCAGATCGGCGGGCCTGCCGTCGGCGCCTTCGGCGCATGCGTGTTCACGAAGGCGACGTACTTATCCATCCAGCCCTGAATGAACTTGCGGCTCTGTTCGCCGATGTCGCCGTTTGCGTCGAACAGCCCGTCCTTCATCTGCAGGAAGACTTCGGGCTGGCCCAGCGTCGGCATGTCGAGATAGGCGAGGATGTTCCGCAGGTGCTGCTGCGCCATGCAGGTTCCCGCCGCGCCGACGGAGACGCCGAGCACGCTGGCCGGCTTGCCCGCCCACGCGCTCTGACCGTAGGGGCGCGAGGCATGGTCGATAGCGTTCTTGAGCACGCCGGGAATCGAGCGATTGTATTCGGGCGTCACGAAGACGACGCCGCTCGCGCCGGAAATGTCCGCCTTGAGGCGGCGCACGGTTTCGGCCGGATGCGCGTCGTCGTCCTGGTTGTAGAGCGGCAGGTCGCCGATCTCGACATGTTCGAGGGTGAAGCCCTCCGGCGCGCGCAGGCTGAGGGCGTGCGCGAGCCTGCGGTTGAAGGAGTCCTTGCGCAGGCTGCCGACGACGACGGCAATGCGGTGCTGGCTCATGCTGTGCTCCCGGTTTGATCTGACACGACAAGTCGCCAGCGCGCGCGACGTTCCACGCCCGGTAAATCTGCCGTCTTCGCCGTCCCCGCGACCGCGCCGGCAGGGTGAACGAAATCTTGCCGGAATGGCCCGCGTTTGAGACGAATTATCGGATTAATATGTTGATTTTATTGGCCGAAAACCTTTACGCGGCTTTGGCTTCTCTGCGTTAGCTTGCGCCTATTGCGAAGGGTTGGTGCGACGAGCGACTGATGATCGACAAGGCCGGGGCGCCGGGGGGCGCTGCGGCGGGAGATGCGGCAGCGGGGGCTGCTGCATCGCCCGGAAGTCGGGGTCAGGAGCCTGCATCAAGGGGGTTCAGGGGCGCCATGTTTGTTGTCCAGACGATCTCGACCATTGCCGGATTCGACGCTCTGTCGCCGGAATGGGAAAAGCTCGAATCCGGGCTTTCTCCGCGTACGCCGTTCGCCTCGCCGGCCTGGTGCCGCCTGTGGTGGACGCATTTCAACCGGTCCGGCCTCGCCTGCCGCGACCAGATGCGCGTCTACGCCGTGCGCCGCACGGACGGCGCGCTGGTCGGCGTTGCGCCGATGTTTCTCACCAGCCGCCCTGGCTGGGGCATCGTGCGGACGCGCGAATTGCAGTTTTTCGGCGCCGATCCCTATGTCACCGAGCTGCGCGGCCCGATCTGTGCGCCTAACAATACGTTCGCGGTCGTCGAAGCGCTGAGCGCTCATATCAGCCGGATGCGCGAAAGCGACTGGGTGCAGTGGCGCGGTCTGCGCTACCCCGACGGCGTCGAGCACCCTGACCTCAGCCTGCGCGAAGACGAGCGGCTGAACATCGTCGACCATTTCATTCCGGTTCCCGGCGACTGGGACGCGTTCAAGGCGAGCCTGCCGCGCAACATCAAGGAATCGCTGCGCAAGTGCTACAATTCGTTGAAGCGCGAGAATCTCGATTTCGAGTTTCGCGTGGTCTCAGCGCCGCGCGACACGCTCGCTGCGGTCAACTGCTTCCTGGATCTGCACAAGGCGCGCGCAGATCTCGAAGGCACGGTGAAGCATCCCGACGTGTTCGACACCAAGCAGGCGCGTACGCTGCTGCGCGACTATTGCCTCGAGCTTGCGAAGCGCGATGCCCTGCGCATCTTCCAGCTGGTGATCGAGGGCAAGGTGGTCGCGACGCGCATCGGCTTCGTGCTCGGCGACGAGATCTATCTGTACTTCTCGGGCTACGACCAGGCGTTCAGCCGGTTCAGCGTGATGACGACGACGGTTGCGGAAGCCATCAAATATTCCATCGAACAGGGTATGCGGATCGTGAATCTGTCTACCGGCACCGACGTGTCCAAGACACGTTGGCGCCCGAGCCAGGTGGTCTATCACGGCGGCTACGAGGTCTATGCGGCGGCCAAGAGTCGCGTGGCCTTCCGCTTCGTGGAGGCCATGCGCGACCGCAAGCCGCAATTCGTGCCGCGTCCGGCCTGACGCGCACATCGAGGTTGGGCAGGAGCGCCGGCGGACGATGTTCGCCGGCGCTTTTTATTGTCAGCCGCGCAGTTTGACGGCGACTTCCGCGACGCGCTTGCCGAACAGGCGCGCGGTCTCGAGATCGCCCTTGCGCGGGGCTTCCTCGGCGGAGGCGTCCGACGGCGAGACCGCAAGCAGGCCGGTCTGGCCGGCGGTCCAGTTCACGTCGCCCGGGCCATGCGCCTTGGTGTTGGACGGCATCAGGCCGGTGCCGACCCAGATCTGGCCATGCTGCATGGCGAGCGTCACGAAATAGGAGATGGTCATGGCCTTGTCGCCGTTGACCGAGGCCGAATTGGTGAAGCCCGCGCCGATCTTGTCTTTCCAGGCCTGCGTGAACCAGGCCTTGGAGGTGGCGTCGGCGAATTTCTTGAACTGCCAGGCCGGTCCGCCCATGTAGGTCGGGCTGCCGTAGACGATGGCGTCGGCGCTCGCGAGCTTTTCGAGCCAGCCGTCGGGCAGGTTGCCTTCGCCATCGACGCGGAAGACCTCGACACTGGCGCCAGTGGCCGAGGCCGCGCCCTTTTCGACGGCTTCGGCGAGCTTCGCCGTGTGGCCGTAGCCGGAGAAATAGACAATCGCAATTTTCGCCATGTGATCCGTCCTGTCGTCAGCGGCGCTGCGCCGCTTGTGGTTCGGAATTAGGCGAGTTGATTTCTTTTAGAAAGTAGTTACCTCTAGGGTACTGACTTTCCAAAGTGGCAGGAGGCCGCATGGCAAGGACCGAATGCGAGGACGGCGGCTGTCCGGTCGACTTCGTTCTGCGCCAGATTTCCGGACCGTGGACGACCCACATCCTCTGGCTGCTGCGCACGCATGGCATCCTGCGCTTCGGCGAATTGAAGCGGCTCCTGCCGGACATCTCGCCGAAAATGCTGACCGATCGCCTGAAGCGCCTTGAGGCCGACGGGCTCGTTCTGCGCGACTACCAGCCGACCATTCCGCCGACGGTCAGCTATTCGCTGACCAAGCGCGGCGTGCAGTTGAAAGCCATGCTCGATGCGCTGGGCGATGTCGCGATCCGCTGGCGCGCCGAGGACGAGTTGCAGAGCCGCGCGCCTGAACCTCAGAAGCGCGGCGAGGCGAAGGCCTCGCGCCAGGCGTCTTCGGCCACCGGCTCGAAGGTTCCGCGCGCTTCGTCCAGCGCCAGAAGCTTGCCGTCGGCCACGCCGAAATAGGCGCCATGCACGGTGAGCCGGCCCTTTTCGATCAGGGACGAGATGCAGGGGAACGTGCGCAGGTTCGCGAGGCTCTGCTTCACCGATTCATGGCCGAGCTTCTCGACATAGGTGGTGTCGGGCGGGGACGGCGCCTGCCCGAGCGCCTGCGCTGCCGGCGCAATCAGCTTGATCCACTGGCCGATGAAATCGCCCGGCGACAGCGGTCGCATGTAGGGGTCGGCCTCGTTCTCCGCATAGGCCTTGATGCCGCCGCAGGCCTCGTGGCCCATCACGACGATATGCTCGACGCGCAGGCCCATGACGCCGAATTCCAGCGCCGCCGAAGTCGAATGGTAGTCGTCGTTGGGCCGGTAGGGGGGAACGAGCGCGGCGACGTTGCGCAGCACGAAGATCTCGCCGGGGCTCGAGTCGAAGATCGTCTCCGGCGCGCAGCGCGAGTCGCAGCAGCCGATCAGCATGATGCGCGGCTTCTGGCCGGTTTCGGCGAGCGCGCGGAAGCGCTGGCGCTCGGTGGGGAAGCGTCCTTCGAGAAAGGCGCGATAGCCATCTTCGAGACGGCTGGGGAGGTTTCCTGCGGGGGCCTGGTCGCTCATGGCCGGGAACATGGCGCAGCGGGCGCCCCAAGCCAAGAGGGATAATGCTGCGGCGCAAAAAAGAAGCCCGGCCAAGGCCGGGCTTCCCAATCGCGCAGTTTGCGGTCGCTGAGTCCGTATTACTCAGTACTTGGCGACGACCGGAGCGGCGTAGCCGCCGAAGTGATAGGACACGCCCATGCGGACGGCGTTCTCACGACGCGAAATGTTCGCCGGGGCGACGAAGGTCGCAACGTTCAGCTTGCCGAAATCGCTGTAGCGATATTCGACACGAGCCGACCAGTTCGGAGCGAAGGCGTATTCGACGCCGGCGCCGACGGTCCAGCCGAGCTTCGTGGCCGAAGCATTGGTGCTGAAGGCCGGAGCGAAGGGCGAAACCAGCGAATAGTTCTGGTTGGCCAGAGCGCCACCGCCCGTCACGTAGAACAGGGCGCGGTCGGCGGCGAGGCCGAGACGGCCGCGCAGCGAGGCGCGGAGCCCAGAGTTCTTGATCGTCGTGCCTTCGACGTCGCCTTCGAGACCGAAGACGGCCGGGCCGGCCTGGTAGAGGTAGCCGACATGGGCGCCGCCGACGAAACCATCACGCTTCACGTTGGCCTGGAAAGCGGTGAAGGTGTTGTCGAGCGAAACGCGATCCCAGGCGTAGCCCGCCTGCAGACCGACGTAGAGGCCGGTCCAGGTGAAGATCGGGGCCTGGGTAATGATCGGGGCCGGAGCGCCACGGCTGCGCGAGGGCAGATCGGCGGCCATGGCGGCGGTCGAGGAAACGCCGACGAGCAGGGCGGCGGCGAGGGTCTTCAGGTTCATAAACAACTCCAATTATGTCGCCGTCGGAAGCAGCTATGCAATCGACGGGTAAGAGCGAACGTCGCCCGTGACGCTTTATCTCGTGCTGCAATGCAGCAGAAAAAGGGCGCTCCGCCACATTCTGGTCATGAAGCGATAATTGAATCAGTGGTGTGGCAGATCGGTCACATATGGACCATCGGCGCGAAAGGTCTTGTTAAGCTTGCCCTGAAACCCGCCGGCTTTCGCCGCAGTCGCGTCATATTTGCATAGCTGTAACGAGGCCGTTCCGCCAAAATGACCATGGCGTGACACTCGGCCAGCCATTATGTTGCGCCGCGACAATTTTCGAGGCGCTCTCATGTCCCTTCGTCCGCGACGTTCCTGTCTTTATATGCCTGGCTCCAACGCCCGCGCGCTCGAGAAGTCCCGCACGCTCGCCGCCGACACGCTCATTCTCGATCTGGAGGACGCCGTCGCGCCCGACGCCAAGGCGATGGCGCGCAACCAGGTGGCGGATGCGGTGAAGGCGGGCGGTTTCGGTCGCCGCGAAGTCGTCATTCGCGTCAACGGCCTGACGACGCCCTGGGGCGCCGAAGACATGATCGCCGCCGCGCAGGCTGCGCCCGACGCCATTCTGGTGCCGAAAGTCTCGACGCCCGGCGACGTGATGATGGCCGCCAAGGCGATGCGCGAAGCCGGCGCGCCGGAGACAACCCGCCTGTGGGCGATGATGGAAACGCCGCTGGCCATGCTGAACGCCGATTCGATCGCCCGCACGGCGGCCGATCCCGCGTCGCGCCTGTCCGTCTTCATCATGGGCACGAACGATCTCGCCAAGGAGACGCGCGCACGTCTGACGCCGGGACGTCCGTCCATGCTCGCCTGGCTGTCGATCTGCGTGGCGGCGGCGCGGGCGCATCGGATCGAGATTATCGACGGCGTCTACAACGACTTCTCCAACGAGGCCGGACTGCGCGCCGAATGCGAGCAGGGCCGCGACTTCGGCATGGACGGCAAGACCCTGATCCATCCGAACCAGATCGGACCGTGCAACGAGATCTTCGCGCCGTCCGCCGAGGAAGTGGCCTTTGCCCGCAAGATCATCGACGTGTTCGGCGAGCCTGCGAATTCCGGCAAGGGCGCGATCCAGATCGACGGCAAGATGGTGGAACTGCTGCACGCCGAGATCGCGAAGCGCACCGTCGCGATCGCCGACGCGATTGCCGCGCACGTTTGACGCGCGCGTTTTCAAAGCCCGCGCATCTGCTCTATAAGCGTTTGAGCACAAGGCGGGTTCAAGGCGATGCAACGGGACGGACATTCTGACGATCGGACGAAGGCCGGGGCATCCGGCCGTACGCCGCCCGTGATCGAAGGCGCGGCGGTCGAGGTCGGCGTCACGCCGGCCGCGACCGTTGAGCCTGTCGCCGAAGTAGACGAACCGATTGTCGAATCTTCGCCGGAAGAAGCCGTCGAGACAGCCGAAGCCAGCGCCCCGCCACCACCCCGCAAGCGCAGCCGCGCGCCGCGCGTGATCTTCACTCTGCTGGGCCTGATCATCGTTGCATTCGCCGGCGCCGTCGCCTGGCTCGCGACGCCCGGTTCTCGCGCAGGCGATCTCAAGTCCAAGGTGATCGCGCTGCTGCCGCCGTCGGCTCAGCAGATGCTGCATCTGACGTCTGCGCCGGATGCGAAGACGGAGAGTGCGGCGAAGGCCCCGGCTGCGACGCCGTCGCCAGCAGCGCCGTCAAGTTCGAGCAGTTCTGAAGCCGCCAAGCCGGACACAGCCAAGCCTGCCGCGCCCAAGACCGAGCCTGAGCGCACGGCGATGGGGGAACCTGCCAAGCCTGCTGAAACATCCAAGCCGACTGTGGCCGCCAAACCAGCCGAGTCTACCGACACTGGCGCGGCCTCCGGCCAGACGCCGCCGGCTGCCTCCACCGAGGCGCCGAAATCCGGCAGCATGACCGTCGTCGGCGGCCCGCCGGTCGCGATCGGCGTCGATCCGCGCCGGATCGAGGATATGTCGGTCAAGATCGACGGCCTGCAATCGAAGCTCGACGCCGCGCTCGGCCGCATCGGCGAATTGCAGTCGAAGCTCGACCTCGCGCAGGGCAAGCTCGAGATGGCGCAGAGCAAGTCCGACGCCGCCGCGACGGCGGACGCCGTGACGCAGGCGACGCAGAAGATCGAGGCGCTGACGCAGAAGCTCGCCGCGATCGAGCAGAAGCTCGAGCAGCCCAAGACCGACACGCGCGCTCCGCAGGTGCGCGAGAACAATGCGCCGACGGGCCGCGAATTCGCCGCCTCACGCGCGGTGGTTGCGCAGGCGACGACGGAAGCGCTGCGCGCCGGCGCGCCGCTCGCCGACAATCTCGCGGCGCTGAAAGGCCTCGGCGTCGCCGACGACAAGATCGCGGATCTCTCCGCTTTCGCGAAGGCAGGCGCCCCGACGGCGACGCAACTGACGGCGCAATGGCGCGGCCTGCGCGACAAGGTCGTCGCGCTCGATGCGCCCGCGTCGGGCGCAGGCTTCGGCGAAAAGCTGATCGCCAAGGCCAAGAGCGTGTTCCATGTCACCTGGGCCGGACAGGGCGCGCAGAATTCGATCGGCGCGACCGTGGCGCGCGTCGATCTTGCGCTCCAGCGCAACGATCTCGCTGCGGCTGTTGCGGCCTGCGACGAATTTCCCGCCGTCGCCAAGAATGTCGTCGCCGACTGGCAGACGGCCGCCACGCGGCGGCTGAAGGCCGATGCAGCGGCGCGCGCCCTTTTGTCCGAATCCATTTCCGCCATCGGGCGGTCGTCGTCCCAGTAAGCCGAAGGGCCGCGTAGCATGTGGCGTCTCATTATTTTTCTGGCCATTCTGGCTGCGCTTGCCTTCGGCGTCGCCTGGCTCGCCGATCAACCCGGCGACATCACGCTGGCCATTCCCAATCTCGTCACGGTGCGCACGTCGCCGTTCGGCGCCGTGGGCGCGGTGCTGGCGACATCGGTCGTCATCTCGCTGCTGTGGAGCCTGCTGCGGCTGGTCTTCCGCATCCCGTCCATCTTCAACTACGCGCGCAACGCGCGCCGGCGCCGCAAGGGCTATGACGCATTGACGCGCGGCATGGTGGCGGCGGGCGCGGGCGATGAAGATGG
>Ga0209023_10008386_pt1 | contig 10381 bp, 6 predicted proteins | sample LakOneMetagenome_FD_187468 | JGI IMG/M metagenome (GOLD analysis project Ga0209023, IMG submission 187468) | Freshwater and sediment microbial communities from Lake Erie, Canada (SPAdes) (version 2) | ecosystem: Environmental > Aquatic > Freshwater > Lentic | place: Lake Erie, Canada | collected...
CCGTTTTGTTTGCGCATAACAAAAAACGCCCCCGCCTTTCGGCGAGGGCGTTTCGGTTTTCTGACAAAGCGGAAGCGCTACTTCGCGGCCTTCTTGTCGCCTTTGTCTTTCTTCGGTTTGCGCGTCTCTTTGTTGGACCGCATCTGACCCTTAGCCATGGGACAATCTCCTTTGCGTGGCGAAGCAGAGATTCTCACGTTTTGAGATTTCTTCAAGCATCGGCGTGCTTGAGCCCGCGCTAAGCGCGCACTTCGTTCACGCCACGCCCTAGCGCGAGTAGCGCGGCGTTGGCGATGGCGTCGGCGTCCAAGCCGGCGGCGGCCCACATGGCTTCGGGTTTGTCTTGGTCTTGGAAGATGTCCGGCAGTGTCAGCGTGCGGATCTTGAGGCCGCGGTCGAGGCCGCCGTCCTTGGCGAGGAAGTGCAGCACGAAGGCGCCGAAGCCGCCGACGGCGCCCTCCTCGATGGTGATGAGCACTTCGTGCTCGCGCGCGAGGCGGCGGATGAGATCTTCGTCGAGGGGCTTGGCGAAGCGCGCGTCGGCGAGCGTGGTGGAGAGCCCCATGGCGCCCAGCTTGTCGGCGGCTTTGGCGGCTTCGGACATGCGCGCGCCGAAGTTCACGAGCGCCACCTTGGTGCCTTCGCGCAGGATGCGGCCCTTGCCGATTTCGAGCGGCGTGGCGGCGTCCGCCTGCATCGCGCCTTCAGCGTCGCCGCGTGGATAGCGGAGCGCGCTGGGTGCATCGTCGATCGCCGCACAGGTGGCGACCATGCGGCTGAGCTCGTTGCCGTCAGCGGCGGCCATGACCACGAAACCCGGCAGCGCGCCCAGATAGCCGACATCGAAAGAGCCCGCGTGCGTCGCGCCATCGGCGCCGACCAGGCCGGCGCGGTCCATGGCGAAGCGCACGGGGAGCTTCTGGATGGCCACGTCATGCACGACTTGGTCGTACCCGCGCTGAAGGAAAGTCGAGTAGATGGCAGCGAACGGCTTCATGCCGTCGGCGGCGAGACCGGCGGCGAAGGTGACCGCGTGCTGCTCGGCGATGCCGACATCGTACATGCGGTCGGGGAATTGCTTGGCGAAGATGTCGAGGCCGGTGCCGGATGGCATGGCGGCGGTGATGGCGACGATCTTGTCGTCCTTCTCCGCTTCGCGCACGAGGCTTTGCGCGAACACCTTGGTGTAGCTCGGCGCGCTGGGGCCCTTGGATTGCTCGCCGGTGACGACGTTGAACTTGGTGACGCCGTGATATTTGTCGGCAGCGTTCTCGGCGGGCGCGTAGCCTTTGCCCTTCTTGGTGACGACGTGGATGAGCACCGGCTTGTCGGTGTAGTCCTTGGCGTTGCGCAGGACCGGAACCAGCGTGTCGAGGTCGTGGCCGTCGAAGGGGCCGAGATAGAGAAAGCCCAACTCTTCGAAGAAGGTGCCGCCCGTGACGATGGTGCGCGCGTATTCCTCGGTCTTCTTGGCGAAGTCATGGAACGGTTCGCCAAGCGCTGAGGTCACGCCCTTCACCGCCTTGCGCACGCGGCGGTAGGTTTTGGTCGCAGCCAGGCGCGCGAGGTAGGAGGACATCCCGCCCACGGGCGGGGCGATCGACATGTCGTTGTCGTTGAGGATGACGATGAGCCGCTTGGTCGTCTCGGCCGCGTTGTTCATCGCCTCATAGGCCATGCCCGCCGACATCGAGCCGTCGCCGATCACGGCGATGACATGGTTGTCGTCGCCGCGCTTGTCGCGCGCGGCGGCGAAGCCCAGGGCGGCGCTGATGGAGGTCGCAGCGTGCGCGGCGCCGAACGGGTCGTACTCGCTCTCGCTGCGCTTGGTGAAACCGGACAAGCCCCCGCCTTGGCGCAACGTGCGAATGCGGTCGCGGCGGCCGGTGATGATCTTGTGCGGATAAGCCTGATGGCCGACGTCCCAGATCAGAATGTCGCGCGGCGTGTCGAAGACATAGTGCAGCGCGGTGGTGAGTTCGACCACGCCGAGGCCAGCGCCCAAGTGGCCGCCAGTCTGCGACACAGCGCTGATGGTCTCAGCGCGAAGTTCGTCGGCGAATTGACGGAGCTGATCCGGCTCAAGCTTCCGTAGGTCAGCGGGCAGCTTCACGGTGTCGAGCAAGGGCGTGGTGGTTGGTCCTTGGGGCGCCATGAAACCTCGGGTCAGCGTTTAGCCAGCAGGCTAGACCCGTTTCCCGGCCAAATCGACGCCCTCCGCGCGGCGGAACTAAGGAAAACCCTCACCTTTCCGTGCGGCTGAGGGGCGCAGGGCTCGTATCTGCAGCGCAAGACAGCAAATGGCGGGCTGGCCAACAACCAGCCCGCCGAAATCTCGAGTGAGGCGCCCGTTACGTGCGTAGCGACCGGAACGACGCACGCATCTCCTGCGTGAAGAGCTCTGGCTGCTCCCAGGCGGCGAAGTGACCGCCGCGCGGAAGCTTGCCGTAGTGCAGGAGGTGCGGGTACGCGGCACGCGCCCACGTTTCCGGCGCACAGTAGATTTCGTCCGGGAAGGCGCTGACGGCGACCGGGATCTGCAGACCGCGCACGTCAAAGAACCCGCCGGGTGGCAGATTGTTGGCGGTGTCCCAATAAAGCTGCGCGGACGAGATCGCGGTTTCGGTGAGCCAATAGAGTGTGACGTTGTCGAGAACATCGTCCTTGCTGAGGCCCTCACGCTCACCGGCGAACGAGCGCGAGATCATTTCCATGCTCGCCTCGTCATGGTCGAGCATCCACGCCGCAAGACCGATCGGTGAATCCATCAGCGCGTAAAGCGTTTGCGGGCGATTGTTCATCTCGATCGCGTAGCCGAGGCCCTTGCCGTAGAAATATTTCAGCTGATCCCAGGCGCGGCGCTCATCCGGCGTCAGTGCCGCTGGCGGCGCAGCGCCGGAGTTCAGCAAGGCCGAAATGTTTGCCGGCACGGTGGCCGCCATGTTGGTGTGAATGCCGAGCAAGCCTTGCGGACGTTGCAACGCCATGACCTCGGAGACCGCGTTGCCCCAATCACCACCCTGCGCAACGTAGCGCGTGTAGCCGAGACGCTGCATCAAGGTTGCCCAAGCGCGGGCGATGCTGACTGGGTTCCAGCCTGGCGCGGTTGGTTTTCCAGAAAAGCCGTAGCCAGGCAGCGACGGGATCACGAGGTGAAACGCATCCGCCGCGGTGCCGCCGTGCGCGGTCGGATTGGTCAGCGGCTCGATGATCTTCAACTGTTCAACAATAGACCCCGGCCAGCCGTGCGTGACGATCATCGGCAGTGCGTTCTCATGCGCCGAGCGGACGTGGATGAAGTGGATGTCCAGCCCATCGATCTCGGTGAGAAAATTCGGCACCGCGTTGATACGCGCTTCGCAACGCCGCCAGTCATAACTGTTGGTCCAGTGGCGCGCGAGCGCCTGCATCGTGGCGAGTTTCACGCCTTGCGAATAGTCAGACACGGTTTCGCGCGCCGGCCATTTCACCATCTCCACTCGGCGATGCAGGTCCACCAGCGCAGAATCCGGAAAACTCGCACGGAATGGACGAATAGCCGTGTTGCCGCTTTGAGCGCTGGTCATGGTCGTCTCCTGTTGAGTTGCACACGCGGACAAGCCAGCGCTCGCCGCGAAAACCGCCGCGGCGCCAAGCTTCAAACCGTCTCGACGGTTCACAGCGCGCGGCGCGGGTTCGTCCGGATTCCAAACAATCATGCGCTTCTGCTCCCGCCGCGCGTGGAGTAGCTGGAAGAACAAGAGACATGCGTCACACTTCGCAGCCGCGATGCGCTCGCGACACGTCTCTCTTCACGTTCGTTTTGTCGTCAGAAGTCTGTAGCGGACACTGCGCTCACGAAACGCCGAGCGCCAGTAATACTTGATACAGCTTCGATCACATTTTCTGACAGCGCCAAGGAGTGGTCGGGCATACATCAGCGGCGCATATGCCTAATGACAAAGAAAGATGCGGCGCTCTCTTGCGCTTTGTTAGCATTGGCGCACGCATCCCTCCTTCTATGCAGCAGGTGGATTATGGCCGATTTCCCTGTCGATCTGAGCCGGCGCGCGCTCATTGGCGGCGCGGCGTTGAGCGTTGCGGCGGGTTCAAGCAGCGCCGCGCAAACACCACGGAGCGAAAGCATGCGCGCAGAAACACTGGCGGCGTTTGCAGCGCCGAGACAGATCAATGCAGGCGCCTTGAGCGTTGGCTACGTCGAACTCGGCGCACGTCACGCGCCGCCCGTGCTGCTGTTGCATGGGTGGCCCTACGATATTTACGCGTTTGCGGACGCCGCACCGCTGATCGCGGCCCACGGCTATCGCGTCATCATCCCTTATCTGCGCGGTTATGGCGCGACGCGGTTTTTGTCAGAAGACGCGGTGCGCAACGGCCAGCCCTCAGCGATCGCGCAAGACATCATCGCGTTCATGGACGCATTGCATATCGAACGCGCGGTGATTGCCGGTTTCGATTGGGGCGCGCGCACCGCAAACATCATCGCCGCGCTGTGGCCCGAGCGGTGCAAAGCGATGGTGTCTGTAAGCGGCTATCTCATCGGCAGTCAGGCCGCAGGGCGTATGCCGCTGCCGCCGGAGGCTGAGTTGCAATGGTGGTATCAGTTTTATTTCGCGACCGAGCGCGGTCGGCTTGGCTACCAGCAGAACACGCATGACTTTGCGAAACTAATCTGGCGCACGGCGTCGCCGCGCTGGGCCTTCGACGACGCCACGTTCGATCGTAGCGCTGCGGCGTTCGCCAATCCCGATCATGTCGCCATTGTCGTTCATAACTATCGTTGGCGGCTTGGCATCGCTGAAGGCGAACCGCGCTACGACGAGTTAGAACGGCGTCTCGCCGAAGCGCCGACAATCGCTGCGCCAACGATCACCATGGAAGGCGACGCCAACGGCGCGCCGCATCCGCCGGCCAGCGCTTACGCGGCGAAGTTCACCGGCCGGTACCAGCATCGGGATGTCGGCGGCGGCGTTGGCCACAACCTCCCACAAGAAGACCCGCAGGCCTTCGCCGACGCCGTTGTCGACGCTGACCGCCTTTAGCGTTGGCGCTTCTCTACTGTCCGTCTGGGATCGGTAGCTCGATCGACGTCGCGGTCCGGCCTGCGTGATACACACGTTGCGTCGCGCGGCGATAATCGCCGGGCTGCGCGAACATGATGTTGGGCACGAAGGTCTGAGGATTGCGATCGTAGAGCGGGAACCAACTCGACTGCACCTGCACCATGATGCGGTGACCCGGCAGGAAGGTGTGGCTCACCGCCGGCAGCGCCCACTGGTATTCGAGCGGGGTATTCGGTGCGATCGCGTGTGGTGTGCTGAGGCTGGTGCGATAGCGGCCGCGGAAAATGTCCATCGACACTGCGAACTGATAGCCGCCCATGTCCGGCTGCACGTAGTCTTCGTCTGGATAGACATCGATGAGTTTCACCACCCAATCGGAATCCGTACCGCTGGTTGAAGCGAAGAGATGCACCAGCGGATTGCCGGAGACGCGCATCGGTTCGGTGAGCGGCTCGGAAACATACGTCACGACATCGGCGCGGTCGCTGTACGGGCGCTGATCGGTGGCGAGCCATGTGCGCCATGCATCACCGCGCACGGGGCGCGCAATGTAGGGCACTGGATGCGCGGGATCGGAGATGTATTCGTCAAACGCCGGACCGCGATTGGACGGCGCAGTGAAGGCGATGCCGTTGTTCGCTTGTAGATAGAGCCGGCGCGTCGGCGGCGTTGGCGACCAGGACTGCATGTGGCGCCACTCGTTCGCGCCCGATTCAAACAGCGTTACCGGTGAGATGTGCGCGGGTGCGCCGTTGGTCTTCAGGTGCTCGTCGAGGAACGGCAACAGCACGTGGCGCTGAAAGTAGAACGACGTGGCCTGATCGAACTGCACATTGCCAATGCTGGACCCGTTGTCGCGATAGGCGCCGCCGTGCATCCACGGGCCCATCACCAGATAGTTCATGTCGTTGTTGGTGTCTTTCGGCTCGACCGCCCGATAGGCATGCAGCGAGCCATAAATGTCTTCTTGGTCCCACAGACCCGCGACCCACAGCGTCGGGACGCGCAGCGGCTGCTGCGCGAGGATGCGGTCAACCGCTTGGTTCTGCCACCATGAATCGTACGACGGGTGGCGCAGCAGCTGATTCCAGAAGCCGACTTGATCCGCGCCCTCACGATGCGCCAGCGCCGCAGCCGAACCGCCACGCAACGCGCAATCGTAATCGTCATAGCAAGAGGACGGCCAACCGTTGCCGCCGCCGCGGGCGCCTTCCTGGCCCAGCGAATAGTCGATAGCGCCCAACCAACGGAACGCGCCGTTGTGGAACCAATCGTCGCCCATCCAACCATCGACCATGGCCATCATCGGCACCGACGCGTGCAGCGCTGGGTGCGGATTGATCAGACTCTGCGTGGCAGTGAAGCCGTCATACGAATTGCCCATCGTGCCGACGCGGCCATTGGATTCCGGCGTGTTGTGCACGAGCCATTCGATGGTGTCGTAGGTGTCGGTGGCGTGATCGACATCCGTTTGATTGAGCGGGCCACGAATGGGCCGGTTCATCACGTAGTCGCCTTCCGACCCGTGTTTGCCGCGCACGTCTTGGATGCAGAGGATATAGCCGTGTTGCAGCAGGAAACCGTAGCCCTGACGCACCATCATCTCGATATGCGTGCTGTCGCCGGAGTGGGTGCTGCGGCTCGCATTATACGGCGTGCGATCGAGAATGATCGGCGCGTCATGCGAACCGTTCGGAATGACCAGAACGGTGTGCAAGCGAACCCCGTCGCGCATCGGGATCATCACTTCGCGGCGAACGTAATTGTCGTCCGGCGTCGCGGGCGTGAAGTGCTCGGGAATTTCGGTATGCGAGGCGGTTTGCGAGTCCGGCATCGGCGGCGGCGCCTGCTGCGCTTGCGCCGAGAAAGAAAGCGCCGCCAATGCGAGCGCGCCTGCCGCTAAAGCCTTGAAGTTCATGCGTCGTCCCCTTGCGGGCCGGACTTTCTCCCGCGCCTTGACGGAGTCAAGGACGTGCGTCGCAAAGCTGAGACATCAGCCTTCGATGCAAGCGGAAAGGCGTTCGCAGGCGCGAAGGAAATCCTCTTTGAAGCCCTGCACAACCGCACCCGTAGAAAGGGCTTCGTTCATAAGGCCGACACCCTGGCCGACCCAATAGGTGGCAAGCTCAGCGGCGCCGGCGTGACCGGACTGGCTCAGCTTGTCGACATAACGAAGCGCAGGCTCGGAGACGAAGCTCTGCAACGGCATCGGCAACGGCGCAGGCGCATCGTCGCGCTCCCATGCCTCCGTCCACGGCGAGCGCAATTGGCGCGAGGGTTTGCCGGTGCGCGAGCGCGACCGCACAGTGTCGCGCGACGTTGCGGCAAGCATCTTCTCTTTGACGATTGGATTGGTTTCCGCCTCCGGTGTCGTCAACCAAACCGACCCGCACCAGGCGCCCGCCGCGCCCATCGCCATGCACGCCGCCATCTGCGCCCCGGTGACGATGCCGCCGGCAGCGAGCACAGGTGTTTCAAAGTTCGACGCGCGCAGCGCCTGCACGACCTCCGGCACGAGCACCAACGTTGAAACTTCGCCGCAATGGCCGCCTGCCTCGCCGCCTGCGGCAATGATGATGTCGACGCCGGCTTGCGCCTGCGCCAGGGCGTGCTCCTTGGCGCCGACCAGCGCCGCAACAGCGACGCCATGCTGCTTGCCCTTCTCCAGCATCACTGGCGGTGGCAAGCCGAGCGCATTGGCGATGAGCTTGATCGGATACTCAAACGCAACATCGAGACCAGCGGCGGCGCCTTCCGCGCGCAAATTCTGCGACCAGCCCGTCGCGCCACGCCGGTTGTCCTCAAGCGCCGCCGGATCGACACCGTGTTGCTTGAGGATCGCCGCCGCATAGTCCTTATGCGCTTGCGGCAGCGCGCTGAGCAGCTTGTCCGCGTCAAACGCCTCGCCTTTGCCCTCGAACTTGTTTGGCACAATGAGATCGAGACCGTACGGCTTGCCGCCGACATGCGCGTCGATCCAATCCAGTTCTTCGCGCAGACGATCCGGCGTCATGCCCACGGCGCCCAACACGCCCATGCCGCCCGCCTTCGACACTGCCGCTACGACATCGCGACAATGCGAGAACGCGAACAACGGAAATTCTATACCTAGCTTCGCGCAGAGCGTCGTGTTCATCATGGTGCGAGCATAGCGATCGATATGAGCGACGAAACAAGAATTCCGGTGATCGTTGGCGTTGGCCAGATCAATGACCGCCCGGCCGATCCGGCGGCTGGCTTGGATTCGCTGCAGCTCATGGAAGCGGCGTTGCGCGCAGCGGACGCCGACGCGGGTGGCGGTTGGTTGGCACGCTTGGATTCGCTCGCAGTGGTAGCGCAGCTTTCATTCGCCGCGCTGGGCGATTGCTCGAAGCCGTTAGCGGAAGCGATCGGTGCATCGCCGCGCCTTTGCACGCAAACGCGCTACCCAATGGGCGACAGCCCGGTGATGCTGTTGAACGAAGCCGCAAATCTCATCGCCGCAGGTGAAATCGAAAGCGCAGCCGTCGCGGGCGGCGAAGCGCTGCGCACTGCGGCGGCGCGCGCGTCGAAAGCATCGCTCGACGCCGTACGCCAATCAGCAACGCGCGCGGCGAAGCCCGGACGCGAGCGCTACGGCATCGTCGCGCCGACCGACGTCTATCCTCTCTATGAAAATGCCTGCCGCGCGGCGTGGGGACAAACGCTGACCGAAGGCCAACAAGAAAGCGCGGAGATTTGGTCGAGTTTTTCGCGCATCGCCAATCAATCTCCAGGCGCTTGGCTTGCGGCAGGTCCGCTGCCGCCGTCGATGATCGCGACTCCGTCCGCCGTTAATCGGCCGATTGCGTTTCCCTACACGAAGCTGATGGTGGCGAACTCATCTGTGAACCAAGGCGCTGCGTTCATCGTCGCGAGCTTGGCGAAAGCCAAGCAGATGGGCGTGCCTGAACATCGGCTCATTTATGTGGGGCGTGGCGCAGCCGCGCGCGAGCCAGGCGACGTGCTGGCGCGCGATCGGCTTGATCGCTCCCTGGGCTTGGAGACGTCGCTTCGCGCCGCATTGCGCGTCAATGGTCTGGCGGTCAGCGACCTCGATCATGTCGAGCTCTATTCCTGCTTCCCGTGCGTGCCAAAAATGGCTTGGCGCGCGATCGATTGGCCGGTGACGCGCCCCATGAGCGTCTTCGGCGGGTTGACGTTCGGCGGCGGCCCGGTCGGCAACTATATGAGCCATGCCATCGCTGCGATAACCGACGCGCTGCGCGCTTCAGGAACGCACGGCCTGTTGTTCGGCAATGGCGGCTTCGCCACCACGAGCCATGCGCTCATCGTTTCGCGCGATCCCGCCATCGCTGCGCGTGGCCCGCATGATCCGACCGTGCAGTCCGAAGCCGACGCGAAACGCGGCGGGACGCCCATTCTAGATGAAACCTATTCAGGGCCCGCATCGATAGAGACGTACACTGTGTTCTACGAACGGGATGGCGCGCCAAAGTTCGGCGTTGTCGTCGCCCGCACTCCTTCAGGCGCACGAGCGCTCGCGCGCGTTGAGGCCAGCGACACAGACATGATCCGCTTCCTGACATCCGGCGACGTCGAGCCTGTCGGAACAGCGGGCGTCATCGCGTCAGCCGCAGACGACCTCCGCGTATGGCGCAGCGCCTAAGCGTATTGCAGCGCAGCAAGTCGCGCGGGGTGCAGCGGCGGCTTGTCAGCCCCGAGCCCGCCGCGTAAGCGCGCTCAACGCCATTACAAGGACGACATCATGGATCCCGTGGAGACGATACCGGCAAAGGCGCCCGGCAAGGACATCTTGGGCCACCCGCGCGGGCTTTGGTATTTGTCGTTCTGCGAAGCCTGGGAACGCTTTTCCTATTACGGGATGAACGCCCTACTGGTGTTGTATCTCACTCAGTATCTACTGTTGCCGGGGCATCTCGAACACGTCGCGGGCTTCACGCAATTCAAGGCCCTGCTCGAAGCTGCCTACGGGCCGCTTGCAACACCGGTCGCGATAGGCACCGCCGTCACCGGTCTCTATTCGATGGGCGTCTACGTCACGCCCGTGCTCGGCGGCCTTCTCGCCGACCGCGTGCTGGGGCGCACGGCCACAGTTGTTCTCGGCTGCCTCCTGATGGTGGCGGGCCACTTTCTCATGGCGTTTGACGTTTCGTTCGTGGCCGCCATCACCTGCCTGTTCTTCGGCGTCGGCTGCTTCAAGGGGAATATCGCGAGCCAGGTCGGTGAACTCTACGGCACGACCGATTTGCGCCGCGGCGAAGCGTTTCAAATCTTCTTCTTCGGCATTCAGATCGCCGTCATCGTTGCTCCGATCG
>Ga0209023_10008387_pt1 | contig 10380 bp, 8 predicted proteins | sample LakOneMetagenome_FD_187468 | JGI IMG/M metagenome (GOLD analysis project Ga0209023, IMG submission 187468) | Freshwater and sediment microbial communities from Lake Erie, Canada (SPAdes) (version 2) | ecosystem: Environmental > Aquatic > Freshwater > Lentic | place: Lake Erie, Canada | collected...
TTCCCGTCGCTGGTCAAGAACGGCGATCGGGTCTACGTGTGGGACGGCAAGAAGGAGCCGGAGCAGCAGTCGAAGCGGGACATGACCCCCATCTTCAACTACCCGAACCCGGACTCCACCACCACGTCCAGCTCGTCCACCACGACCACGGTGAAGAGCACCACCACGACCGTGAAGAACACCACCACGACCGTGAAGAACACCACCACCACGGTGAAGAACACCACGACCACCGCCAAGCCGACGACCACCACGTCGGCCCCGGCGACACCGACCAGCTGATCCGCCTGCGCGGAGAGCGCTGACGTGCGTCGACGGTTGTCTGCAGGTCCTGATCGTCACCGCGCAGCGCACGGGTGCGGCAACCGCGGGTGCGTTGACGACAGCCGTGGGCGCCGGCGCAGGACCGCCGGAACAGCTGGTCGCCGCGACCGGTGACGGCGAGCCGGACGGTCAGCCCAGGTCGCGGCAGACGTTCAGGCCGCCGAGCACACCGGTGCGGAACGCGTCGACCTTCTCGAATGCACTGCCGTTGATGTTGGTGTCGGTGGCCGGGTCACTGCGCCCGATCGCCGTGATGATCGCCTCGTCGAGGTCGCCGGCGGAGAGCTGCAACGTGTCGACCCGATCGGCAGGGATCGGCGGGATGAGGTAGGCCACCCAGGCGCCTGTCAGGCAGTCGTTGAACAGTGCGCGCGGCTCGGCCTCGCGCTTGCTGCGCAGGGCGGTCTGCACCGCGTCGCTGTAGGCGTTGGAGAACAGGTAGCCCACCGAGAGGTCGCCGGTCAGCGCCTGCGTCGACAGTTCGAGGGCGAAGTCCTGGTCCCAGTAGATGACGTTGTCGTCCGGGCAGAAGACGACGGCCTTCTTCCACTTCGTGACGGTGCTGCAGGTGGGGTACGGCCCGTCGCCGGGGAAACCGGTGAACGTGGGCGGCGTGAACGGCACGCCGTTCTTCTGGGCCAGGTCGGTCCAGAACAGGTCGAGGCTGTTGGGGAACAGGGTCACGATGTCGGCCGGACCGTTGGCGGGGTCCGGGTTCGGGTCGACGAGCGGCAGGTTGCCCTGGTTGGTGTCGCTCGAGTCCCACTCGATGTCGATCAGCTTGTTGATGCGGCCCTCGTCGGGGAACGTCTTGCAGCGGATCGCGCCGCCCTCGAAACCGTCCTGGAAGGCGCCGACGCGGTCGAAGCCGGTGCCGTGCGCGCCCGGGTCGTTGAGCGCGTTGCCGTCGACGGGGTCGCGCAGGTTGATCATGCCGACCAGGCCGATGCGAATCGATGCGTCCGTGAACTGGATCGCGTCACTGCCGCCGCTGTCGAGGTGGGCGGCCCACGCGCCGGCGAAGCAGTCCGCCTGCTGTTCCTTGATCACGACCGGGTTGTCGCCCTGACCGCCGCGAGTCTGGATGAGGTGGCCGTACTCGTGGGCGAGCGTGATGACGGCGGCCTCGGGGCCGATGTCGACCAACCCGGGGATGAACGCATCGTCGTCGTAGGCGATGAAGTCGGTGAGGTAGCAGTAGAACGCGTTCTGATACACGTCTTCGTACGTCGACTCGGACCTGCCGCAACCGGGCATCGGCTCGGTGCGGCTCGGGTACGCGGCGTAAATGCCGCCGGTGAGCGGCTCGAACGGTGTGCCGTAGACCTCGGGGTACGTCTCGGTCCAGAACGCATTCATGTCGGCGAAGGCGGTCGTCACATACCCGTCGTACGGCTGCGGGGGCTTGTTCGCGCCGAAGTCGACGATGCCGGGGATGACCTGATAGTCGGACAACGGACGGACGTCGCCCGTGTTGTTGCCGCCGGTGTTCCCGGTCGAGTCATTCGGGCTCACGCCGGTGGTGTCGGGGAACAGGCCGCCGGTGTTCCCGCCGCCGGCCTCCCGTCGTCGCGTCGCAGTGACGCCGGAGTCTGCGACCCCGCACGCAACCACGACCATTGCCATCAACCCGACGAGTCCCATCACACGCGCGCGCACGAACCGATCATAGGCACCCCGGTCGCACCGAACGTGCGCCAGAATGACCGGATGCATCAGGTGACTGCTCCGTCCGTCTTCCAGCAACGCGTCGAGCGGGCGCGGGCCAGCATGCACCGAGCCGGTGTCGATGCGCTGCTCGTGTCGGTCGGCAGCGATCTGCCATACCTCATCGGGTATGAGGCGATGCCGTTGGAACGGCTCACGATGCTCGTCGTGCCACGTGATGGCGAAGCGACGCTGGTCATCCCGCGGCTCGAGGCACCGCGGGTCACGCCGCTCGACGGAGTGTTCGCGCTGCGTCCGTGGGGCGAGCAGGAGGACCCGGTGGCCATCGTTGCCGGCCTCATCGCACGGCCGTCGGTCGCGGCGGTGGGCGACACGATGTGGGCTCGCTTCCTGGTCGAGTTGCTGCAGCACTGGCCGTCGGACGGCACCCGCTACGTGCGCGGCACCGACGTGATGAACGACCTGCGCATCTGCAAGGACGCAGCGGAGATCGCCGCCCTGCAGTCGGCGGGCGCTGCCGCCGACCGGGTGGCCGCGCAACTGCACGCCGGGCAGATCGAGCTCGTCGGCCGTACGGAGGCCGCGGTCAGTGCCGACATCTCGAACCGTCTGCTGGCCGAGGGTCACGACGTGGTCAACTTCGCGATCGTCGCGGCGGGGGAGAACGCAGCCTCCCCGCACCACCACGCGGGCGACCGTGTGATCCGCGAGGGCGAGCTGGTGCTGTTCGACTTCGGTGGCACCAAGGACGGCTACTGCAGCGACATCACCCGCTGCGTCTACACCGGCACGCCGTCGGCCGAGATCGCCGAGGCCTACGCGGTGCTGCATGCGGCACAGGCGGCGGGTGTTGCTGCCGGCGTGGTCGGCGCGGCCTGCCAGGACGTGGACCGGGCGTCGCGGCAGATCATCGCCGACGCCGGCTTCGGCGAGTACTTCATCCACCGCACCGGCCACGGCATCGGCATGGAGGCCCACGAGGACCCGTACATGGTGGAGGGCAACACGCTGCCGATCGCACCCGGTCACGCGTTCAGCGTCGAGCCCGGCATCTACGTGCCCGGCAAGTGGGGCATGCGCCTGGAAGACATCGTCGTCGCCACCACCGACGGCCCGCTGAGCATGAACTTCGCCGATCACTCGTTGGTGTCGCTCGGCTGAGGCCATCGGGCGGCGCGGCCGACGGTCGCTCGGGTCGTGACGCCGGCGGCCCGCGGCGCGACACTCGCGTCATGCTCGACCTGAAGATCATCGGTGGTTCTGTCGTCGACGGCACGGGCGCGGCGGCGCGCCGGGCCGATGTCGGTGTCCGTGACGGCCGCATCGTGACCGTCGGTGTGGTCGACGAGGACGCCACGCGCACGATCGACGCGACCGACCTCGTCGTCGCGCCCGGCTTCATCGACATCCACACGCACTACGACGCGCAGGCCTTCTGGGACACGACGCTCAGCCCGTCGCCGCTGCACGGCGTGACCACGGTGATGGCGGGCAACTGCGGCTTCAGCATCGCTCCGCTCGTCGGCGTCGGTGGCGGCGCGGTGGACCCGGGCGACGCCGACTACCTGATGCGGATGCTGGCCCGTGTGGAAGGCATGCCGCTGGAGAGCCTGCAGCAGGGCGTGCCGTGGAACTGGACCACGAGCGCCGAGTACTTCGATCAGCTCGACGGCACCTTGATGCCGAACATCGGGTTCCTCGTCGGCCACAGCGCGCTGCGCCGCGTGGTGATGCACGACGCCGCCTCGCAGCGCGAGGCCACCGCCGACGAGATCGAGCAGATGAAGACGCTGCTGCGCGCCGGCCTCGCCGCGGGCGGCATGGGCTTCAGCAGCACCTGGTCGCCCAGCCACAACGACCACACGGGCAACCCGGTGCCGTCGCGCTGCTCGACCGAGGCCGAGTTGATCGCGCTGTGCTCCGTCGTCAGCGAGTTCCCCGGCACGCAACTGGAGTTCATCCCCGCCGTCGGGCAGTTCAGCGACGACACGTTCCGCTTGATGGGACGGATGAGTGCGGCGGCGAATCGTCCGCTCAACTGGAACCTGTTGCAGGTGTACACGCAGAACTGGGACCTGGTGCAGCACCAGCTCGCGGGGTACGACATCGCCGCGGCGGAAGGTGGTCGCGTGTTGGCGCTGACCCTGCCGGACACGTTCCGCCTGCGGCTCAACTTCACCAGCGGCTTCATCCTCGATATCCTCCCCGGGTGGGACAGCCTGATGGCGCTGCCCGTGGAGGAGAAGCTGCGGCAGCTGCGCGACCCGGCGATTCGCGCCGAGTGGAACCGTCTGGCCCAGTCGATCGACGGCGTGCAGCGGTCGATCGCGAACTGGAGTGGCTACCGCCTGCTGGAGACGTTCAGCGACCGCTGGAAGTCGTACGAGGGCCGCATCCTGGGCGAGATCGCACAGGAGTTGGGCACGAACCCGTGGGACCTGCTGTGCGACATCGTGATCGACGACGGGCTGCGCACGGTGATCGCCAACCAGGACCGTGGCCAGGACGATGCGACCTGGACGAAGCGGGTGGAGGTGTGGCGTGATCATCGTGCGATCGTCGGTGCCAGCGACGCCGGCGCCCACCTGGACATGATCGACAGCTTCAGCTTCAGCACCACGTTGCTGGCCCGGGCGGTGCGCGAGCACCACCTGATCCCGCTGGAGGAAGCCGTGTACCGCCTCAGCGGTGCGCAGGCCGAGCTGTACGGCCTGCACGAGCGCGGCCGCATCGCCGAGGGCATGTGTGCCGACCTGCAGGTGTTCGACCCGGCCACGGTCGGCCCCGGCCCGGTGGCGATGAAGTTCGACCTGCCGGGTGGTGCCGGCCGCGTGTACGGCGAGGCCGTCGGTGTGCACCACGTGATCGTCAACGGCGTGCCCGCAGTGGAGCACGGCGAGCTGCTGCCCGCTCGCCCCGGGCGCCTGCTGCGCAGCGGCACCGACACCCACACGGTCTCGGTGCGCTGACCGTCAACCGTCCGTCGCCTTCGACGGCCCCAGCAATGCTCGCAGGCTCCAGCCGATCAGCACACCGCTGAACGCGGCGACGGCGACCGCGCCGACTGACCGCGCCGAGCTGATGAACAGCAGCGGCAGCAGTGCCAACGCTGCGAGTGGGGCGAACGCGAGCGCCTTGGCCTTCAACGGTCCGAACGCTGTTCCGAGCGCGAAGCCGACTGCGACGGCCGCCCAGCTGATGACGACGTTGCGAACGACCACGGACCACTCGATCTGCTGGTCGCCCTGCACCGACTGCAGTCTCACGCTCAGCACGCCGACGACGATCGTCAGCTGCAGGAGCATGAGCGTGACGATCCAGGCGGTCGCCTTCCGACCCTTGCGGGCGTGTGCGGCCCGTTCACTGTCGGTCGCGCTGGGGATCAGCGGCGACAACGCCAGCGCGAGGTTCGGCGACCGGCGGGCACCGATGTCGTCGACCGCGTTCGCGGCGGCGGTCGCCGTGGGCATGTCGAGGACCAGTACGTCCGCGAGCACACCTCGCTTGCGTTCCGTGGCGCTGATCGCCAGGCCCCGTTCGCTGCCGTACTTGAACCCGTCAACCAGGAACGGTTCCGAGAACACGATGGCGATGGCGGCCTTCTGCGTGAGCGCGGTGTTGAGCCGCAGGACGCGTGGTACCCGCTGGAACGCATGACCGTCGAACGGGTCCGGTGCCGAAGGGTCCACGAGGACCACGCTGTGGACCGCAGTCTTCGGGATCGACAAGTCCTGCGTCAGCCACGTGACGCTGAGCCGCACGCTGTCGGGAAGCACCTCGAGCACACCGCCACCGGCACGTTTCAGGTTGCGATCGAGATCGTGGACCGCCATGTGCCCGAACCTAGCTGGCGCAGCGCGAGCGGCCTCAGGTGTTCGGGATGGTGAACTGGTTCGGGTCCGAGACGTCGCCGTAGATCGTCAGGTTGACGGCGATGTCGCCGTCGTCGAGCTTCGCGAGGAGGCCGTTGTTCATCACGCAGTACACGGCCACCCCGCCGGACAGGGGGACATCGACACACTGCGCCGGCTGGTTGGCGATCGTTTCCGCATGCGAGGTGGTGGGGCCGATCTTCGCCTGCGCGTCTCGGCGCAGCCGCTTGGCAGTGTCGGCCGCGTAGAAGTCGATGGTGAGCCCGATGTTGCTGACGCGGGCGGCGTCGAGAGTGCCGGTGCACGGCGCGCTGCCGTCGACGGTGCAGGTGGCGTTGGCGGCTGCGGTCTGGATGTAGTGGATGTTGCCGATGGTGACGCTGCGGTTGCCGCCGTCGAGCACGACGATCGCCTGGTTGGTGACCATGCCGAACTTGGTCAGCACGCTGTAGGCGGCAGTGGCCGGGCCGGTCGTCGGCGCATCCAGCTTGGCCAGCACGGCGTCGATCGCCGCATCGCCGGTGCTCGTGCCGACGGGGAATGCCGTGGTGGTGTCGGTGAAGTGCGGCCGCTTGCCGGTCAAGCACCCCGCGAGCAGCAGGGCGGAGAGGGCGAGGACGAGCGCACCACGTCGTGACATTCGCAGGAGCGTACGGCCTGCTCAGCGGGAAGTCGCGGCACTGGCGGTGGTCCGTTGGCCGCGGCGACCCAGTTGCAGCAGGCGGCCGAGGACCACGAACGAGACGGCCGTGGTCATGACCGCAATCAGGGCACGGGCCAGTGGCGTCGACGCATCGGTGCCCGCCAGCACGCCGTGCACCGCTGCGAGGCACCATGCCGGGTAGCTGAGCAGGTGCAGCAGGCGCCACCAGCGACGCGGCAGGCGCAGGGCGGTCCACGAGCTCAGCTGCACCACGACCACCAGCCACAGCGCGACGACCCCGTAGGCGACAGGGCCTGTCCGCCAGCGGGACAGCCCTGGAACGAACAGGTCCGCCGGCGTGAAGCGCACCCAGTCGTCCAGCAGGAGCGAACCGAGGTGGACGGCGAGCAGCAGGACGGTCAGTAGCGCAAGGTGCCGATGCAGCTCGGTCAGCCAGCGCGGCATGCCCCGGCCGGCCACCAGCCGCCCGCTGGCGAGCGCTCCCCAGACGACGCTGCACCCGAGCAGGACCCACGACACCCACCCGCTGGACCGGGCCAGATGCCACGTCAAGGAGGCGGTCATGACGACCCGGACACGATCGCAGGTATCCGCTGACCAGGTGTTTCGTGGGTGACGGGGGCCGGACGCGGCGAGTCGGGCGGGGCCTGCGAGGTAGTGCTGCCCTCCGGTTCCGAGCCGCCCGGCGGGGGCTGGCTGGTGGGGGAGAGAACGGCCGCAGGAGTGGCGTCAGAGCGGGCGGCCAACGCCACCCCTGCAACCGTTGAGGAAACGGCCAGCCCAGAGGCCAACCATTTCGCTGTGTTGACGGCCCGGAGCGGACGGGAGTTGCGACGAACCGTCACCATGGTCACGACGGTAAACGCCGGAAGGTTTGGAGAAGATGAAGAAATTCTTTCTACTCTGGTGACGTGATCAAGGTCGATGCCGCCACGGTGCTCCTCCAGTGGGCGGCCGGTGGCCTCCTGTTCCTGTGGTTCACCACGCGGCGGCGGGAAGTCGGCATCGGCTACGGCTGGTTGCTGCGGGGTACGAACATCCTGCTCGCGATCGGCGCGGCGGCGCTCGGCTTCCGTTTCGGTGCCGTCCCGGTACGTGAAGCGTCGTCGATCGCGGTGGCGGTGGCGGCATTGTTCGCCCTGGTCGTGTCGGTGATGCGGCGCAAGGCCGGCGTGTCCGGCGAGGCGGCGGAGCACGATCGTCGCTCGGAGCGGGTCGCTGCGATGACCGGTATCGACCGCACCGTGGCGGAGCGTTCGGCGGACGATGCCCGTGGCCCCGAGTTCCCGCCCGTGCTGGACCTGCTGGCGCCGCTGGTCGCGATCCCCGGCCTGATCGCCGCCGGTGTCGATGCCGGTGGCAACGTCTGGGTGTCGGTGCTGCGCACGTTCGCCAGCGCGGCCTTCCTCGGCGCCGTCACCGACGCGATGCTGCTGGGTCACTGGTACCTGGTGCAGCCGGGCCTGCCCCGCCGCCACCTCAACGAATTGGTGCGGGCGCTGGGCTTCATCTGGCCGGTCGAAGTCGTCGCGTTGTTGTTGCCCACGGGCATGTTCTCCGTGTGGTCGGGTTCCGTCAACGACGGCTGGAGCGGCCAGCTGGGCTGGTTCTGGGCGGCATGCGCCGTCGGCACGATCGTGCTGGTGTGGGTCACGCGCGCGGCGTTGAAAGAGCGGTACTACTCGGCGGTCATGGCTGCGACCGGCCTGCTGTACCTGGCGATCCTCACCGCGTTCGGCACCGACCTGGTTGCCCGCGCGATCCTGGCCGGCTGACACGCCGAGCGGGTGGGTCCGTCGGACGTTCGTCCCGGAGGTCGTCACCGAATCTCCACGTGACGAAATGGTTGGGGCCTGCGCCGGCGGGTGGAGGTAGTCGCGCGTGGGCGGCGGGCCCCAGGTTCGGCCACGTGGAGTTTCGTCACGTGGAGATTCGACGACGCACTGCAGCGCTCACCGCGGGCCGGCGCATTTCGTCACGTGGGGATTCGACGACGCGTTGCACCGACGAACTGGGGACTGCGAGCGCGTTTTCGAAGCGGCCACTGTTCAAATCCCGCGATCTCGGGCAGACTTGCGGGCATGCCGAGACCCATCTGGAGCGGAACGATCAGTTTCGGACTCGTCGCGATCCCCATCAAGTTGTACAACGGCGTCAGCAAGAAGAGCGTCTCGTTCAACCAGCTGGATGACCGCACGATGAGCCGCATCAAGCTGAAGAAGGTCTCCGCCGACACCGGCGACGACGTGCCCGACGAGCACATCGTCAAGGGCTACGAGATCTCCAAGGGCCGCTACGTGGTGGTCGACCCCGACGAGCTGGAGCCGTTCATCCCCAGTGCCACGCGGAGCATCGACCTGGAGGAATTCGTCGACCTCGACGAGATCGACCCGGTCTACTTCGACTCGCCGTACATCGTCGCCCCGGACAAGACACCCAAGCCCTACGCCCTGTTGGCGCGGGCCATGGAGCAGGCCGGCAAGGTCGCCATCGGGCGGTTCGTGATGCGCAACAAGCAGTACGTGGCAGCGCTGCGGGCGGTCGACGGCAAGCTGATGATGAGCACGATGGTCTTCGCCGACGAGGTCGTGCCGGTGACTGCGGTCGACGAACTCGATGGTCTCGACGAGGTGCAGGTCAGCGACAAGGAAGTGCTGATGGCCGAGGCCCTCGTGGAGTCACTGTCAGCCACGTTCGAGCCGAAGAAGTACCGCGACAACTACCGCGAGCAGGTGCTGGACCTGATCGAGCGCAAGGCCGCGGGCGAGCAGTTCGAGGCACCGGCCGCCGTGACCGCGGCGCCGCAGGTGGTCGATCTGATGGCCGCGCTCGAGGCCAGCGTGAAGGCTGCCAAGGATGCCCGCAAGCGTCACCCCGCCGGCGGGCCCGAGGCGTTGGCGCCGGTTGCTTCCGTTGCGAAGGCGAGAAAGGCTGCGGCCGCGAAGGCCGCGCCGGCTGTGGTGGCCCAGGCCGACGAGGCGCCGGCCAAGCCCAAGCGCGTGCGCAAGTCCGCGTGAGCACACGAACCACCGTCCAGGTCGGTGGCCGCGAGCTGAGCCTCAGCAACCTGGACAAGGTGCTCTACCCGGCGACGGGTACCACGAAGGCCGAGGTCATCGAGTACTACGCGCGCATCGCGCCGACGATGATCCCGCACCTCACCGGGCGGTGCATCACGCTCAAGCGCTTCCCGGACGGGGTGGAGAAGGAGGGCTTCTTCGAGAAGCGCTGCCCGAAGCACCGGCCGGAGTGGATGGGCACGGCCATCGGCCCCGGCGACCGCAACGGCGACGTGGCCTACTGCCGCATGGACGAGGCCGCCGGCCTGGTGTGGGCCGCCAACATGGCCGGGCTGGAGCTACACGTCCCGATGGCGTTGTCGGCCGACCTGGAGACGCCGCGAGCCGTCGTGTTCGACTTCGACCCGGGTGCGCCGGCGGCGATGAAGGAGTGCTGCGAGATCGCGCTGCTGGTGCACGAGATCCTCGCGGCCGTGAACCTCGAGGGTTTCGCCAAGACCTCGGGTTCGAAGGGCCTGCAGCTGTACGTGCCGTTGAACACGCCGTGCACCCACGAGCAGGCGGCGGACTTCGCGTTGGCGGTGGGGCAGCTGCTGGAGCACCAGCACCGCGACCGGGTGACCACCACCATGGCGAAGGCCGTGCGACCGGGGAAGATCTTCGTGGACTGGAGCCAGAACGCACGGTTCAAGACCACGATCGGCGTCTACTCGATGCGGGCCAAGCCGGAGCCCACGTGCAGCACGCCGGTCACCTGGGACGAAGTCGACGAGTGCGCCGAAGGCGGCCCCGAGCTGAAGTTCACCTGGCGCCAGGTGCTGGCGCGTGTGGA
>Ga0209023_10008388_pt1 | contig 10380 bp, 6 predicted proteins | sample LakOneMetagenome_FD_187468 | JGI IMG/M metagenome (GOLD analysis project Ga0209023, IMG submission 187468) | Freshwater and sediment microbial communities from Lake Erie, Canada (SPAdes) (version 2) | ecosystem: Environmental > Aquatic > Freshwater > Lentic | place: Lake Erie, Canada | collected...
GCCGGTACCATCGTGGTTCGCACCACCCTGGAGGGATGGCAGAGCGGACGATTGCAACGGTCTTGAAAACCGTCGAGGTGCAAGCCTCCGGGGGTTCGAATCCCCCTCCCTCCGCCACCGACGCCGACCGAAGCGCTCAGGATCCCGCCACGTCGGACCCCTCGGCGACCCGACCGCAACACCCCATCGTCATGATCCCGGTCGGGATCTGCATGACCGCGGCGCAACGCAGCGGCAGCCCCCGTCAGGCTGCCCAAGGCGTTCCGCGGAGCGCCGTGCCCATCCGAGCGCGGAGCAGGGCCCGTCACCAACGCGACGGGCCCTGCCCCACATCACAAGGTCAGGGGCACACAGCGGTGTCGACGCACGTCACGCCGGGCACCTGCCCAAGGTTCCATTCGATCTGATAGGTAGCACCGCCGTTGAGGGCGAGCTCCGGGTTCGCACCGGTTGCGCTGCCTGACAACGTGCCGTCACCGCCCAGCACCGGGGCCGAGAGCGTTGCAGCGGGCGCCGAAACCGGCCGTGGCTGCATCACCGGGAACTCCACCGGGATCCCCGGAATGAACACCGGGCCCGCCACGAAGTCGACCCGAGCGGTCCCGACCCACTGGTTCGAGAGCGGCACTCGTGTTGCGTTGATGCACAAGACGTTGTCGGAGTACTGCTCGGGCACGAGGGTCGGGCCGACGATCGGGACGAGCAGCACCGCCGGGGTGAAGTTCCGGCTGGTCCCGCAACCCGAGATGCCGTCGAGGCGACCATTGGGAGCGATGGTGTAGTTGAACCCGCCTTGGAGCACCGTGCGGTTCGCCACAGCGAAGGCACCGTTCGACAACGAGACGGAGAACTGCGCTGCACCCGCGGCGGCGACACGAGTCGTGGCGCTCGCGGACTTGGCCGGACTCGTCGGGTCGACGTCGTCGGTGTTCGCCACCGTCGCTGTTGCGGTGACCGTGGGCGCGGTCGGTGCCGCCACATCGACGAGCACCTCGAACGAAGGAGCGGGAGACAACAGGCTGGTGACCGCGACGCCGTTCGGCCTCGTGCACGTGACGACCTGACCGGCCGCAGCGCACGTGAAGCGGTTCGCTGCGGTGAGCCCCGAGGTGGTGAACCCGCGGTAGGTGATCCCCGCGGGCAGGTTCACCGTCGCGGTCAGCCCGCCGTTGGCCGACGTCGCGGTACCGACGTTGTCGACCGCCAGCTGATAGCGGTTCTGAGCCAAGCCCACGCCCTCCGCGAACCAGAGGCTGGGTGTCGTCTCCGGCCCGTTCATCGTGATGCCGACGTCAGGTCCAGGTGGGCGGGGATCGACCGTTGCCGAGACCGCAGCGGAGCCGGAGTTCGCCGAGTCGACCCGGACGGCGATCTGCTCGTTCGAGAAGTCCACGATCGGACGGAGCTGCACCGAGATCGTCGGGAACCCGGTGGGAAGGAACGCCCCGAGGATACGTCCCACGAGGTTGCTCGCCACCGGGTTGTCGATGCTGGAGAGCAGCACGCAACGTTGCTGACCCGGTACCGCCGGCACCGCCGTGCAGCTCGTGCCCGACCCGGCACCGACGAACTCCAGTCCGGGTGGCACGTCGATGGTGGCCGACACTGGACCGGTCGCGGCGCCCGACGAGGCGATCAGGTTCACGCCCAGCGTGAAGGGCGCTCCGTTGACGACCCGGCTGGGTACGTTCAAGGTGGGTACCCAGTTGGCACCGGGGTCCGCGTACGTCAACGCCGGCTGCCCCGCTGGGTTCGGCGTGTTGGGCTGATAGTCACCCGCGGTGATCCCGAGGGTGAACTCGACGCCGTTGAGCGCCGCCCCGCTGATGCCAGGGAGATCCAACGACGGGATCCGCAGACCGATCTGCGAGCCGCTCAGGTTCTGGAACGGTTGGGAACCGAACCCACGAAGGTCGCCACGCCAGCTGACGCTCAGCGGCGTCCCGCCCTGCACGGCGGGGTCAGTGATCGTGACCGGACCGGTGAACAGCGTACCGGCCGCCCGGGTCAGCGACGCTGTGACATGGGTGGTGGCAACCGTCGCGTCGATGGTCATGGTCTGCGGCCCGAGCGCGTCACTCGAGATCGTGAGTCCACCAGCGGTCACGTTGCCACCCGATCGGAGGTTCAGGGAACCAGCGAGCTGGATGTAGAGCTGATCCTGTGAGAACACCGGCACCACCGTCGAGGTGCCGCGTCCGGTGTCGTTGGCCGGGTTGACGTCGCCAGCGAGGTGCACCGCCGCGTAGGTGCTCGTTGCTCCGAGCGACCCAGCGACCGACGAGGTGACCGAGATCGGCGGGAGCTGTGCTCCTGCCGGCACGCCACCGGGGTTGGTGCAGGTCGCCTCAGCACCGCCGGGGGCAACGACGCAGGTCCACCCGGACCCGGAAGCGTCGACGATGGACTGTCCCGGAGGTGTCACGACCGACGTCGTCACCTCACCGACGGCGGCCTGCGTTCCGACGCTCGACACCGTGATCGTCTGGGTGGCGGTCGAGCCGAGCTGTGCGCGCCCCGGACTCACCGTGACCGCCAGATCCTGACCGAGCACCGGATCGGTCGGCGGCGTCGGGGTCGAGCACGCTGCCGCGATGATCGCTATCACCCCGGCCGAGGAACACAGCAACGACGTCCGCACCCTTGGCCGGCCTGACCGTTCGAAGCGACCCATGGTTCCCCCTCGTCTCTTCGCCATTGGACCCGACACCACGGCACCGAGCCTCAAGCGAGTTCTACTCGGCTCCATGCAGCGGTTCCACCACGATCAGGGTGGTCCGTCGGCCCACCCGTCGGCGGACTTTCACACCCTCTCACGTCATGCCGTCCGACTCTCGTCGACTCCGATCAAACCCATCTGGCGCCCTCGTAGGACTGCGTCGACCCGGTTGTGCACCCCGAGGTGTCGGTAGAGCTGACGAAGATGCCACTTCACGGTGTTGACCGACACGAACAGCTCCTGACCGATCTCGACGATCGACTTCGGCGAGTCGAGCAACCGCAGGATCTCCCGTCCGCGCTCGGAGACGGCCACGGTGTCCACCAGACCCGTTCGATCGCGATCGCCATCCGACATCGACGCCGCCGGTTCCGGCTTGATGTCGAACGATCCATGGCGCAGGATGCCGCGCAGGCCCAACTCCGACGCGACCGACGCCGCGTGCACGGCGATCCTGGTGTCGTCCGGTTCGAGCAAGGACGCAGCGAGCATGCGATCGACACGACCCAGGGGCGTCCTCGGCGGTTCCAACGCATTGAGCACCGCCGCTGCGGCGACCTGCCCGTGCACTTCGATCGCCACTTCGATCCAGGGCGCGATCGCCGGTTCGATCGGCTCGGCGATCCCGAGCGACGCCGAGGCCTGATCCCTGCGGCCCGAGCGGAACGCGTGTCGAGCACGGAACGCCGCCGTCACCCGATCCGCGAACGGCGCCCTCGCCGGAGCGGACCCGGCTCGTTCCAAAGGGACTCGGTCGACCGAGCCCACCAGTGCCCCCACCGCCCCGGCGAGTCTCGCCAGTCCCCATGCCCGAGCCCTCACCGCGCTCTGCATCGCTGCGGCGACGTCGGGCCACGGATCGGTGGGCGCTCCCGAGCCGAAGGTCACCAATGCCCTGGCCAGATGTGCAGGAGCAACCGACACGGTGCTGTTCCACCCACCTCCCTGAGCGAGGGCCATCGACATCTCCAGCGCGTCGGTCGCCAAGATGAGCTCGCCGGTCAGCGCATCGACGAGCGCCTTCGTCGACCACGCACTCACCGACTCGCTCACGGGGTCGTCGCGGCGAAGACAGGGAAGGAAGTTCAGGAGTTGCGCCGCATCGGCGAGCTGGCCCGTCAGCGCCAGAGCGCGGGCGCGACTCACGATCAGCATCGACCGCCCGGTGGTGAACGTCTCAAACCCGGGCACCGCCACGAGCGCCGCGCCGGGCACGGTGTCGAGCACGCGTTCGGCCGTCTCGACCATGTGCAGCGCTTGCTCCGGGGCGGTCGACCACCACGTCGAGTGCGCCAGCAGTGCCGCGGCGGTCGCCCGTGCGCACGGGTCCGACTGGACGCAGCCTGCCTCGAAGAAGTCCGCAGCGCTCGCCGCGTCACCCCAGACCAACAAGACCGCACCGGCTCCGAGCGACGACCTCACGTCCTGTGCGAGCAGGTCCGGTGGCATCGACGCGATCCCCGCGACGAGTCCATCGAGGCGGTCGGGTTCGATGAATTCGTGCCAGCGTTGCGTGACCAGGGCCAGCGCGTCGTCCCACGCGTCTGCTCGGATGAGGTGATCGAGTTGGGCGCCGAGCTGTGATCGATCATGCGCGAGTGCTGCGGCGGCCGCCCGATGGAGCGATGGCAGCGAGCCGGGTTCGGAACGTTCGACCTCCTGTGCGAGCGCGGCGCGCACATCGGGGTGCCAGCTGAGCGCTCCGGTCGCAGGTCCGAGCAACTGCGTTCGTTCGGCCAGTGAGCGAAGTGCGCCGGGTGTTGCGGCGTTCCCGGTGAATCTGGTGACCGACGTGTCGTCCAGGTGGTCGAGCACCGTCAGCGATCCCAACAGCTGTCGTTCCGCGTCGGTCAGGATCGTCAGCACCTCCTCCGCTACGAAGCGCACGTGTTCCGAGCGAGCAGCGGCGAGTGCTGCGTCGAAGGTGCTGTGCTCCAGGTGCTGGGACAGCAGCGTCACCGCCGACGGCCATCCTCCGGTGCTCGCCAGCGCCTGGTCGAGCTGAGCGCCGTCGAGGCCCAGCTCCGCGTGCAGCGCCGCCGCGTCGAGGAGGAGGCGATGGATCGTGATGACCTCAGCGACTCCGTCGACCTGCCACCGGGCGAGCGGCAGGCACGGCCGAGTGCGTGTCCAGAGCGCGATGCGCATGTCCGGCGAGGAGGCGATGGTCGCCTCCACCGCCTCGCCCAGCGATCGCTGTTGCACCGAGTTGAGTCGATCGACCTCGCCGATGATCAGCTGCGACGGCGCACTCGCGGAGCTCAGCGCTCGGAGCGCACCCTCGACGACCTCGGCCTGTAGGCGGAGCACATCACCCGTCCTCGGTGACATGGCGGCGAGCAGTTCGGAGCAGCCGAACCCCGGCGGTGCGATCAGGACCGTCACCTGCGCCCGGTCGTCCGACACCAACTCAGCTCGTCGACGCATCCACACCACCCGCCTCGATGCCGCAGTCGCGAGCTCCACACCTTGGCGACGGTCTCGCACCAGCGAGCGAGTCCCGTCCGGTCGCGACGTGACTCGCTACGTGGTCGATCGCGTCGAACCTCCAGCCCCACCGTAGCCGCGAGCTCCTCATCACCGATCGGGGCGACCGCCGGTCCCGGAAGCCATCACCGCTCCATCTGGCCAGCGACTTGCCGTCAGCGATCCGACGACGTTCGCCCGATCGGGGCGCGGACCTCAGCGGTCCGGGGCCAGCGGAAGGACCAGGATGAACTCCGCTCCCGGTCCCTCGGCGTCGCCGAGCACGAGCGACCCACCGTGTGCGACCGCGATCTCCCGGCTGATCGCCAGGCCGAGGCCGGCACCTCCCCGGTCCCGGGCTCGGGAGTCATCGCCTCGGGCGAAGCGGTCGAAGATCCGTTCGCTCTGGGCCGGATCCACGCCGGCTCCGTCGTCGGCGACGGTGAGTCGGGCGCCTTGTGGACCGGCGACCAACGACACCGTGACCGTGTGGTGCGCGTGGCGTTCGGCGTTGCTCATCAGGTTCGCTATCGCCCGCACCAGCGCGTCTCGGTCGCCGATCACCTGCACAGCGCTCACCGCACGGGCCTCGACGCTGCGCTGCGCACGGATCCGCAGCTTCCGCACTTCGGCCAGGACCACGTCGTCGAGGTCGAGCACCTCCCAATCCTTCTCCACGGTGGGGGCGTCGGCTCGGGCGAGGAGCAGCAGGTCGTCGACGAGTCGCTGCAGGCGAAGCGCCTCGCCGAGCACCTCGGACTCGGTGTCCTGCCACGCCGCTGCGTCGGGGTGGGCGAGGTCGACTTCGAGCTGCGCTCGGATCGCCGTCAACGGGCTGCGCATCTCGTGCGACGCGTCAGCCACGAATCGGCGTTGGCGCTCGGTCGCGGCCTCGATCCGTTCGAGCATCGAGTTCATCGTGTGCGCCAGACGGTCGATCTCATCGCCGACTCCCGTCTCCGGGACTCGGCGCGACAGCTCGGTGCCGCTGATGCGCTCGACCTCGGAGCGGATCTCTTCGACCGGGCGAAGCGCTCGGCCGACGACGAACCACGAGATCGCGCCCACGAGCACCACCAGGACTGAGCTGACGACCACCAGCGACTGCACCAGGTCGTTGACCGCGTCGGCGACCGGCTCGAGGGTCGCGCCGACGACGACGGTGTAGCGCTCGCCGTCGACGTCGACACGCCGCGCCACGACACGAAAGGGGTCGTCACCCACCGGCGGTCGCGTCATGGTGATCGCCTTGGTCGAGTCGTGCATGGAACCCGGTTCGATCACCGGCGGGTCACCTTGGACGTTCGGCGACGCCCGAACGACGTGACCGCTTCGGTCGACGATCTGCGCAAACGCCTCGTCCTCGGTCGGCACGGCGACATCGGACGGGAGCGACCCGTCGACGAGCGACGTGGCAAGGTCCTTGGAACGCAACCGTGCGCCGGTCTCGACGACGGTGGTCAGCGCGCTGTGCTGGCGCTGCACGAGGAACACCGACCCGAGGACCATCGCAGCGGCGACGATCCCCATGGCGGCGACCGTCGTCCGGGTGCGGACGCTGGTCCAGCGGGTGCGGCGCCGTCGGGGTTCAGGCATCGTCGACGAGACGGTAGCCGGCACCCCGGACGGTCTCGATCCGAAGGGCGGCGTCGACGCCGAGCTTGACCCGCAGACGCCTCACGTACACCTCGACGATGTTCGGGTCGCCTTCGAACTCGTAGTCCCACACCGAGTCCAAGATGTCCGCCTTGGACACGACCTCGTCGAGTCGCAGCATCAGGAAGTGGAGCACCGCGAACTCCCTGGCGGTGAGCTCGATCTCGTCGCCGTCGCGTCTGACGCGGTGAGCCGCAGGATCGAGTTGGACCCCGCCGATGTCGAGCACCACGGGCCGCTCACGCTGACCGCGACGCAGCAGCGCTCGCAGTCGGGCGACGAGGACGACGTAGGAGAACGGCTTCGACAGGAAGTCGTCGGCTCCCCCGTCGAGCGACTCGGCTTCGTCGAGCTCGCCGTCCTTGGCGGTCAGGACCAGCACGGGCGTCCAGACGTCGGACTCGCGAAGCTTCCGGCACACCTCGTAGCCGTTGAGCCCCGGCAGCATCAGGTCCAACACGATGGCGTCGTAGTCCTGTTCGGTCGCCATCCACAGCCCGTCGACGCCGTCTGCAGCGACGTCGACTGCGAAGCCTTCCCGTTCCAGTCCGCGACGCAGCGCTGCGGCAACCCGACGCTCGTCCTCTACGACCAACACCCTCGTCATGTGTGCACCTTTCAGGTGGTTGATCCTCGCGGTTCGCAGCTGAACCGTCCCTGAACAGCGTGGCGGCCCCGACCGAGCAGCGCGCGGCACCGCTTCAGGGGTCTCAGCTGAGGTTCAGCCGTTCAGCTGGCGTCCAGGCTGGCTCGCGGATGGTGGTGTCGAGGCCGAGAACGACTCGGTCCACGACGAAGGAGCAAGCAGATGACGATCTCGATGACCCGCAAGTGGGTGGTGACCGCAGCCGCAGGCGCCGGTGCGCTGATGGGCGCGGCGGGCTTGGCGAGCGCTGCGACGAACGCCACGACACCGAGCACGCCCGCCGCCCAGAACCAGGAGGCCCACGACACCGAGGCTGCACCGAACTACACGTCGTCGATCACGGTTCCCGACAAGGCCGAGAGCACCGACGAGGCCGGCGAGGCGGCAGCGCTCAAGGCGATGGTGACGCTCACGCCCGAGCAGGCCTCCGCCGCTGCGACCGCGGCGGTGCCTGGCACCGCAGGTGACATCGAGCTGGAGAACGACGGCGGCAACGTCGTCTACGACGTCGAGGTGACCACCGCGAACGGGCACGTCGACGTGAAGGTCGATCCCGGCAACGGCAAGATCCTGGCGCAGGAGACCGAGCAGAACGACGGCGAGTCCGCCGACGACAAGGCCGGCACCGACAAGGCCGACCAGGCCGACCAGGCCGACCAGGCCAAGGATGCCGGCAACGTCCAGAACGGTGCTGGAGCGGTCGCCAAGCCGTAGCAGTCTCTGAACACCCAACCCCCCGAGGCAACATCGCCGAACGCAAGGGCGGGATCCGGTCAGCGTCGACCGGATCCCGCTCACGCGCGCGGGTCGAGCCCGCCGACTGTGCGGCGCCGGCCGGCGCCGGCCGTTGCATGACATCGACGACGGTTCGACCACCGCTCCCCTCCTCGTCGACTTTGCCGTCACCTTGCCGTCCGCGAACCCGCCGTTGGCAGCGCGCCCGCGTACGCTCAGCACCGCGTCACAGGGCGCATCGACCACCCAGAAGGGGAACGAAGTGGACAAGCCGCTGGTGCTCGTCGTGGAGGACGATCCCGCGATCGGGGCCAACCTCGAACGGGCACTCGGCACCGCGGGGTACCAGACCGCGCTCGCGCCAGACGCGACGACGGCCCGGTCGGTCAGCACCGAACCCGCGCTGGTTCTGCTGGACCTCGGCCTGCCCGACGGGGACGGACTCGACGTCGCAAAGGACCTGCTCGACCGGTGGCCAGAGCTCCGCATCATCATCCTGACCGCGCGGGTCGAGGAGATGGACGTGATCCTCGGTCTCGACAGCGGCGCGATCGACTACGTGACCAAGCCGTTCCGCCTCGCCGAGCTGCTCGCCCGCGTGCGGGTCCACACCCGTGATCATGACGACGGCCAGGCGCCGGTCTATGAAGATCGCGGTCTGCGGGTCGACACAGGCTCACGCCGGGTGACCCTCGACGGCGACGAGCTCGAGCTCCGAGCCAAGGAGTTCGACCTGCTCGCCCAGCTCTTGGCGCATCGGGGCAACGTCGTGACACGCGAGCACCTGATGGCGAAGGTGTGGGACGAGCACTGGTTCGGCTCGACCAAGACCCTCGACGTCCACATCGCCGCGCTGCGCCGACGGCTCGGCGAAGAGCCGGGAGCGCCGAGCCGCATCACCGCGCTGCGCGGCGTCGGATACCGCTGGGACGCGGATTGATTCCGGGCACCGGAGGATGAGGCGACGGATCCTTGTTGCGATCATCGGCGTGACCGCGGTGGCGACCCTGGTGCTCACCGTGCCGCTGGCGCTGATCATCGCACGGCGGGAGAGCGCCGATTCGGTCTTGGAGCTGCAGCGCGCGGCGCAACGGACCACCGCTGGGCTGTCGACCGCGCCCGGTCGCGACGGCGAGGACATCGACCTGCCCAAGGTCGAGGAGAACCTGCACGTCGCCGTCTACAGCGACACCGGCAAGCGGATCGCCGGAATGGGACCACCGCTCGCCGACGAGGTCACTTCGCGGGCGAAGCGCATCCAGACGACCGGCGTGGTCGGCTCCGAGCGGGTGCTCGCCGACCCGGTGCTGGTCAACGAAGAGCTCGTCGCGGTCGTGCGCGTCGCGGAACCCGCGTCGGACACCACCGAACGGGTGCGGCGTGAGCTGCTGCTCCTGGTCCTGTTCGACCTGCTGGCAGTCGCCGTGGCCGGTGGCGTCGGCAGCCTGGTCGCGGTTCGCCTCGCTCAACCCGTACGTCGAATCCGCGACGACGCGGTGCGGCTGGGCAACGGCGACTTCGCTGTCGACCCGGTTCGCAGCGGCATCGGCGAGATCGACGAGACCTCCGAAGCGCTGTCGGAGACCGCTCGTCGACTCGAGGAGATGCTCGGCCGTGAGCGGGCGTTCTCCGCCGATGCGTCCCACCAACTGCGAACGCCCCTCGCTGCGCTGAGGTTGTCGATCGAAACCGAGCTGCTCGACCCGCGGCCCGACGCCCAGCGGGTGCTCGACGAGACCCTGGCGCAGGTGGACCGCCTCGAAGACACGATCTCCACGCTGCTCGCGATCGCCCGTGATCGACCGCCGCCCCGGGATCTGCTCCACGTCGAGCAGCTCGTGATCGGGCTCCACGACAGGTGGGATCCCCAACTCGGCCCCCGACGCCATCTCCGCTGCGAACACACCGGCGAGATCGACGTCCATGTGAGCGTCGCCGTCCTCGACCAGATCATCGACATCCTCCTCGCCAACGCCGCGCAGCACGGCGTCGGCGACGTCGACATCGCGCTGCGACCCTCTGGCGGCGGCGGCCTCGTGGTCGACGTCAGCGACCGCGGCGCGCTCGATCGTGACCCGGCAAGCCTCTTCGTGCGACGGGATCCGGCGGCTGCAGGCCACGGTGTCGGGCTGAGCCTCGCCCGGGCGCTCGCGGAGGC
>Ga0209023_10008390_pt1 | contig 10379 bp, 10 predicted proteins | sample LakOneMetagenome_FD_187468 | JGI IMG/M metagenome (GOLD analysis project Ga0209023, IMG submission 187468) | Freshwater and sediment microbial communities from Lake Erie, Canada (SPAdes) (version 2) | ecosystem: Environmental > Aquatic > Freshwater > Lentic | place: Lake Erie, Canada...
GTGGGCCTGGTGATGGGTGCCGTCGGTGTGATCGCCCTGGGTGCCCGACAGGACCCCAGCATCGCCACGGAACTTCCTCGTCTGGCTGTCGAGGAGGGCCACGGCAACAACATCGTCAATGTGATGCTCGTTGACATTAGGGCGTGGGACACCATGGGAGAGATCGCGGTGCTCATCGTGGTGGCCACCGGGGTTGCCAGCCTGCTCTTCGTCTCCGGCCGCAACGCCGCGGTACCCCGCATCAAGGATTCCCGCAAGCTCCGCCTCGGGCGCAACCGCCGCCGTGTCATCGCCGATCCGGAGGTCTCCAGCGAGGGACACGCCGTCAGTCGGCAGGCCTTCCTGCTGGCCGGCAGCAAGATCCCGTCCCGGCATCGCTCCATCCTCATCGAAGTGCTGGTTCGTGCGCTCTTCCACCCCGCCATCATCGTGTCCATCTACCTGCTGTTCGCCGGGCACAACGAGCCCGGCGGAGGATTCGCGGGCGGCCTGATCGCCGGCCTTGCCCTGGTGGCGCGCTACCTCGCCGGCGGCCGGTACGAACTCGGTGAAGCCGCGCCGATCGACCCGGGGAAGATCCTGGGTCTGGGCATCATCCTGGCGGTGGGCATGAGCGTGGTCTCGCTGTTCTTCGGCGGTCTGCCGCTGGAGTCGGCCTACGTCACGGCCGAGGTGCCGGTGCTCGGATCGCTGTCGTTCGGCACCTCCACCATCTTCGACATCGGCGTCTACCTTGTGGTGATCGGGCTCGTCTACGACATCCTGCGCAGCCTCGGCAGCGAGATCGACCGGCAGAGCGAGGCCGATGAAGTCGGCCCCAGGCCTGAGGACTCGTCCGAGGCATCCGTTTCGGCTTCGGTGATCACCCCGGTACCGGATGCTGCGCCGAGCATTCGGCAGACCAAGGGAGACACCCCGTGAGCGCCTCGCTGACCCTCGTAGCGCTGATGGCCCTGATGTATGCGGCCGGCGTCTACGTGATGCTCGATCGCAGTCTCACTCGGGTTCTCATCGGATTCCTGCTCGTGGGTAACGCCACCAACCTGCTGATCTTCATCATGAGCGGCCGTCCGGGCAGCTCGCCGATAGTCACGGGCACAAGTATCGACGAGACCATGGCCGACCCGGTTCCACAGGTGCTCATGCTGACCGCCATCGTGATCAACTTCGGAATCACCGCGCTGCTGCTGGCCCTGATCTATCGGACCTGGTGGCTGGCCAGACTCGGAGACGAGGGCGATGACGTGGGTGACGGGCATGCCGATGACAAGGCCGACGAGGCCGCGCTGCGTTCGTCGACCGACGACGAGGACGCCGTGCAGGATTCGCTTGACGAACTTGAGCGCGGTACCGACGAATCACGAGCGATGCCCGCCCAACCCACGGAATCAACGCGGGAGGACGGCCGATGAACGCCCTCGTCCCGCTGATCGTCGCGCTGCCGCTGCTCGGTGCGGCGACCGCCCTCGTGCTCGGCAAACGCCGGCGTCCGCAGATTCTGGTGAGCGTGGTTGTTCTGACTGCCATCGCCGTCATCAGCGCGGTGCTGTTGGTGTCGGTAGACCGAGATGGTCCGGCCGTCGTTCACGTCGGCGGCTGGCAGGCGCCGTGGGGCATTGTGCTCGTAGTCGACCGGCTATCGGCCGTTATGGTGCTCGTTTCGGCACTGATGCTGCTCGGGGTGTTGCTGTTCGCCGTGGGCCAAGGACTTCTCGACGGCCACGCCGAAACACCGGTGTCGATCTTCCATCCCACGTATCTCGTGCTGTCGGCCGGACTCTTCAACGCCTTCATCGCCGGAGACCTGTTCAACATGTACGTGGGCTTTGAGATGTTGCTCTCAGCCAGCTACGTGCTGCTCACGCTCGGGGGAACGGGCTCGCGCATCCGAGTGGGCATCACCTACATCGTGGTGAGCCTGGTGTCGTCGGTGCTCTTTCTCAGCGCGATCGCCCTGATCTACGGGGCGACGGGCACCGTCACCCTGGCCCTGATCGCGGAGCGGCTGCCCCAGCTTCCCAATGACGTGCAGATCATCCTCGGGCTGATGCTCCTGTTGGCCTTCAGCGTGAAGGCGGCCGTGTTCCCGCTGTCGTTCTGGCTGCCGGATTCCTATCCCACGGCTCCGGCCCCGGTGACCGCGGTCTTTGCCGGCCTGCTCACCAAGGTGGGCGTCTACGCCATTCTGCGCACGCAGACCCTGCTCTTTCCCGACCACCAGTTCTCCACGATGCTCATGGTGGTGGGCGGGCTCACCATGCTGGTGGGGATCCTCGGCGCGCTCGCGCAGGCCGACATCAAACGACTGCTGTCTTTCACGCTGGTAAGCCACATCGGGTACATGATCTTCGGCATCGCGATCGGTACGCCGCTCGCCATCACCGCCACCATCTTCTACGTGGTGCACCACATCATGGTGCAGACCATGCTCTTCCTCTGCGCCGGCCTGATCGAGCGGGTGGGCGGCACCACCTCGCTGTCACGGCTCGGCGGCCTGCTGAAGGCATCGCCGATCGTGGCCGTATTGTTCTTCCTCGGCGCAATGAACCTGGGCGGCATTCCGCCGTTCTCCGGGTTTCTGGGAAAGTTCGCGCTCTTTCAAGCCGGTGTGGCCGATCCGGATCCGCTGATCTGGGTGCTCATCGCGGCAGGCGCGGCGACCTCCCTGCTGACGCTCTACGCCCTCACCCGAACCTGGAACATGGCGTTCTGGCGGCCCCGGCGCGACGTGAAGAACTACTCCTCGGTCTTGCTTGAATCATTGCAGGAAGACCCCGAAGATGAGGGCATCGTGCTGACGAAGACCATCTCGCCCCTGATGATCGGCACGACGACCGTGATGCTCGCGCTAACCCTCAGCCTCAGCCTCTTCGCGGGACCCATATTCGACTTCACCGCTCGTGCTGCCGCGAACATCGTGGAACCATCGACGTATATCGACGCGGTTTTCCCGAACGGAACCCCATGACAACGGGTAAAGAACGACTGGTGAGCGTGGCCAACCAGCTGCCGGCCATCGGCGTGCTGGCGCTGCTGTGGATGCTGCTCTGGGGAGAATTCTCCTGGCTCAACTTCGTGACCGGCATCGCGATGGCCATCCTGGTCTCGATCGTGTTCTACCTGCCCCCAGTGGAGCTCAGCGACCGGCTCAATGTGTGGTTTCTGCTCCTGTTCTTCGTGCGGCTGATCATCGACATCGTGCGCGCGTCGATCGACGTCGCCGGTCTCGCGCTGTCCCCGCGGCTCGTGACCAGCAACGCGATTCTGGCCGTGCACCTGCGCACCCGCAGTGACCTCATCCTCACCTGGACGGCGGTCGCCACCTCGATTGTGCCGGGATCGATCGTGGTCGACATCGACCGGGAGCACTCCACCCTGTACCTGCACGTGTTGAACGTGCATTCCGCGGGCGGAATAGAGCGGTTCCGCCGCAGCGTCATCGACACCGAACGCCGCATCATCCGCGCCGTCGGCTCACGCCAGGACGTGGAACGGTTGCGCGGGGTCGTGCCCCTGACCCGTCCCGCAACGACCAGAGAGGATCCCTCATGATGGATGTCGTCGCCATCGTTGCCGGCATGCTCTTCGCCCTGAGCGGCCTGTTCTCGGTGTATCGGATCGTGCGGGGGCCGTCGGTCCTCGACCGGGTGATCGCCTCCGACGTGCTGGTGGCGACGGTGATCTGCGCCCTCGGCGCTGAAATGGCACTGAACCGGCACACCGACAACCTGCCGGTGCTGCTGGTGCTGGCCCTGTTCGCCGTGTTGGGTTCGCTCAGCGTGGCCCGATTCCTGCCGGCGAAGGACAGCGCATGAGCGACGTGCTGCACGACATCCTCACCGCCGTCCTCGTGCTCGCCGGCGCCATGATGTGCTTCGCCGCCGGCGTGGGGCTGCTGCGTTTCCCCGACGTCTTCAGCCGCATCCACGCGGCCACCAAGCCGCAGATCTTCGGCCTGATGGCGATCGTCACGGATGTCGCGGTCAACAATTTCACCGTGGGTACGGTCACTCTCATCGTGGCGATCGTCGTCTTCCAGGCGTTGACGGCGCCGATGGCGGCCCATCTGGTGGCCCGCGCCGCCTACGGCACCCAGCACCTGCAACCCGAGTTGCTCATCGTGGACGAACTCGCCGAGCGCGGCGGGTCCGCCAGTGCGGGCACAGCGAGCGTTCCACCCGGCTTGTCCAAGCCATAAACAGGTTGGGGCTGATATGCTCTGGGTGTCGCAACTGGCGTAGCACGAAGATGGGTCACCATCGGGGAGCGACTGTCACGGTTAGTGGCCGCACGCCTGGGCCGCAACATCCACCTATAAGGAGAACTCCGTGCCCGATTCTGCAACCGTTCTGACATCCACCTTCAACGAACCCCTCGAGGTCGTCGATCCGGAGATCGCCGCCGTCCTCGAGCAGGAGCTCGGACGCCAGCGTGACTACCTCGAGATGATCGCGAGTGAGAACTTCGTGCCGCGGTCCATCCTGCAGTCGCAAGGTTCCGTACTCACCAACAAGTACGCCGAGGGCTACCCGGGACGCCGCTATTACGGCGGCTGCGAGTTCGTCGACGTCGCCGAGCAGCTCGCCATCGATCGTGCGAAGAGCCTGTTCGGCGCGGCGTACGCCAATGTTCAGCCGCACTCCGGTGCGACCGCGAACGCGGCGGTGCTGTCCGCCATCGCCACGCCCGGGGACACCATCCTCGGCCTCGAGCTGGCACACGGCGGTCACCTCACCCACGGCATGAAGCTGAACTTCTCCGGCAAGCTCTACAACCCGGTCGCCTACGGCGTCGATAAGGACACGTTCCGCGTTGACATGGACTCCGTGCGCGACGCCGCCCTCGAGCACCGGCCCAAAGTGATCATCGCCGGTTGGTCGGCCTACCCGCGCCACCTTGACTTCGCGGCATTCCGCGCGATCGCCGACGAGGTCGGCGCGCTGCTCTGGGTCGACATGGCGCACTTCGCCGGACTCGTCGCCGCCGGGGTGCACCCGTCTCCTGTTCCCTTCGCGGACGTGGTGTCCACGACTGTGCACAAGACCCTCGCCGGACCGCGCTCCGGCCTGATCCTCTCCCGCGACACGACGCTGGCCAAGAAGCTCAACTCCAACGTTTTCCCCGGCCAGCAGGGCGGTCCGCTCATGCACGTGATCGCCGCCAAGGCCACGGCCTTCAAGCTCGCCGCCACCGAGGAATTCAAGGAGCGCCAGGAGCGCACCCTGCGCGGTGCCAGCATCCTGGCCGCCCGACTGACCGCGGACGACTCCCGCGCCGGCGGCGTGGACGTGCTCACCGGCGGCACCGACGTGCACCTCGTGCTCGCCGACCTGCGCAACTCCCCGATCAACGGCCAAGAGGCTGAGAACGCCCTGCACGAGGTAGGTATCACGGTGAACCGCAACTCGGTTCCGTTCGACCCGCGCCCGCCGATGGTCACCAGCGGCCTGCGCATCGGAACCCCGGCCCTGGCCACCCGTGGCTTCGATGATGTGGAATTCACCGAGGTCGCCGATGTCATCGCCGAAGCGCTCAAGCCCGGCGCCGACATTCAGGCCCTGCGTGCCCGGGTGAAGGTGCTCACCCAAGCCTTCCCGCTGTACTCCGGCCTGCAGCAGTAGTCCTGCTCGTCCCCGCACAGTCGATGAAGGGCACGACGGCGACCGGGTGGCCGGGTATCCGCTGTGCTGTCGGGAACCGTGAGCCTGCCTCGAATTCGCCGAGGAACCTGTGCACCTGAAACAAAGATCGGAAACACCATGACCGCCATCACATTGGACGGGGTCACAACCGCGTCTGCCATCAAAGCCGAACTGGTCGACCGCATCGCCATCCTGCGCTCGAACGGCGTGGTCCCGGGGTTGGCCACGCTGCTCGTGGGCAGCGACCCCGGGTCGCAGACCTACGTCGCCGGCAAGCATCGCGACTGCGCCGAGGTGGGCATCAAGTCGATTCGCATCGACCTGCCCGGCTCGGCGACGTCGGCAGATGTGCGGGCCGCCATCAAGGACCTCAACGCGAGTCGTGAGGTCACCGGGTACATCATCCAGCTGCCCCTGCCGGTGGGTCACAATGAGAACGCCATGCTCGAACTCATCGACCCGTCGAAGGACGCCGACGGGCTGCACCCGACCAACCTCGGGCGCCTCGTGCTGGGCATCGAGGGCGAGCTGCGTTCACCGCTGCCCTGCACCCCGGCTGGAATCGTGGAACTGCTGCGCCGCTACGACGTGCCGATCGTCGGCCGGCGCGTCGTCGTCGTGGGCCGTGGCCTCACCGTGGGCCGGCCGCTCGGGCTGCTCTTCACCCGCAAGGGCCTGGATGCCACGGTGACGCTCACGCACTCGCGCACGGTCGACCTGGCCGGCGAGGTTCGCCGCGCCGACATCGTGGTGGCGGCTGTCGGTGTGCCCCATCTGATCCAGGCCGACTGGGTCAAGCCCGGCGCTGCTGTGCTCGACGTGGGGATCACCCGGGTGCAGGACGAGGCCACCGGCAAGGGACGCCTCACCGGGGACGTACACCCCGACGTCGCATCCGTTGCCGGTCATCTGTCGCCGAACCCGCGCGGCGTGGGTCCGATGACGCGCGCCATGCTGCTCAGCAATGTGGTGAAGGCGGCCGAACAGTCCCTGCGCCTCTAGCGCCCACCCGCCGGCCCGCTTTCTGCTGTTGGTTGTTTGTCGTTTGTCGCTTGTTGTTCGTTGCGAATTCAGGAAATCTCTCTAGTGAACGCGCCGCCGCCCAGGCAGAACGGGATGCGAGGCGCGGCGCGGTCGCGGATCTCCTGAATGCGCCACCGGGGGCGGGGTGAGTCAGGCCAGGGCGGCGCGGTGCAGTTCGGTGTGTTCGAGGTAGTTCTCGGCGTTGTGCAGCAGTCCGTCGATCTCCTCCGCGCTGAGCGCCCGGCGAACCTTGGCCGGTACCCCGGCCACCAGGGAACCGGGCGGGATGATCGCGCCCTCGAGCACCACGGCGCCGCCGGCGATGAGTGATCCCGCGCCGATGACGGCGCCGTTCATCACGGTTGCCGACATTCCCACCAGGCTGCCGTCTTCGATCGTGCAGCCGTGGAGCACGGCGCCGTGGCCCACCGACACGTTGCGGCCGACCGTGAGCGGGAACCCGCTGTCGACGTGGCAGGAGACGTTGTCCTGCAGGTTGGAGCCTTCACCGATCGTGATCGGTTCCAGCTCCGCGCGCAATACGCAGTTGTACCAGACGCTGGCACGCTCGGCGAGGGTGACGTTGCCCACCAGCACGGCACCGGGCGCCACGAAAGCGGTCTCAGCAACGCGGGGGGCGGGTGCGCCGGGCAGGGTGATGATTCGGGCGGCAGGATCGGCAGTCATATCGGCCAGCCTAGCGGTGACTTCGGCGCAGCCCGTGGCCAGCGGATACCGGCCCCGGCTAGGCTCGAGCAATGGTGAACCCGACACATCCCGCCGTTGATCGGGTTCGCGCTGCCCTCAGTGAGTGCGGGCTGGAGCCGGAGATCCGCTGGTTCGACGACGCGGCGACCACGGCCGTGGCGGCCGCCGCGGCGCTCGGCATCCCGGTGGGGGCGATCGCCAATTCGCTCATTTTCACGTTCACGGCGGCGGGCGGCCGACCCGAACCGCTGCTGGTGCTGACCTCGGGTGCGCACCGGGTGGATCAGGATTGGCTCGGAACATCGCTGGGCGGTGTGGTGGGCCGGGCCTCCAAGGAGTTCGTGAAGCAGGTGACGGGCCAGGTGATCGGCGGGGTCAGCCCGGTCGGGCATCCGTCCCCGCTGCGCACCATCGTCGACGAAGCGCTTGCCGAGTTCACGGTCGTCTGGGCGGCAGCCGGTCATGCGCACACAGTGTTCGCCACCACCTATGGCGAACTGGTGCGCATGACCAGTGGCGAGCCCGGAGCCGTCAGCGCCCCGCTGTAGCGATTCCCGAAACAGCGGTCACTGAACGGTGGGAGCTGAGTCGGACTCCGGCGAGTGGCGCGTCGCCCCGTCGGCGGAGCGCACCACGAACAGGTCCGGCGCGCCGTAGCCGGCCAGCTGGAAGGCCTCGGTTACGGCCGACCGCACCGCAGGGAGCAGCGCCCGCGGGGTGAGCGCGATGGCCGCTCCGCCGAAGCCGCCGCCGGTCATCCGGGCCCCGATGGCTCCGGCGGCGCGCGCCGTTTCCACAGCGAGGTCAAGCTGTGGCACGGAGATCTCGAAGTCATCGCGCATGGACACGTGGGACGCGTCGAGGAGGGGCCCGATCAAGAGGGGACCCTGCTCGCGCAGGGTGCGCACGGTGTCGAGAACGCGTTGGTTCTCGGTGACGATATGGCGCACCCGCCGGAAGGTCTCATCGTCGAGCAGCGCGGCGGCGTGGTCCAGGTCGCTCTGGCCTACGTCGCGCAGCGATCGGACGCCGAGTGCGGCGGCGCCGGCTTCACAGGAGGCCCGCCGGTCCGCGTAGCCGCCGGTGGCGTGAGCGTGGCTCACCCGGGTGTCGATGATGAGCAGGTCGAGGTCGGCGGAGTCGAAGCCCAGCGGGATCACCTCGGCGTCGAGGGTTCGGCAGTCGAGGAATACGGCGGCATCCGCCTGGCCCAGCAGGGACGCGGACTGGTCCATGATGCCGGTGGGCGCGCCCACCGCCCGGTTCTCGGCCAGCTGGCCCACTCGCGCGAGGGTGGGCCGGTCGAAACCGAGATTCCAGATGTCGTTGAGCGCGATCGCGACCGCGCTCTCGATCGCAGCGGATGACGAGAGTCCCGCGCCGATCGGTACCTCGGAGTCGATGTAGGCCTCGAAGCCGCTCGCGGCACGGAGGTCGGCGCCGAAGCTGCCGAGTGCCCAGACCACGCCGAGCGGGTACGCGGACCAACCGTGCAGGTTCTCGGGGATGAGCTCGTCGAGGGAGAGCTCAATGGCCTCCTCGGCGAAGGAACTCGCCACCCGGATCAGCCGGTCGGTGCGCGGGGCGATCGCCACCACGGTACGGCGGTCGATCGCGAACGGAAAGACGAAGCCGTCGTTGTAGTCGGTGTGTTCGCCGATCAGGTTCACCCGGCCGGGTGCTGACCACAGCCCGAGCGGTTCGCGATTGAAACGGCTGGTGAAACCGTCGTGGGTGGAGCGTTCGAGGTCGGTCATGCGCGTGCCTCCGTGTTGGTCTCGGTGTCCGTCGACGCGGCGCGCTCGACGGCTGCGCGAATCGTAACGGCGGCCTGCTCCGGTGCCACGTCGCCGATCCAGGCGCCCATGGCGGCTTCGGAGCCGGCCAGGAACTTGAGTTTGTCTTCGGCCCGGCGGGGGCTCGTCACCTGCAGCATCAGCCGGATGTCCGATCGGTGGGTGTTCACGGGCGCCTGGTGCCAGGCGGCGATGTACGGGGTGGGGGTCGAATAGATCTCATCGATCCCGCGCAGCAGCCGGCGATAGAGCACGGCGAGTTCGTCGCGTTCGGCCAGGGTCGTCGCCGCGAAGTCGGGCAGCTGGCGGTTCGGCAGCATATGCACTTCAATGGGCCAGCGGGCGGCGAACGGCACGAAGGCCGTCCAGTGCTCGCCGCGCAGGATGACGCGCTCTGAGGCCTGTTCGCCTTCGAGGATATCGGCGAAGAGGCTGGAGCCGTAGCTCTCGAGCGATGCGATCACGCGCTGGGTGCGCGGCGTGACGTAGGGGTAGCTGTAGATCTGTCCGTGCGGATGCCGCAGGGTGACCCCGATCGCTTCGCCGCGATTCTCGAACGGAAACACCTGCTCGATGCTGGGAAGCCGGGACAGCACGTGCGTTCGCTCGGCCCAGGCCTCGATCACCGTGCGGGCCCGGGTCACGGAGAGGCTGGCGAAGGAGCCCTCGTTCTCGGGGCTGAAGCACACCACTTCGCAGCGTCCCACTGACGTGCGGCTGCGGCCCAGCCCGATGGCGTCAAGGTCGTCGAGGCCGGCCGGGGCATCGGCATCCGTGAGCAGGGGTCCGAACGAGGGAGACTTGTTCTCGAAGACGGCCACGTCGTAATTGCTCGGAATCTCCGAGGGGTTGTCGGCACTGGCCGGAGCGAGCGGGTCGAGGTGTGCCGGCGGCAGGAACACCCGGTTCTGCCGGTTGGACGCGATGGAGATCCACTCTCCAGTGAGCGGATCCTGGCGCATCCGCGCTGTCAGCGGGCGGGCCTGTGCCTCCCGGGTGTCGAGGGATCGTTCGGGGGGCAGACTGGTACCCGGATCGTCGAAGTAGATGAGATCGCGGCCGTCGGCGAGGGATTGCCGGTGCCGGGTGATGCGGTCGTCGATGACGAAGGCCTCGTCGGGGATCGACGGGGCTCCGTCGGCGGCGGTCGGAGCGGCCGTCGGAGCGGCGGCCGCAGCAGCGGCGAATGCGGAAAGGTCTGAGTGTGTCA
>Ga0209023_10008391_pt1 | contig 10376 bp, 9 predicted proteins | sample LakOneMetagenome_FD_187468 | JGI IMG/M metagenome (GOLD analysis project Ga0209023, IMG submission 187468) | Freshwater and sediment microbial communities from Lake Erie, Canada (SPAdes) (version 2) | ecosystem: Environmental > Aquatic > Freshwater > Lentic | place: Lake Erie, Canada | collected...
TGCGGCGCGAGCCGCTGCCGAGGCGGTTCCGGCGTAGCGAAAGGGTCAATATCTCACGACGCGGCAACGGTTCGATCACGAATTGATGGGTTCATCAGGAATCCCGGGCAGGATAGAAGCATGGCTATTTTGTTCGTGCACACTGATCGTCTCGAGATTCGGCTGACCCGGTCTGAGAAGATCCTGTCGTTGCGCCGAGCGAACATTGAGATTCCGCTGGACAGCCTCAAGTCGGCCACGCTGACGGAAGACCCGTGGATCTGGCTGCGGGGTATCCGGGCGCCCGGCGCCGCCGTGCCGCTGACCCTCGCGGTCGGCACGTGGAAGTTTCACGACGGCAAGGACTTCCTGCTGGTCAAGGGCACCAAGACGTCCGTCGTGCTCGACCTCGTAGACCACGAATTCTCCCGGGTCATCCTCACCACGACGCACGCCCTCGACCTGTTGCGCGCGCTGCGTGTACCCCCGGCTGAGGAGGCCGAGGCGATGAAGATCGCCGCCGACTAGCAGGCTCTCCGAACGCAGTAAAATCGATTCACACACGACACCGTCAAGATTGTGAACGAAGCAATGAGCAAGACCGAGACCATCTCTGGGGCTATTTCGGACATCACCCTCGAGGAGGCGCACTTCGTCGCCCGCGTGGCGGCCAAAGAGGTCGGCGCCGATGACGTCGTAATCCTGACACTCGTGAACGACGACGGCAGCGATCTGGCGCCGTGGAGGCCGGGCGCCCACATCGACTTAGTGCTGACAGATGATCTGACCAGGCAGTACTCGCTCTGCGGCGACCCGACGGATGCGAAAAGCTACACCGTGGGCGTGCTGAACGCGCCGACCAGCCGTGGCGGCTCCCGCTTCGTGCACGAGGCGCTGAACGTCGGCGACACCCTGACCGTACGCGGTCCACGCAACCACTTCCGACTCATCGAGGCCGAGGCATACCTGTTCGTCGCGGGCGGCATCGGCATCACGCCGATCGCCGCGATGATCCGCGAGGTTGAGGCCCAGAACAAGCCGTGGACCCTTTTCTACGGCGGCCGGACTCTCAGCTCGATGGCGTTTCGCGACGAGCTTTCGGCATTCACCGACCAGAGCACGCTGTGGCCTCAGGATGAGAAGGGATTCATGGCACTGCCAACGATTCTCGGCAATCCTGATGCCGGCACCGCCGTGTACGTCTGCGGCCCCGAGCCCCTGCTGGGGGCCGTCGAGGCTATTTGTGACGCGACCTGGCCTGCCGGTGCGCTGCACCTCGAGCGCTTCGCACCCAAGAAGATCGAGGCGGCCGTCGACGTCGAGTTCGAGATCGAGCTGGCCTCAAGCGGGCAGCGCTTCACCGTTCCCGCCGACAAGAGCGTGCTTCACGTGCTCGAGGAGAACGGCGTGCGCATCCTGAGCTCGTGCGGCGAGGGAACCTGTGGCACCTGCGAGACCGAGATCATCGAGGGCACGGTCGATCACCGCGACTCTGTGCTGACGCCCGCCGAGCAGGCGGAGAACGTCTGCATGATGGTGTGCGTGTCACGTGCAACGTGCCCGGTACTCGTTCTCGACCTGTAGGCGAGAAAAGAGTACCGGGCACGGTTTGTTCGAAGTCGGTGCCTCTTAGGCGGCGACTGCGTCTTCCAGCGACGGGTAGTCGGTGTAGCCGCGCTCATCCGGACCGTAGAAGCTGGCGGCATCGGGCTGGTTGAGCTCGGTGCCTTCCTGCCAGCGGCGAACGAGGTCGGGGTTCGCGATCAGCATGCGGCCAACGGCTACTGCGTCGGCCTTGCCATCGGCGACGAGAGCCGCGGCCTCGGCGTGGGTGGTGACGGTGCCGAAGCCGCTGTTGGCGATGAACACGCCGCCGAAGCGGGCACGCAGACCCTGAATGAGGTCGCTGGTCGGCTCGGAGTGCAGCGCGCTGAGGTAGGCGATCGAGAGCGGCGCAATGCCGTCGATGAGGGCCTCGTAGGTCAGGCGGGTCTCGTCGGCGTCGAGCTCCAAGACGTCCTGGATGTTGTGCGACGGGGAGATACGGATGCCCACGCGGTCGGCGCCGATGGCGGCCGAGATCGCCGTGACGACCTCGATGCCGAGGCGGGCGCGGTTCGTGGGCGATCCGCCGTAGGAGTCGGTGCGCACGTTGGAAACGGGGGAGAGGAACTCGTGCAGCAGGTAGCCGTTGGCGGAGTGCACCTCGACGCCGTCGAAGCCGGCCTCGATCGCGTTCTGGGCTGCCTTGACGAGCTCACCGACGAGAATGCTCATCTCGGCCTCGGTCGGGGCGGTCGGAACGGGGAAGTTCTGCTTGCCGTTCTGGGTGCGAACCTCACCTGCGATCGCGATGGGGCTCGGAGCGGTAATGATGTTGCCACCGTTGACATCCGGATGCGTGACGCGGCCACCGTGCATCAGCTGCGCGACGATGCGTCCGCCGGCGGTGTGCACTGCGTCGGTCACGAGGCGCCAGCCGGCGATCTGCTCGGCGGTCACGATGCCGGGCTGGCCCGGGTAGGCCTGGCTGCCGGGGCTCGTGTACATGCCCTCGGACATGATGAAGCCGGTCGTTGAGCGCTGCGTGTAGTACTCGACGTTCATCGGGCTTGGCACGCCGGTGGCGCTGGAGCGCAGACGGGTGAGGGGCGCCATCACGACGCGGTTGGGCAGTTCGAGGGCGCCGACGGCGAGGGGGGAGAAGAGAGTCACGGAGGGGGCTTCTTTCTAGAAGGGGGAGGCTCGCGCGGCAGGAAATCACCGCACCCTGACGCCAACGGGCGCAGCCGCCTGACTATTCCTCCTTGTGCGTAGCCTGACCTTCTGGCACGTCCGATCTCGGGCTACGGACTGACAATTTCCAGGAAGCCCGGCCGGGGCGTCCGTTTTCGGTTAAATCCCAAATCCGTCAGTCGGTGGCCCCTGGCCAGCACCCGAGGGGCCAGCCGATCTCCTTTTCTGCGTCGCGTGCGACGTCAGCAGTGCACGTTCACGACCGTGCGGCCGCGCACTCCGCCGGCGAGGATGCGCTCGGCGTACTCGAGGGAGTCGGTCAGGGGGATCATCGTCGTGAGGCTGTCGAGCAGCTCGAGGTCGAGTTCGCGGGCAAGGACCCGCCAGGCCCGCTCGCGCAGCTCGACCGGCGCCTCGACGGAGTTTGCGCCGATGAGTGACACCTGGCGCAGGATGAACGGCAACACGCTCGTGGGCAGGTCGGCCCCCTGGGCCAGGCCGCAGGCGACGGCGACCCCGCCGTAGTTCAGCTGCGCGAGGATATTCGCGAGCGTATGGCTGCCAACCGAGTCGATCGCTCCGGCGAACCGCTGGGACTGCAGCGGCTTGCCGGGAGCCGCGAACTCGGCGCGATCGAGGATGTTGGCCGCGCCCAGCATGTGCAGGAAGTTCGCCTCGGTCGCCATCCTGCCCGTGACGGCGGTCACGCTGTAGCCGCGGGTGGCCAGCAGGGCGATCGCGATCGACCCGACTCCGCCGCAGGCCCCCGTGACCACGATTTCGCCGAGGGCGGGGGTGACCCCCTGGCTCTCCAGCTCCAACACGGCGATCATGGCGGTGAAGCCGGCCGTGCCGATGGCCGCCGCCCGCAGCGGGCTGATCGCCTCGGGAACGGCGATCAGCGCATCCGGCCTGACGCGCGCGCGGGTGGCGAGGCCGCCGTTTCGACGTTCGCCGAGCCCGTCGCCATTCAGCAGCACGGTGTCTCCCGCCTTGAACCAGTCAGAGCCGGACTCCCTCACGGTGCCGACGAGGTCGATGCCGGGAATCAGCGGGTACTTGCGAATCACCCCAGGGCGACCGGTCAGGGCGATGCCGTCTTTGAAGTTGATGCTCGAATACAGCACATCGATCGTGACATCGGCATCGGGGCCCGAGTTCTCGTCGAGGTACGAGTCGGGCAGTTCTTCGAGCCTCGCCACAGGGGTGGAATCAACGTCTCGCTGGTCGACGACTATGGCGCGGAAGCTCATGGGTTTTCCCCTCATTGGGACGACGGATCTTGGTGCCAAGGCTACGCGAAACAGGGATCGAAAGGGGTCGGATTTCACTGGTCAAGCCCCGGGGGATGTGCCTAGGGTGAACCGCAACGGACAAGACCCCTGAACTTGAAACCTGAGGCCCTATGCGTCGAGTGACCGATTTTCTGACCGGCCGCCGAACCTCGTGGATCGTGCTCGCCGTCTCCCTGCTCGCCAGCGCGCTGTTGTTTCTCGTCGGCGGCGGGGTGAAGAGCGAGGCGGCCCCGAGCCTGGGGCTGCCGACTGGGGCCGAGAGCGTACGGGTCACCGAGCTGGAGAAGAGCCTGCCGAGTTCCGGGGCAACCTCGATGCTCATCGCCTACTCCCGCGGCGGCGACGCAATCACGACCGACGATCTCGCGGCGATCAACGCGGCCGGGGTGAATCTTGTGCCGATCGCCCTGGGCGGTCATGTCGCCCCGGCCAGCATCTCGGCCGACGGGAAGGCGGCGCTGCTTTACTTGCCGCTGGCGGCGATCGACAACACGGGCGAGCAGGCGAGCAGGGCTGCCGAGATTCGCACTATCGCCAACACCGGACTGCCGCCCGGGCTGACCGGGCTGCTGACCGGACCCGAGGCCTTCGCGGTCGACCTCAGCGCCGTCTTCGCCGGGGCGAACCTGACCCTGCTCATCACCACGGTCATCGTCGTGGCTCTGCTGCTGATCATCACGTACCGCAGCCCCTGGCTCTGGATAGTGCCGCTCGCGGTCATCACCATGGCGGATGCGATCGCCGGCATCGCGGCCGCCCGCGTCGCCTCGGCCTTCGGCATCCTGCTCGACCCGTCGGTGACCGGCATCCTCTCCGTACTCGTGTTCGGCGCCGGTACGAACTACGCCCTGCTGCTGATCGCCCGCTACCGCGACGAGCTGCGTCTCGTCGAGGATCGGCGGCACGCGATGTCCCGGGCGCTCCGGGGTGCCGGCCCTGCGGTTCTTGCGAGCGGCACCACCGTGGCCCTGAGCCTCTTGACCCTGCTGTTCGCCCAGCTCACCGGCAACCAGGCCCTCGGCCTCGCCTGCGCGACCGGTATCGTCGTCGCCATGTTCTTCGCCCTCGTGGTGCTGCCGACCCTGTTGCTGCTGTTCGGCCGAGGCGTCTTCTGGCCCTTCGTGCCGAAGTTCGCCTCGGAAGACAAGGCTGCCCAGGGAATCTGGTTCAAGCTCGGCACGGGCGTCGCCCGCCGGCCCATCGTCGTGATCGTGATCGGCGTCGTCGTGCTCGCGGGCCTCGCGCTCGGGGCCACCCAGATCAAGCTGGGCATCTCCCAGACCGACAGGTTCGTCAGCGCGCCGGAGTCGGTCGAGGGCCAGAAGATCATCGCCGCCTCGTTCGCGGCGGGCAGCGGGTCGCCCACCGTCGTGATCGCCGACGCCGCTCAGGCCGAGGCGGCGGCGGCGCTGGCGGCATCCGTCCCCGGGGTGGCGAGTGCGAACATCACCGAGACGGATGGCACGATCACGCGCATCGACGTCGTGCTGACGGCCGCTTCCGGCACCGCCGCCTCGACGCAGGCCATCACAGAGCTCCGCACCCAACTGCACGCGCTGCCGGGGGCCAACGCGCTCGTCGGCGGGCGGGATGCGGAGTCGCTGGATGTGAACGCCGCGTCGAGGGCCGACCAGACGCTCGTGATCCCCCTTGTTTTAGGCGTGGTGTTTCTCGTGCTGATCCTGCTGCTGCGGGCCCTGCTCGCCCCCGTGCTGCTGCTGCTCACGGTGATCGCCTCGTACTTCGCGAGCCTCGGCGCGAGCTGGCTGCTGTTCGCCAACGTCTTCCACTTTCCGGCCATCGACACGAGCGTGATCCTGCTGAGCTTTCTCTTCCTGGTGGCGCTGGGGGTCGACTACAACATCTTCCTGACCACGCGCGCCGACGAGGAGGCGCGTCAGCTCGGCACCAAGCGCGGAATGATCACGGCGCTCGCGGCCACCGGCGGCGTGATCACCAGCGCCGGCATTCTGCTGGCCGCGGTGTTCGCCGTGCTCGGAGTGCTGCCGCTGATCACGCTGACCCAGATCGGCATCATCGTTTGCGTCGGTGTCTTGCTCGATACGCTGCTCGTGCGCACCGTGTTGGTGCCGTCGCTGGCGTTCATCACGGGGGACCGGTTCTGGTGGCCGAGAAAGCTGCGGCCACAGCTGTCGCACGCGGAGCCGTTCGCCCTGGACTGATTGCATGCTCCCTGTCTTGACGGTGTGGCTTTACGCCAGGCATTGCCGGGAGCCCGCCTACACCTAGGCGACCGTGCCGGCAAAAGTCAGACGGGCTGCACTGCCACGGGCACGTGAGCGAGGGTAAGGGAGACGTTGGAGCCTATGGCCGGGTCGTCGCGCACCGGGTGTTGCACCGCGAGCACGGTTTCGTCGGGTAGCTGGATCTGGCTGCGGCGGAGCGAGCCGAGGAAGCTTGACGACAGGACCCTGCCGCGGAGCAGGTCGGCATGGGCCGAGTCGGCGGCCCCGAGGGTGATGTCTTCTGGCCTGATCAGCACTGTTGCCGGGCCGTCGGGCGTGGTCCCGGGCTGCAGCAGGGGCAGTCGCTGGCCCAAGACGAGCACGGTCTCACCCTCGACCGTGCCAGCGATGCGGTTGCTGAGGCCCACGAACTGGGCCACGAATGAGGTGGCCGGCTGCCGGTAGAGCTCCTCGGGGGTGCCGACCTGCTCGATGCGGCCGTCGCGCATCACGGCGACCCGGTCGGCGACGGCCAGGGCCTCCTCCTGATCATGGGTCACGAAGATCGTGGTGATGCCGAGCTCGGTCTGGATGCGCCGGATCTCGTCGCGGAGTTGCACCCGCACCTTGGCATCCAGGGCGCTGAGGGGCTCATCGAGCAGCAGTACCCGCGGCTCGGTGACGAGCGCGCGGGCCAGGGCGACCCGCTGCTGTTGGCCGCCACTCTGTTCATGGGCGTAGCGTTCGGCATGTCCGTCGAGGCCGACCATCTCGAGGGCGGCGGCCGCCCGTCGGCGTCGGTCTGCGGCGCCGACTTTGCGCATCCGCAAGCCGAACTCGACGTTCTCCAACGCCGTCAGATGAGGAAAGAGCGAGTACGACTGGAAGACCATGCCGAGGTCGCGTTTGTTCGCGGGTTGGTCGGTGGCGTCCTTGGCGTCGATGTGGATCGAGCCGGAGTCCACGCTTTCGAGGCCGGCGAGGACTCGCAGTGCCGTGGTCTTGCCGCAGCCGCTGGGGCCGAGCAACGCGATGAACTCGCCGGGCGCTACCGACAGATTCACGCCGTCGAGGGCCGCGTGTGCGGCGAAGCTCTTGGTGACGTCGGTGAGCACGACGGCGGCTCCCTTGGGGTTCGTCATGAGGAGACTCCTTGGTTCGAAGCAGGTTTCAGGGTGGGATTCCGGCGGCGCACCCCGGGGCGGCGGCTGCCGATGCTGCCGATCAGCAGCAATAGCAGGAAGACGAGCAGTAGCGCGAGCAGTGCGAAGATGACGGCCACATACGGGTCGCTCTTCGAGATGAGCAGGATGGCGGTCTGCAGGTTCTGCCGGCTGAGCAGCGAGGCGATCGTGAACTCCCCGAGCACGACTGCGACAGAGATGAATGATGCCGCGAGGATGCCCCGGCGAAGGTTCGGCAACAGCACTCGCCACAGCACGTTGGGCCAGCTGGCGCCGAGTGAACGGGCGGCCTCGCTGAGGGTGATCGCATCGAGGGCGCCGAGGTTGGACTGCAGGGTTCGATATGCATAGGGCAGCACGGTGATGCCGTAGGCGAAGGCGAGGGTCCAGATCGAGCTGCCGAAGATGCCGCCGAGAAAGCGGTAGACGGGGGCGAGACCCACGACCAGCACGATGGCGGGAACCGTGATGGGGATGATGCAGATGAACTCGAGTAAGCGGCGGAGCCGGGGGAAGCGCAGCTGCACGAGGATCATCGTCGGCAGAAGGAGGAAGAGCACGATGCCGACGGTCACAAGGGCCAATACAAGGGAGTTGGTGAGGCCCGTCGTGAGTGAGCGGAACATGCCGGCCGACTCCGGCTCCAGCAGGCCCGTCCAGTGGGTGAGCGTGTAGCCACCCGTCAGGCCGTCGCGGAACGAGAACTCGATCATGGCGATGATCGGGATAGCGAAGACGGCGCCGATGATGCCGAGGATCAGGCCACGGGTCAGGCGGGAAGGCGCGGCGCTGACGGCCAGGGTGCGGCGCGGGCCGGCGCTCCGGCTTATCCCGGTCATCGCTGCCACCTCGTCGTGCGCTTCTGCAGGAAAGAGTAGGCCGTCATGACGACGATCATGACCACGATCATGCCGAGCGCGAGTGCGCCGGCCATGTTGGCGCGGCCCAGCACCGTCTCGCTGATCAGCGCGCCCCGAATCTGCAGGGGCACGATCTGGGAGCCTTGGCTGATCAGGGCTGCGGCGGTGGCATAGCTGGAGAACGCATTGGCGAACAGCAGCAGGAGGCTGCCGAAGAACGCGGGGGCCAGGATCGGCCCGGCGATGCGGCGCCAGTAGGTGAATTTGCTGCCGCCGAGGGTGGCGTTGGCCTCGGCCCACTGCGACTTCAGGCCGTCGAGGGCGGGCATGAACGTGATGACCATCAGTGGCACCTGGAAGTAGATGTACGGCAGGATCAGGCCGGGGAGTTGGTAGAGCCAGACCCCGTCGGCGTAGATGTCGAGGCCGAACTGGCTGCGCAGCAGTGTGGTGATCAGGCCCTGCACGCCGATCGTGGCGATGAACGCGAAGGCGAGCATGACGCCGCCGAACTGGGCGAGCACACTGCTGGCCGACTCGATCATCATGCGCAGCGGGCCGTCGGGTCGAGCACCCAGCAGGGCGTAACAGATCAGGGCGCCGAGGACAGCGCCGACGACCGCGGTGAGGGCGGAGATCCAGAAGGAGCTGACGAAGGTGTCGAGGATCAGCGGGTCGAACAGCGTCGCGACGTTCTCGAGGGTGAAGCCGCCGGCGTCGTCGAAGAATGCCGTCGTGAGGGCGATGCCGGTGGGTAGCGCCAGGAAGGCGAGTACATAGAACGCGAACGGCGTGAGGCCGAGGATGGAGGTGACCCGGCTGCGGGCGCGGCGGTGCCGGCGGGGTGCGGGTGCCGGAGCACCGGGGGGCTCTTGGGTCAGAGCCCCCGGGATTTCTGTCATTGCGATGGGGTTCGGCTCCTGTTCAGGTTTCGGGTGCGAGCGCGGCTAGCCGATCGCCCGGGCCCAGTTCGCAGCCAGAAGGGTGTTGGCCGTGGCGACCTCGGCCTCGGTCGGCGTGACCGCGGTAGCGGGGAGGGGTCCGACAGAGGCGAGGGCGTCGGCGTCAACCGTGCCGGCGGCCGTCATCGCCGCAATGGTCACCGGGTAGGCGCCGGCGGCGAGGTACAGGTTCTGCGCCTCGGGGCTGTAAAGGAACTCCTGCCACAGGCGGGCAGCCGCGGGGTTCGGGGCATCGTTGTTGATGGCCTGGTTGTAGTAACTGATGTACGCGGTGCCGGGCAGTGTCGTAACCTTCCAGCCCTCGACGGAGGCCGCAGAGGCCAGATTGTTGTAGCTCCAATCGACGACGACGCCGGTCTCGCCCGAGGCGATGGTTGCGGGCGTCGGGTCTACCTTGAGAAAGTTGCCCGCGGCGTTCAGCTTCGCGAAGAAGTCGATGCCGGGCTGGAAGTCGGCGAGGGTGCCACCGTTCTGTACCGATGCCATGCCGATCGCAGCAAATGCAGCACCGGCCTGGGTCGGGTCGCCGTTGATGGCGACGGCGCCGCTGTACTCGCTGGCCAAGAGGGAGTCGAGACTGGTCGGCGCGGGGAACCTGGCCGAGTTGTAGCCGATCGACATGCTGCCCGTGTAATCGTTCACCCAGAGGCCGGTCGGCTCCTTGTTGCCCTCGGGAATGTCTGCCCAGTTGGCGACCTGGTACGGGGCGAACCGGTCGGTGCTGGCCAGCGCGACCGCCGAACCCAGGTCAAAGACGTCGGGGGCTGTGTCCTGGCCGCGGCTGTTGTCGGCGGCCTGGATCTCCTCGGCACTGGAGCCGTCGGGGCTCGCCGAATTCACGGTGATGCCGTACTTGGTCTGGAATGCGGCAATGATCTTGCCGTAGTTCGCCCAGTTCTCCGGCAACGCGATGACGTTCAACTGGCCCTCGGCCTGCGCCGCGGTCACTAGTCCTTCAAGCCCGCCGAACGCCTCGGCGCTCGTTGCGGTTGCAGCGTCGACGCCGCCGGCCGCGGGGGCTGGGGTGGCGGAGCATCCGGCCAGTGCAAGCACGACCAGCGCGCTGGTGGCCCAAGCGACCTTGACGTTTCGAGATTTGAACATTGTTCCCCCGGTGAATGGAGTCAGACCCGCACAGAGTGGCCGGTCGGAGTCCCCCTTAGTGGGGGCCCCT
>Ga0209023_10008393_pt1 | contig 10376 bp, 4 predicted proteins | sample LakOneMetagenome_FD_187468 | JGI IMG/M metagenome (GOLD analysis project Ga0209023, IMG submission 187468) | Freshwater and sediment microbial communities from Lake Erie, Canada (SPAdes) (version 2) | ecosystem: Environmental > Aquatic > Freshwater > Lentic | place: Lake Erie, Canada | collected...
CCGCCGACGCGCTCGGCGAGAGCGGCGGGCAACTGCCGCAGCGCCAGCAGCAGGCGCTCGCGGCAGTGTTCCAGGTGATCCGCGCGCGGCGCACGCCGCTGGTGCTGTTCATCGACAACCTGCAGTGGGCCGACGCGGCGTCGCTCGATCTGTTCGAGGCCGCCGCGCTGCACGAAAGCACGGCACCGGTGCTGCTGGTCGGCGCGTACCGCAGCAACGAGGTCGACGCGACGCACCAGCTCGACGCGGTGCTGAAGAACATCCGGGCCTGCGGCGTCGAGGTCATCGACATCGTGGCCGACAACCTCGGCGTCGGCGCCGTCGCCGACCTCGTGACGGACGTGCTGATCGGCGACGTCGCCCAGCGTGACGACGAGCGCGACCGCCTGTTGCCGCTGGCGCAGGCGCTGCACCGGCGCACCGAGGGCAACCCGTTCTTCGTGCTTCAGTACCTGCGGCGGCTGTTCGACGCCGGTCACCTGAGCCCGGCGCGCGGCCGTTGGACCTGGGACCCGGCCGAGCTCGAGCGGCTGCCCGGCTCGGACAACCTCGTCGCCGGCCTGATCGAGGAATTGGCGCACCTGCCCCCCGAGGTCCGGCACATCGCCGGCGGTTGCGCCTGCCTGGGCGGCGCGATCGACGCGGACATCATCGCGCGCGTCGTCGGTCAGACGCCGGACCACGTCGACGAACTCCTGTTCCCACTGCTGCGCCGGGACATGCTGCTCGCCGCCCGGCCCGACGACCTGATCGATGCGCAGAGCAGCGAGACGCTGGTGGCGCGCGGCGGCGCGCGGCGTGTGCGCTTTTGCCACGACCGCATGCAGCGCGCCTGCTACGACGCGCTGAGCGATGCCGAGCGGCAGCGCTGGCATCTCGGCCTGGCGCGTGCGCTGGCGACCTGGCCGACCCCGCTGCTGGGCCGCGCGAGCCAACGCTACGCGGTGGCGAATCACTACCTGAGCGCATTGCCTTGCGTGGCGACGGAATGCGGCGCCGACGAGGTCGCGCGGCTGCGCGCGCTGTTGATGGACTCCGCGCTCGATGCGGCCGACAACGCGGCGTTCGACGTCGCGCTGCGCTTCGTCGACGGCGTGGCGTCGCTGCCGGCGACGAGCGACGCCGACGACGCGGCGTTGGCGGTGCGGATGGCGATCCTGCGGCACCGTGCGCTGTGCGGACTGGGCCAACATGCCGAGGCGGACGACGTGTTCGAGCGGCTGCGCGCGCTGTGCGCCGACGATCCGGTGACGCTGTCGCCGTCGACGATCGTGCAGGCCTGGGCGCTCTCCAGCCGGATGCGCTGGGCCGACGCGGCGCCGTTGCTGTTCGGCCAGTTGCGTGCGCTCGGCGTGGACGCGCCCCAGGAGGCCGATTGGGCGGCGGCGGCCGAGCGCGAGATCGCGGCGCTGCAGGCGGCGATCGACGAGCGGGGCGTCCAGGCTTTCGAGGCTTTAACGCCGATCACGTCGGCGCGCGATCGGGCCGTCGCCGCGACCTTGGCGTCGGCCATCTCGCTGTCGTTCGGGGCGCGGGCCGAGGTCGGGATCTGGGCGAGCATGCGCACGTTGAACCATGCGCTGGCGCATGGCATCACGCGCGAGTCCGGCAACGCGCTCGTGGTCACGGTGCATGCGCTCGGCGGCACGCGCGAGGGCCTGCTGCGCGCACGCGAATTGAGCAACGCCGGCCTGCGCATCCTCGCGCGGCTGCCTGAGAACTGGGACACGCCGCGCATGCGCCAGGGTGCGGCGATGCAGTCCCGCGTGCATTTCGACGCGCTCGAATCGCTGCTCGATGCGGCGCAGCACGACCTGCGCCTGCAATGCGCCGCCGGCGATGCCGAAGGCGTCGGCTTCACGGGCGGTCTGGTGATCACGATCCTGGTCGAGACCAGTCCGTCGCTCGCGCCGCTCGAAGACGAGCTCGAGGTGCTGACCGCGCTGTGCCGGCGCGTCGGCGATCGCCATGGGCCCTCGCTGTTCAACGCCTACCGCCAGTTCATCCGCTGCATGCTGGGCAAGACCGACGCGCCGGGCAGCTTCGACGAGCGCACGTTCGATGAGGCGAGCACGATCCGCGACTACGCCCAGCGCTCGCCGCGCGCGCTGGCACGTTACGGCACCTACCGCGGTGCCGCGGCACTGATCTTCGGCGACTGGGACACCGCGCTGCGTTTCGCGCGCCTCGCCGAAGAGGCGCTGCGCGGCCGGCGCACCGGCTTTGCCGACGAGTTGCTGCGCTGGGTCCACGCGGTGGCGCTGTGCGAGGTGCTGCGACGGGCGCGACCGGGCGAGCAAGGCGCGCTGCGCACCGCGCTGGCGCGCGAGATCGACGTGCTGCGCGAGCGCGCGAGTCACTCGGATGCCAACTTCGGCCACATGCTCGCGCTCGTCGAGGCGCTGCGCGACTGGATCGACGGCGAGTTCCAACCCGCGGCGCTCGCGTTCGAAGCCGCAATCGACGGTGCGCAGCGCCACGGCCGTCCTTACCACCATGCGCTGGCGTGCGAGTTCGCCGCGACGTTCTATGCCGAACACGGTCTCGGCGGTTCGGCGATCGCCTACCGCGACCGGGCGCTGCATGCGTACGCGTCGTGGGGCGCGAGCGCGAAGGTCGACCAGTTGCGCGCGCGCGCCGGTGCGGGTGCAGTCCAGGGCGAACTGACCGGCCATGCCACGCTCGACGCGATCAGTCTGGCCGAGGCGGGCCAACTGCTCGGTCAGGAGCGTGATCCGGAGCGCCTGCCCGAATTGATGTTCGACCTGATGCGCCGTTTCGCCGCCGCGGAGCGCGGCCGGCTGTTCTGGTTCGAGGACGGCTCATGGGTCGAGCGCGCCGGCTTCAGCCCGCAGCGCCAGTGGATCAGCATGACCGGTCCACCGCAGCCGCGCCCCGAATCGGAGGCGCCGGTGCCGGCCACCGTGCTGAACTACCTGACGCAGAGCCTGCAGGTGCTGCTGTTGCGCAACGTCGCGCAGCACGCGCGCTTCGGGCAGGACATCGAGGTGCGGCGGCTGGGCATCAAGTCGATCGTCGGGCTGCCGATTCATCACCTCGGCCCGGCCGTCGGCCTGCTGTACCTCGACAGCACGCAGGCCCATACCGAGCTCGACCCGCCCCACGTCGAGACGCTGCGTCTGATCGGGCTGCAGTTCGCGATCGCCTTCGAGAACGCGCGGGCGCACACGCAACTCGAACGCCTCGTCGGCCAGCGCACCGCGGCGCTGGCGCGCAGCAACGCGATGCTGCAGGGCATCCTCGACAGCTCGCCGGCGATGATCTCGATGAAGGACGCCGACGGCGTGATGCTGCTGCACAACCGCCGCTGGGCCGAAGTGTTCGGCCTCGGCGCGTCGGGGTCGGCGATCGGCATGCGGCTGGACGAATTGCCGAACGGGGATGCAGAGCTCACCCGCGAGTCGCTGGCCAACGACAAGATCGTCTTCGAGCGCGGCGAGTTGATGCGCTTCGTCTCCGAGATCGATGTCGGCGACGAGCGGCACACGTTCCAGGCGCAGAAGTTCCCGGTGCACGACGCCGATGGCAGGACCTTCGCGGTCGGCATGGTGTCGATGGACGTCACCGAGCTGAAGCGCGCGCGCAGCGAGGCCGAGGCTGCGGCGCGCGCGAAAAGCGATTTCCTCGCCAACATGAGCCACGAGATCCGCACGCCGATGAATGCGATCTTGGGCATGTCGCATCTGGCGATGAAGACCGAGCTGACGCCGCAGCAGCACAACTACGTGCTGAAGATCGAACGCTCCGCGCGGGCGCTGCTCGGCATCGTCAACGATATCCTGGACTTCTCGAAGATCGAGGCCGGCAAGCTCGATGTCGAGGCCGTGCCGTTCCATCTGGGCGACGTGCTCGACAGTCTGGCCGGCCTGGTCGGTCAACAGGCGCAGGACAAGGGCCTGGAGCTGCTGTTCTCGCTGCCGCCCGGCCTGCCGATGGATCTCGTCGGCGATCCGCTGCGCCTGGGCCAGGTGCTGATCAATCTCGGCAACAACGCGGTCAAGTTCACCGAGCGCGGCGAAGTGGTGGTGCGGCTGGCGCTGTCGCAGCATGAGCTCGGGCGGGCGTGGCTGACCTTCTCGATCGTCGATACCGGCGTCGGCATCAGCGCCGAGCAGCAGGCCGAGCTGTTCCGGCCGTTCACGCAGGCCGATGCGTCGACCTCGCGCCGCTACGGCGGCACCGGCCTCGGGCTGGCGATCAGCAAGCACCTCGTCGGGCTGATGGGCGGCGAGATGAGCGTCGACAGCGAGGTCGGCGTCGGCAGCACGTTCTCCTTCACGCTGCCGTTCGGCCTGCAAGCCGGCGCCCAGGCGGCGCCGGTGCCGGCCGCGCCGGCGCTCGCGCTCGGCGTGCAGCGCGCGCTGGTGGTCGACGACAACGCGAGCGCACGGCGCGTGCTGGCCGAAATGGCGCGGGGCTTCGGCATGCATGTCGACGAGGCGGCCGATGGCTGGGACGCGTTGCGCGCGGTGTCGCTCGCGGCGCGGTCGGGCGCCGCGTACGACCTGGTGTTGCTGGACTGGCAGATGCCCGGGATGGATGGTGTCGAGTGCGCGCGGCAGATGCGGGCCCTGCCCGGCACGTGGCACCCGCGCGTGGTCCTGATGACCGGCCACGATCACGAGGCGCTGAGCGCGCACGGCAGCGTGCAGGGGCCGGAGCGCCAGTTTGCGGGCATCCTGGTCAAGCCGGTCACGCCGTCGGGGCTGCTCGGCGCCTGCCAGGCCGCGATGGGCGGCCCGGTGCGCGCGCCGGAGCGCACTGCCCGGCGCGAGGAGGCCGTCAGCGACCGTCGTGCGCAATTGCGCGGGATGCGCGTGCTGCTGGTCGAGGACAACGCGATCAATCAGGAGCTGGCGGTCGAGTTGCTCGGCGATGCCGGCATTGTCGTGACCGTGGCCAACGACGGACGCGAGGCCCTGGAGGTGCTGGCGCGTGCCGGCGCGCACCACTTCGACGGCGTGTTGATGGACTGCCAGATGCCGGTGATGGATGGCTACGAGGCCACGCGCGAGATCCGCAAGGAGGCGCGCTGGCGGGAGCTTCCGGTGATTGCGATGACCGCCAACGCGATGGCCGGCGACCGCGACAAGGCGCTCGCCGCAGGGATGAACGATCACATCGCCAAGCCGATCGCGATCGACGCGATGTTCGAGACGATCGCGCGTTGGCTCATTCCGGCGGGCTGAAAACCGTTCCAAAACGAGTCAACCGGTCGCGCGCCGGCCGCGCCTTGGCGTGGCCGCGCCGCGCGGCATAGCATCGCCGTCGGTGCTTGGTGCGACAAGACGCTGGGCCCATCACTACAAAGGAGACAAGCGATGGCGATCCGGTTCAACGTGAATGGCAAATCGGTGGAAGTGAAGGCCGAGGACGACACCCCGCTGTTGTGGGTGATCCGCGACGAGATCGGCCTGACCGGCACCAAGTTCGGTTGCGGCATGGCGCTGTGCGGAGCCTGCACCGTGCACCTGGACGGCACACCGGTCCGCTCGTGCCAGACGCCGGTCTCGGCGGTCGCGGGCAAGAACGTCGCGACGATCGAGAGCCTGCCGCGCGACAACTCGCACCCGCTGCAGAAGGCGTGGATCGCGCACGACGTGCCGCAGTGCGGCTACTGCCAGTCGGGTCAGTTGATGAGCGCGACGGCGCTGCTGAAGGCAAACAAGAACCCGAGCGACGCCGACATCGACGCGGCGATGAGCGGCAACATCTGCCGCTGTGGCACCTACGGACGCATCAAGGCCGCGATCAAGACCGCGGCCGCCGAGATGCAGAAAGCCTGAGGAGGACCACCATGAACCAAGTCAAAGCCAACACGGTCTCGCGTGGCGTGTCGCGTCGCGCCTTCCTGCAAACCGGCACGGTCGCCTCCGGCGGTCTGATGCTCGGCGTCGCGCTGCCCGGCCTGGTCGCGTCGACCGGTGCACAGGCCGCCGGCACGCTGTACACGCCCAATGCCTGGGTGCACATCGCCGACGACAACACGATCACGCTGCTGTCGGCGCGATCCGAAATGGGGCAGGGCGTCTACACCTCGATGCCGATGCTGATCGCCGAGGAGTTGAACGTCGACATCCGCTCGATCCAGGTCGCGATCGCGCCGCCGAACACCAAGCTGTACGGCAACGCGCTGCTCGGCGGCCCGCAGCTCACCGGCGGCTCGACCTCGGTGCGCGACGGCTGGGACAAGCTGCGCGTCGCCGGCGCGCAGGTGCGCGAGATGCTGATCAGCGCCGCGGCCGCCAAGTGGGGCGTGGATCGCACGACGCTGAAGGCCGAGAACGGCGTCGTCACCTCGGCCAGCGGCAAGAAGGCGACCTACGGTGAACTCGCCGCGGATGCGTCCAAGCTGCCGGTACCGGAGAAGGTCGACATCAAGGACCCGAAGGACTTCCGCATCGTCGGCAAGCGCACCCGGCGGCTGGACACGCCGGCCAAGACCAACGGCACCGCCGAATACGGCATCGACGTGAAGCTGCCCGGCATGGTCTACGCGACGCTCGAGCAGTGTCCGGTGATCGGCGGGACGGTGAAGAGTTTCGACGCGACCAAGGCCAAGGCGATGCCCGGGGTGATCGACGTCGTGCAGATCCCGGACGGCGTGGCGATCGTCGCCGACACCTGGTGGCACGCGCAGAAGGCGCGCTCGGGCCTGACCGTGGTGTGGGACGAAGGTGCCGGCGCCTCGCTGACCGACAAGACGATGCTCGCCGGCATCCGCGCCGGCGCGCCCGCCGACAAGTCCATCCCGATGAAGGGCAATGGCGACGCCGACGCGGTGATCAAGAGCGCGAGCAAGGTCGTGAGGGCGGAGTACGTGATGCCGCTGCTGTCGCACTCGCCGCTGGAGCCGATGAACTTCACCGCGCATTTTCACGACGGCAAGGTCGACCTGATCGGCCCGACGCAGTGGCAGGACAACGCGCAGGGCACGGTCGCCAAGCTGCTCGGCGTGCCACCCGAGAACGTCAGCGTGAAGACGACCTTTCTCGGCGGCGGCTTCGGGCGGCGCATCGACATCGACTTCATCATCCAGGCAGCGCAGATCTCGAAGGCGGTCAACAAGCCCGTCAAGCTGCTGTGGACGCGCGAAGACGACATGACGCACGACTTCTATCGCCCGCAGTCGGTGCACCAGATGGCCGCGGCGCTCGGGTCGGACGGCAAGCCGACGGCGATGACGTTCCGCATGGTCTCGCAATCGGTGACCGGCCGCGTGTTCGGGCTGCCGCTGGAGGTGCAGGACCCGCTGATGACGGAAGCGGCGGTGGCCGGCTACGAGATCCCTGCGACCAAGCACGAGATCGTCAAGCACGATGCCGGCTTGCGGGTCGGCTACTGGCGCTCGGTGAGCCACGCGCTGAACGCGTTCGCGAACGAGAGCTTCATCGACGAGTGCGCGGTGGCGGCCGGCAAGGATCCATACCAGTACCGGATGTCGCTGCTGACCAAGCAGCCGCGCTTCGCAAACGTGCTGAAGCTGGCGGCCGAGAAGTCGGGCTGGGGCACGGCGGCACCGGCCGGGCGCTTCCGCGGCATCGCGCTGATGGAGGGCTATGACACCTACATGGCGCAGGTCGCGGAAATCTCGGTCAAGGACGGTGTGCCCACGGTGCACAAGGTGACCGCGGTGGCCGACCTCGGCCGCATGGTCAACCCCGACACCGTCGAGGCGCAGATCCAGTCGAGCATCATCTTCGGCCTGACCGCGGCGCTGTACGGCGAGATCACACTCGACAAGGGGCGCGTGCAGCAGACCAACTTCCACCAGTACCAGATGGTCCGGATGAGCGAGGCGCCGGCGATCGACATCACCCTCGTGCCGAGCACCGAGAAGCCGGGCGGCATCGGCGAACCGGCGACGGCGCTGATCGGCCCGGCGGTCGGCAACGCGATCTTCGCCGCGACCGGCAAGCGCGTGCGGCGCATGCCGTTCAATGCGGAGACGTTCAAGACCGCCTAGGGCGGAAGAAGCCAACGAGCAGGGGTCGGCGCGAGCCGGCCCCGACGTCGGCCGACGGCGCGACCTATCCGTGCAGCCGACTGTGCCGCGGCACGCTCGCGAGCAGGAATTCCATCTGGTCGGCGAGGATGCGCCGGCCGCGCAGGATCATGTCTTCGTGCAGGTTGGGCACGTAGGGCAGGTACATCAGCGACATGTTCGCCTCTTCGGGCATCCGACTGCCCTTGTGGCCGTTGCATGGGCGGCACGCGGTGATGCAGTTCATCCAGGTGTCGAAGCCGCCGCGCGAGGTCGGAATGATGTGCTCGCGCGTCAGGTCGTCGAGGTGGAAGTGCCCGCCGCAGTAGGCGCAGACGCAGCGGTCGCGCGCGAACAGTTTCGGGTTCGACAGCGCCGGTGTCTGCCGCCAGGCTCGACTCGGGACCGAGCCCCGCACCGCGATGATCGGATGGACCTCGATGCGCGATTGCAGGCCGGTGCGCCGTTGCATGCCGCCGCGCAACACGGTGAAAGCATCGCCCAGCGTCCAGGCGACGCCGTCGCTTGCATAGATCACGGCCGCTTCCTTGGCCGACAACCAGGCTTGTGGCCGGCCGGATACGTCCAGTTGCAGTACTTCCATGAGGTGCTTAGCGTAATGCAGACGCTCCCTTCCCTCAAGGCCCGGCCGGGGCCTGCTTCATCGGCGCAACGCTGCGGCGCGGTCGGTCAGCTGGCGCTGGGATAGAGCCCGCGGCCGCGCGCCATCAGGCGGGTCAGGCCCAGCAGCGCGTCGATGTTCGGCGTCGCCACGCCGACGCGCTCGCCGATTTCGCGCACCACCGTGACCAGCGCGTCGAGTTCGAGGGCCCGGCCGGCGAGCGCGTCCTGCAGCATCGAGGTCTTGAACCCGCCGAGCTGGCGCGTGACCGCCATCCGCTCCTCGCCGGTCTGCGTGATCGGGCAGCCGATGCGGGCGCCGATGCGCGCCGCCTCCTCCATCGTGCGCAGGATGAAGGCGTGCACCAGCGGGTCGTCGAGGATGGCGTCGGTCAGCGCGCCGGTGAGCGTCGAGACCGGGTTCATCGTCATGTTGCCCCACAGCTTGTACCAGATGTCGTGGCGGATGTCGGCGCTGGCCTCGGCGGTGAAGCCCGCGCCCGCGAGCAGGTCGTGAACCTCGGTCGTGCGCGCTGACGCGCCGCCGGCCGGCTCGCCCACGATCAGCCGGTTGCCGAAGCCGTGGTGGATCAGTCCGGGCTCGGGGCTGGAGCAGGTGAGGTGCACGACACACCCCAGGACCTGCGCCAGCGGCAGCGCCGCGCCGATGCGCCCGCCGGGGTCGACGCTGGCGAGTTGGCGGTCGAGCGCGGCTTCCGCCGGCAGCGTCTGCAGGAACCACCAGGGCACGCCGTTCATCGCCGGCATCACGGCCGTCGACGCCCCGATCATCGGCTGCAGCGAGGCGGCGACATCGCCGAGCGCCGGCCCCTTGAGCGCGATCACGACGAGCTCCTGCGGGCCGAGCGCGCGCGCGTCGTCGCTCGCCTCGATCTTCACGCTCGTCTGCTGGCCGCCCATCTGCAGCCGCAGGCCTTGCGCGCGCACCGCGGCCAGCGTGGCGCCGCGGGCCAATGCGCTCACCTCGTGCCCCCGGGCTGCGAGCTTCGCAGCGATCAGTCCGCCCACCGCGCCCAGGCCCACCACTGCGATCTTCATCTCACGCGTCCTTGTCGTGTCGTTGGCGGCGATGGTAGAGGCGGAAGCCTAGAAAAAGTCCGGGAATCGGTCTGCGCCTTGCGCCGGGTTCATGCCATCATCGCAAAATAGCACGACCGTTCGTTTTATTGCCCGCGCTTGTGTCCATGAGCCACGCCACCTTGCCTTCGAACGAACCCGGCACCGAGCCCTTGCCCTCCCGCCCGCTGATGAAGGGCCGCCAGACCCGCGCGACCATCCTCGACGCCGCGCTCGCGCTGGCCTCGCAGATGGGCCTGGAGGGCCTGTCGATCGGCGCGCTCGCCGAAGTCACGCAGATGAGCAAGTCGGGCGTCTTCGCCCACTTCGGCTCGCGCGAGGAACTGCAGATCTCGGTCGTGCGCGAATACCACCGCAAGTTCTCGGAGGAAGTCTTCGAGCCGTCGATGACCGAGCCGCGCGGCCTGCCGCGGTTGCGCGCGCTGTTCGACCGCTGGTTCAAGCGCGTGGCCTACGAGATCGACGCCGGCTGCATCTACATCAGCGGCGCGGTCGAGTTCGACGACCGGCCCGGCCCGGTGCGCGACGCGCTCGTGTCGATGGTGCAGACATGGCAGAACGCCCTCGAGCGCGCGATCCTGCTGTCGATCGACGAGGGGCATCTGCGCGCCGACGCCGATCCGAAGCAGATCCTGTTCGAACTGCACGGGCT
>Ga0209023_10008394_pt1 | contig 10375 bp, 9 predicted proteins | sample LakOneMetagenome_FD_187468 | JGI IMG/M metagenome (GOLD analysis project Ga0209023, IMG submission 187468) | Freshwater and sediment microbial communities from Lake Erie, Canada (SPAdes) (version 2) | ecosystem: Environmental > Aquatic > Freshwater > Lentic | place: Lake Erie, Canada | collected...
AAGTTCAAGCCGAATCCGTTTTTCCCGGTGAACACGCTGATGCTGATGCGCGGCGCCTGGGCGGCGCAGTTCGAAGGCGTGTTCGATCCCTATTTCCGCGCGGCCTACCACCACATGTGGGAAGAGCCGAAGAAAATGGATGACGTCGAAACCTTCCGCGCCGCGTTTATCTCGTCCGGCATCGACATCGACAAGCTGATCGCGCGCGCGCAGCAGGACGACGTGAAGAAGAAGCTGATTGAGGTGACCACAGACGCCGTCAATCGCGGCGCGTTCGGATCGCCGACTTTCTTTGTCGGGACCGAGATGTTCTTCGGCAAGGACCAGCTTCGCGACGTCGAGGATTCGATTGTCGAGCAGTTGGGCGGGGCAAAGACAAAGTCTGCTTGAATCAGACCGGGTGCCTCGGCGTCCGGGGCACCTGTGGAAATATCTTTCACGGTAGGGAAGAAGCCAATGGCCGGTCCTTTGAGTGGCGTTCGCGTTCTTGATCTGACGGCGGTGGTGTCCGGTCCCTATGCGACGATGTTTCTGGCCGATCAGGGCGCAGATGTTCTGAAAATCGAGCCGATCAGTGGCGACGGCACCCGCCGGAGCCGGACGTTGATCGATGCGGCCGGAGAGTTCTCCGCGCTGTTCGTGTCCTGCAATCGCGGCAAGCGTTCGCTGTCGATCGATATCAAGAGCGAGACGGGACGCGAGGTACTGGCCAAGCTGGCATCGCAAGCGGATGTTCTGGTGCAGAACTTCCGCCCCGGCACGATGGAGCGGCTTGGCCTTGGCCATAAGGAACTGCGCGAGAAGTATCCGCGCCTGATCTATGTTGCGATCAGCGGCGTGGGTGACAGCGGTCCCTACGTTAAGAAGCGGGTCTACGATCCTATCATTCAGGGTCTTTCGGGCTTTGCCGATATCCAGTCACAGCCGGTGACCAACCGGCCGCAGATGATCCGTACCATCGTCTGCGACAAGACCACCTCGGTGTTCACCGCGCAGGCGGTCTCGTCGGCGCTCTACGCCCGCGAGAAGACGGGCAAGGGCGATTACATCCAGGTGGCGATGCTCGACACCATGATCTCGTATCTGTGGCCGGAAGGCATGATGCAGTACACCGTGGTCGGCGCAGAAGCGGCTGCGGGAGATCCGAACGACAGGCCCGACCTCGTGTTCAAGACACTGGATGGCTATATCACCGCGGGCACGATTTCGGATTCCGAATGGCAAGGCTTCTGCAAGGCCTCGGGCGATCCGGAGCTTGCGAAGGACGAGCGCTTCGCGACGCCGAGCGCGCGCTTCGTCAACGCCACCGCGCGCATCAACAAGATGCAGGACTATATCAGCCAGCGCACCACCGCCGAATGGCTGGAGCGTCTGGATGCCGCCGACGTGCCTTGCTCGCCGATCCTGCGCCGTGGCGAAATCATCAACAATGATCAGGTCGTGGCGCGCGGATTGATCGAGGAATTCGATCAGCCGACGGTGGGCCGTGTGCGCCAGCCGAAGCCCGCGGCAATTTTCGAAGTCAACAAGGCTGCGATCGGCGGTCCCGCGCCGCGTGTCGGCGAGCATTCGCGCGATGTGTTGCGCGAGCTCGGTTACGCCGATGCGGCCATCGATGCGATGGTTGCGAACAAGGCCGTGCGCATCCCCCGATAATCCGCGTCGCTTACCCGTCTCGTAAGGGGCTTGAGCAACGCAATGGTGCCGAAAAGAAAACGCCCCGCAAGCGGGGCTTTTTTTGTTGTGACGTCCTGTCGGTCAGGCCGCCGGGCGCTTGACCGGCTCTCCGGGGGCAGGCGGGACATTCGCAGCGTTGCCGCGCTGATAACCCGGTCGTTGCTTGATGCGCTCCAGATATGGTTTCGCATTATCGCAGATGCCGACCTCATAGGCGATGGCCCATTCGAGGCATGTGGTCAGCAGAATATCGGCGCTGGTGAACTGATCGCCCATCAGGAAGGTGCGTCCGTCATCAAGCGCCACTTCCACATGACGGAGCTGCTCGCGGAAATACTCGCCGGCCTTTGCCGTGACCTCGGGCGCGACGCCATAGATGTGCCCGAGTGCGCCGGCGCTGTGACGGCGCATCACATAAAGGCTGGTCGAGTCGAGTTCGGTGACGATGAAGAAGCACCATTCCAGCCATTTGGCATAGGCCTGCTTGTCGTCGGGAATGATCGAGGTCTCCCGGTTGCCGTAGGTTCGCGCGAGATAGGCGACGATGGCGGCGCTTTCGCCGATGGAGAAGTCGCCATCCTGCAGCATCGGGACCTTCTGGCGCGGATTGAGCCTGGTGTATTCCGCCGTCTTGGTTTCGCCCGTGCGGGGGCCGATCGCGTAGGTCGTGTACTTCAAGCCAAGTTCCGCCATGGCCCAGTGCGGACGGACGGTTCGGCTGGTTCCTACGCCCCAAAGTGTCAGATCCGGGTTCGCCATCTCACCACGTCTCCACGGAGGGCCGCAGATCCAGTTCATGGGTCCAGCCATCGCGCTTTTGATGATGCGCAAACCAGTAGGCGTCGGCAATGGAGTCCGTCTTGGTCAGGCTGTCGGCAGGGATATCGCTGGCGTTGATCCCCTTGGCGGCTTTCATCCGCTGGTGGATCGCTTCGCTATCGACTGCGGCATCGATCAGCAGATGCACGACGTGAATATTCTTCGGTCCGAGTTCGCGGGCCATCGACTGTGCAACGGCGCGAAGGGCGAATTTTGCCGACGCGAAGGCGGCAAAGCCTTTGCCGCCGCGCACGCTCGCGGTGGCGCCAGTAAAGAGGATGGTGCCGCGTCCGCGCTGCAACATGTATTTCGCAGCTTCACGGCCAACCAGGAAACCGCCGTAGCAGGCCAGTTCCCACGCCTTGAAGAACAGCTTCTCGGTGGTGTCGAGCAGCGGCTTGTTGACGTTGGACCCGGCGTTGTAGAGACACACCTCAATTGGGCCGATCTCTTTCTCGATCCGTGCGAACATGGCCTGCACATCGGCTTCCTGCCGGGCATCGACGCTGATGGCGTGGACCTCGTGTCCTTCCGCCTTCATCTCATCGACAAGCCCCTGCGATTTGGCAGCTTCACGGCGCGCAACACAGACCTTGTATCCGCCGCGCGCGAAGCGCCGCGCCACCGCCGCACCAATCGCGTCACCTGCGCCGACCAGCAAAACCACGCCATGTCCCTGAGCCAAAGCCGCCTCCTAATAAGTTCTTATTTGGTACTTTAATTGATAGAAGGATTAAGCGATGCTGTAAATGACTGTTATCGGCAGAACCGTCCTCTAGTTACGTTGACTGCCATCGGGAATTGCCCGCGCATATTTGTTCTGCAGCGCATCAAACTGGATTGACTAGTTCTAAAAAAGAACGCTAGGTTAATCGGATCAAGGCCGCCTCCGAAGCGGCCGGAAATCATGCCGGAGGATGACGTGGCCAACGCTCAACGCGAATTCGATGTTGCCGATGTTCTGGATGGATTGCCAGAGCGGCTGCATGACACCATGGCGCGGGCGGTTGTAGAAACGCCGAACCATCCGGCCCTGATCGAGGATAGCCGAACCTGGTCCTATCGGCAGCTGGCGGACAATGTTGCGCAGGTCGCTGCCTCGCTCCTCGCGCTGGGGATTCGCCCCGGTGACCGCATGATGATCGTGAGCGAGAACAGCATCGCACTGGTCGCCCTCCTGCTGGCGGCGAGCAAGATCGACGCCTGGGCCATTGTCGTGAATCCACGGCTTTCCGCGCGTGAACTCGATCAGATTCGCGACCACAGCGGATCGCGTCGGATGTTTTTCACAGTGGACGTCTCAGCGGAAGCTGCAAACCATGCTCAGCGCGTCGGCGCGGAGACCGTCAAGGTTGGCCCGCTTGAAGGCATCGGCATCAGCGCCTTGAACGAATCCACCACTCCGGAGCCGGTGGAAACAAGCCCGGCGAAGCAGGTGGCTGTGCTGATCTATACGTCGGGGACCACGGGGACGCCGAAGGGCGTCATGCTCACTCATGAAAACCTGCTGTTCAGCGCGAAGACAACGGCGCTGTTTCGGCATATGGACAATCGGGACAAGCTCTATGTGGTTCTCCCGATATCTCACATCGTCGGCGTTTCGCTGACCCTGATGACTTTGATGACCGGCGGCACTGTCCGCCTGGTCAGCAAGTACGATCCGGCGGCGCTGGCAAAGGCGATCGCGGAAGAGGGGATCACCATGCTCAATGGTGTGCCCGCGACCTATCAGCGCCTCCTTGAATACAAGACTCTCAACGGACTTTCCAAACTCGAGAAGGGGGAGCTGAGGTTCATCGGCGTTGCAGGTGCGCCGCTCGACCCTGATCTGAAATCGCGCGTCGAAGCCGAGCTTGGCCTGTCCTTGCTGAACGCCTACGGCATCACCGAATGCGCCCCCGGAATTTCGGGCGTTCGGATGGATGCCCCTCGCAACGACAGTTCGGTCGGCAAGATCATTCCCGGCGTCGAGGCGCGCATCGTGGATCGCGATGGCAAGCTGGTGACGAACGGAACGGTGGGCGAACTGCATGTCCGCGGCCGCAACGTGATGCGCGGTTACTATCGTGCTCCCGATTTGACGGAGAAGGCTATCGATCGCGACGGCTGGTTCAACACCGGGGATCTGGCGTATTTCGACGGCGAGCACATGTTCATTGTCGGCCGTACCAAGGAGATGATTATTCGTTCCGGCTTCAACGTCTATCCGGCTGAAGTCGAAGCTGTACTGAGTTCGCATGCGGACGTTGTGCAGTCCGCCGTGGTTGGACGCGCGGCGGACGGCAATGAGGAAGTCGTGGCTTTTGTTCAGTTGTTGCAAGGCTCGAAGGTCACGCCGTCGGACCTCATGAGCTTCGCCGGCAAGCAGCTCACGTCCTACAAGCGTCCCTCGCAGATCATTGTGCTCGATGCCCTGCCTGCGACATCGACCGGAAAAATCCTGAAACACAAGCTCGCGGAATCCCTGCGGTCCTGACGTCGTTCGGGATTCACATGTGCCGTTCCTTTGAAAACCACTCTGGCCTGGGAGAAAGACCTTGCAGAAACGTAACGCAACAGTAGCTGTCGTCGGCGCCGGAGATTTCATTGGCGGTGAAATCGCCAAAAAATTCGCGGCCGAAGGTTTCACCGTCTTTGTCGGCCGCCGTCAGGGCGAGAAGCTTGAACCTCTGATGAAGGAAATCAGGGATGCAGGCGGCACGGTATTTGGCCGCTCGCTTGATGCACGCAAGGAGGACGAGATGATCTCGTTCATCTCCGATGCCGACAAGCATGCGCCGCTGGAAGTCTGCATCTTCAACATCGGCGCGAACGTCAATTTCCCGATTCTCGACACCACCGAACGCGTTTTCCGCAAGGTTTGGGAAATGGCTTGCTATTCCGGCTTCCTTGCCGGGCGTGAAGCAGCCCGCGTGATGCTGCCGCGTGGCAAGGGTGCCATCTTCTTTACGGGTGCGACCGCCAGCCTGCGCGGTGGTTCGGGCTTTGCGGCCTTCGCCAGCGCCAAGTTCGGCCTGCGTGCGGTTGCTCAGTCGATCGCGCGCGAGCTTGGTCCGAAGAACATCCACGTTGCGCACCTGATTATCGACTCAAGCGTCGATACCGAGTGGGTCCGCCAGTTGATCGCCAATCGCGAGGGCAAGGAAGCGATCGAGAATCTCGATCCGAACCGCCTGATGCGTCCGGCTGCCGTTGCCGAGACGTATTGGCAGCTCTATCAGCAGCCGCGCGATGCCTGGACGTTCGAAACCGAAATCCGCCCGTTCGGCGAGAAGTGGTAACGGAGCCGCCCCATGGAGCTGAAGCTTTCCAAAGAGGATGAGGCGTTTCGCGATGAGGTGAGGGTCTTCATCGCCGACAATTACCCGCAGGTCATGCGTGTGCCCAATCCGGAGACGGACCTGACGAAGGAGCAGTCGCTGCTCTGGCACAAAATCCTCTACAAGAAGGGCTGGATTGCTCCGCTATGGCCGAAAGAATACGGCGGGCCGGGCTGGTCGATCACACAGCGCTTCATTTTCGAGCAGGAGACGACCCGCGCAGGGACGTTGCCGCCGCTGGCGTTCAGCGTGACCATGGTCGGTCCCGTCATCTACACCTTCGGAAATGATGCGCAGAAGCAGAAGTATTTGCCGCGGATTCTGTCGGGTGAGGATTGGTGGTGCCAGGGCTATTCGGAGCCTGGCTCCGGGTCCGATCTGGCCTCGGTTCGCACCAAGGCGGTTCGCGACGGCGATCATTATATCGTCAACGGTCACAAGACCTGGACCACACTGGCGCAGCACGCCGACTGGATTTTCTGTCTGGTTCGCACCGACCCAACCGCGAAGCCACAGTCGGGCATTTCGTTTCTATTGATCGACATGAAGTCGCTCGGCGTTACGGTGCGCCCGATCATCACCATCGACGGATCGCACGAGGTCAACGATGTCTTCCTCGAGAACGTCCGCGTTCCGGCCGAAAACCTGATCGGCGAGGAGAACAAGGGCTGGACCTACGCGAAATTCCTGCTCGGGAACGAACGCACCAGCATGGCGGGTATCGGGCGCTCAACACGTCATCTCGGAAAGCTCAAGAAAATCGTGAAGACAGAGATCAGCGAAGATGATCCCGCCTATGCTGAATTCACCAAGGACATCGCTCGCGTTGAACTCGACGTGCTGGCGCTTGAAGCGACTGAACTGCGCGTGGTTGCGCAGATGGCGCGCGGGATCGATCCCGGACCGGCGGCGTCTCTGTTCAAGATCCGCGGCACCGAGATCTTTCAGCGGATCACGGATCTCACGCACCGGGCGATCGGCAACTACGGTCTCGCGCTGCGCGAACATCCGGCCAGCCCAAACATCTTCATGCCCGGACCGGTCGATGGCCATACGGCGCCGGAGAAGTATCTGAATTCGCGCAAGCTGAGCATTTACGGCGGATCCAACGAGATCCAGCGCAACATCATCGCCAAAGCGGTCCTTGGCCTGTAACGCGTCGCAGGAGACATCCGGTGGATATTCAATTTACGGAAGAGCAGGAACTCCTGCGCGGTAGCGTTCAGAAATTGCTGCGTGATCAATACGACTTCGACACGCGCCGGAAGATCGTCGCGAGCGAGGAAGGCTGGAGCAGGAAGCACTGGGACACGTTTGCCGAACTGGGCTTGCTGGCTGCGCCATTTTCCGAAGCCTCCGGCGGTCTCGGTGGCGGCAACCTCGCCACCATGATCTTGATGCAGGAGTTCGGCCGGCATCTGGTGGTCGAGCCGTTCTTCGAGACGGTCGTGCTGGCCGGTGGCTTGATCGAACAGGTCGGGACCGACGCGCAGCGTGAAGAGTTTTTGCCGCCGATCATGGCGGGCAAAGCGATCTGGGCGCTGGCATGGACCGAAGGTCATTCCCGTTATGACCTCAACAATGTAGCGACCACCGCGAAGCGAAATGGCGAGACTTATGTTCTGAACGGCGCGAAGGCCGCCGTCATTGGCGCGCCATGGGCAGACAAGCTGATTGTCTCGGCGCGAACGCTGGGCGGTCCGCGCGATCATGCCGGTGTCAGCCTGTTTGTCGTCGATCGCCAATCAGCGGGGCTTCACCTGCAAAGCTTCAAGACCATCGACGGACGGCGGGCTGCGGAAATCACGCTCAAGGATGTGGTTGTTCCTGCGGAGCGTCTGCTGGGTGTGGAAGGCAAGGGCGTTTCGGCGCTCGAAGCCTGTCGCGATCGTGCCATTGCGGCTCAGTGTGCCGAGGCGACCGGCGCCATGGGCGAACTGAATGCAGCGACGCTCGAATACACAAAAACGCGAAAGCAGTTCGGCGTGACGCTCGGCACATTCCAGGTGCTGCAGCACCGGATGGTGGACATGTTCATCGCGCTTGAGGAAGCGACTTCGCTGTCGCAGCACCTGAACTTGAGCATGGCCGAAGGCGATCCTCAGGGATCGAAGCTGGCTTCCGGCGCGAAATCGAAGATCGGCGAGGCCGCCCGTTTTGTCGGGGAGCAGGCAATCCAGCTTCATGGCGGCATGGGCATGAGCGACGAACTCAACGTTGGTCATTACTTCAAGCGCATCGCCTCGATCAACATCCAGTTCGGCGATCCGACCTATCATCTGTTGCGATACGCCCGCGCGAGCTGATCGCCGGGCTGTTCGGACATGCGCTGCATGGCTGCATTGCCGGTGAGAATGCTGCTTCTTATTGTATGATGATAATCATATTATAGGCTTCATGAGAGATCCGCCTTCAGGCGGGTTCGCGTCATGGAGATCATCGGATGGTAGATGCAGTTATCGTTTCCACCGCGCGCACGGGCATCGGCAAGGCTTATCGCGGCGCGCTGAATAACACCGAAGGCCCGACCATGGCGGGTCACGTGATGGCTGAGGCCGTCAAGCGCGCCGGAATCGAGCCGGGCGAGGTGGAGGACGTGGTGATGGGCTGCGCCATGCAGCAGGGCACCATGGTGATGAATGTGGCGCGTAAGGGCGCCATCAGGGCCGGCCTGCCAGTTACTGTCGCCGGCACGACCATCGACCGGCAGTGCGCCTCCGGGCTGCAGGCCATCGCGGTGGCCGCGCGCTCGATCATGCTCGACGGTGTCGAAGTCGCAATCGGTGGCGGCATCGAGTCGATCAGCCTCGTTCAGAACGAGCACATGAATAAATTTCACGCCGTCGACGACGAACTGATGGCGATGAAGCCGGACATGTATATGTCGATGCTCGAGACCGCCGAGGTAGTTGCTGAGCGATACAAGATCGGCCGCGACAAGCAGGACGAATACAGCCTTGAATGTCAGCGCCGCACCGGTGCGGCCATTCAAGGCGGGCGGTTCAACGACGAGATCGTGCCGTTCAAGACGAAAATGGCGGTGATGGACAAAGACACCAGGCAGGTGTCCTTCAAGGACATCACGCTGAGCAAGGACGAAGGGCCGCGCCCAGAGACGACGGCCGAGGGACTTGCCGGCATCAAGCCGGTGTTCGAGGGCAAGACGATCAGCGCGGGCAACGCCAGCCAGTTGTCGGACGGCGCGTCGGCCAGCGTTCTGATGAGCGATACGCTGGCGGCGAAGAAAGGGCTCAAGCCGCTTGGTATCTTCCGCGGTTTTGTCGCGGCTGGTGTCGAGCCGGATGAAATGGGCGTCGGGCCCGTCGCGGCCATTCCACGCCTGCTCAAGCGCCATGGTCTCAAGATCGACGATATCGATCTTTGGGAGTTGAACGAGGCCTATGCGGTGCAGGTCATCTACTGCCGGGACAAGCTCGGAATCGATCCCGAGAAGCTGAACGTCAATGGCGGCTCGATTGCGATGGGGCATCCTTACGGCATGACCGGCGCGCGGCTGGCGGGTCATGTGCTGATTGAAGGGCGTCGCCGAAAGGCCAAATACGGCGTGGTGACCATGTGCATCGGCGGCGGCATGGGGGCAGCTGGACTCTTTGAAATCGTTCACTGAACGCCATTACGCATTTCTCCCTGACCTCAAACCGGCTGCGGAAACGTGGCCGGTTCTTTTTTGGAAGCTCAAAATTTATAACGGGATAGAAACAAAACTCCCCTTGATGCGTTGAATGTGCATTCGAATATTAGCGTCAGCCGTTCTGACCAGGATCGGGTGCTACATGCTGCGACGCAAAACGATTTTCCTTTCTGGATTAGGCTTTGCCGCTCTCTTGGCCGGTGGCTTTACGGCTGGCCCGATCCTGACAAATGACACTGAAAGTCCGGCCATTCGGGTTCAAGCTAGCGAACCTGCTAGTGCCGCGCCTGACACCACCGCAGCCATTCCGGCTCCGGCTGAAGTGAAATTGACCCCGGAAGAAGAAAAGGCCGCAGCAACGCGGCTGGCGTTCGACCGGGCGCTGGTTGACGCGTCTGTCCTGAATAATGACTACGAGAGCTACAAACGCGGCAGGAGCAAGAAGCCGGTTTCCCTGTCGGCTTTCCGGAGTCTTGAACTGCGCCTTTCCATGATTGCCGACGCCGATCCTGCGAACACGCAGGCGCGAGACATGGCGAACATGATGAAGATGCGGCAGTACGAAATCCTGCAGCCATCGGTTGAGATCGCAGCCAGCGCTAATCGTCTTCTCTATGCCCATGCCATGGCCGAGCGGATGCGAGACGACGGGACGCAGGTGATGGTCTATGGCGCGGGCAACAATGCAGTGCGGTTTGTATCGCCTCACATGACACGCCAAATGGCGTTGGAGCTTTCCGAGTCGGCCAAGATTCCGGAGAAGGCCAGGGCGCTGCAGTTCCAGCGCGTAGTATTTGGCAACGGACGGCGTTCTTGGACCTATGACGTGACGCGCAACAGATTGCGCTAACAGCGCCTTCGCCAAATGGCTTTGTCGATAAAAAGGGCCGGTCTGTTTGACCGGCCC
>Ga0209023_10008395_pt1 | contig 10375 bp, 10 predicted proteins | sample LakOneMetagenome_FD_187468 | JGI IMG/M metagenome (GOLD analysis project Ga0209023, IMG submission 187468) | Freshwater and sediment microbial communities from Lake Erie, Canada (SPAdes) (version 2) | ecosystem: Environmental > Aquatic > Freshwater > Lentic | place: Lake Erie, Canada...
ATAGTCGGTCTGCGTGGGGATATCGCAGCCCTTGTCGCGGCCGAAGCGGTTGAAGACCGTGGCCGAGTGGTTGCGGAACGAGCCCGGATGCAGTTGCATCACCAGACCGTCCTCGACCGACATGGCGGCCATCTCGGTCAGCATCTGGCCGCGGAACAGCTCGGCGTCGGCGGCGGAGACCGGGCCGGTCGAGACGCGGGCGAACAGGGCCTCGGCCTCGGCCTTCGACAGGTCGGCGGTGAAGGCGGTGGGGTGGCCGTGGTCGGTCGAGGTCGCGCCCATCCCGGCGAAAAAGGCCCGCCGCGCGCGCAAGCTGTCGAGATAACCGGCCCAGGTCGTGGTGTCGAAACCGGTCTGGTCGGCCAGAACCTTCAGATTGTCGCGGAAGCCTTCGTAGTCGGGGTCCAGCACCGGGTCCGGGCGGTAGGCGGTCAGGACCCGCCCCTTCCAGCCCGACGCGCGGATGGTCTTGTGATGCTCGAGCGTGTCTGTCGGGCTCTCGGTCGTGGTGAGGACCTCGATATTGTAGCGATCGAACAGGGCGCGCGGCCTGAAGGCTTCTGTTTTGAGCGCGGCGTCGATGACGTCGTAATAGTGGTCCGCCGTCTCGGCCGAGAGGCGCACGTCGATGCCGAAGGCCTCGGCATAGACCCAGTCGTGCCACATGCGCGACGGGGTGCCGCGGAACAGGTGATAGTTTTCGGCGAACCGGCGCCAGATGGTGCGGGGATCGGTCTCGACCGGGCCACCGTCCGCACGTGGGACGCCAAGGTCCTCCATCGCCATGCCCTGCGAGTGCAGCATGCGGAAGACATAGTGGTCGGGTGTGATCAGCAGCTCGGCCGGGTTGGCGAAATTCTCGTTCAGCGCAAACCACGACGGATCCGTATGGCCGTGCGGGCTGATGATCGGCAGATCCTTGATTTCGGCATACAGGCGTCGGGCCAGGCCGCGCGTGTCGGCGTCGACCGGGAACAGGCGGTCGGGATTCAGTCTCAGCGGATGGCTCATCGGTACGGCTCTGTGCGCCGCCGGACCGTGGCAAGCGCTTCCTGGGTGATCGCGGCGACGGCGACGGACCGGGTCTGACGACGGTCTCGACGTCTCGTCGAGCGTCTATGACACCGGTGACATTCCTTTGGCAAATGCGCATAGTGCATCGGTCGCACCATGTTGCGCGCAGGCTCGCCGGAACGCCAGATTCAGGACGCCAAAAGGGAAGACAGGACGATGATGATGACCGGACCCGTTCTTGATCGCCGCCTGTTCGCCCTCGGCACGGCGGCCCTGCCGGTGCTTGGGTCGGCGGCCTGCGCGACCGTCAGCCAGACGAAGACGTCGGCGATCAAGGTGTCGGGCTTCGGAACCGCGGCGGACGGCGAACCGATCCTTCTCTTCGGCCTGACCAACAGTAGAGGACGCACGGTCCAGGTCATGACCTGGGCGGCGGCGGTGACCTCGCTGACGATGCCGGACCGCGACGGCGCGCTGGCGGACGTGGTGCTGGGACTGGATACGGCCGTGGACTATATCGCCCGGTCCCGGAATTTCGGGGCGATCATCGGCCGGTACGCCGGCCGGATCGCCGGCGGGACCTTTCCGCTGGACGGCCAGATCGTCAAGCTCGAGACTGGCGGGGGGGCCAATTCCTCGCACGGCGGTCCGGTCGGGTTCGGCAAGCGCAACTGGACCCCCAGCATCGACCAGACGTCCGACGGGCCCGGCGTGGCGATGACCTTGGTCAGCGCTGACGGCGACCAGGGCTTCCCGGGCGAGATGACCATGACCGTCGTCTATCGCCTGACCCACGACGACCGGCTGACATTGGATTTCACCGCCACGACGACGAAGCCGACGGTGCTGAACCCGACCCATCACGGCTACTGGAACCTCAGCGGCGCGGCGGAGAAACTGGTGCTCGACCACGTCGTGACGATCGAGGCGGACGGCTTCACCCCCTTCGACGCGGGCAAGTTCGTGACCGGCGAGATCCGCCCGGTCGCCGGCACGCCGCTGGACTTCCGCGAGCCAAAGACGATCGGACGCGATCTGGCGGTCGAGGACGAGCAGATGAAGATCGGCGGCGGCTTTGACCACAACTGGGTCATCCGCGGCGATATCGGGACGTTGCGCAAGGCTGTGCGGATGGACCATCCGGGCAGCGGCCGCCGCATGGAGCTGTGGACCACCGAGCCGGGGGTGCAGATGTACACCGCCAACGCCGTGGAAATGACCGGGCGCGGCGGCGCGGCCTATCACCCGCACTGCGGCGTCGCCTTCGAACCCCAGCACTACCAGAACAGTCCCAACCGGCCGGAGTTTCCAAGCACGGTTCTGAGACCGGGCCAGACCTTCCGCTCGACCAGCGAATACCGGTTTGGCTTGATCGCCTAGATCGGCTGCAACTGGCCGCTGGCGACGACAGGGCCGGTCGGCAGGCCGGTCGGCGAGCCGCCGCGCGGTTCGATCGAAACGGCCAGGGTCGCGCGCGAACCGTCGGGGCCGATCAGCTTGTCGGTGTCGATGGCCACGACGTCGTGGCCATCCATCACGCCCAGAGAGATCGGGCTCTGACCCTTGGGCAAGACCCACATCTCGAAGGACTTGTCGCCGGGGCTGGCGCCGGTGACGGGCGCGATGATCAGTCGCCGGTTGGCCCGATCAAGGGTCACGACGAAACTGGCAGGACCGGCTTCGCCCTTCAGCAGACCGACCGAGGTCAGGGTGGCATCCGGCGTGGGCTGGACCACTGTCGCAGGCGCCTCGGGAGCCTTCGGATAGACCAGCAGGATGGCCATGGAAGCGGCGGCGGCCACGGCGAAGACTCCGGTCGCGGTGCGCCAGATGTTGATGTTGCTCCAGACGCCGGGCGTCTTCGGCGCCAGACCCAGCTGCGCGGCGATCCGCATCCAGACGACACGTGGCGGCGTCTTTTGCGGTATGGCGTCAATCAGGGGCGCGAGGCGTTCGTCCCAGGCGGTGACCAGACCCGCGAAGGCCGGGTCCGAAGCGATGCGGCGTTCGGCCTCCCGACGCTGGGCGGCCGTGGTCACGCCGAGCGCGTATTCGGCGGCATCCTGATCGGGCGTGGTTGCTGTGGGTTGAATGTCGGTCATCCGCCAAGACAAGCCTTCAGCTTGATCAGGGAGCGGCGAATCCAGCTCTTCATCGTGCCCGTGGGCACGCCGAACAGGGTCGCCACATCCTCATAGGTGCGGCCGTCGAAGAACGCGGTCTTGAGCGCCTTCTGCTGCTGGTCCTCCAGCTCGGCGATACAGCCATCCAGCCGGGTGGAGGTTTCGGTGCGAAGAACGGCGTCGAGGCCGGACTCCTGATCGTCGGCGACGTCTTCAGCGTCCTCGATCGGACGCTGTATCCGGCGACCGACCTGACGTTGACGGTCGATGGCGCGGTTGCGGGCCATGGTCGCCAGCCAGGTGATCGGGCTGGCTCGACTTTCATCGAACTGACCCGCCTTGGTCCATACCGAGATGTAGACTTCCTGGAGCACGTCTTCTGCCTCGCTTCGATCGTTCAAGATACGAAGCACCACCCCGAATAGTTTCGATGAGGTGGCGTCATACACCGCCTGAAGCGCGCCCCTGTCGCCACCGGCCACGAGCCTGAGGTTCGCGTTGAGGGCCTGTCGGCTGATGTCGGCGTCCATGCGTCGGCTTTTGCACTTAATTCAAGACGCGGCATCGGTCGCACGACACAGGTTGCGCTGCAAGACGCAGGACGCAAACAGAGCCGGCTCACTTCACCAGAAGACGCGATCCATAATAGCCGGCGGTCGCCGCGATCAGGCTCATCACCGTGCCCCAGGCCATGTCGGACAGGGTGATGGTGGTGCTCCACCGCGTCAGGGTCGCCTGGTTGGTGAGGTCATAGGTCGCATAGGCCACGAAGCCGAAGACGGCCCCGTTCAGGACCGCCTTCCCGACCGAGGCCTCGCGCAGGGCCGGAACGGTCGCAAGGAAAGTCAGTCCCGCCAGATAGATGAAATAGAAGGCCGCGGCCGCAGGCAGGTTCACCGACTTCGCCATGAAGTCGCCAAGCACCGGACGGTACAATTTGTCTCCCATGACGGTCAGCCAGATCCCGTCCATGACGGCGACGACGAGGGCCGAACAGCCGTAGGCGGCGATGAATTTCATCATGATCAGGCCCTCTTCAGACGGTAGTGGCTGACGCCCCAGACCCGACCGTCGCTGTCGCCGAACAGGCCGGCGGTGGCCATGAAGAACCGGCGCCAGCGGCGCATCCACAGCGGGGCGTTCTCGGCGCCATAGACCTCGGTCATCAGACCACGGATCTCGTCCTCGTGCATGTCGAAATTGTCGAGCCAGTCGTCCGCGGTGCGCTGATAGTGGGTTCCCGACCAGCGCCATTCGTTCTCGACCGTCAGCAGATCGCCGTACTGGCGCATAAGGCCGTGGCTCGGCATGACGCCGCCGGTGAAGAAATGCTGGGCGATGAAATCGCTCTGGTCCGACACCTCGAACCGGTAGGGCGCGTCGATGTGGCTGAAGACGTGGATGAACATCCGGCCCTCGGGCTTGAGCCAGCCGCGCGCCTTGCCCAGCAGGGCCCGCCAGTTGGCCATATGCTCGAACATCTCAACCGAGACGATACGGTCGAAGGTCCGGTCGAGCGTGAAGTCATTCATGTCGGCCGTGATGATGGTCAGGTTCGTCAGACCCCTCCGCCGGGCCGTGTCATCGATCGAGGCCTTCTGGCTGCGCGAGTTGGAGACGGCGGTGATGTTGGCGCGCGGATAGCGTTCGGCCATCCACAGCGACAGGGAGCCCCAGCCGCAACCCAGCTCAAGGATGCTCTGACCGTCCTGGATGTCGGCGTGCTCGCACGTGATCCGGAGCGCGCTGGCCTCGGCCTGATCGAGCGTGGCGTCTTCGCTCTCGTAGAAGCAACTCGAATATTTGCGATGCTTGCCGAGGCAGAGTTCAAAGAACCGGGCCGGCAGCTCGTAATGCTGCTGGTTGGCGGCGTCCGTGTGTTCGGCGACCGGACGTTCGGCCATCTCGCGGGCGAAGGTCGCCTCTGCGTCGGCGGGCGGCGTCTTCAACGACTTTCGGGCATTGGCGACCAGAAGGGCGATCGCCGGCCGGGTGATGAAGTCCGGAAAGGGCGCGTCCTGCAGTTTGTTGACGCTGTTGGAGATCAGGCTCACCGGGTCGCTCCTGCGGATGGCGTGGATTTACGGGCGCGTCGGGGAAAGAAGGCCCCGACACGGTGCTGGTAGTCGACGAAGGCCTGCCCTCTGGACTTCAGCATCGCCTTTTCGAGAGGCGGTACGCCGGTCAGGCGGGTCAGGATCAGATACATGGCGACCGGGGCGATGAGGGACGCCCAACCTTGCGGCCAGGCTCCGGACAGGTCGATGGCGATGACCGGGTAAGCCACCCAGCCCAGCCACTCGAAGACGTAGTTGGGATGACGCGACAGACCCCACAGGCCGCGGTCCATGATCTTGCCGTGATTGGCGGGATCAGCCTTGAACGCCTTCATCTGGCTGTCGGCACGGCCCTCGCCGACGATGGCGATCAGCAGGATAGCGGCGCCGATGAAGTCCTCGGGCGTCAGCCCGGCTCCGGGTCGCAGGGCAGCGGCGGCGATGGAGGCGCACAGCAGGGTCGTCGCCGGCGCCTGGACGATGGCGAGGCCGAACAGATTGGCGTGGAAGCGATGGCCCCACTCCTCCTTCATCATCACATAGCGGGCGTCCTCGGCGCCGCGCGCGACGCGGATCGCGATGTAGGACCCCAGCCGGATCGACCAGACGGCGACCAGAACGGCGACGAGAATCTGGCGTTCGGACGGCGCTCCCGCCCACGGCGTCAGGGCGACGAGGACGCCGGTCAGGCCGGTGCCGAAGGTCCAGAAGACGTCGATCCAGCCCGTGTTGTCGGTCTTCAGCGAGACCGCCCATGCGGTCACCATGACGACGACCATGAAATGGAAGGCAAAAAGAAGGGCGAGCAGCATCTTCAGTGCCCCGAGGGTTCGAGCTGGCGGGTCGGCAGACCGAGCTGGCCCATCCGCGCCGTCAGCTGCCTCTGCTGGGCGGCGGACATCGTCGCACTGCGCGAAAGCAGCGCCGGAAACTGGCCGTCGGCGGTGGTGGCGATCATCCAGCTGTAATCGGGCGCGACCTCGATGACCCAGTAGCGCTGGCGGATCAGGCCGCCGAAGAAGCTGGCCTCGAACTTGGCGTTGGTTGTGGAGTCGAGCACCCGGGCGCTGGTGCTGACGGTCGAGGTCCGGCCGGCGCGCGAGCCCCGATGGCAGGTCTGGGCGATGGTGAAGCGGTCGGCGCCGCGACGGGACCAGACCTGGCTGGCGGCCCAGCAGTTGCGCTGGTGGTCGTTGGGGGTGCGCAGGATCTCGTACCAGCGGCCCATGAAGCGATCGAGATCGACATGGCTGCGCGGCTGGGGCGCCTCGGCGAAAGCGGCGGCGGGCGCCAGGGCGGGAACCGCGACAGCGAGGGCGAGGGCCAGGACGGCGGCGCGAAGTTTCAGCATCGTTCTCAGCTTCCTTGTGTCGCCGGGGTCGGCTGGCCGACCGTGACGGGCGTCTTCGGCACGACGCCGGAACGCAGGCGAAGGCCCTTGAGGATCAACAGCACGGCCTCCCAATGGATGCCGACGATGACCTTCAACGTGAGCAGGGGATGGGCGATCCAGGCCAGCATCAGGTTGCGGTCGGTGAGTGGTCTGCGCGCACCCGAAAAGCCGGTCAGCAGCATCGCGCCCTGTCCATCCTCGACCGTGATGTTGACGGCGGCGGTCTCGTCCTCAGCCCCCGTCGGGGGGATGACCGAGAAGCGATAGGTCAGGTCCATGTTCATAAACGGCGAGACGTGGAACTGCTTCTCCACCGACTGCCTGACGGCCCCGCGCGTCGCCGTGACGGGCATCAGATAGGAATGGCGTTGGCCGAAGGTGTTCGACACCTCGTACAGGATCGCCGTCAGCCGGTCCTCGCGGTCGTGGCAGAAGAAGACGCTGAGCGGATTGAAGCCGTAGCCCAGGATGCGCGGCATCGTCAGCAGGCGGATCGGCCCGCCGCCGGGGATGCCGGCTTCGGCCAGATGCCCGTCAATCTGCTCACGCAACGGCCGCCTTGACCCGTCGCCGAAGTCGGGGAGGTTCAACGACATCAGGCCGAACTTGCCGCGCGCCAGCCACTTCAGCCGCTGCGTGAGGCCTGCCGCCTCGTCGAGGTCGATCAGCAGCATGTAAATCTTGTACTTCAGCGCATGGACGCGCGGACGCAGCCGACGGTGGAAGACCGTGCCGACGTAAAGTCCCGACGCGAGCGCCGCCGCTGTCATGCCGGAGCCGCCTGCGGGGCTGCGGTCGCGGGGGCCTTCAGCGGGATACGGCCGCTTTCGTTCTCGACCGTCCAAGGACGACGCACGCCGCCGATGGCCTCAGCCACTGCCAGCCCGGCCTGAAGCCCGTCCTCGTGGAAACCCGAACCGAACCAGGCGCCAGCGAACCAGGTGTCGTTGACGCCCTGCAGCGACCAGAGGTCCTTCTGCGCAGCCAAGGCTGCGCCGTTGAAGATCGGATGGTCGAAATCCTGATCGGCGATGATGGTCGCGGGGTCGGGATCGATCTCAGGGTTCAGGGTGACAAACACCGGGTCGCCCGGAAGGCCCTGCAGCAGGTTCATCCAGTAGGTGACGCTCGGGCGCCCCTCCCCGCGCTGCGAGGCCTTTCCGCCGACGTAGTTCCACGCCGCCCAGGCCGCGCGCCGCTTCGGCATCAGAGCCGGGTCGCGATGCATGACCACGCGGTTCCTGCCGTAGCGGATAGCGCCCAGCAGCCGGGCCTCCTCCGGCGTCGGCTGCTCCAGCAAAGCCAGCGCCTGATCGGAGTGGGTGGCGAGGACGACGCCGTCATAAACCTCGGCCTTGCCCGACGCCGTATGGATGATCGTCCGCCCCGGGTAGCGCTCGATGCGGGTCACCGGATCGCCGACGGACAGATGGCCCCGAAACTCGCGGGCGAGCGCCTCGACATAGGTCCGGCTGCCGGCGTCCACGGTCTTCCAGTTGGGCTTGAGATCCACCTCGAGCAGGCGGTGGTTCCGGTAAAAGCGGATGAAGGCCGCGGCGGGATAGTCGGCCATCTGGCACGATGACGACGACCAGATCGCCGCCGCCTGGGGCAGCAGGTGCCGGTCGCGGAAGGCCGCGCCGTAGCGTTCCTTGTCCAGATAATCGCCGAGTGAACACATCGAGGCGTCGAGGTCGCCGAGGTCGGCGTCGGCGGTCCGGTGAAACCGCTTCAAATCGATGAGCATGCGCCAGAAGGCGGGGCTGAGCAGGTTGCGCTTCTGGGCGAACAGCCCCGTCGCCCCATGGCTGGAATATTCGAATCCGCCGCTGTTCATCGAGACGGCAAAGGACATGTGCGCGGGCTTGGACGGCACATCGAGATAGTCCAGCAGGGCCGTGAAATTCGGGTAGTTAGGCTCGTTGAAGACGATGAATCCCGTGTCGATCGGCACGCCCCCTTCCGGGGTGGGGACGTCGATCGTATGGGCGTGCCCGCCGAGCCGGTCGCCGGACTCATAGAGGGTCACGTCATGCGCCTGGGACAGGAGCCAGGCCGCAGAGAGACCGGACACTCCGGACCCGACCACAGCGATACGGCGTCGTGATTTCGGGGTCTCTTGAACGGGCGAAGGTCGATCGTACATGGCAGCTCACGAGCAGACCGGCGTTTGGCCGGACGAAGTCAGCTACGAAGCTGCACGGCGTCTGGATGTTCCAAAAAAAAGGCGCATCCTTTCCGGGGCTAATCCGTAGCTTCACCAGTCCGACCGGATGCGTGAACGCGCGGAGATCAAGATGACAGCCCCTTCGGTGAATGATGCGCTCGACGGCCGCGCGGCGGACGCGCCAGGGCCCGGCAAGCTTTTGCTCTGGGTGCTCGGCAAGGTCGGTCAAGACTGGCGCGGGCGCGGACTGGCGATCCAGACGCCGGACCGTCAGGAATACCGGTTCGGACCGGCCTCCCCCGAGCCCGCCCGGCTGATCGTTCATGACTGGAAGACGGTGGGCCGGGCCCTGGCCGCCGGGGATATCGGCCTGGCCGAGGGCTATATGGCGGGCGAATGGGACACGCCGGACCTTGCCGCCTTGCTGGCCGTCTTTGCCGATAATTTCGAGCGTCTCGACCAGTTCGCCAGCGGCAACGTCTTCGGGCGCGGCGTGAACTGGATCGTTCACCGCCTCGGCAAGCTGAACACCCGGCGCGGGTCGAAGAAGAACATCATCGCCCACTACGACCTGGGCAACGCCTTCTACGAGCGCTGGCTGGATCCCAGCATGACCTATTCCTCGGCTTTGTGGACCCGGCCGGAGCAGTCGCTGGAGGCCGCGCAGCGCGAGAAATACGCGACCCTGGCCACGAACATCGGCCTGAAGCCCGAACACACCGTGCTGGAGATCGGCTGCGGCTGGGGCGGGTTCGCCGAATACGCCGCGCGGGAGATCGGCTGCCATGTCACCGGCCTGACCATCTCGCCGTCCCAGCATGCGTTCGCCGTCGAGCGGATGGCGCGGGCGGGCCTGTCGGACAAGGTGGACATCCGGCTGCAGGACTATCGCGACGTCACCGAGACCTTCGACCGCGTGGTCTCGATCGAGATGTTCGAGGCCGTGGGCGAGACATGGTGGCCGACCTATTTCGACGTCCTTCGCAACCGGTTGAAGCCCGGAGGCAAGGCGGGGCTGCAGATCATCACCATCCGGGACGACCTGTTCGCCGACTATCGCGGTCGGGTGGACTTCATCCAGAAATACGTCTTCCCCGGCGGCATGCTGCCCAGCGAGGCGGTGCTGCAGGACGTCATCGCGCCTCACGGCCTGAAGATCGACGCCACCACCCGGTTCGGTCAGGACTATGCCCGCACCCTGCATCTGTGGGCCAGACGGTTCCGCGACGCGGACAGTGGCATGAACACCCTCTTCGACCGTCAGTGGCTGTTCTACCTGGCCTATTGCGAGGCCGGGTTCGCGACCGGACGGACCAATGTGGTGCAGTTGAGCCTCTCGGCGGAGTGACGCCGCCTCAGGACACCTCTGTCATCCAGCCGATCCAGCGGCGGTAGCCGGCCTCGCCGCTGTCGGGGCCCAGGGTCGCCATCGACTGGACATGGGCCCGAGGGCTTATGCCGAAAGCCTCGGTAAACTGCCGACGCGCCTGGTCTTCGCCGGAGAAGCCGAAGCGGGCGATCAGGGCGGCGATGGTTTCAGCCGTCTCTTCCCCGCCACTGATCGCCTGGGCGTCCAGGGCGCTGCGCAGGGCGTCGAGACGGCGACGCTGGATCAGTTTGG
>Ga0209023_10008396_pt1 | contig 10374 bp, 10 predicted proteins | sample LakOneMetagenome_FD_187468 | JGI IMG/M metagenome (GOLD analysis project Ga0209023, IMG submission 187468) | Freshwater and sediment microbial communities from Lake Erie, Canada (SPAdes) (version 2) | ecosystem: Environmental > Aquatic > Freshwater > Lentic | place: Lake Erie, Canada...
TTCAGAATGGCAAAAAAGGAATGAATGCTGTTAATGTAACAGTTATTGGATAAATTAAAGTCATTTAAATTTCTAAGGGTTATTGTGTAAAAACAATAACCCATTTTTTTATCCCGGATTTTTGGGTTTATTTTTACAATCAATTATTAAAACACAGAAAATGAGATCTTTTTTATTGTTTGCTGCAATTATTTTTTCAATGAATTCATTTTGCCAGAAAAATAACGGGCAGATCGTATTGAATAAAGGACAAAAATTTACAGTAAAGAATACTATGTCGCAGGAAGCAGATATGGGCATGGGAATGGAAATGAAAAATTTCACTACTTCTCAAACAAGTTATATTGTACTTGATGTAGCTGATAAAAATTACAGCATCAGCAGTACTTTAACAGGCATGAAAGTATCAATGGATTTTATGGGGCAGCAGACAACTTATGATTCTGACCTGAAATCTGACAGCGCATCAGAAATAGGCAAATCAATGAGAGACCTGAATACACCTGATACTGTAAGTGTTGATAAATATACAGGAACAGTGATCGCTGATGCAAAAACCGTAACAGAACCAAAAGAAGCTGATTCAAACCCGATGGAAAACCTGTTTGAATCATTGGGAGATAATAACAAAAACGTTTCAATATCGGAAGCTTTTTTCATCATACCTGCAGGAAAGAAAACAGGCGACAGCTGGATCGATTCTTCGTCAACGAAAGACATAAAGACTTTAAAGACCTACACAATAAAATCCATTGCAAAAAATATTGCTACAGTAAATATTATTGGCACCGTAGTAAGTAATATACAGACAGAAGTACAGGGGTTACAGGTAAACGTTAGTATGACAACAAAAACCGACAGTGAAGTTATTACAGATACAAAAACGTCATTGGTAACCAGGCGTACTACAAAAGCTGATATTAACGGGAACCTTGAATTAATGGGTCAAGCCGCACCTGTAACGGGAAAAGCAACCATTACTTCTGTATACGAATACTAAAAATTATAATTGTTTCTGCAAAGCACCGGTAATTTTTCCACTGGCATCGTCCTGTACAAAAAAAACAATTTTAAAATCCTTTGCATCATACCCTGCCGGTAAATTCAGAACTATGCCCGATTCCTGGCTGTTAATATGATCACTGTTAAAGTCCCTCACAACATTGTAATTGATCAGTTTCAATCCTTTGTTCTCCCCATTCAGAATATTTGTAAATACCTGTTTTTGTACCAGTGCGGCATTTATTGAAGCATTTTTCTGGAGTTTGTCAAGTTTATAATGAACAGTAACAGCTTTACCCTTGATATCTGTTCTTTCAATTGAAATGATAACAGCTGCTTTTGTTTTGACCACATTATTTACTGATGCAGATATTTTATCATCATCACTTCCAACAAATTCTTTTTCCCCATTGATGATAAGTTGTGGGGTATATACAGATGAGTTGGCAATGATCATGGCATAATCTCTCTGTCGGCGGCTGTATTTTGCAGAACTGAAGGAATCGGTCCAGCCAAGCCTGTTCCAGTAATCAACATGAAATGCCAATGGAATGATGTGGTCATTGTTCAGTGCAGCATATTTACCGAGTAGTTTATCTGCAGGCGGGCAACTGCTGCAACCCTGTGATGTAAACAGTTCAAGTACTGCGAATCCTTCACTATCTGAATTACTGTTATCGTTGATGTATATTGTCTTTGTTTGCGTTGCTGATAAAATGATCAGCGCAAAAGATAATATAATTAATGCCGGAAGGTGGAATTTAAATTGATTCATTTGTATAAAGCTACGAAGGCGGTTTCCAACAGGTTTGGTCTACACGCAGATTAACTTTTTCTTAAGAGCCAATAATATCCGGCAGCAGCTGTAAAACAAACTGCTGTAACAATGATCCACAGATTAAAATAACCGAGCCGGTAGGCAATTATTGAACCAGCTACACTTCCGATTGCCTGCGCCATGCTCCATGCCATTGTATACATTCCTGCATACTTACCCCTGTTTTGATCTGAGCTCAGGCTAATATAATAACTGTTCATAAAAGGCATACCGATCATTTCAGCCAGTGTAATTACCAGCATGGAAAGCAGCGCAATGATGAATCCATTTCCCGGTATATTCAATATCAGGTATGATATTCCCATTAATATGGAACCATAACACATAAATAATAAATAAGGCCTTCTGCCCTCAAGTTTAAAAACGAGTACCATTTCCACCATTGCTATCAATATTCCATTTATAGAAAGTATACCGCCGATTAAAGTCTCATTTAAATGCAATCCCTCTTTAAAAAAAACAGGTATAGTAGAAAATATCTGAAAAAAGCAGGTTGAAAACAATAAAGTAAGTATCAAAAATCTTAAGAAAGCCTTGTCCTTGTGGGGCAACAGGGATTTATTACCGGATTCAGCTTTGGTAAAATTCGATTTTTGCTGTGCCAGGGAAACTTTTGGCAGTATGGTCAGTAATAAAAATGCGGCTGTAATATTTGTAAAGCCATCAACCCAGAACAACAGGTGATAATTAATACCGGCTAAAAAGCCTCCAAGGGCACCACCAATTCCCCAGCCAATATTTATAGCCAGCCTTACCAATGAAAAAGACTGGGTCCTGTTTTTTGCAGAACTATAATGTGCTATTGCAGCTGCATTGGCCGGCCTGAAAGATTCATTGACCATACTGAGAAAGAAAGTACAGATGCATATCGCTTCATAACTTCGCATCTGCCCAAGCGTTATGAATAATATACCGCCACAAAACAATGATGTAAACTGGTTATAATAAAATCCAAACCTGTCCGTGATCAGTCCTCCCAAAAAAGCACCAGCAATTGAACCAAGTCCATAGATGGCAACTACATAGCCCCCCTGCTTGATCGAATAACCCATGTGCATACAATACAATGTCATAAAAGCAAGCACCATCGTGCCACTCCTGTTTATGAGCATAACAATGCTCAATAACCAGATACGCCTTGACAGGCCGCTGTAGGCACTCTTATATAATTGTATTGCCGGGGCTATCATAAAAAACTACTTTCTTTGTATCAATTGAAAATCTTCTGACTTAGGGGTAATTTCATAAATATCTTTTGCGATCGGTGGCGGAAGGGTAAGTTTCCTTTTCTGTGTATCCATCCATGCAATATCAACATTCATTACAGCGGAAAGTTTGTCCCCATTCTTCCAGATATGATGTTGCATTGACCACCTGGCAAGGTCTGACGTTATTTTAGTAAGCGTAAGGTCTATTCTAATATCATCGCCGAATTTCAACTCTCTTTTGAAAAAACATTCTTCCCGGAATAATATCGGGCCTATATGATACTCACTCATCACCTGTGGGGTCAAACCGTTTTGAGTGAGAAAAACCATTCTGCAATGAGCACCAAAATCATAATATTTTGAATGCAACACATGAAAATTAGGATCCAGGTCAGCCCATCTTATCTCAACTTTTGTACTAAATGCTTCCATTGTGTGGGGATTTAAGTAAAAATAAAAAATCCTTTCCGCTTGTGACGAAAAGGATTTAAGAGTCAGTATCAAAAAATCATTTATACAATATCTCGTAATATTCTTTCGCCATCCGGTTACTGTCGAACTGCCAACGCACATCTCTCATGCCATTCTTAGTAATTTGTCGCCAGTTATCAGGATTATCGTAATACATCGGTAGTATCTGGTTCTCCAGTATCTCGTACATTTTGTCAAGATCGTATTGATCCTGTTCGTGTACATTCATTGCTTCGTAATCTACCATTGGTACAACAAAACCGTTATTGCCATGATTGATGAATTCGCAGATCCATCCATCATTGGTACTAAAGTTCACAGAGCCGTTCATAGCTGCAGTCATACCACTGGTGCCGCTTGCTTCCCTTGGCACACGTGGATTATTCAGCCATACATCAGATGCCTGTTTTAGCCGCTTACTCAATGCAAGTTCGTAGCCGATACAAACAGCAACATTGTTATATTTTTTACTCAGGTTCACTAAATAATTAAAATCACTTATCGCAGGATAATCAACCGGGTAAGGTTTTCCGGCCCAGATGATCTGAACAGGATATTTCGTATTGCTTAACAATGCTTCAAAACGGGCCTGGTCGCGTGTGATCAATTCTGCCCTTTTATAACCGGCAAACCTGCGTGCCCACACAATGGTAAGTACATCCGGATTAAATAATTTCCCGGTCTGATCAGCCACAATGTCCATTGCCCTCTTTTTCAAAAATCTTTTCCTGTCTATGAATGCATCAACCTTATGGTCATCCATAAAACTGTACAATTGCTTATCTGCCCAGTAATGCCAGTTTTGTGCATTGGTAATTGATTTTATCTCGCAGATGCCATCATATTTGCTCCACATTTTCCTGCTCACTTCACCATGCAACTGACTAACACCGTTGGCAAGCCTGGCAAAACGCAATGCTGCAAGCGAGTGGTTAAACTGGTCATCATTGATACCTGTGAGGTTCCTTATTTCTTCCAATGGAATACCGCAGAAATAACTCATCTTTTCACACAGGTAGATATCATGCTTTTCATTGCCTGCTTCCTCAGGTGTATGTGTTGTGAAAACCAATCTTTTTCTGACCTCATCCTTACTTCCGTATTTTTTGTATAAATAGAAAGCGGCACTTACTGCATGCGCTTCATTAAGATGGTATAATTCAGGATTAAAATTCAAATGGTCTATAAGTGTGGCACCACCAACACCCAGTAAAATGAACTGTGCAACTTTTGTGGCCACGTTTGCATCGTATAAACGATGGGTTATTGTCTGTGACACATAATCATTTTCCGGTACATCTGTGCTTAACAGGAATAACGGGGCACTTTTAAAAGTCTCGGGGTTCAAATAATATACTTTAACCCATACAGGGTTTTCGTGAATATTTATCTGGAATTTAATGCCTGTGTCTTCCAGGAAATTATAGATCTTTTCGTTCCATTGAACCTGCAGGGTCTGGTCCTGGTTGCGTGCCTGGTCGTAATAACCATATTTCCACAGAATACCTATCCCTATTAAGTTCTGTCGTAATTCATATGCGCTGCGCAGGTGCGAACCGCTCAAAAATCCAAGGCCACCGCTATATATTTAAAGGCTGGTGAACAGCAAACTCCATGGAAAAATAAGCGATCCGTTTACTATAGTCTTGGTCAATAGGATATGGAACTTCATACTGGGTAAAATTCATACTGGCTTTTTTTGGTGTGCAATATAAAACCGTTTTTTTTAACCACAACGGATTATACAAAATAATAGTATGTAGAAAAAAAACTAAAAAAAATGCGAAACGATCTCATTTAGGTAAATAGAAAAATAATTTTTAGATTTGTCTAAATTTATTTTTTGATGACTCATACAGCTACTGAAGAAAATTACATCAAGGCTATTTATCATTTGCAGCATACAAGGGATAAAGTAAGTACCACATTACTATCTGCAGAAATGAATACAAGGCCTGCGTCTGTAACCGATATGCTGAAAAAATTACGTGCAAAAAGGATCGTTCATTACCAGCGGTACAAAGGTTTTACCTTAACCGATACCGGAAACAAAACCGCCCTGGTAGTTATCCGAAAACACAGGCTTTGGGAATACTTTCTTGTAAACAAGCTTGGTTTTGAATGGGACAAAGTACACAATGTTGCCGAAGAGCTTGAACACATCACTAGCAGTGAATTGATCGTTCGACTGGATAATTTTTTAGGCAACCCTGCATTTGACCCACATGGTGACCCGATACCCGATAATAAAGGAAAGATCAGAACGATCAAACAGGTTAACCTGGCAACATCTCCTTTAAAGAAAACGATTTCGGTAAGTTCAGTTAAGAACCAAAGCCCTGAAATGCTGGACCTTCTTAATCATTTCGGCATAGGGATCGGCACCAAATTAAAAGTGAACAAGCGGTTCGACTTTGACGGGTCTGTAGAAATCAAAATCGATAAATCACCGGCAACCATTATAAGTAAACAGGTTGCACAAAATGTTTATTGCACCGTATGAACCAGAAAATTGATAAAGCCAATTCATTAAGCGAAGTGCATGGATCTGTTGATACAACAGGTAAAGTTATTGGCTGGAGAAGAATATTTTCCTTTCTTGGACCAGCATATCTTGTCAGTGTCGGGTACATGGATCCGGGTAACTGGGCTACAGATCTTGCCGGGGGCAGCAAATATGGATACAGCCTGATTTGGGTATTGCTTATGAGTAACCTGATGGCACTATTGCTGCAAGGCCTTTCCGCAAGGCTTGGTATCGTGAGGGGACGTGACCTGGCTCAGGCTAACCGGGAAGCATACCCTAAATATGTAAATTTCTTTCTTTACCTGCTGGCAGAAATTGCCATAGCAGCCTGCGACCTGGCCGAAGTACTTGGTATGGCAATAGGGATACAACTTTTAACAGGCCTTCCTTTAATATGGGGGGTTAGCATAACGATCCTGGATACATTCCTGTTGCTTTACCTGCAAAGGCTTGGCATGCGTAAAATGGAAGCATTCATCATAACGTTAGTCGGCGTAATAGCTGTGGCATTCTTAATAGAGATCATACTGGCAAAACCAGTGCTGGGTGAAGTGGTAAAAGGCTTTGTTCCATCTTTTCCAAATTCAGATGCATTGTACATTGGTATCGGTATCATTGGTGCTACCGTAATGCCACATAATTTATACCTGCATTCGGCATTGGTACAAACGAGGAAAATTGACCGAACCGATAAAGGGATAAGACTTGCCATTAAATTCAACCGCATTGACAGTACCATTGCTTTAAACCTGGCATTCTTTGTAAATGCAGCCATACTTATCCTGGCAGCGGCCGTGTTCTTTAAATCAGGTAATTCGCAGGTAGCAGAAATAAAAGAAGCCCACAGGTTATTACCGAGTTTTTTAGGCAACCTTGCCCCCATCCTTTTTGCAGTTGCATTGATCGCAGCAGGACAAAGCAGTACGATAACGGGCACGCTTGCAGGACAGATCATCATGGAAGGATACCTGAGCCTCCGAATCAATCCCTGGGTACGCAGGCTTATAACCCGTTTACTCGCCATCATCCCCGCATTGATAGTAATTCTTATTTATGGTGAAGACAAAGTTGATGCATTATTGGTGCTTAGCCAGGTAGTATTAAGCCTGCAACTTGGTTTTGCCATTATTCCGCTGATACATTTTGTGAGTGATAAAAAAACGATGGGAAATTTTGTAATAAAGCCTGTCACCCAAATAGCATCCTGGCTGATCGCATCAATATTAATATTCCTTAACTTAAAAATGCTGCTCAATGAAATGATGCCGGTGCTGGAAGAAGGAAGCATCACGTCTAAAATAATTATAGTACTTGCAGCTTTACTTTTCGGAGGTATCCTTATATATATAATCATTCATCCTTTTATCAGTAAGAATAAAAAAGAATCATCTATCCAACTACATACGGCCGATACTAATCTTACAGATATCCAGGTTCCTGATTATAAAAAAATTGCCATTGCACTAGACTTCAGTGATAATGACAGTAAAATATTATCCTATGCGATCGGCCAGGGGAAAAAAGATACTTCTTACCTGTTACTTCACATTGTTGAAAGTGCTTCCGCAAAATTACATGGCACCGAAAGTGATGATTATGAAACAAGAAAAGATATTGAAAGAATGGAAAGCTATGTACAACAATTGAAAGAAAAGGGGCACCAGGTTTCTGGTGAGATCGGTTACAGGAGCCGTGTTAAGGAGATCATCAGGATCGTTAAAGACAATAATGCAGATATGCTGGTGATCGGCGCTCATGGCCATACCGGGCTCAAAGATTTTATTTATGGTGAAACTGTGAACGGGGTAAGGCATGAATTAAAGATCCCGGTGCTGGTAGTTACTTTGTAATGAGAGACATTTTATCATTAATGAACTTATTCCATTTTTCCTGGATGGCAACTTCCTGTCCATTGCGTGTCTGGCCGTCATAATCATCCTGCATTTTATTCATAGCGTCAATGCATTCATCATAAATACGCGGAAGCAGGTTGTTATAATCTTTTACGGTAATGACTGCACTTTGTATCTTATCAATAAAAATACAGGCTGCTATATAGGTTATATCAAAATGATGCTGCTCATGGTTTAAGATATAGGCAGTTGTTTTACCAGGCTTAACCCAGGATTTGTTCTTATTAAAGAAACAGTACACTTTGATGTCCAATTCTCCTCTCCCGCCCGATGAAGTTAAACTCGCTGTATAACCAAATCCCGACATGGTTATTGCTGCTGTTCTGGTATTATTACTTTCAGCAGGCACCGTCCCCTTAAAATCTGGCCACAGCAATTTATTAGCAGGGTTATAATAAATAATTTCTGAAGCAGGCATCGAAGTATGCTGTGTCCATTCAACTTTTGTTGTTAACTGGGAAAATGAGCATAAGGGAAACAGGAAGCAAAAAATAACCGGGAATATTTTCATGATCAACTATTCATTTCAATAATCAAAAGAACATTCAATATTGCAAAAAAAGTATTAAGCAGTTTACAATTACAAAAAGCTTAACAAGGCTTAATATAAAACGTACTTATTTTCTGATCCATTCTATTACGAGTCTCACAATTTCATCTATATCCTGGTTTTCCATACATTTAAAATGTTCTAAGGGGCATTGATGATAACCGATCTTGCTGCATGGGCGGCAACGAAGTTTAACTTCGGCTACATCATACTGTTGGGTTGAAGAAGTTCCATAGTAAGGATACATTCCAAACAGCGGGCTTGTATTTCCCCATATTGAGATGATAGGTTTTTGTAAAGCTGCAGCGATATGCATCAGGCCTGTGTCGTGCGTTACCACAAGTTTTGATTGCCTCACCAGGTCGGCAGATTCATTGAGATTGAATTTACCACATGCATTATATATTTTTACCGGATCAACAGATGCAATTTTGACCGCATCTTCAAAATCTTCTTTTCCACCCAGCAATATGATGGGGTGATCGATCTTATAACACAGTTCCTGCAATTTGTGTACAGGCATTTTTTTTGTCTCATATGTAGCCCCGATCACAATACTTATAAAACCGGCAGAATGCGATGTAGGAATATCGGATTGTTTTACTATATCTTTTTGGGGAATGAAATAATCAAGGCCAAGGCCATCATCAGAAATACCAAGCGCAGCAGCTGTTTCAAGGCTTCTTTGTGTAATATGCGCCGTTGGCATGATATTAATATTGAGATTTGTAAGCAAAAACTTCTCAATATTCAATTTATTGATCGAATAGGATTTTTTTTTCAATGCCTTTTTGATCCTCAGGCTACGCAGGTTATTGTGAAGGTCGATCACATGATCATAATTTTCCTTTTTTAGTTTTTCAATAACAGCCGGCAGGTCATTATCCAGGTAAAAGAATTTGTCGATATAAGGATTATTGTCGGTTACGATTTTGTAACTGAGTTTTGTTACGAAATGTAGCTCAGCATCCGGCACCTGCTTTTTTATGCAACGGAATACAGGCGTGGTAAGTACGATATCTCCAATTGATGAAAAGCGTATGACTAATATCTTGGGCACGGAATTAATTTAGGATTCTAGGTAGTTTAGATCTTTTCCAAAAGTTTCTTTGATGAAAAACAGCGCTGTGATCGCAATAGCAAATACTATTACTGCAGTGATCCATCCGCCGGTGTAATAATCAGTTACATTCCTTATCGCTTTAAATAATGGCAAAGTAAAAATTGTGAGCATTCCTCTTACCATATTCGGTATTGAAGTGGCTGCTGTAGCCCGAAGGTTTGTACCGAACTGTTCGGCACCCATTGTTACAAAGATCGCCCAGAATCCGGTTCCAAAGCCAAGCCCGGCGCATATCCAATACATCCGTTCAGCAGTACCATTCCATTGTATCGTAAAAAATAAAATGATAAATAATATAGTGATCAGGTAAAATAACAGCAGTGCTTTTTTTCTGCTTCTGAGCCACTGGCTGATAAACCCGATCAATACATCGCCAATTGAGATGGCAACATAGGCATACATAATCGATTTGCCGGGATCTATCTTTTCTTTTATGCCAAGCTCTTCACCAAATTTATCAGAAAAAGTTACCAGGATACCAATGACAAACCAGTTTGGCAACCCAATTAAAATATTAAGCAGGTAACGCTTGAAACGATCAGCATTTGTAAAAAGCATCAGGTAACTTCCGCGTTTGATACCTGTTTTCTTTACCTCGTGAAACATTCCTGATTCAAATACGGAGATACGAAGCAGTAATAATAATATTCCCAATCCACCACCAATAAAATAACAGGTACGCCAATAGAAATTTTCTTTCATAACAAATGCAAGAACAGCTCCTGTTAATCCTATTCCTGCC
>Ga0209023_10008398_pt1 | contig 10373 bp, 9 predicted proteins | sample LakOneMetagenome_FD_187468 | JGI IMG/M metagenome (GOLD analysis project Ga0209023, IMG submission 187468) | Freshwater and sediment microbial communities from Lake Erie, Canada (SPAdes) (version 2) | ecosystem: Environmental > Aquatic > Freshwater > Lentic | place: Lake Erie, Canada | collected...
GTAGGTGGCGCCACCAAGCGCAAGGCAACCGGCCGCCATGATCGCAGCCGCCATCGGACCGCTGCGGCTGCGCTGGCGTGCAAGCGAGCGCAGCGCCAGGCGTTGGGACCCACGTGCACGCGAGCCGACACGTTCAAGTTTGCCGATCAGAAACGGGGTGCACATGACGACCCCTGCAAGGGTGAGGGCCACGGCCAGAATCACGAAGAGTGAGCGATCTTGGGAATCCGCACCAACGGCGGACGCCGTCGCGAAGCAACCGGCGACAAACACGACGGCGCCGGCGATCGGAAGGCGTGCGCGCACCGCCGGCAGTGGACGGCGACCTGCAAGCGCCGAAAGGACCGGCACACGGGCCGCAGCCCGCGCCGGCGCAATCGACGCGATCACGACGATCACGACGGCGGCAGCCACGACAACGATGATGTCCCTCAGGGAGAATTCAAGCGCACCCTGAACGGTCCCGGTCCGACGCTCCACAAAGCCGCGCGCAAACGGGGCCGTCCCACAACCGGCGCCGACGCCGATCACCGTGCCGATTGCGGCGACGATGAGCGCGTACAGGCCGACGCGAAGCGCCGCCGCCGCCCCTGATGCACCGCCCGCACGCATCACACCGATCTCACGCATCTGTCGTCGAGAGCCCACCGACAGCGCTGCGGAGATGATCAGGCCGAACGCGGCGAGACCCAATGCGCTCAACAGGTACAGGTAGATGTAGTCCCGGTTGTTCGTTTCGGATTTCGCCTGCCGAAGCACATCGGCGCGAACCACGAGATTGGGGAACCTCGTGCGTTGCGCCGCCGTCACCGGATGCGTGGTGTCGATGAACGCCCTGGTCGACTGCGTCACGGAGGGCTTGAGGCGGCCTGACACCACCACCTCGCTCTGGGCATTCAGCTGACCAAAGCCAACGATGGTCAGGTCAATCTGCGGGCGGGTCAATCGAAGGGTCTCACCGATCCGAAGACCGTAGCTGCGCTGAATGTTCTTGGTGACGACGGCCTCACCGGGCGCTGAGGGCCAGTGCCCCGTTTCCAGTGTGCGCATCCGATTGAACATCGGGTCCGATGCGTCTGCATCGGCGATCGAGACCCGACGTCGATTGCGACCGTCGGGTGTTTCGATCAGCCCGCGTTCCGACCGCAACCAAACGATCCGCCAACCAGGTTCGGCGGCAAGCGACGCCGCAACAGCGTCGACCGACGGTCCCGAGTCCGGGTACATCATTGCGTCCGCCTGCCCCATGCGTTGCGTCGCCACGTCTTCCGGCGTTTCGACAGCGGTGTGCATCCACGTTGAGACGAATACGGCGGCGGCCACGGGGATCGCAACCAACATGATGGTCAAAAGCGCCCGTCCGGGGTGACGACGCAGGTCCCGCAGGGACAGGCGACCGATGGCCTTTGTGGCGTTCATGACCGCACCGCGTAACCCGTCGCCGCGGACGCGTTGTCGACGACCTTGCCGTCACGCAACCAGATGACCCGGTCGGCAAACGACGCGACGCGCGGCTCGTGGGTCACCACGAGCGCCGACACACTGCCCCGATTGGTCCGGTCGGCGATCAGCTCGATGATCTTCTCGCCGGTGACCGTGTCGAGGGCGCCCGTGGGTTCGTCGGCGAGCAGCAAAGGCCTGTCACCGGTCAGCGCGCGTGCGATGGCGACGCGCTGCTGCTCGCCACCAGAGAGGTCGTCCGGGTAGCGATCGAACTTGCGATCGAGTCCAACTTCCACCAGCGCCTGCTCGGCGACGGCTCGCGCCGCTCGCGATGTGGAGCCGTCGAGCTCGAGCGGCAGCATCACGTTCTCCACAGCCGTCAATGTCGGCAGCAGATTCAACTCCTGAAAGACGATGCCCACCTGGCGTCGACGAAGCTGCGCGAGTCCGCGCTGGTCGAGCTGCGTCAAGTCGACACCTGCCACGAGCACTTGGCCGGATGTGGCCTCGTCCAGGCCGCCGGCCAAGTTGAGCAGCGTCGACTTGCCGCTGCCGCTTGGCCCCATCACGGCCACGAGTTCTCCCGGGGCGATCTCGATGCTGACGCCGTCGAGTGCGACGACCTTCGCCGGGCCGTTGCCGTAGTCGCGGCGCACATCGCGCATCTGAAGTACCGGGGTCATGCGTGCTCCTTCGGGGTGGAGTTCGTCGTGGGGTGGTCGCTCAGGTGGCGCATGAGCCGCTCCTCGCAAATGTCGAGCCAGCGAAGCTCGGATTCGGTGATGGCGATCAGTGCGTCGAAGGCGAGACGCTTCGCCAGGTCGCCGTTGACGTTCGCGTCGCGAAGTTCACGACGTCGGGCTTGGAGGGTCGCCATGCGCGCTGCCCGCTCCGTACCGACGACGGCCAGCGGGTCGATGTCGGGTGTGCCGATCGCGACGAGCACCTTCAACATCAACCCGTCGCGTGAGGGGATCTCCTCGACCGACGGAAGGTTGAGGTAGCGGTCCAGCTCACTTCGGCCAGCATCGGTGATCGTGTAGACCCGCCGTCCGTCGGCGTCGGCTTGTCCCGCAGCCGCGACCATCCCGTCGCGTTCGAGACGCTCGAGGGTGGTGTAGACCTGCCCGATGTTGAGCGTCCACACACCAGCCGTGCGTTCTTCGAATTCGCTCTTCAGTTGGTAGCCGTGCCTCGGCCCTGCGGCAAGCAACGCCAAAAGCCCCTCGCGAACCGACATGCGCGGCCCTTCCATTGAGTACATACGCAGTATGCATACCGCGTATGTACCTGTCAAGTCGGCCATTTTGCGAGGGTGAGTGCCACCCGATCCAAAATCTCATTTGCGATTTGGTGCGAGCGCGTGTTTCCGCGGTTGGGGGAGTGACGAGGTATGCGAAGACGCCAGTCCTCGACGGCTAGCCTGTGGAGCCCACGACGAGAGGATGGCCGATGCGCCGGTTTTCGCAGGTCGACGTGTTCACGAACGCACCCTTTCGGGGCAACCCGGTGGCCGTGATCCTTGACGGCGATGGACTGTCGACCGAGCAGATGCAGCGGTTCGCCAACTGGACGAACCTTTCGGAGTCGACATTCGTCTGCAGTCCGACGCACCCGGAGGCCGACTACCGCCTGCGGATCTTCACGCCTGCCAGCGAGATGGAGTTCGCCGGCCATCCGACCATCGGCTCATGCCACGCCTGGCTCGAAGCAGGCGGCACGCCGAAAGGGGCCGCCATCGTGCAGGAGTGCGGGATCGGCAACGTCACCATTCGCCACGACGAGCGCCTCGCCTTTGCCGCGCCACCGCCACGTCAGATGCGGCCGATGACGTCGGCGCAGCTCGCCGCGACCTGTGCAGGCGCCGGGATCGACCCGGCGGTGGTGGTGGACCATCAGCTGCTCGACAACGGACCAGTGTTCAACACCATCCTCGTGAACGATGCCCAGACGGTTCTCGAGTGTTCGCCGAATCTCGATGCCGTCGGTGACCTGCACGTCGCAGTTGCGGGCCGCTACCGGTCAGCGACGACGGGAGGTCCCGACATCGAGGTCCGCATGTTCGCGCCGGGCCTGGGTGTTGCAGAAGATCCCGTCACGGGCAGCCTCAACGCGATCCTCGCCCAATGGCTCATTGGTGCGGGACACATGCACGACCACTACCTGGCAAGTCAAGGAACGGCACTCGGTCGTGCCGGGCGCGTGCACATCCGCACGGAGGACGGCGACGTGTGGGTCGGTGGCGATGCGGTGACGTGCATCCAAGGCGAGGTCGCGATCTGATCCCAAAATGACGTCGGGGGGCTCGAAAGCCCCCCGAACGCACAACGCAGTTTGAAGCGAAGGACCTAGGCGGCCTCGGCTGCAGCAGCCGGCTTCGGGGTGAGGGCGGCAGCAAGCTTGCCGGACAGGATGCCCAGGATGCAGCCACAGATGAGGCTGACGAGCGAGCTCAGCCACACCATTGCCCACGGAGTGGAGATGACACCACCGAACGCGCCGGAACCGGCGACGACGGTCTTGTCGGTTGCGGCATTCAGCAGGTTGCCGACGCCACCACCATTCGGGGCCCATCCATCGAGACCGGTTGCGATCCACCACAGGAAGACGGATGCGAACGCGGGGAACGTACCCGCAACGTAGTACCAGTCGCCGAGGATGAGGATCATGACAAGCACGAACGCGCCAACGCCGACCCACAGGGCGATGCCCCAGAAGTCGGGAAGATCAGCCGTCTTGAAGGAGAGCGGCATGACCACGAGGGCGCCGATCGAACCGATGATGCAGGCCGTAAGGACCTTGCCGAAAGCGGCATTGTCGCCACCAGCGGCGAAGAACATGCCCCACGAAATAAACGCGGTGGGAAGAACGAGGTGGAAGTTCTGCGGAAGCTCAAGACCAATACCGAGGTCACCGACGGTGACCCAGTGGAAGGTGAAGTTGAGGGCGAACTCGGTCCAGAGGAACGAGAGAACGCCGATGACAAGCGCGAGTGGCGTGATCGCCTTTGCGCGTGGACCCATGGGTTGACTCCTTGGAGAGAAGAGCAAGGTCAGCGCGGCCAAGAGAGAGAGAAAAGACCGTCAACAGCAAGGCGGCCGCGCAGCCCCTCGATATGAGGTGTTCGTGACATTCGACACATCGCGGGTAGTTTCCCCCTTCCCGCGATAGTCGAGTGTGTCCGTGACCGGTGGCGAACCACCCCTCAGATCAGGTGCTATCGCAACTCTACGCAGATCCCCGAGTTGGTTGCAAGTGTCGCAACCTCACGTCATCACGCTGAGAGTTTTTGAACAGTTCGCCCACCACCGCGGCAAGCGCATCCGTTGAATGGCGAACAATCTCGCCAGGTGCAGCAAGATTGTGCCGAACGATGCGTACTGGAAGCTCGCTCAGCGACGATTCGTCAATCGCAACAGGCACCTGCTCTTGGAGCGCGTACCGACGAACGGCAGCTGCATCGAGCACTCCATCATGCAAGACGGCCACATCCAGCGCTCCTTCAGTGGCGGCAAGGACTGCACGTACATGATCGGCCGCGTCGAACCCCTCGGTCTCACCGTGCTGAGTCATGACGTTGCCCAAATACACGCGTAGAGCGCGAGTTTCGTGCATCGCCTCCCGAATTTCGGGCACCGCCAGGTGCGGCAGGACGCTGGTGAACAGGCTTCCCGGGCCAAGCAGGATGATGTCGGCGTCAAGCAACGCGTCGACCGCCGGGGAGTGTGCAAGCGGTTCCGGATCAAGCCAGACCCGCCGGCAGGAGCCGGATCCCGACCCGATCTGGGTCTCGCCGCAAATCACGGTCCCATCCGAACGCTCGGCCCACAGGCGCACCTGCGACAGCGTGGATGGCATCACCCGGCCGTTGATCTTGAGCACCTTGGAGCATTCGCGCACGGCCAGATCAAAGCTGCCGAGCACCTCCGCCATGGCCACCAGAAAAAGGTTGCCGAACGGATGGCCCGCCAGATCGCCGTCGGCGAAACGGTGCTGGAAGAGTTGGCCGAGCAAGGATTCATCGTCGGCGAGCGCCACCAGACAGTTGCGAATGTCTCCTGGTGGCAAGACGCCAAGTTCACGGCGCAGTCGTCCCGACGAACCACCGTCGTCGGCGACGGTCACGATCGCTGTCAAATCGAGGTCCATGTGCTTCAAGGAGCGAAGCACCGTGGACAGGCCGTTGCCGCCGCCCAAGGCGGCGACACGAAAGCGATCGCGGGAGACTTTCATGCCTCGGATTCCTGGCTTTGGGGGCGGTTTCCGCGGTGAATATCCCGGTGGTCCACTGACACCTGGTACCTATCGGCACCGTATCGCTGCGCCATAAGCTCGGCAAGGCGGACACTGCGATGGCGCCCGCCGGTACATCCGAACCCGACGACCAGATGCCGCTTGCCTTCGGCTTCGTACGCCGGCAACAGGAAGTCGAACATGTCGAACAGCAACTTCAGGAAGCCGTCCCACCCGTCGACGTGGCTGAGGAAGTCGATGACCGGTTGGTCCTTGCCGGTGAGCTCCGCAAGTCCCGCCGTGTAGTACGGGTTTTCCAGGAAGCGCACGTCGAAGACGCAATCCACGTCGCGTGGAAGGCCGTGTTTGAACCCGAATGAGATGAACGAGACGCCGAGTTTGGACGACGGGACGTCCGCGCTGACCTTGCTCACGGCCTTTCGCAGGTCCCAGATGTTCATGCCGCTCGAGTCGATCACGACATCGGCGAAGTCGCGAACGGCCTCAAGCAACCGTCGTTCCCGCCCGATGCCGTCGATGACACCCCCGCCGTCGGCGAGCGGATGGCGTCGACGTGTCTCGCGAAAGCGCGTCAGAAGAACCTCGTCGGAGGCCTCCAGGAAGATCACGCGCGCACTCACGCGGTCCGACTCGCGGACGGCGTCAAGCTCGCGCGCAAGTTCGTCGAACCAGCGTCCGCCGCGCACATCACAGGCCACGGCGACCCGGTCCAAATGCGAGCCTTCGAGGCCGCTCAGCTCCACAAGCGACGAGATCATGCGTGGTGGCAGGTTGTCGATGCAGAACCAGCCCTCGTCCTCGAAGGCGCTCATCGCCTGGCTCTTGCCGGCGCCACTCATTCCGGTGATGACGGTCAGTTCGATGCGGGAGCCTCCTCTGCCAATCGTCCGACGCCCTCGGGTGAGACCGTCTTGTGAAGGTGATCGTAAACGTCCTGGGCGGTCTTGCGTGGCAGACCGGGGACAGCTGCGATTTCCTCCGGGGAAGCCTCCAAGAACCGCTCAGGGCTGCCGAAGTGTTTCAGGATTGCGCTGCGCCGTGCGTGGCCGATTCCGGGAAGCGCGTCGAGCACACTTCCGGTCATTGCCCGGCCGCGCTTGCCGCGGTGATTTTTGACCGCAAATCGATGGGCCTCGTCCCGAATGGCTTGCAGCACCCGCATGGCCGACGAGCCTTCGGGGATCGGCAGCGGCGTGGAGCGCCCTGGGATGTAGACCTCTTCGAACCGCTTGGCCAAGGAGATCACCGGCACGTCCACGCCGGCAGCAGCGAGCCCCGCCACCGCCGCCCCGAGTTGTCCTTTGCCGCCGTCGATGACAACCAGTCCGGGGCGTCGCGAGAAGGACGGATCGGTGTCGCCGTCGGCGAGGCGCTGGAACCGGCGGGTGATCACCTCTTCGATGCGGGCGAAGTCGTCAGGGCCACCATCGATCCGGGTGCCGAAACTGCGGTAGTGGGCTTTCGCGGGAACAGCACCTTCGAAGACGACCATCGATGCGACCGTGTGCGTGGCACCGAGGTTCGAGATGTCATAGCACTCGATGCGCACCGGTGGCGCGTCCAGCCCGAGGTGGCGCTGCAGCTCGTCCAGTGAGTCTCGTCGACGGGCAGCCATCAACTCGTGCCGAGTGCGGTCCTGATCAAGGGCGAAGTTCGCGTTGCGCTCGGCAAGGTCGAGCAGTCGACGTTTGTCGCCGCGCTCGGCGCTTCGGACCTCGACTCGACTTCCGCGCCGCTCGGTCAGCAGTGCCTCAAGGCCCCCGCCTGCCACGCCGGCGGGTACCACGATCAGCGGCGGGATCGTGAATGCCAGCGCGTAGTACTCGATTGCGAACTCTTCGACAATCGCCTCGGGATCAACCGTGGAGCCGAGATCCAGGTGGAATGATTGGCGGTCTTGCATCACGCCGTCGCGCACCTGGAGGACCTGGATGTTGCCCGCCCCGGTGTCCACGGCAAGTCCGATCACATCCATCGTGCCGAGTGACTCACCTTTGGCCCATTGACGCTCGGTCAAGTGGCGCACCGCTGCCAGCCGGTTTCGTGCGATGGCCGCCTGTTCGAAACGCTGTTCGCGGGCGGCGGTCTGCATCGCCGTTTCCAAGTCGCGTTCAAGGCCCCGATACTTGCCCGACAGGAACGCGATGATCTGGTCGATCAGTTCGCGATAGTCGGCCTTGCTGATGTAATCGACGCACGGCGCCAGGCAGCGTTTGATGTGGTAATCCAGGCATGGAACGCCGCTCGGTCGTCCCGGTTCGGTTCCCTCGCAGGGGCGGGCCGGAAAGATCCGTGCCAACGCGTTCAGTGTTTCGCGCACCTTGGCCGCGTTCGAAAACGGCCCGAAGTACATGCGGTCGCGACGGTGACGCTCCCGTGTGAAGTAGACGCGTGGGTAGGCCTCGTCCAGACTGATGGCGATGTACGGGTAGCTCTTGTCGTCGCGCAGGCGAATGTTGAACGGCGGACGGTGTCGCTTGACGAGGTTTGCTTCGAGGATGAGCGCCTCGGTCTCGGTACCGGTGACGAAGACCTCGACACGCTCGATGCGGTCCACCATCTCCGCCGTCTTGACGTGAACTCCCGGACGTGGTCGCAGCGAATTCGGGTCGTTGGGGCTGAGCGGCGCGGTGAAGTACGACAGCACGCGTTTGCGGACCGATTTCGCCTTGCCCACATACAGGACGTCGTCGGCGGTGTCGCGGTAGACGTAGACCCCGGGACTTTCGGGAAGACCTGCGAGTTGGTCCCTGAGTGTGCGTGTACGGGGCATTCGCCCGAGTATAGGACCACCCTGTCGGATCCGAACAATGCCGGTCCGTCGTTGTCGAAAGAACGACTCGCCGACGGTCGATTGCGCACGGTCATACGAGCAGGGTGTCGATCCGGGTCAGCAGGACGTCGCCTCTCCCACCACCGCCGGAGGCGAGTGACGGGTCACCTGCGAGCGCCATGATGCGCGCGACGTACGCCTGCGTTTCGGCGTAGGGCGGTATGCCGCCGAAGCGACGAACCGCCCCGCCTCCCGCGTTGTATGCCGCCAGGGCGAGCGGGATGGAGCTGAAGGAGCGAAGGTCCGCGCCGAGCATCCGCCCTGCGGCCATGATCGCCTCCTCGGCGTTGAACGGGTCGCGAAGACCCATGCCGCGCGCCGTGGCCGGCATGAACTGGGCAATGCCCTGCGCCCCCGCGCCGCTCACCGCGTGGGGGTTGAAGTCGGACTCCACCTTCAGAAGCGACGCGAGAACGACCGGCGGCACGCCTCCGGCCCGCGCAGATCGCACGACGACGTCACGGTAGCCCTGCGGCACCCACTCCGGCAGTTGTGCATCGATCGAGGGCCCGGCCGTTCGTCCAGGCACATGTGTGTCGACAACACCGCCGCATCCGGGCATGTACCCGTAGTGCCACGGTTCCCACGAGTACCGCTGCATGAAGCGAAACCGCCGAGCATTTGCCGCAAGCCATGCCCACGCACCCGCGGTTCCGGCGATGTCGAGCTCCGTCGCGTTGCGATGGCGACTGTGGCCAGGGGGAGCAACCCACTTCGGATCTGGATGACGTGCAAAGAGCACAGCTTGTTCGCGATCGGATCGAAACGCGCTGTTGATGACGAGCGACACGCCGTCGGTGCGCGCGGCGGCGGTCATCGCGTCGAAGGCGCTGCCAACGGCCGGACACATCGGTTTGCCTTGACGCACCGTAAACGGCCCCGGATACTCGCCGCCGACCGATCCCGCATCAGCGTCGGTGACGGCACCGATCCCGGGTTGCACCTGTGCCTGCGCCGCAGCCGCGATCGCGATGGACATCGGGCCGAGTTCGGACACGCGCACCCGCACAGTCGTCGGCGGCCATGCATCCTCGTCGAGCACGACCAAGCGATCCAAGCGGACGCCGTTCGCCCGAGCGAGTTCAGCGGCTCTGGCGGTCAACCCGCGCCGCCAGCGTGCCCGCTCTTCACCTGGCCGTGCCGCAGCCATCGTCACGAGCTCCGATCGCATGACGCGGCCCACGCCGACGGCCACCATGTCGGCCGCCGACTGTGCGTCGGCCTTCGCAACGTACGCGCGACCGACGGTGAACACGACGACTCCGGCGGCAAGAATGACGAGGGCGAGCACCGCGACGAGCGGAAGCGCCTGCCCGTCCTGCCCGCGCCGGCTCACGGCGCCACCGTGGTGGCGTGGACACGAATGCGAAATGTCCCGATCCCCGGAATCACGCTCCCGACGCGCCGTTCGGCAACGACGGTCACCACTCCCGAGCCGCCGGCCGCAAGAGCCTTCTCACGCGCATCGTCCTGCGCGAGCAACGCTCCTCGTACGAATGCCGTGAGTTGCCAGACGACCAGCATGGCCACCACCACGAGTGGGATGGCGCCCACCACTTCGAGACTTGCCTGTCCGCTGCTGCCGTCCCGCGTCATCGCACCACTCGCGATGTGGCGTCCACCCACGTGTCGGGCCACATCGGCACGACACGAGGAACACGGATGCGAACGTGCACGACGTCCCGACCACCCTCCGTGAGGCGATCGACGCGCATCGCTTCGGCAAGAGCGGGTGGAAGCACCGTGCGTGCCGCCCGCACGATCGGTGCTCCCACCGCCCCTGCACGCGCCGCCGTGCGCGCCGAGCTCTGCGCGGCTTGCCAAGCTTGGGCGGCGACCACGA
>Ga0209023_10008399_pt1 | contig 10372 bp, 17 predicted proteins | sample LakOneMetagenome_FD_187468 | JGI IMG/M metagenome (GOLD analysis project Ga0209023, IMG submission 187468) | Freshwater and sediment microbial communities from Lake Erie, Canada (SPAdes) (version 2) | ecosystem: Environmental > Aquatic > Freshwater > Lentic | place: Lake Erie, Canada...
ATATAGATGGCTATGACAATAAACCCGACAAAGATGGCACCGACAGTCTTTGCCACTTTTGCGAAGAAGCCTGATTTCTTTTTTTGCGGAGCGGCAGGAATTGGCAGCGGTGCAACTATCGTCTTAGCTATGGGGTTGCCGCACTTTGGACAAGCCTCAGCTCTGTCGCTGACCTGGTTACCGCATTCGCTACATTGAATCAGAGCCATCGGAGGACCCCTCCCTTGATGTGTTGTTCTAGAAATCACCCTTACCTGAGCGATATTTCACCCGGCCGACCACGTGGATGTGCTCGATGTCATCGGCGGATACTGTAATCGCCTCGTAGCGTTCTGCGTTGTCACTGATGATCTTCAAGTCACCGTTTGGCAGCTGGCGCAGGCGTTTCACCAGCATTTCGCCAGCGTAGACCAGCGCAAATACACCACCGTTCGCGGGAACGCGCTTGTCTGCGCTGTCTACCAAGACAGTGTCGTCATCGAAGAGTCGGGGTTCCATGCTGTCGCCGTTGACCTTTACAGCGACCAGATTGGCCGGCTTGGCGTCGAGCCTTCGAATGTACGCGGCTTGAAAGGGAAGCGGTTCACGCTCTTCGATGTGCCACGACTGGCGGCCCTTGCCCGCCGACAGCTCCACGTCGATGCGTTTGACCAGGACAGTCGATTCAACAGGCAACTCGTCGAGGTTGTTGTACACGGTGATCGGGCGGGCGGAAAACGTAACAGATCCACCGCCGGCAGCAACCGCACGCTCGACGCCACCGATGAGCCATTCGACCGACTTACCCGTCAACTCGGCCAGCACCGGCAACTGCCCCTTCCCAATGCGACCAGTCTTCTTCCAGCCGTTCACAGCTTGGGGCGTAACGCCGCATGCCGCAGCAATCTCGGCCGAGGTCTTGCCCGACTGATCGATGGCTTGCGCTATGCGAAGCGCTACAGAGGCGGTGTCAGAGGAACTTTTCATGCGCGGGATTACATCATTGCTTTCAACGACGAAGCAATGCTTGATGTTTGGCAAGCAATGCTTTATGTTTGAGGTCATGAACACGATCAATCCTGAAGCCCTAGCGGCAATCCGTGAGGCGGTTGAAGCTGCCAAAGGTCCGAGCAACCTTGCGCGGGCCGTTGGAGTCTCGCCTCAGATGGTCACTCAGTGGACTAGCGACGACCCGAAACGCCATCGGCCGGTCGCGGCGCCGCATTGTCCCGCTATCGAAAAGAACTTCGGTGTGAGCCGGAAGCGTCTGCGCCCGAACGACTGGCACAAGTACTGGCCAGACCTCGATGAGCAGCCGGCCGCAGCCTGAGGACACCCCCATGAAACGACTGTATGCGCGCCTGGTGCTGTGGCTTATCCGGCTGGCGCTGGAGACGCACCAGCCTAGCCCGAGCTGCAGTGGCCTTATTTCACGATCAGCTCTGGAAGCCGAGCCTCGTGCTGTTCGATGAGCTCTATCCGGGCATCCAGATGGGGATTTCCTTAATGAAACAGTCAATTCTCAACGCGGCGGCGGCTCTCCGGCTGCTTCGAGCACCGCAGCCAGCGTCAGAGTCAGAAAGCTTTCATATTCGGGGTTGGGATCCTCGGCGAGCGCGTCGACTTGCTCTGCAACGCTCTCGCGAAGTTGTGCAGCAAGTTCTTTCCGCCTGGGATGCATCGCCACCATGTCCTGAAGCACCCAGTCCACAAGGTCCGAGCGAGCGGAGAGGAGGTTGAAACCTGTCTTGAGCGCCTCGGCTTGCTTTTGTAGCAGCTCGACCTCTTGGCGCAGTTTCTCGATGGTCTCGGTGAGCTGATTGTTTTCCATGCGTACCCCTTTCGTGGGCGTTTGAGAAGGTGAGATGTCTCGATTGTTCCATGGCTGTGGGTACGCACCCTAAAAGTTGAAAGGCGTCGTTGTTCGACGCTTTTATTTGGCCCCCACGCCGACTGTGGTGGCAACTGTGGTTTTGATTGAATTTTCCAATCAGGAGAAGAAGAAATGCGGGTAGCCGAACAGCCGCAAACCGGCACAGGCAAAGGGTTTCAAGGGTTTTCGACGGGTGGTGCAGGTCGCTTTTTCCCCGATAGCGTCATCGCTGGCCTGGGCACGTTCCGGGATGCCTGCGCGCTGGCCTGGGAACACCGCTCCAACGAGAGCCTGACGTTCCAGATGCTGGCCGTGATGGCTGACCTGCAGCCCCAGCATGTGGGGGAGTACTTCCAACGCGAACCCCTCAATTCGAAGGGCAATCCGCGTCGGCCGCTGCCGGCCGAGAAGCTGCACGCCGTCGAGGCCGTGCTGGGCAACAGGATTCTGAGCCAGTACCTCATGCACCGCGGGGCCCTGACCATCATGGAAGCGGTGCTGGCAGCGAGGGGTGCATGACGTATTTGGAAGCGATCGAAGTGGCCACGAAAGCCATGCAAGACGCGGTGGGGAAGAGCGGGGGAGACGACATCCGGTTGACCAAGGCCATCGCCGAGGCTCAGCAGGATCCGCACATCGCTGAAGCATTCGCCACGGTGGGTCTGCACGACCTGCTGGCCGAACAGAACACGCAGCACTGAGGCATCCATGGACGCACAACAGGCACTCCAGGCACAGCGCGGCTACATCAACGAGCTTCTGCACCGGATGACGGTGGCCGAGACGCGCGGCGCCCGGCTGTACCTGGTGGCCGAGACGAAGCGGGCGATCGACGAGCTGGAAAGCATGCTGTTGGCGCGCGCGGCAGGGACGCACCCATGAACTACTACGAGCGCCACATCGGCGACTACATCCGCGACACGGTCAGCCTGACCATGCTCGAGGATGGCGCATACAACCGCCTGCTCGACCAGTACTACCAGACCGAGCGGCCTTTGCCCGCCGACAAGAAAGAGATCTACCGCCTGGCCCGCGCCAACAGCGCACCGGAGCGCAAGGCTGTCGACTATGTCCTGCAACGCTATTTCGAAGCCACGTCGGAGGGTTACCGTCAGAAGCGGTGTGACGAAGTGATCGAGGATTTCTGGGAGCGCGATCACGGCAAGGAATCCAAGCGGGAGAACGACCGCGAGCGCCAGCGCCGCGCGCGAGAGCGCCGGGCGAACCTGTTCGACGAGCTTCGCAGTCACGGTATTGTCCCTGCGTTCAATACACCGACACGCGAGCTGCAAACACAGTTGTCACGCGTGACAGAGCGTGACGAGTCGAAAAATGTCACGCGTGACAACACGGCTACCCAGACACCACTCCCCAATCCCCAAGATATAACCACCACTGACGTGGTGGTCGTCGACAGCGTGGCTGCCGACCCGACTTTGACCCCGGCCAAGCCTGCAAAGCCGGACTGCCCGCATCAGGCCATCGTGGCGCTGTACCACGAGTTGCTGCCCATGTGCCCCGGCATCCGGGATTGGACACCGGCCCGTGCGCAAGCTCTGCGTGCCCGGTGGAACGAGGACCCGAAGCGGCAGGACCTGGCCTACTGGCGCAAGTTCTTCGGCTACGTTGCCGAATCCGACTTCCTGACCGGGCGCAGCAGCAGCGCTGGCCGCAAGCCGTTCCTGGCCAGCCTGGACTGGATCGTGAAGGCCGAGAACTTCACGAAGATCCGTGAGGGCCGCTACCACGAGCAGGTGACCGCATGAACGCGCCCGACGATTTCCCGCAGGCGCGCGTGTTGCACAGCATCGAGGCCGAACAGGCTGTGCTGGGTGGGCTTCTGCTCGACAACGACGCGATCGACCGCATCGGCAGCCTGGATGCCGGTCATTTCTACCGCGACGACCACCGCGTGATCTACGGCGCCATCGTCCGCCTGATCTCGGCAAACAAGCCGGCCGACGTGCTGACCGTGTTCGAGCAGTTGCAGGTCGAAGGCCGCGCGGAGCGAATGGGCGGGCTCTCGTACCTGAACGCCGTTGCGCAGAACACACCGAGCGCGGCCAACATCGCGCGCTATGCCGAGATCGTGCGGGACAGGGCACTGCTGCGCGATACGGCCGCCACCGCACGCAAGGTGCTCGAGATGGTCGAGACACCGGGCTCGATGAAGGGCGCCGAGATCGTTGACAAAGCACAAGGACTGCTGGCGCAGCTCGCCCAGGTCGGCGTGCAGCGCGGCCCAAAGATGCTGTACGACCTGATGACCGATTTCGTCGAGCGCGTCGACGAGCGATACCACAGCCGTGTCGAACCTGGCGTGCCCACCGGCATCGGCTCGCTCGATCGCGCGCTGAACGGCGGCTTCCACGACGGCAACCTGATCATCGTGGCCGGCCGCCCATCGATGGGCAAGACGGCGCTGACTACCGATATCGGGTTGAACATGGCAGACGCCGGCCGAAGCGTGCTGCTCGACTCGATGGAGATGTCCGACCAGGAACTGGTTGCCCGCGCGGCAGCGAACCGCGGCGGTATCCATCTGTCCGCTCTGCTGAGCGGCCGGCTTGCCGACGGCGATTGGCCGCGTCTGACTCATGCCATCCAGTTGATGGGCGACATGCGATTCGCTATCGATGACACGCCGGCCATGACGCTGCTGGAAGTTCGCACCAAGGCCAAGGCGCACAAGCGCAAGTTCGGCCTGGACGCCCTGATCGTCGACTACTTGGGCCTGATGTCCGGTGGCGAGGAAAAGATGCGCACCCAGCAGATCGGCGCCTACTCGCGCGGCCTGAAGGCGCTGGCCAAGGAACTGAACATTCCGGTGATTGCGCTGGCGCAGTTGAGTCGGAAAAACGAAGAGCGTCCGGACAAGAAGCCGATCCTCTCCGACCTGCGCGACTCGGGCGACATCGAGCAGGACGCGGACGTCGTGATCTTTGTGCACCGCCCGGAGATGTACGACCCGAGCAACGACGAACTGAAGGGCTACGCCGAACTGCTAATTCGCAAGAACCGGAACGGCGCGCTATGCGATGTGCCGCTGCTGTACCGCGGCGCGGTGACGAAGTTCGATGAATGGACGGGCCCGCTGCCGATGCTTAGCTACGGCCCGGCCGTCCGCAAGCGCGGCATCGCCGCCGATCTGTGAGACTGACATGACAGACCTGTTCGAGACCATCGCAAAAGCTGAAGCCGAAGTTGCGCGCGCGGCTGGCCAGATGCTCGCCGCATTTTCGTCCGCAGAAGTAGGTACGCCTGCCTGCAACGCCAACATCCTGGCCATCGACATCGGCACTACCACGGGCTGGGCACTCGGCCTACGCGACGGGACGCTGCACAGCGGCAGCGAGTCGTTCGCGCCGCGCCGCAACGATGGGCCGGGCCAGCGCTGGCTGAAGTTCCAGGCTTGGCTGGGCCAGCGCGCCCAGATCGCCGGCGAGATCCAGGCCATCTACTACGAGCGGGTGCTGCGCCACACCGCAGTGCAGGCGGCGCACGTCTACGGCGGCTTCGAGGCGCACCTACAGGCTTGGGCCGACCGCAACCGCGTCCGCCTGGTCGGCGTGCCGGTGCCCGTCATCAAGAAGTCAGCCACGGGGAAGGGCAACGCAAACAAGGACGCCATGGTGGCGGCCATGCGCGAGCGCGGCCACCGCGTCGTCGACGACAACCACGCAGACGCGCTGGCGCTGCTCGAATACGCACAAAAGCAGGAGGCATGATGGAGAAGAACTGGAACGGCTACTGCACCTACTGCGGCGGCTTCGGTCACCGCGCTTCGAGTTGCACGCGGTGGAAGAGCATTCGGTTGGCGAGGCCGGCATGAGCGCACACCCGAACGGAAACTGCCTGAAGTGCCGGAAGCCATGCCAGGTGTTTGGCTGTCGGTGGTGCGCGGCCTGCTATTACCCCGGGATCGACGAAACCTATCAGCGCTACCGCGACATGATCGAGGAAGGCTATACGCGCTATCAGGCGAAGGTCATGTCTGGCTGGGGCGATCCGGACGAGGCAAAGGGGGATTGAGTGATGGCGCTCTACCGCGAGTTCACCCTGAAGTCGCCGGGCATCTGGCCCACGGTGCTGGCCTTCATCAAAGCCAACGCCGCGGCGTGCGCGGAGAAGGGCACGCCAATCCGGCTGATCGTCACGTCGGAAGAGCGGCGGCGCACTGCGGAGCAGAACGCCTACTACTTCGGCGTGGTCCTGCGCGACATCGCCGAACAGGCATGGGTGGATGGCGAGCAGTTTGGTGCGGCCGCCTGGCACGAGCACTTTGCGGAACAATTCGCGCCGCGCGAAGAACTGCGTTTGCCGAACGGCCGGCTGGTAACGCGCCGCAAATCCACAAAGGACTTCACCGTTGCCGAGTTCAGCGAGTACCTGACCAAGGTGCAGGCCAGCGCGGCCAACGACTTTGGCGTCTCGTTCGATGGAGTGATGACATGACGCTGCCAAGGACCACGCAGTTCGGCGCGCGCCTCAAACGAGCGCGGCTGGAAAAGGGCTGGGGCGTGCGGCAGTTGGCCAAGCTCTCCGGCGTCGACTTCCGCACTATCTACCTCTACGAGGATGAAGGCCGCTCGCCCAACATCGAAGGCGCGGCGCGGCTGGCTCAGACGCTCGACTGCTCGCTTGACTGGCTGTGCGGGCTGGATGCGCGGGCCGGCAAACAACCGATTTGTTGTAAATCGGAAATACAACCTTTGGGTTGTGAGGTGGCCGCATGACCCTGCCGGCCTATATGTTCCGCGACCCGGCCAAGGTCTATGAGCAGACCGAGGCGCGCAGTTGCAAGGGCTGCATTTACGAGAAGTCCGCCCGGCTGATGGGCACCACGCACACGGTATGCACGAAGCTGCTGCCGGGCGGGAAACGAAGGAATTACGGCAAGCGTTGCCAGTTTTACGGGGAAAGCAAATGACCGACAAACCGCTGTTCGCAGACGTCTCGCACGCGCTGCACGTCTCTTACCTGGTGCTGTCCTTGCCGCCGCGCCAGAAGGCACCGTTCCGCAACATGCTGATCCAGTTGCTCGAGGCGCTCGACGAACCAACGGCCGCGCAGGAGAAGTGGCTGGCCGAGCTGCGCGGCGCCGTCGCCGGCGGCGGCTATGACCCGGACCGGCTGACCATGGATGAAATGCGCGCCCAGTACGCGATGGTCACCGACGCGGCGAGGACGCGGCTGCCGTCGCCTGAGTATGCGGTGGTGCTGGCGCGCTATGGCCACGGCCCCGACAAGCTGGCCGGGTGCAAACGGCTGGCGCTGTACTCGCGCCGCTCGTGCGGCCTGACCGCGCTCGGCCTGCTTACCAGCCTGACCGTGCGGCACTACCTGCCGCGCAAACATCGCGACGGCTACAGCCTGCGAGATCTCGCCGAGCAGGCGAAGGTAGGCACCGACCGCGTCTTTCGCGCGGCGAAGTGGATGGAAAAGAATTTCCGGGCGCTGGAAGCGCTGGCGCTTGAGCGTCTGGAGCCATCGTTCATGGCTCACGGCCTCGTGCCGGACCGTACAGAGTGCGAGTCTGCGGAATCCGTTGCCGCATAAGGGATAGCGCCGAAAATAGACTTGCGTTTTTCAAACAAGCGATGTAGATTTCACCCAGACTCAGCCAAGCCCCGCCCGGTTCGCGCCGCGCGGGGCTTTTGCTTGGGCAATCGAACCCTGGGGCACTGCATCCGCGACTGGTCCCCGGTCATGGCCGATGCGACTGGAGCCAGTCCTTCAGGGCTTCGTTCATCTTGGTCTGCCAGCCATCGCCGCTCGCGCGGAAGGCTTCGAGCACTTCCGCGTCATAGCGGATGCTGACCAATTCTTTCGTGCTGGCCAGCTTGGGCCTACCGCGACCGCGCTTGCCCAGCGGCTGCATTGCCTGCATCTGTTCGGCAGACACCTCGAAGGTGTCCGGGTCGGCCGCGATACCGCGGTTGATTGCCGCGTCTTCCTCGTCCGTCGGCATGACGATTTTAGGTTTGCTGGACATAGTTGGTCACCTCACGTTTGTTTGCCTTGCGCAGGCTGATGATGTGCATTGCGTGCCCGCGCTGGGTGAACACCACACAGTAGAGACGATCACCGATGACGCCGAAACCGATCTCGCGCACTTCGCGGTAGTCGCGGCGGTCATCAACGCCCGCCATTACGTTCGGCCAGTCGAGCATTGCGGCCAGCGCGAGCGACACGCCGTGCTTGGCTTGGTTGCTGGCGTCTTTGGAAGGGTCGAAGGTGATGTCCATGTAGATAATTGTAGCTACGAATATTCGAGTGCGCAAGGAATATTTGCAGCTACATTAATTGGCCGGCGGTGGGGCAAAACACCGGCAGCGACCCGACGCGGTGACAGCCGGTCTTCTCCCTGTGCGATTGGAGTGGGGCGCGCAGGGCATCTTCGGCGGTGGGCGGGTTGCCCCCTCATTCTCTGGAAGCACAAACCATGGGACGTCCTTCGAAGCTGACCGACGCCCAATGGGAGGCGATCGGCAAGCGCCTGCTCGCCGGTGAATCCACCTCCGCGCTGGCGCGCGAGTTCAAGGTCAGCAAGACCGCCATCTCGGTGCGTTTCTCTAAACGTAACGAAACAATCAAAACCGTTGCGAATCAGATAGTTGAGACGGAGCGCGCTCTTTCGAAACTCAATGTTTCGGAACAAATGGCCGCCCGATCGCTGGCCGACTCGCTGAAAGACATTTCCGAACATCTGGCCGGCGCGGCGCGGTTCGGCGCGATGACCGCGCACCGCCTCGCTGGCATTGCCGCACAGCAGGTGGAGAAGATCGACGACGCGGACCCGCTGGCGAAGAGCGCCACTCAGTTGATGGGCATCTCGGCGCTGACGAAGCTGGCGAACGGCGCCAGCGAGATCGGTCTGAACCTGCTGCGCGCGAACAAGGAAGCCCTCGAGGAAGCCGGGCGCGGCAAGAAGCCGGTACCCACCGGCCTGAACCACTTCTATGGCGAGTCCTCTGATCCAGCCGAGCCGACCGACGCTTAATCCGGCGCTGCGCCCGTTCTGGCTGGCCAAGGCGCGTAACCGCGTGCTGTACGGTGGTCGCGCCTCGTCAAAGTCTTGGGACGCTGCGGGCTTCGCCACGTTCCTGACCTCGAACTACAAGCTGCGCGTGTTGTGCGTGCGGCAGTTCCAGAACAAGATCGAGGAATCGGTCTACACGCTGCTGAAGGCGCAGATCAGCCGCTTCGGTCTTTCGTCGAAGTTCCGCATCCTCGACAACAAGATCATCGGCCGCGAGACCGAGAGCGAGTTTCTGTTCTACGGCCTGTGGCGGTCGATCGACGAAATCAAGTCGCTGGAAGGCATAGACATCCTGTGGATCGAGGAAGCGCACAACCTCACCGAGGAACAATGGAAGATCCTTGAGCCGACGATCCGGGCGTCCGGGTCGCAGGTCTGGATCATCTTTAACCCGCGCCTGGCGACGGACTTCGTCTACCGGCGCTTCGTGCTGAATCCGCCGCCGGACACGATCAAGCGGCTGATCAACTACGACGAGAACCAGTTTCTGTCGGAAACGATGCTCGCCGTGATCAACGCGGCGAAGGAAGAGGACGAGGAAGAGTTCGCCCATATCTACCTCGGGGTGCCCAAGGACGACGACGACGGCGCGGTCATCAAGCGCTCGTGGATCCTGTCAGCGATCGATGCCCACAAGACGCTCGGCTTCTCGCCTGCTGGCCGCCGCCGCATTGGCTTCGACGTGGCCGACGACGGCGCCGACAAATGCGCGAACGTCTATGCGCATGGCTCGGTGGTGCTGTGGGCCGACGAATGGAAGGCGGGCGAGGACGAACTACTGCAGAGCTGCTCGCGCACTTACCGCGCGGCGCTTGAGCGCGGGGCAGGCATCACGTATGACTCCATCGGCGTCGGTGCCAGCGCTGGCGCGAAGTTTGGCGAGCTGAACGATGTGCGGCGCGCGGAAGGGCACAACACCCCGGTGCACTACGAGAAGTTCAACGCGGGCGGCGCGGTGTGGCAGCCCGACGATCTCTACCAACTGCCCGACATCACGAACAAGGACCAGTTCTCCAACATCAAGGCGCAGGCCTGGTGGATGGTCGCCGATCGGTTTCGGAACACGCACAACGCGATCAAGCGCGGTATGCAGTTCCCCGATGACCAGTTGATCAGCCTCGACAGCGCATGTCCGCATCTCGACAAGCTGATCGACGAGCTGGCCACACCGCGGCGCCAGTTCGACGAGAACGGCCGTGTGAAGGTCGAGAGCAAGAAGGACCTCGCGAAGCCGAACCGCAAGGGCGGCCCGCGACCGTCGCCGAACATCGCTGACGGCTTGATTATGTGCTATGCGCCGGGCGACCGGACCCTCGAAACTTGGGCGAAGCTCGGACAATGAAACGCAAAGACCGAAAGACTGTGCGCGACGCGCGCATGGGCGTGCCAGTGGCCGCCATGCAGCAGGCGCAGGCCTCCGGCAAGCGCTGGCTGAGCGGCGACAGCTTCCAGAACTTCGAGGCGCGCGTCGGCTTGGG
>Ga0209023_10008400_pt1 | contig 10371 bp, 10 predicted proteins | sample LakOneMetagenome_FD_187468 | JGI IMG/M metagenome (GOLD analysis project Ga0209023, IMG submission 187468) | Freshwater and sediment microbial communities from Lake Erie, Canada (SPAdes) (version 2) | ecosystem: Environmental > Aquatic > Freshwater > Lentic | place: Lake Erie, Canada...
CCGCTGCGGTGTAATCGTCTCGCTCATCCGTCCCTCCTCGCCATGAGGCCGATGAGCCTACCCGGGATCATGGCGAGAAACGCGGCTGATGTCGCTTCCGGCGAGTACCGACACCCGACCACTTCATCAAGATGGGACTGGCGGCGGCGACCCGATCCTATCGGCCGGCCCATCGCTACCGCCAACCGCAGCCGCGCTCCTAGCTTTTCCCGTGTCGGCGGCGGCGTGTAGCCTCGCGCTCCGCACAGCGGAAAGGAGTGGCGTGTGTCGGCCAGTTCGACCGGCGTCGCACAACCGCTCCCCCTCACCGTGGTCCTCCGGCAGGGCGCCACACCCGTTCGCCAGGGCAGTTCCGGCGACGGGCTGTGGCTGGTCAGCTCCGGTGCCTTGCGGGTCGCTCAGGTCTCGCACGACGGACATGAGCTGGTGCTCGACGTGGCAGGTCAAGGGCATCTGGTGGGCGAGCCACCAGGCGTGGTCTCGCCGGTCACGGTCCGCGCGCTCCGTCCCAGCCGCCTGGTCTCGGTTCCCCCCAGGGCCGCGGTCGACCTCCTAGCCGCTCGCACCCACCGCGCCGCGGCCCTGGCCGCCGACCTAGCCTGGCTCGACGTCCGCACGCGGGTCAAGCGAAGGCTGGAGGACCTGGCCGACCGCTTCGGACGACCGGTGGAAGGAGGCCGGCTGATCCAGCTGCCACTCACGCAGGACGAGATGGCGGCCCTCACCGGCGCTGCGAGAGAGTCGATCAACCGGGCTCTCCGCTCGCTCATGGATGAGGGGACGGTTCGCATGGCGGCCCGCGGCCGCTACGTGGTCAGGACGAAGCTCACCGTGGTTGACAGCCTGGGTTCGCCTTGACGTCGTCCGGCTCACGCGGTTGTCTTCACCGATGAGCGGACCCGACGATCGGTACCAGCCCTCCACGTACGGCGATCGGATCGCCGACGTCTACGACGACATCTACCTCGATGCTCCGGTCCTCAGTGACGTGTCCGCCACGGTCGCATTCCTGGTGTCGTTCACGAACGGAGGGCCCGTGCTCGAGCTCGGCGTGGGCACCGGACGGGTAGCGCTGCCTCTTCAGGCCGCCGGAGTGAAGGTCCATGGGATCGACGCCTCGACGGCGATGGTCGAACGACTGCGGGTGAAACCCGGAGGCGGCGACATCGACGTGACTATCGAGGATTTCCGCGACTTCTCGCTCACCACGCGCTTCCACTTGGTGTACGTGGTCTTCAACACGTTCTTCGGTCTCCTGTCGCAGGACGATCAGGTGACGAGCTTCCGCGCGGTGGCCAGACACCTGAGCCCCGGCGGCGTGTTCGTCATGGAGGCGTTCGTGCCGGATCTGGCGCGATTCGACCGGGGACAACGTGTGTCGGCGATCCGCGTCGACCCCGACTCCGTGTCACTCGAAGTCACGCAGAGCGACCTGGTAGGGCAGTTCACCGATTCGCAGCGCGTCGTGATACGCGAGGCAGGGATCAGCCTGTATCCGGTGAAGATCCGGTTCGCGCACGTCTCGGAGCTGGACCTGATGGCGCGTCTGGCGGGTCTGCGTCTGCGCGAACGGTGGGCCGATTGGGATCGCGCGCCGTTTTCGAGCGACAGTCCGAAGCACATCTCGGTCTGGGAGCTCGACCCCGAGGCGTCGAACTCGGCCGGCTAGGTTCCCGATCCGTCCGCGGTGTCTTGGAGCACGGCCAGGCTGCACGGCCCGCACAGACGGGCGCGCCCCTTCACCGGACGTCCGCATCGATCGCACGTGCGCGGTGTGGCGACCTTCCAGGTGGCATCGTCGCCGGATCCCTTGTGCTCGGCTCGCCCCTCGCTCTCCAGCTTCAACAGGTGCGAAAGAACCGAGCGAGCTGCGAGCTCGTGCACCTCGGGCGGGTAGTTCGCGTAGATCGAGGAGACCATCTGAGTGATAGTGACCGGGCCGTCGGAGATGGCCGAGACCACTTGCTCCTCGCGTTCCTCGCGATGCTTCACGTACTCGGTCAACTTCGTGCGCGCGTTCAGCACGACCGGGCCGTGACCCGGGTAGATCGTCCGCGGGTGCAGCTCCTGCATGCGATGGAGCGAACGCAGGTACTGAGCCAGATCGCCGTCCGGCGGATCTATGAAGCTGGTGCCACGCCCCACCACGGCGTCGCCCGTGAACAGCGCGGCTTCAGAGGGAACGAAGAACGCCACGTGATCCGAGGAATGGCCCGGCGAGGCCACGGCGACTATCTCGGCGGAATCCGACGCTGGGAACCGTTGCCCGTCGCGCAGATGCTCTGCGCCCTCCAGACGGAACGCGTACAGCGGCGCGCGAACGCGCGCCGCGAACGCCGGCGCACCCGGAGCGTGGTCCTCGTGATCGTGGGTCACGAGGACCATCGAGACACGGCCCGCGGCGCGCTCGACATCGTCCAGGTGCGACGCGATGTCGGGCCCGGGGTCGATCACCACGGACGGATCTCGTCCGACCACCCAGGTATTGGTTCCCTCCAACGTGTAGACGCTCGGGTTGGGCGCCAGGACGCGAACGATGGAGAGCACGTCAGTCCTGCCAGAAGGTGGAACGCGGCAGCGTCTCGACCTCGGCATCTGTGGGTTCCCGGGTCTCGAATCGCAGGGATAGGAGGTCAGCGACCGAGCGACACTCGGCCAGTTGGACCAACGTGAAGTAGGTGGGCCAGTAGATCTTGCGCCTCCCCGCCTGGTGGTCGACCAACAGGTCGCTCACGCTCGACCACCAGGCCGCTGCCGCCTCGGTCCCGTCCGGTGTTGGCTCCAGCCCGTCGATCGACTCCATGCTGTAGTAGCGAGCGTCGAACCGAACGGGGACATCCTCAGGGGCGATCCAATGCGCCATCTCGGGGAGCTGGTCGGTCGAAGGCGGCGCCATTCCCACGGGACTGAGTGGATCCCAGCCACCGATCGGACCGAGCCCGTCAGATGTGAGCGCGAGCGCGGTCTCCTCGGCCAACTCCCGGATCGCGCAGGCGCGCGACGCTTCATCTGCGGTCCCGAACCACTCCACAGCCAGGTCGGCGTCGCCCTCGCTCGCGGCGCCGCCCGGGAAGGCCACGTATCCCGGTAGGAATCGGCTGGAGCGACTCCGCTCGATCACGAGCAGCCCCAGACCGCCTGGAGCGTCGCGCCCAGCGATCACCGCCGCCGCCAGCCGGAGCTCGTCCACCACGCGGGGATTCTCCCAGGCCTGCCGCGCAGACGCGGACCGGCGCATACTCCAACCATGAGCGATCAGGTCGCGGAGGCGATCCGAGAGGTCATCAGGGCGGGCGGTCCGGTCACGTTCGCGGAGTTCATGGAGCTGGCCCTGTATGGACCGGGTGGCTTCTACGAGCGGCCGCCGGTGGGCGTCGAAGGCGACTTCGTCACGAGCCCCCATGTCCATCCGGTGTTCGGCTCGCTGGTGGCCAAAGCGCTCCGATCGTTGTACGCAGGTCTCGGGCGCCCGGAACCGTTCCGCATCGCGGAGGTCGGGGCCGGCGACGGCACCCTGGCCGAGCAACTCCTGCGAGAGCTCGTCGACCTGGACGTCGATTACACGGCGGCCGAGGTCAGCCCCGGCGCGCGCGAAGCGCTGGCGGCGATCGAAGGCGTGCATGTGACGACGGAGCTCTCCGATCGACCCCACGTCGTCGTTGCGCAGGAGCTCCTCGACAACCTGCCCTTCCGTCGGGTGCGAGGAGACCGAGAGATCTGTGTCGGCCTACGCGACGGCCGGCTCGTCGAGGTGGAGGCTCCGTGGGACGCCGAACCCGCGCCGCCCGATGTAGAGACGCTCGTGCCGGTCGGCGCGTTCGCGTTCGTGGATCGCCTCGCGGACGTGCTCACGCGGGGTTACGCGCTCCTTATCGACTACGGCGGCGTAGGAACCACGGGCGGGGAGATCCACGGGTACCGGGGGCATCGCGTCGTGGAGGACGTGCTGGCGGATCCAGGGTCCTCGGACATCACGGCTGGCGTGGACTTCGCCCTCGTGGCCCACAGGGCCGAGGGGCGCGGCTTGGTGGCCTGGCCGTCCGTCACTCAACACGACGCGCTGCTCGCCCTCGGCTTCGAGGAGTGGCTCCGTAACGAACTGGATCGGCAGACCTCGCAGCTCGACGCGAGGGAAGGACTGGAGGCGGTCCGCACCTGGAGCGGCAGGAGCCAAGCGACTCTGTTGGTGGATCCAACCGCGCTCGGCCGGTTGCGGTGGCTGATGCTCGCCACGCCGGACATGCCCCGCCCCGATTGGCTAGTCTGAGTCAGACTACCGGTCGACGTCGCCGACCACGAAGAAGATCGAGCCGAGGATGGCGATCAGGTCGGGCAGCAGCGTCCCCGGGAGCATGGCCGGGATCACGCTCACGTTCGAGAAGGACGCGGTCCGCATCTTGAGGCGGTAGGGCTCCTTCTTCCCGTTACCGACCAGGTAGTACCCCATCAGACCGAGCGGGTTCTCGGTGCGGACGTAGACCTCGCCGTCCATCTTGAGCGCCTTCGGGAGCTTGGCGGCGCGGAACTCTCCCGCCGGCAGCTTGTCCATGCATTGCTCGATGATGTTGCACGATTCCTTCATGCGCTCGACCAGCACCCAGAGCCGGTCGTAGCAATCGCCGTTCTTCGCCACCGGCACTTCGAACTCGACCTCGGCGTACTTCTCATAGGGCTCGTCCTTGCGAGGGTCCATGGGGACCCCGCTCGCATGAAGGACCGGCCCCGAACAGCCGTAGGCGATCGCGGTCTCCGCGGGAAGGATGCCGACGTTGCGGGTGCGCGCGAAGATGATCTCGTTGCCCATGATCAGGGTCTCGTACTCCTTGATCCTCTTGCGCGTCTCCGCGAGCACCTCCGCCGAACGCTTCAGGAATCCACGCGGCAGATCGTCCTTGAGTCCGCCGACCCGACAGTACGAGTGATGCATCCGCGCTCCGGTGGCGGACTCCATCAGGTCCTGGATCAGCTCGCGCTCGCGGAACGCGAAGAAGATCGGCGTCATGGCGCCCAGCTCCAACGGGAATGACCCACTGAACATCAGGTGGCTGAGGATGCGGTTCCATTCGGCGAACATGGTCCGGATCCACTGTGCACGGTCCGGCACCTCGATCCCGGCCAGGCGTTCCACCGCGATCGTCCACCCCAGCTCGTTGTTGAACGCGCTGATCCAGTCGTGACGGTTCATGAGCACCAAGACCTGTCGCGCGTCGCGATACTCCGCGAGCTTCTCGGCGGCCCTGTGCATGTAGCCGATGACCGGCTCGGCACGGACGATCACCTCACCGTCCAGCTCCAGCACCACCCGCAGAACCCCGTGCGTCGAGGGGTGCTGCGGTCCGATGTTGAGGATCATCTCCTCGGTCTGGAACGTGCCGGTGGCGATCTCGACATCCAAGCCGCCACCGCGGATCAAGGACGAGATCTGCGAGCTCTGGAACGCCGGGCGCTCGGAGGTGTCCACCATCGGCGGATATCCTACGCGAACCCCAGGACCGCCCGGACCACCAGATGGACATGCTGCAGCGTCGGAAGGGAAGCCGGACGGTCCGAACCCGGCCACGTGGGTCGCCGGAGCCTAGACTCCGGTCGATGGCCGCCGACGCGCGTCGAAAGGTTCCTTCGGTCGATGTCCTTCTGCGCTCCGAGCCTGGGCGACGCGCGTCAGCCAGCCTGGGCCGGCCGCTCCTGAAGCGCACGATCGGACTCACGCTCCGGGAGGTCCGAACGGCGGCTACGGAAGGGGTGGATCCTCCGTCGGACGACGAGCTCATGGCGCGTGCCGTCGCGATGGCCTCGCAGATCGCGACCGGACTCACGCCGGTGATCAACGCGACGGGTGTCGTCCTGCATACGAACCTCGGGCGGGCACCGCTCCCCGGTAGCGCGGCGCGCGCTGCCGCGCGCGCCGCCTCCCACTACACGGACCTCGAGGTGGACCGCGAGACGGGCAAGCGTGGGAAGCGCTCGACCCGCGCCGAGTCCCTGCTCCTTGCGCTGACCGGCGCCGAGGATGCCCTCGTCGTCAACAACTGCGCCGCCGCGCTCATGCTGTCGCTCGCGGCGCTCGCTCGACGCAAGGAGGTACTGGTCTCACGCGGTGAGCTCATCGAGATCGGTGGCGAGTTCCGGATCCCCGATATCGTGTCGGCGTCGGGGGCCAAGCTGGTGGAGGTGGGCACCACTAACCGCACACGCATCGGCGACTACCGCACGGCCATCGGCGAGCGCACCGGCGCCATCTTGAAGGTTCACCCCAGCAACTACCGCGTGGTGGGGTTCACCGCGACCCCGGCGGCAACGGATCTGGCCGCCCTGGCCGCCAAGCACGGCATCCCGTTCCTGCACGATGTGGGATCTGGCTTGCTCGACCGGGCCCACGGGATGCCGGCCGACGAGCCCACGGTGATCGATGCGCTCGCCCATGGCGCCGATCTGGTGATGTTTTCGGGCGACAAGCTTCTCGGCGGTCCGCAGGCGGGGATCATCGTGGGTGGGGCCGACCTGGTGACGCAGCTGCGGAAGCATCCGATCGCGCGCGCGGTCCGAGCTGACAAGATGCAGATCGCGGCGCTCGAGGTGGTCCTGGTCATGCACAACACCGGTCATGCGGACGAGATCCCGGTGCATCGCATGTTGCACGACCACCTCGATGAACTCGCCAGACGCGCACATCGGCTGGCCGAGTCCCTCGACGGAGACCTGGAGGGCGCGCATGTCCGCAAATGCGAGTCGGTGGTTGGCGGAGGCTCGATGCCCGGAGCGACCATGGCCTCGTGGGGCGTGGCGGTCAAGACGGCTGATCCATCGACGTTCGCGGCGCGTCTGCGTGCCGGCAGCCCGTCGGTGTTCTGTCGCACCGAGCCCGACGCGGTGGTCTTCGACGTCCGGACGGTGCTCCCCGACGAGCTCCCGCATCTAGCGCGAGCGATCCAGTACGCCCTCGAGGGCGACGACCTAGACGAGGACTAGTCCCCTTCTATGCCCGGCGAGCTCAAGGTCGTGGCGACGGCCGGGCACGTGGACCATGGCAAGTCCTCGCTGATCCTCCGGCTCACCGGGATCGATCCCGATCGCTGGGCCGAGGAGAAGCGGCGCGGGCTCACCATCGACCTGGGCTACGCGTGGACAACGCTCCCCTCCGGCCGCGAGATCGGCTTCGTCGACGTGCCGGGCCACGAGCGATTCATCGGCAATATGCTTTCCGGCGTCGGTCCCGTGCGACTGGTGCTGTTCGTGGTCGCGGCGGACGAGGGATGGAAACCGCAGTCCGAAGAACACCTGCAGATCCTGGACGTGCTGGGGGTGCAGGGCGGCGTGGTGGCGCTCACCAAGCGCGACCTGGTCGACGACGAACTGTTGGCGCTCGCCGAGGCGGAGGTGCGCGAGCGCGTATCGGGAACAGGTCTGGCGGGCGCCCCGATCGTCGCCGTCTCCTCCACTACCGGAGAGGGCTTCGACACCTTGGCGGTGGCGTTGGAGGCGATGCTCAGCGACGCCGGGGGTCTCGAAGGAGCCCGTGCGCGGCTGTTCGTGGATCGCGTGTTCACGATAAAGGGAGCAGGCACCGTGGTGACGGGCACCCTAGGTGGCGACTGCCTGCGCGTCGGCGACGAGGTCGAGCTGTACCCCAGCGGCGCGAAGGCACGGATACGTTCGTTGCAGACGCACGAGCGTGCCGTGGAGCAGGCCTGCCCCGTCTCCCGCGTGGCCGCGAACCTGGTCGGTGTCGAGCGCGAGGAGCTTTCGCGCGGGGTCGTGGTGGGCGCCCCCGGGGCGTGGCGTGCGACCAGGCTCTTCGAGGCGCAGCTGCGGTCCGTCCGCGGACTCTCGCACGCGATCACGGCTCGCGGCGCGTTCAAGCTCCACACGGGGGCCGCCGAGACCGACGCGCAACTCCGCCTGTACGGCACGACGTCGCTCGAGCCCGGTGACGAGGCCTTCGTCCGGATCCGGACCTCGCGCCCCCTGGTGCTGGATGTCGGCGACCGGTTCGTCATCCGTGAGGCTGGTCGCAGCGAGACGGTTGGAGGAGGCGCGGTGCTGGACGTCGCGCCCCCCAACAGAGCGGGGGCCGACCCGATAGGCCGCCTCACATCTCGGCGCTCGGCGGCACGCGACGAGCTGCCGGGGCTACTCGTAGCCGAGCGCGGCGCGATCTGGTCCGCAAAGGCCCTTGTCCTCACCGGTTCGCGGGCCGAAGGCGGTGTCCGGATCGGCGAGTGGCTGGTGACCGGCGAGGTGCGGGCCGGGGTGGAGGCGGCGGTGACCCACGCGCTCGGGGCCTACCACGCGGAGCACCCACTGGAGCCCGGCGCCGAGATCGCCTCGGTCAGGCGGGTCACGCTTCAGACACTCAGGGATCGTGGTGCCCCGACGGACGCTGAGCTCGCCGACGCGATGATCGGCGACCTCTGCGATCGTGGCGTCGCGGCTCGGGACGGCGCAGCGATCCGACTTACGACCCATCTGGTCGCGCTGGGCGAACGGTCCGAGGACGTCGAACGACTGCTCGCCGCGATCGGAGGAGACCGGGAACCAACACCCCCGACCGTTCGGGAGCTGATCGCTGAAGGGATCGGACGCGACGTGATCGACGCCGCAGCCAGGGCCGACGTGGTGGTGCGCCTGACCCCCGACCTCGTCGTGAGCAGGGAGCTGATCGCTCATGGGGAAGCAGCGATCCGCGATGCGGGCGATGAAGGGATAACCGTGAGTGCGTTCAAAGCGGCGCTCGGCACGACGCGGAAGTACGCGGTGCCGCTGATGGAGTGGTTCGACCAGCACGCCGTGACTCGGCGCGAGGGCGACCTGCGGTTCCTCCGGAGGTCGAACCGCTAAGTCGGAGCGATCTCGGCGGTCACCACGACCTCGACGCTTCCACCGAGCGGGAGCGAAGCCATGCCGATCGCCGCGCGAGCGTGCCGGCCGGTCTCACCCAAGACGTTCACCAACAACTCGCTGGCGCCGTTGGCTACCTGGGGGTGCTCGGTGAAGTCCGGGGTGGAGGCGACGTACACCGTGACCTGCAGGATGCCCAGCAGGCGGTCGAAGGACCCGAGCGCTGCGCGTAACGCGGAGAGTGCCTGCAGAGCCGCTCGCTCGGCGCCGGCACGACCTTCGTCGACCGACACGTCGCGGCCCAGGAGGCCGGGGTTCACGACAACGCCGTCCACGATGGGCACCTGCCCCGCCACGTAGGCAGTTGCACCGGCCAACCGAACTGCAACGTAGGCCGCGACCGGCTGCGGGGCGGGAGGGAGCTCGAGGCCCAGATCGGCGATGCGCTGGAGGATGTCGGCGTCGTTCATGCGGCGCATCTTCCCAGACACAGGCGAACGCCGGCTACGGATCAGCCTGCCTGGCGGCCCTGCTCACGGAGGAGGGCCCGGCGTTCCATCTCGTTCAGGCCGCCCCAGATCCCGTGACCCTCGCGGACATCGAGGGCGTAGTCGCGGCATTCGTCCAAGACGGGACATCGCCGGCAGATCGCCTTCGCCACCGCCTCGCGGGCGTTCTTCTCCCAAGGCTTCTCGAAGTAGCTCGGGGCGAAGAAGTACAGGGAGTCCTCGCCGCGGCACGCCGCGAGGAGTTGCCAGTTACCGGCTCTGGTTTCGAACACGTGACTCCGGCCGAAGGCCGTCCCTCCCGGGCATCGACGCCGGCCCACCATGGGCCGCACACCCTGTAGTTCGTATCCCAGACGCGAGAGGATTCCAGGCCGTCCAGGTCCACATGAACTCCACAACCTCGCAAGAGCTCCGGCCTGCTCACTCCGGGACGGGTTCGGGCTCTGGCTCGGTCACGGGGACGCCTTCGGTCTCCGCCTCGACCCGCAGGACCAGGCCGTCCACCCCCCGGACGCGGACCGGGGTCCCGGCGGCGATCTCTACGCCGATGGAGCGACCACGCCACATGGCGCCCTTCACGTAGACCGGGCCGTCCGGCGCGAGCCGGCCGCGAGCCTCTCCCACCAAGCCGAGCAGCCCGCGCTGCGCGTTCACGATCCGATCCCGCGATTGGATCGCCACGGTCAGGCCGAATCCGTAGTACAGGACGCTCGCGACCACCGCGCCTCCGATCAGCCACGGCGAGATCTGGATGGCCGGAGCGACACCCCCCCAGGCGAGCACCGAACCCGCCGCGAACGCCGCCAGCCCTATCGCGGTGAGGGGTCCCAGCTTGCGCGCCCGGACATCCAGCACCATCAGCCCTATCCCGCCGACCAGGAGGGCCAACCCGAGCCAGCTGACCGGCACGACGGTCAACCCGTAGAGACCCAGGGCGAGCATCCCCAGTCCGGCGAACCCCGCGAACCCGAACCCCGGTTGCGTCAGCTCGAAAGCGAGGGCCGCCAGCGCGAGCACGAGGAGG
>Ga0209023_10008401_pt1 | contig 10369 bp, 5 predicted proteins | sample LakOneMetagenome_FD_187468 | JGI IMG/M metagenome (GOLD analysis project Ga0209023, IMG submission 187468) | Freshwater and sediment microbial communities from Lake Erie, Canada (SPAdes) (version 2) | ecosystem: Environmental > Aquatic > Freshwater > Lentic | place: Lake Erie, Canada | collected...
GCCGGGCTTCAGCGTGTAGGCGAGGCTGCCGATCCCGACGAGCCGGTTGTGCCTCAGCCCGAGCGCCCTTCCCCGGGCCTGCAGGGTTATCCGGCCACGGCACCAGTCCATGTTGGTGGTGAAGCACCGCACCGGGATCGCCTGGCGCCGGGAGTTCCGCAGCCGCGGGATCTGATTGCCGGTGAGCACCCGGCTGCTGCGGGCGGGCGGAGGCGGAGTCGTGCCCGTCCCACCGAGCTGGACGGTGGTGTCCGCGCCTGCGGCGTCGGTCGGCAGGGTCAACGTGGCTTCCCTCGTGCCGGTGCCGTCGGGAGCGAATGCAACCTGGACCTGGCAGCTGTCGCCCGAGGCCAGCGAACGGTTCGAACAGCCGTTGGACATCACATGGAACTGATCGGCGCCGTCACCGAGCACGACGGGGTTCTCGATCCTCACGTCTCCGGTTCCGGTGCTGGTCAGCGTGATCGCCCGGGAGTCCGAGCGGGTGCCGGTCCTCTGATCGCCGAAGTCGAGTGTCTGGGGCGCGACGGTCGCGCCAGGCACGAATGCCTGAAGGCCGGTTCCGGTCAGCGGCAGGACCTCGGGGGAGGTCAGTGAGCTGGAAGTGATCTTCAGATCCGCCCGGTGGGGTCCCTCGGTCAGGGGATCGAAGATCGTGACCAGCGTGCAGGAGGCGCCCGGCAGCAGGTAGCCGGTCGGTTCCATGAAGTAGCAGGAGCTTCCGTTGGGGAGGATCTTGAATGAACTGGCGCCCGTTCCGTCGAGGAACACATCGTCGAGCTGGACGACCTCGGTGCCCGGGTTGCTGAGCGTGAATTCGCCCGGCTCGCCCAGTTCCCCGCCGACGTTGATCGGCCCGAAACCGAAGCCGTTCGGCGTGACCGACAGCACCGGCGCCGGATCACCGGTGCGGAACTTCATCGAGGTCGCCTCGCCGGTGTTGCCGGCGGTGTCGGTGGCCCGGACTTCGAAGGTGTAGAGATCGTCGTCGAGCGGCCCGTAGCGCACCGGACTCTCGCAATCCTCGAAGCTGCCGGCGGTGTTGCCCTGGTCGAGGCGGCACTCGAACTGCGAGCCGGTTTCACTCGACGAGAACTCGAAGTCGACCGTCGACGGAGCCGCCGATGGCTTCGGCGCGGAGGAGATCGTGGTCTCCGGCGCGGTCGTGTCGGTCGTGGTGCCGGGCCAGGCTCGCCAGGTCTTCGTGTTGTAGCTCTGATCCACCCCGGGCAGATCCCAGTTGCAGACTCCCTCGGGGAAGATCTCTTCAAGGTCCTCGATCTGGGCCGGGCTCAGATTGCCTTCGTAGTCGTTCTCGTCGATCGGCTTGAGCTGGCATTTGAGGACGTCGTTGGCGATCGAGCCACCGGCGATCATCCGCGGTGACCTGTGGCTGGGGAATGCGCTGCCGCAGATTCCGGAGTTGAGGGTCTGCTTTTCGATCGCCTTCACCGAACCGTCGTCGTTGAAACAGCGGTCGGTTGCGTTGGCCGGGGTGTGGAGGACTGCCTTGTCCTGCGGATCCAGATCGGAAGTGTCTGCCTGGATGTCGTCGATCCAGTCGCTCAGGATGCCCCAGGTGACGTTGTTGGGAATGGTCGGATCTTCGTCGTCGTTCAGACCTGAACCGGGACCGTTCTTGCTCGACCAGATGTAGTGGGGCACCGGTGCCCCGGTTGAATCCTCGAGTCGCTGCTGCATCGAAAGCGCATGAACCGTCTGGTGACCGTTCGGCACCGTCTCGATCCAGTATTGACGGCTGTCGATCGCCGGGGTCGATGCGTATCCGCCCGAGCCCTCGTTCAGCTGGCCCATTTCGTAGGCGATCTTCAGGGCGTCGGGGTCTGCCTCCCGGCGGCTTGCGGTCAGATTTCCGTCGTCATCGATTCCGCCCGCGTTCCGGTTCAGATCGAGGAACTGCTGGGCGGTGATCTCGTGGTTCAGCAAAGCGTCGAGGCCGTACTGGATTCCGACGTTGTCGGCCGCCTGTTTCGCCTTTCCGTTGGCGTAGGTGCCCCAGAGATTCCGGTTCGCATCCCAGACAGTGCAGCGCAGGCCGAGCGGATTGGTGACCGCGTTGTACCGGTCGGCCACCGGCACGCTGGCCGGGCAGTTCTGCGGGTAGAAGAAGGCGTCCGCGAAGGCGGCCACCGTGGTGTCACAGGTGGTCGGCACTCCGCCGCCCTTGACCGCCTGCTGGTCGGCATTGCTCCAGCCGGCGCTTTCGACGTAGTTGTCGACCACGGTGCAATCGATCAGGTTGCCGGTCGCATAGGCGTTGTCCATGAACGAGTTGGTCAGCGTGAGACCGTCCAGCAGCCCGGGATAGTTGTTGGCGATCATCTGCTGGGCCATCGAGCCGCCCGAACCGCCGGTGCCGATCGTCTTGTCGATGTCTCCCCAGTTTTCGATGAACCGTTCCTTGACCATCGAAACCGTCTCCGCCGAGAAGGCATCCGAGCAGCGCACCCCGAAGGCGTTCAGGCTGGACTGCATGTACGCGTATCCGTCCCCCACATTGATGTTGGGGGGGCCGTTGCCGCTGTTGCCCTGGGAATAGGTGTTGTTGCAGCCGCCTCCGAAGGAGTAGATCGCGGTGCCGTTGAATCCGCTGCCTGCCTGGTTCGGGTTGGATCCCGGTCCGATGTCGATCAGGGTGGTGACCGCGTAGATCGATCGGTTGAGGGTGCCCCGCTCGGTTGCCACCGCGAAGGGAACCTTCTCTCCCTGGTTGGTGGTGGTCATCTTGATGTTGCCCGGGACCGGGCCGGTCGGGTCGGTCAGGTTCGCCCAGCCGTTGGCGGTGGTGCGGTAGCGGTAGGTGACGACCGTGTTGCCGGTGCAGTTGGCGTCCTGGGGCGCGCCCAGCCCGGCCGCCGCGGTGTTGCAGACGAGCGGATTGAGGTGGCGGCCGGAAAGGAGCGGGCCGCTGAGGGGATGGTTGACGAGAGTGAGGCGACGGGTGCCGTAGCCGGGGATGGTGACCCGGATGACGGAGTCATCGCCGTCGACCGAGACCTTGCCCCTGACCAGTTGCGGGCTGCCCGGCACCGATTCGAAGGTGCCGGTCAGGTTCGAGGTTCCGCGCCAGATCCGGAGCTTGTTCATGTCCGCACCGGCCGGCACCCGCACCTGGACGATCGCGTCTCCCCCGCTGACCATGTCCGGCCGGGAGGAAACGGTCCTCACGGTGAGCTGATCGAGCAGCCCGGGAGCGTCCGCCGCTGCGGCCGGGGCAACCCAGCCGGTCAGGACCGCGATGATCGCGGCGAAGGTCAGAGTGACCGCTTTCAGGACTCGAATCAACTGATGTCTCAAAGTCGTTTCCCCCGGGCGCATTGACTGGTTGTCAATAGAAACTGAACCGGCCGGCGGTAGTTGCGGTGTTCTCATGCCGGCATTCTTCCCGCCCCACCTTGCGGAGACCTTGCAGTCTCGCCTCTCCACGGGACTTGAAGCCGTAGTCTTTCCGGCGATGGCCCTCTCGATCGGAATCGTCGGGCTTCCCAACGCCGGGAAGTCGACCCTCTTCAATGCCCTGACCAAAAACGACGTGCTCGCCGCGAACTACCCCTTCGCGACGATCGAGCCAAACGTCGGCGTGGTCGGCGTGCCTGACCCGCGACTGGAGAAGCTGGCCGGCCTCTACGGGTCGGAGAAGATCCTTCCGGCGACGGTCCAGTTCGTGGACATCGCCGGAATCGTCAAGGGCGCCTCGGAAGGTGAGGGAATGGGCAACAAGTTCCTCTCCAACATCCGGGAGTCGGACGCGATCTGCCAGGTGACCCGGGTCTTCCAGGATGACGACATCACCCATGTCGATGGCGAAGTGGTCCCCCGCAACGACATCGAGACGATCCGCATGGAGCTGATCCTCGCCGACCTGCAGACGATCGAGAACGCACTGCCGCGCCTGAGCAAGGAAGCCAAACGCGACAAGGATCTCGAACCCCAGGTCAAGGCGGCCGAGGAGGCCAAGGAGATTCTCGAATCGGGCAGGGGCATCTTCGAAGCCGGTTTCGATCCCGGATCAGTCCGGGAACTTCACCTGATGACCGCAAAGCCGCTGCTCTACGTCTTCAACTGCTCCGAGGAAGAGCTCGCCGACGAGGCGCTGAAGAACAGCCTGCGGGAAATCGTCGCCCCGGCAGAGGCCATTTTTCTCGACGCCAAGTTCGAAGCCGAACTGGTCGAACTCGACGACGAAGAGGAAGCCCGCGAGATGCTGGCCGACATCGGAGTCGAGGAACCGGGACTCGACGTGCTGGCCCGGGTCGGGTTCGCCACCCTGGGGCTCCAGACCTACCTGACCGCCGGCCCGAAGGAAACCCGGGCCTGGACGATCCCGGTCGGCGCCACCGCCCCCGAAGCTGCCGGAGTCATCCACACCGATTTCCAGCGCGGCTTCATCAAGGCCGAAACGATCTCCTTCGACGAGCTGCTCGAGTACGGCTCGATGGCTGATGCTCGCGCCGCCGGCAGGGTCCGCCTCGAAGGCAAGGACTACGTCATGCAGGACGGTGACGTGGTCGACTTCAAGTTCAACGTCTGAGAACCCCGGCCCGTCCACCGAAAGACGATCTTTCGGCAGATAGGTCTGAAAACTCGTCTTTCGGCGCCCTTTTCGCGGTTATGCTCGGCTGACTACCAGTCAAACGAGGGGAGATGTATGCCAGCCGCCTACCAGGCCGGGGATCTGCAGAGGATTTTCCAGCGCATCAACGACCGCATGCGGGCCATCGAAGAGCAGCTCGCGGTCCTGTCCGAAAAGGCCGGGGTTCCCTATTGGCCGCCGAGCGAGGGTGCTCCGCCGGAAGTGGTGGCCCTGGCCCGCTCCGGTGACACCCTGGGTGCGATCAAGAAATACCGCGAACTGACCGACGCCGACTACGAGACGGCGAGGGACGTGGTCACCGCGATCTGACCGTGGTCAGCGGTCAGTGAACCCCGTCGCGGAGGTTGCCGACCCGGATCGCCATCATCTTCAGGAGGTTTTCAAAGAGGATCGCGGCCAGGGAAGGGTCCTCCTGCCGCACCGCGTCGAGGTCCCTTGATTCGAGTACATAGGCGGATACACCGGTGTCGGCCACCGAGGTGCCGATCCGGTCGCCGCCGCTGAGCATCGCCACCTCGCCAAGGGTCATGCCGGGTGAAAGGGTCGCCACCCGGCGGTGATCGCCGTCACCCGAGCGAAGCAGGATGCTGATCTTTCCGGCGGTGACCAGCAGCATCTCGTGAACCGACTTTTCGGTCTCGTCGTAGATCACTTCGCCGGGCTCGTATTCGCGGTGTTCGAGGTGACCGGCTAGCAGGGCGATCTGTTCGGGACTCATTCCGATCGTCGCCCCGTGCTGGGCCAGGCTCAGTTCGGGATCGGTCTCGAAGTCGCCGTACTTGTCGATCAGTCCCTGCTCGCACCATTCGAGCGCGAGGTCCAGATCCGCAAAGGTGCGGACCGGATGGACGCCCTCGTTCTCACGGTGACGGGCGAGGTCGTCGGCAAAGATCGGATGCCGGTCGATGTCGGAAAAGGCGATCTCCCCTCCGGCCTCCTCGTAACTTTCGACCAGATGACTGAAGATCGGCACGTCGATCAGGTCGATCGACCGGACCGCGTTGAAATCAAGCACCGCGAAATCGGTCTCGGCGGCCCCGTTTAGGGCGGAACTGGTGATCAGCTCTCCTGCCGCAAAGGACAGCTCGCCCTGGAGTTCGAGCACCTTGACCCGGTGGCCGTGCTCGGAGAGCAGCTGCTGCTCGGACTGCGGGCGGAGTCGTTTGGAGCGTGAGTTGAGGCAGGTACGCTCGACCCGGACCGGTGGCGGCGGCCGGCGGGCCGGACTCATCACATGAAGGTGAAGTTCATCGGAGAGGTCCTCGCAGACCTTGATCCCGCGGACGCTGTTTCCGTGCAGGTCGAGCGGCGGCGAGTAGACCGCGATCCCGAGCTGGCCGGGCAGCACGGCGATGATCCCGCCGGCCACACCGGACTTGGCCGGGAGGCCGACCGTGTAGAGCCAGTCGCCGGCCGAGTCGTACATCCCACAGCTGGCCATCACGCTGAGGACGTTGCGGACCGTGTCTTCACGAAGCACCCGCTCGCGGGTCACCGGGTTGAAGCCGGTCGAGGCCAGAGTCGCAGCCATAACCGCCAGGTCGCGGCAGCTGACCAGGGTCGAGCACTGGCGGAAGTAGGTTTCGACCACGTCATCGACCTCGTGGTCGACCACTTCGGAATTGCGGAGCAGATAGGCGATCGCCCGGTTGCGATGGCCGGTTTCGTTTTCCGAGTTGAAGACATCCTCGTCAACCGAGAGGTCCCGGCCTGCGAAGGCCGAGTACTCGTTGAGGATCCGGTCGATCGGTTTGTCGAACCCGAGCGGTTCGATCAGCGAAGTGGTCGCTATCGCCCCCGCGTTGACCATCGGATTGAGCGGCAGCCCGGTGGTCGGATGAAGGGTGATCGAGTTGAATGCCTCACCGCTCGGTTCGACGTCCACATGCTGGCGGACGACGTCCTGACCAGCCGTCTCGAGCGCGAGCGCGAAAGTCAGTGGCTTCGAGATCGACTGGATCGTGAACTCGCGCCGCGTGTCCCCCACCTCGTAAACGGAACCGTCGGCAGTGACCATCGATATCCCGAACCAGGACGGATCGGCGGTGGCCAGCTCCGGTATGTAGCTCGCCACCTCACCGGACATGTCGCCCGCATGACGCTCATGCAGCCGCTCGAGCAGAGCCTGGACGGGGGAAGCGGTACGGGACTGCGAATCGGTTGCGCTCACGGTCGGGACTTTCGCACACTGCAGGATGCGGGGTTTTGGCTAGGCTCAACCTGTGAGCCCAGCTGCCGCCAGGCAATCAGGAGGAAAGTCCGAAGCACTGCCGACCGCGGCAGTCGAGGACTACGCGAAGGCGATCTACTCGCTGACCGGCTGGGGCGAAGAAACCGCCTCGACCAACGACCTGGCCGAGAAGCTCGGGGTCAAGGCGGGATCGGTCTCGGCGATGATCAAGAAACTCGATGCGGCCGGCCTGGTCGAGCGGGTCCCCTACCACGGGGTTCGCCTGACCGCCGATGGCACGAGGGTCGCGATGGCGGTGCTGCGGCGCCACCGCCTGCTCGAACTTTTCCTCGCCGAAGTTCTCGATGTCCCCTGGGACCGGGTTCACGATGAAGCCGAAGTTCTGGAACATGCCCTTTCCGAAGACCTCACCGACCTGATTTCAACCAAGCTCGGCAATCCCGGGTTTGATCCCCATGGCGATCCGATTCCCGACCGCGATCTTGAGATCGTCGAAACCGAAACCTTCGCCCTGGCCGATCTGGCTCCCGGTGACTCGGCCCGCTTCGTTCGCGTTTCGGATTCCAATCCGGAGATGCTGGCCTACCTGAGTGAATGCGGAATCGCGGTCGGCGATCAGCTGGAACTGACCGAACGCCAGCCTTTCGACGGACCGCTCACCGTGAAGATCGGCTCGTCGTCTCACGTGCTCGGCCTGACCCTCGCCCAGGCGATGCGGGTCGACCACAACGGCTGATTCCCTAGCCGGGAGTCGGACCACCCGGGATCGCAAGGTTTGGCGGCCCACCCGGAATCGGGGTCGGGTTGGACGGTGGGTTCGGGTCGACGGGGTCGGTCGGCACCGGGTCCGGGGGCGTCGGGTTCGAAGGCGCGACCGGGTCGCCGGTCGAGGGCGGGTTCGGGTTTCCGGTCGAACCACCGCCGGATCCCCCGCCACCACCGGCGCCGCCACCTCCACCGCCTCCGCCACCGGTCGATCCACCCGATGAACCTGTGCCGCGGGAACCGGAACCATCGGAGGGCCCGGGGTCACCACCGGCCGTCGAGACGGTTGGGCTGTCCGGATCATCCGAGGATGCGAGCCGCCTGTCACCGGTCCTTCTTTCCTTGACTCTTTTGACCAGTTTCTTTGCGGGCTGCTTTTTCGCGTCGGCCACAGGTTTGACGATCAGCTCTCGGACTTCGTCTGATTTCTCGGGAGCGTTTGCTTCCGACAAAAGGAAGGTGGCGAAGATCGCGGCGACGAGCATCGAGCCCGCCCCGATCAACGCCGCCCGCTTGCCGCGGCTACCTGAGGCTGCGGTGGCTGCGGAGGCCGCAGCTCCCGTTCCCCCTGCCCCGACTCCGGCTGTCGAGCCAGCCGGACCGCCGGAACCGGAACCGCTCCCGGGTCGTTCGACCCCGCTCCAGTCGTGGCCGTTGATCTCGCTTGCCTTCGCCATGACCTCGCGAAACAGCCAGGCCGCTGGCAGGACCGGTGCCCAGGCCCGATAGGAAACTCCGGCCTCGGCCATTTCCTCGCTCGCGACCTGACAGTTGTCGCAAAGGGCGAGATGCGAATCCAGCCACTGGCTGTCGAAACCCTTCGCCTGGCCATCCTGCCTGCAGGCAAGTTCGCCGTGTGCGCGTTCGCAGTCGGCGGAGGCGAAGGAGACCGATGCCGCCGCGCCGGCCCGCATCTCCTTGCGCAGGGCGATCCGGGCGCGGGAGATCAGCTGGGCTACCGCATTCGACTTCATGTCCATGACCGATGCGATCTCGTCGTAACTCATGCCGTCGAGTTCCCTCAGCGCAAGCACTTCACGCTGGCGCTCCGGAAGCCGCTCGCTGGCGGTCTGTACCGCAGCTTCCTGGGAGGAAGACAGGGCGGCCCGCTCCGGGTCCGTCTCGAGATCTGACAGCTCACCGCGGAAAGGCGCTTCGGCCTGTTCGGGGACCGCTCCGGTTGGTTCAAGTCTTTTCCGCCTGGCGATCACGTCGTAACCCGCGTTCCTCGCCGCCGTGTAGAGATAGGCGCCGAACTCGAGATGATCGTGGTCGAGTTCGGGGAGCTTGGCCATGACCTTGATGAAGGCTTCCTGGGTTGCGTCTTCGGCTTCATGACGGTCACCGAGCAGTCGCAGCAGGTAGTTGAAGATGCGCCGTTCATACGACTCGTAGAGACGTGCGAACGCCGGGCCGTCCCCGTCGGCGGCAGCCCGGACGAGGTTTGATTCCTCGGACCCGGAGAGCATGTAGTGAACATAACAGCGCTCCGGGTCCGAAGTCTCATCCTGGCTACCGATAGCTGCTTCCGCTCACCGGGCTCCGGGACCGGTCAGTCGGGCACCTCTGGAGAGGATGCTCTGGTTGCCCACCCCGTCCGCGGCCTTGACCCGGATGGTCACCCGGCGAGCGCCCTTGTCCCGGCGGACGAGCTTGCGCACCGCCTTCGGGAGCTTGATCAGGACCTTGCCGGCGGTGCCGGGTTCGGCCGTGAACTTGCCCTTGCCGATCGTCACCCGGCGGACCTTGCCCCCGTTCTTGACCTTGCCACTGGTCCTGATGACCACCGTTCCACGGCAGGGTCCGGAGATCTCGGTCAGGGCGCAGCGGACTTTCAGCCCGAGCCTCCCGACGCGGTCGACCTTGACCCTGCCCGAAGGCAGCTTCACGGTCACCGAATCGTCTTCGGTGATCCTCCAGAGTTCACTTCCCGAGGTGCCGTCGTCGGCGGAGAAGTAGAGCGAACCGCCGTAGGCCACATAGCCCCAGGGCTCGGAGGAGTTGTTGCCGGGAAGGATGTCCCGGAGCATCCGGGGCTGACCACCGTCGGTCGACCAGAGTTCGTGACCGTGTTCACCATCGTTGGCGGTGAAGAAGATCTCGCTGCCCAGGGCGGTCAGACCGGCCGGGTTGGAGTCCTCGCTGCCGGGGGCGAGGTCGCCGACCAGCTCGGCACCGTTGCCGTCGGACCGGAAGAGTTCCTCGCCGACTGACGGATTCTCCGCCTGGAAGTAGAGCTGGTCGTTGAAAGCCATGAGCTGTCCGGGATACGAGTTGCCGGCACCGGGGTTGATGTCCGCAACCTGCTCGACGTTCGCGACCGGGAAGGCCCCGTCGGTTCGCCAGAGCTCGAATCCACTGACCCCGTCCATTGCCCTGAAATACAGGTGGCCGCCCATCACGGTGAGGTTCTGTGGTCCTGAACTCATCGCGCCCGGATTGATGTCCTTGACGATCGAACTCATCGCACCGTTGGTCCGCCAGAGTTCCTGACCGGACGCGTTGGAGGCCGAGAAGTAGAGGTAGTCGCCCATCCTGGTGAAGGAGGACGGATTCGAGCTGGCCGCTCCCGGAGCGATGTTTCCGACCAGGGTCGCGATGTTGCCGTTGGTCCTCCACAGCTCGCTTCCGAGAACCCCGTTGTCAGCGCGGAAGTACAGGTATCCGTCAAGCTGGGTGAACTCGCCCGGCTGGGATCCCATCGCGCCGGGACGGATGTCCTGGATCTGGGCCAGCGTGTTGCCGTCGAACTTCCACGGTTCCGATCCGGAAGCGCCGTTGTCGGCCGTGAAAACGAG
>Ga0209023_10008402_pt1 | contig 10369 bp, 8 predicted proteins | sample LakOneMetagenome_FD_187468 | JGI IMG/M metagenome (GOLD analysis project Ga0209023, IMG submission 187468) | Freshwater and sediment microbial communities from Lake Erie, Canada (SPAdes) (version 2) | ecosystem: Environmental > Aquatic > Freshwater > Lentic | place: Lake Erie, Canada | collected...
AACGCGCCGCTCGACTCGAGAACCGTGAGGATGAGAATCAGGCCGTCTTGACGGTCAGATACTTCGAACCAACCGGGACGCTCACCCGACGCTTGCGGGGCGCAGGCGTAACGGTCTGCGGCAGGTCGGCGGGCGGCGCCTCGAAGGCCGGCTTCGAGCCACGGACCGTGGTGTTGGCGACCAGCCAGATCATGTTGACGGCAATCGGCAGCCCCTGCACGCGAGCTGGTTCGAAGCGCGCCACCGACGCAGCGCTGAGCAGCGTGTCGACGGCTTCAGCCTCGCGGCTTCCGGCCTTCGGCGTCCGGCCACTCGGCGAATGCCACTCGAGGTTCTTGACGCGACCTTCGCGCGTCACGACCGCCGAGAGCGTGAAGACCGCTTCGCCGCTCGCCGGCTCAGGCGAGACGAAGATCTGATCGAGCGCGCGCGGCATGTGCATCTGCGCATCGACCACGACGGGATTGCCGTCGGTGCCCGGGGCATTGACGTCCGGCAGAATGACCTTCTGCGTGGCCAGCGCCCGGAAGACCTCCGCCAGCGACCCAGGCGCGGCGTGATTGGTGAGCCGCAGCATGTTGGCCACCACGAGGACGCAAAATACGGTCGCAGCCACAGCGCCCAGACACGCGTAGGCGACGTGACGATCGTCGAGCGTCTCGCGCACCTGCGCAGACCAGGACACGTCCTGTTCGGCGCGGGCACGGCTGATGACCGTGGCCTCGAACGCCGAGCGCTCGTCGTGATCGAGCAGTTGACCGGGTGCTCCGGCGCGGATGAACCCGCGCATCAACCGCAAGTCGGTGAACAGTGCCGAGCATTCATCGCACCACTCGAGGTGCGCACGCACGGCAATCTGATCGCTGACCGGCAACTCGTCGTCGTGATATTCCTCGAGTTGCGGCCGAACCTCTTCGCAAATGAGAACCTTCATCGGGTCCTCGCTTCCTGCAGGCCAGCGCGCAGCGTCTGTCGAGCACGGGTCAAACGCGACTTGACTGTGCCAACTGCCACGCCCAGCGAAAACGCGATTTCCTCGTAGCTCAATCCGTCCACTTCTCTCAGAACGATGACCGAGCGTTGATCGAACGGCAGGGCATCGAGGGCCTGCTGCAGGCGAGTCGCGAGTTCCTTCTGCGCGAGGATCCGGTCTGGACCACTTTCGACGCCGCTCCGGAAGTCGCCGTGCGCCGCAATATGTGCGTCGATCGACACCTGGTCTGCCCGGTGCCGACGCCGCCAGAAGCGGTGACGATTGCGGGCCTGGTTGATGGCGATGCGGTAAATCCAGGTGCGCAGCGCCGACTGCCCGCGGAACTGACCGATAGTCCGAAACACACGGATGAAGACGTCCTGCGACAGGTCGAGCGCTTCGTCGCGGTCGCCGAGCAGGTTCATGGCGAGTTGCACGACCATGCGCTGGTGCTCTGTCACCAACTCGGCAAACGCGACATCATCGCCAGCGGCGCACCGCTGGATCAGCGACGCTTCGCGAACACCGACGTCCGCCCAGTCGGCGGCCCGTACCTGCTCCTTCACGCCGACCATGTTACCGAAGTTAGACCCCGTCACGGGGCGAAAGTTCCCGGGCCCTTTACACGCTGCTACGATACGGCAGAGTGAAACGCGCGCTCATCCTCACGAGTCTGCTCGCGATCGGCGCGGTCTCCGGCGCGCTCGCCTATCGTGCGGCCGACCGCGAGCGGAGCTATCGACTGCTCGTGACGTCAGGCGAAACCGCGCTGGCGCAAGGCGCCAACCTCACCGCCGTCGAAGACTTCAGCGGCGCGATTGTGGTGCGGCCCGATGCCATGCTGCCCCGCCTGCGGCGCGGCGAAACCTACCGCCGCCTTGGCGATCTCGACCTCGCCGCGCGCGACTTCCGCGCCGCCGCGACCCTGGACCCCACGGCCACCCGCCCGCTCGATGCCCTTGGCGATGTGCTGTTCCTGCAAGGTCGCTACAAGCGAGCGGTGGAGACCCTGGAGACGCGACTGCAGCTGGATGACCGCTCCGCGGTTGCGCGCTACAAGCTGGGGCTCGCCCATTATCGTGACGGGGCCATCGACGCGGCACTGCGGGACGCCACGCTCGCCCTCGGCATCGACGACCAGCTCGCGGACGCGCAGTACCTCGCCGCGATCTGTCTGCGCGACAGCGGCCGCCTGGCCGACGCCACCGCGGCCTTCTCTCGCGCCATCGAGCGCGCGCCCGGCATGATTGCGGCGCGCGAAGAACTGGCCGACCTGCTTGCCGCGTCAGGTCGCTACGGTGAACAGCTCGAGCAACTGCAGGTGCTCGCTGGCATGGACGCGTCGCACGCCGAGCGTCAGCTGGCGGTGGGTTCAGCGCAGGCCCGCGCCGGCAAGACTGATCTTGCCGTGGCGACGCTCACCGCCGCACTCGACCGTGCCTCCGATCCGTCCATCGTCAACGCCGCCATCGGACGCGTGTGGCTGCGGATTGCGGAAGAGCATCACGAACGGACCGACGCGCTCGGCAAGGCGCTCGAGGCACTCGAACGCGCGGCCTCTGCGCTGACGGCGACAAGCGAAACCAAGGCGCTCTACGGGCGAGCCTTGCAGCTGGCCGGACAACTCGATGCGGCCGAGCAGGTCTTTCAGCAGGCCACGGAACGCTACCCCATCGACCCGGAAGCCCTCCGCCAGTTGAGTGTCGTGGCCAGCACCCTCCGCCATCCGGCCCTTGCGCGTTCCTCCCTCATCACCTTCACCGCCCTGGTCCCGTCCGACCCTGACGCTGCGACGAACGCGGCGCGCGTAGGAGAGCTCTCGCTGCAACTCAATGACACCGCGAGCGCCGTGCAGTGGCTCCAGCGGTCTGTGGACACGCGGCCGGACGATGCGAAGACCGTGACCTTGCTCGGCGAGGCACAGCTGAAGGCGGGGATGTTGCGGGACGCGCGGGGTACGGCTGCGCGCGCACTCGCGCTCGACCCGAGTAACGCCCGGGCTCTCACCCTCGCGGCTCGCCTGCGCGGACTCGGCGTCTAGCAGTCGCCGCACTCGGCCCCGGATTCTCTTCGGAAGCCCTCCTGCTCGAGCTGTGAGCTATGGTCGAGCGTTCAGCTGTCCGTGCGGCGTCGACCTTCGAAGCGGTCGCGCAAGCCGTCGCCAAGCAGGTTGAAGCCGACGACGAGCAGGGCAATGGCGAGACCGGGAAACACCGTGAGATGCGGGGCGTCGAGCATGTGTGCACGACCACCGTTCAACATCGTGCCCCAACTGGGCGTCGGTGGCTGGACGCCGAGTCCAAGGTAACTGAGTGACGCTTCGCCAATGATCGCGCCGGCCATCCCGATCGTCGCCTGCACGAGCAGCGACGGCAGGGTCGCGGGCACGAGGTGCACGACGATGATCCGCATGGTGCTGGCGCCCAGCGCACGAGCCGCATGCACGTACTCGAACTCGCGAGCACGGAGCACGAGTCCGCGAACGAGCCGCGCGTAGCCCACCCATCCGATCGCCGTGAGCGCGAGCAGTACGTTCGCCAGGCTGGGGCCGAGCACGGCGACCAGCGCAATCGCGAGCAGCAGCCCCGGGAACGCGAGCAGCACGTCAATCACACGCGAAATCACATCGTCCACCAGGCCGCCGCGATAGCCGGCGAGCGAGCCGAGCAGCGTGCCGACCGTCGCCGACACTCCGACAACGGCGACGCCAACGAGGAGCGAGATGCGTGCGCCTGAGAGAATGCGCGCGAGGATGTCGCGACCGAGTTCATCCATCCCGAACGGATGCGCCACAGACGGTGCCGCGAGCCTGAGCGCGAGGACCTGCGTCGACGGGTCCGACGATACGAGGACGGGGCCGAGCACGGCCGCCACGACCACCAGTCCAACCAGCACCGCGCCAATCTTCAACACGGGCTACTCGTAGCGCACGCGCGGGTCGAGCGCGCCGTAGAGAAGGTCGGCAACCAGGTTGGTGGCGACGTAGGTGATCGCGATGAGGAGAATGCAGCCCTGCACCGCCGGATAGTCGCGTGCGCCGATGGACTGCACGAGCAGCCGACCGATGCCTGGCCACGCGAAAATCGTCTCGGTAATCACCGCGCCGGTCAGCACCGACCCGAACTGCAGCGCCATAACCGTGACGAGAGGGATGAGACTGTTGCGAAAGGCGTGCGCCAGCAGGACGCGGAGCGTCGATGCGCCTCGTGCCCTCGCGGCCGTGACGTAGCGCTCTCGGAGTTCGTCTGCAACGCTCGACCGTGTCATGCGCGCGAGCAGCGCCGCGAGCGGCACGCCGAGCGTGACGGCCGGCAGCACGAGATGCGCGAGGGTGCCGCGCCCGGATACCGGCAACCATCCGAGCCAGACCGCAAACACGAGCGCCAGAAGCGGACCGAGCCAGAAGGTTGGCATCGACATGCCAAGCAAGGCGAGCACCGTCGCGCCGTGGTCGATGGCGGTTCCAGCGCGCGCGGCAGCAATGAGGCCGAGCGGCACCGCCACCAGCACGGAGACCAGCATCGCGGCGAACGCCAGTTCCAGCGTTGCCGGCATCCGCTCGAGCAGCACCCGGCTGACGGGCTGATTGGTGCGAAGTGAAGTACCGAGGTCGCCGTGCAGCACGCCGCCCGCGAAGTCGACGTACTGCGCGTAGAGTGGCCGGTCCAGTCCGAGACGCGCGCGCATCTTCGCGACGTCCTGCGGCGCCGCACTCTCGCCGAGCAACGCCTGCACCGGATCGCCAGGCACGAGGTGAATCAGCGAGAACACCAGCGTGGCCACGCCCACCAGCACCGGAATCGTGAGCGCAAGTCGCCTGACGAGAAAGCGCGTCACGACGATACGCCCGACAGCGATCTGAACGCGACGCCGGTGCGCGTCGCTACTCTCCTCCGCCGATGCACGCGTTACTTCGGCGCGATGGTCAGCGTATGCGCCGCCTGCTTCTCGACCGCCGCGCGCGAGAACGGCAACGGGAAGTAGACGCCGTCAGCCAGATGCTCACGCAGGTTGCCGTAGTACGGACTCCCCGGCTGCGCAGACTGTCCCGGTGCGTTGGTGGCCATCGTCGCGTCGAGATTCGACAGGTCGATCACGCGGCGGAAGTTGGCGCCGGTGGCATTGACGCTGTTGAAGCCGCCGGGGCGTTCCACGGGAGGAAGGCCGAAGCTCTCGACGAACATATGCGGCAGCTTGCTTTCGTTGATGCGTCCGTAGCGCCACTGCGACCAGTCCGCACCCCAGTCTTTCGTCAACCGCGCAACCGCCTGTGCAAGGCCGGACTCGACCAGTGCCTGGCGTTCGCTCGGCGTTTTCGCCTCAACCGCCTTGCGTCCGTCTTCGCTCGTGGTCCAGCGCACGTAGAGGGCGCCTGGAGCGGAGTCCTTGTTGAGCACGCGGTCCCAGGCGGCGATCATGGCGCGCGCCTTCTCGACCTCGGGACTCTTGCCGGTCCAACCCTTGAAGAGCGCCGCGTCGCGCTCGGCATGCAGCGAGTAGGCGTCTTGCTGCATGTGCTCCATGTCGTCGATGCTGAATGGCTTCTTCGACGCAATCTGCTTGTCGAGCATCTGCCGGATACGCGTGATGCGTGCGATGTCGACGTCGGTCGACACGTTGTAGAACACGGGACGGCCCTTGTAGCCCTTGGGATGCGTGTTGTCGTTCGCCGTCGCGATGTACCCGCGTTCCGGGTTGTACTCACGCGGCAAATCGCTGCGGAATCCCTTCCACTCGAACTTGCCGGTGCCAGGCACGGGCAGTCGTCCGGTCCATCCGCCGCGGTCGGGCGTCAGCCCTGTCACCTGCATGGCGATGTTGCCCTTCGTGTCGCCGCAAATCAGGTTGTGCGTCGGCATTTTCCAGAACATCGCGCGGTCGAAGAAGTCTTCGCAACTCTCAGCTTGCGCGAGCTTCAGGCTGCCCTTGAAGGCCGCCGTCCCCGGCTCCTGGTTCACCGACTTGGCGGCAAACGCCAGGTGATTGACGGCGTCCTCGTAGAACACCGGGCCGTGCTTGGAAGACTTCAGATCGACGACGCGCGGCTTGTCTTCGCCCTTGACGGCGATTTCCTCGCGGATGGTCTTCATCGGCAGCCAGCCATCGAGATACTTCGTCTGCATCGGATCGTTGGGGTTGGTCTGCTCGACGAAGACGTCCACCATGTCGGTGCCGGCAAAGGTGAAGCCCCACGCCATCTTGTCGTTGTTGCCCGCGTCGATGCCAACAAACGGCGGTTCGCCGCCGCCCGAGATGTGCCAGCCCGGCGCGTCGAGTGAGACGAAGTAGCGGAGCGACGGCATCTCAATCGTGCGATGCGGATCGTTCGAAAGGATGGGAATGCCGCTCGCCGTGTGCTTGCCGCTCACAACCCAGTTGTTGCTGCCGTCCATGTCCTGCAGTTCCGGCGACAGTCGCGCCTGCAGCTTCGGCATCAGCGCGCTGTACGCCGGCACGATCGCCGGCGATGGCAGCACTCCCGGTTCGAAGGGATTGCCGTCGCCTTTCCGCGCCGCCGCCAGCAGTTCGTCGGTGAACCAATTGAGGTCGAGACCGTCGGGGACCGTGAGGTCGTCCCACGGGTCTGGTGCAGCGCGCTTGTTGGCGTCTTTCACGCCGAGCTTCTTCGCGCTGAGCGCGAGCTGAATTTCGGCGATGCCGTGTCCGCGCACGCTGTCGATGCCAAGTTGCGCCCAGCGCAGCGTCAGGGTCTTCGCCGTCCAGGGTTCTGGCTTGATGCCCGTCAGCTTGAATTCGACGGGCAGATTGTCGGCGTTTTGCGCGACGAAGGCGTTCAGTCCATTGGCCCAGGCCGTGAACAGCCGCTCGGCGTCCTTGTGATAGCTGGTCCACTCCGCATCGTCCCAGGGTCCGCGGAACATCATGAGGCGCGTGCGCACGTCGTAGTCGACGGCCTTCGGGCCAAACACTTCAGCGAGCCGGCCTTCGCGCCAGCGCCGCCACATCTCGAGTTGCCACAGGCGGTCCTGCGCCATCACGTAGCCCTGCGCAAAGAACAGGTCGTCGTCGTTCTTGGCGTAGATGTGCGGAATGCCCTGCTTGTCGCGAATGATCTCGACGGGCTCCTTGAGGCCCGGCACCTTCAAGGCGCCGTCGATGGTGGCGAGCGACTGCGTGGCCAGTTCATCGAGCGAAGCCGGCACCTTGGTGTCGGCCGGTGCAGCCGACGACGAGCAACCAGCCAGCGCAAGGGGCAGAACGGCCAGGGACAGGAAGGCCAGACGGGCGCGCGTCAGATACATCGCAACTCCTCCGGGCAGTGCGAGATCGCACCGCACACGTGCGCGGCATGATGACGTGCGGGTGGGAGGCTGTCAATGCGGTTCGGTCGGGTAGGTCAGGTGGTTCGGGTAGGTCAGGTGGGTCGGGTAGGTCAGGTGGGTCGGGTAGGTCAGGTGGGTCGGGTGGGTCAGGTGGGTGCCCGCCATGTCTGCTGCCCACCCAGCCGTGCCGCCCAACGCGCCCGACTTGCCGACTGCCCATTCCTCACGGGCCCGCTCCCCTGCCTGCCCCCGCCCTGCCCTACCTGCCTGCCTGCCTACCTGCCGCGTCCGCCTGGCCGGCCCCGCCTGCCCTCTTCCCCACCCGACCGTGCGACAATCCCTGACGGTTTTCTTACCCCATTCACGCGAGGTACTCGAATGAAGAACATGCTCCTCGTCGCCGTCACCGGAGCAGTGCTGGCGACCGTCGCGGTGTCGGCGCAGAACCCGGCCCCCGCGGCCCCCGCAGGCAAACCGCGAGGCGCGACAGCGCCGCCCGAACAGGCGAGCGTCAAGCCCGTCAACTTCCTGCCCAATCCCTACGAGACCATCCGCAACTTCGGACCACTGCCCAACGGCCGCAAGTGGGGCTCGGTCAGTGCCGTTGATATCGACCCGGACGGCAAGAGCATCTGGGCCGCCGACCGATGCGGCAGCAACTCGTGCGCCGGCTCGACGGTCGATCCGATCATCAAGTTCGACTCGAACGGCAACATCCTCAAGATGTTCGGTGCCGGCCAGATCCTGTGGCCGCACGGCATGGACGTCGACAAGCAGGGCAACGTGTGGATCGTCGATTCGCGCGTGCCGACGGCCGACGAACTCAAGAAGTTCCCCGACTGGGCCAACAAGGGGAACACCGTCACCAAGTTCAGCCCTGACGGCAAGGTCCTGCTCGTACTCGGCGCTGGCGGAAAGACGGGTGCGCCACCCGCCGCCTTTACCGAACCCAACGACGTCGTGATTGCGCCCGACGGAAGCATCTTCGTGTCCGAGTCGCACAGCGCGCAGTTCATCGACGAGCCGACGCCCGAGGCCGTGGGCCGCATCTCGAAGTTCTCGCCCGACGGCAAATTCATCAAGAGCTTCGGCAGCTACGGCTACGGCCCGAGCCAGTTCCGCGGACCGCACTCGCTGGCGTTCGATTCCCGCGGACGCCTGTTCGTCGCCGACCGCGGCAATCGCCGCATTCAGATCTTCGACCAGGAGGGAAAGCTGCTCGACACCTGGTATCAGTTCAGCCGCATCAGCGGCATCCACATTTCCGCTGATGACACGTTGTATGCGATCGACTCCGAGTCGGACGACAACTTCAACCCGGGATGGCGCAAGGGCCTGCGTGTTGGCAGTGCGAAGACTGGCGAGGTGTGGTTCTTCGTGCCTGAACACGTGTCGAAGCAGGCCTCCGGAATGGGCGGCTTCGGCTCGATGGGCGAAGGCGTGACGGCCGACGCCCAGGGCAACGTCTACGCGGGTGAGGTTGGCCCGATCCAGGGACTGACGAAGTTCGTGCCGCGCCTGAAGCGCTAAGCACACCCGCTGGCCGCACACGAGGCACCCTCACGAAGTCGCCGCGCGCCGCGCTGGTTACCGTTCTCGGACAGGCGTCTGCATCCCACTCGATGCGGACGCCTGTCGCTCATCTCTCCTCTGCATCTGATTTGACTGGCGCCCCCGGCGTCATCCGCGGCTCTCAACGTCATCTACTGCTCTCAACGCCCTCCCCCGCATCATCAATATCGAGACGCGCCATCAACTTGGCGAGCCCCTGTCGTGACACACCAAGTTCCGAGGCGGCCCTGGCACGGTGTCCGCCGGTCCTGACGAGTGCCGCACGAACAAACGACCGGTCGAAGGAGCGGCGAGCAGCCTCGAGTCGACACGAGACGTCGCTGACGGCGCCGGAGATCGGCGGGGGCAATGCAGACGGAGGCACCAGCCCGCGACGAGGACTCCGCACCGCCAGGGCAGCCAGCACGTTCTGCAGTTCGCGGATGTTTCCGGGCCAGTCGTATTGCGCGAGCACCGCAAGGGTTGCAGACGAGAGAGCCGCCCGGCTCCCGACGCGTTCGATAGACGTGCGCCAGAAGTGCTCGGCCAGCACTGCGATGTCTTCGCGTCGCTCCCTGAGCGGCGGCAGTGCGAGCCTGATGACGTCGAGCCGGTACAGCAGATCGAGCCGGAATCGCCCCGCGGCGACTTCCGCACGCAGGTCACGATTGGTCGCCGTAACGAGCCGGACATCGACGCGCCGACACGTGTTCTCTCCGACGCGCCGAATCTCTCCCTCCTGAATTGCGCGCAATAGCTTTGCCTGCGCGCGTGCCGAGAGTTCCCCGACTTCGTCCAGAAACAGCGTGCCCGAGTGCGCCTCTTCGAACACACCACGTCGCTCTCCCACGGCGCCCGTGAACGCGCCCCGGGCATGACCGAACAGCTCTGACTCGACGAGGTCCTCGGGAAGCGCCGCACAGTTCAGGGTGGTGAACGGCCGATCGCGGCGAGGTCCACGCTTGTGGAGCAGACGCGCCACCAGTTCCTTGCCCGATCCACTCTCACCTTCGACGAGCACCGCAAAGGGCGCTGCGGCAGCCTTCTCGATCGCCGACCGGACGCTGACGATGGCGGCACTTGCACCGAGAAGTTCCGAGCCCCCGCTATTCCGCCGGTTCGCAGCACGTCTGGACGCGAGACTGGCGAGCGCCGGTGCTGCCGCCGCCGCGGCCGTCGTCAGCAGCAGCGTGACGTCCGCATCGTGCCACGTGCCTGTCGGCGGCCATCCTGCCACCAACCATCCGACGACCTGCCCCGCATAGCGCACAGGCACACACGCCTCGGCGCGATCGGCACCGCGATGAGGGAGGGCGAGTGCACTGACACCTGCCACGCGACGTGCCGCGCCCGGGTCGACACGCGCCCCCTCGCTCGCGAGGCACGCAGGCTCTCCTCCATCAACTGATGCGAAAAACGCCGTCGTCTGCGCTCCGAGTCGAGCCCGCAGTCGACAGCACAGATTCACCAGCATCACGCCATCGTCGTCGGTGGCCTGACAGCACTGGAGCAGTTCGACGATGTGGTCGGCTGCAGGAGGCGGAGCGGACACGGCGGATGC
>Ga0209023_10008405_pt1 | contig 10366 bp, 8 predicted proteins | sample LakOneMetagenome_FD_187468 | JGI IMG/M metagenome (GOLD analysis project Ga0209023, IMG submission 187468) | Freshwater and sediment microbial communities from Lake Erie, Canada (SPAdes) (version 2) | ecosystem: Environmental > Aquatic > Freshwater > Lentic | place: Lake Erie, Canada | collected...
CAGACCGTTGCCCCGACGGTGGCGCCCACCGCCGCACCCGCGAGCGGTGCGATCGTCGACGGCACCTACCTCGGTGGCGTCTCGCAGAACCGGTTCGGTGTCGTCCAGGTGCAGGTCGTCTACACCGGCGGCCAGATCACCGATGTGCAGATCCTGCAGTACCCCGACGGTGACCGCCGCAGCCTGCGCATCAGCCAGCAGGCGTTGCCGATGCTGATCGACGAAGCCCTCACCGCCCAGTCCGCGCAGGTCGACACGATCGGCGGCGCCACCTACACGTCGCGCAGTTACCGCGACTCGCTGCAGTCGGCGATCGACGCCGCCAAGGCCGCCTCCGGGATCACCGGCTGATCGGCGGCATGCGCACGTGAGCCTGCACCATGTGGAGTCCGTGATGGGCACCACCATCAGCATCGACATCGTGGACAGTCATGACCGTTCGCTGATCGATGAGCTCGTCGCGTGGTTCCACGAGGTCGACGACGTGTTCAGCCCCTACAAGGAGCAGAGCGTGATCACCCGCATGGGCCGAGGCGAGGTCGCGCCCACGGACGACATCGTCGGCAACGACGTTCGCGAGGTGCTGCAGCGTTGCGGCGAACTCAGCGAGGAGACCGAAGGTGTCTTCGACGTGTGGTCGCTGCCGTCGCCCAACGGCACCCGCTTCAACCCCTGCGGCTATGTGAAGGGCTGGTCGGTGGAGCGCGGTGCACACCTGCTGCGCCAGCGCGGCGTACGCGACTTCTGCCTCAACGCCGGCGGCGACATCGTGCTGGAAGGCTGCAATCACGGCGGCGCGCCGTGGCGTGTCGGCATCCGCCACCCGATGGACCCGCAGGCCGTGGCGTTGGTGCTGGAGAGCGACGGCCCGCTGGCGGTTGCCACCAGCGGCAGCTACGAACGCGGCGCCCACATCGTCGATCCGCGCGACGGACAACCGGTGACCGAACTGGCCAGCGCCACGGTGGTCGGTCCGAACCTGGCCGACGCGGACGCCTACGCAACAACGCTGTACGTCATGGGTGTCGACGGCCTGGCTTGGCTGTCGCAGCACACCGACTACACGGGCTGCGTGATCACCCGCGACCTGCGCGTGGTGTCGACCGAAGCGTTCAACGCCTACCGCGCCAACTGAGGCACTGCCGCCGCGACGTCAGCGGCCACGCCAGCAGGTGGCCCGGGCCTACCCGGCGTGCTCTTCCTCCGGCTGCACGTGGCGGAACTGGCGCAGCAGCAACAGGTCGTACACGATCTTGGCCGAGCCGGCGATCACCAGCGGCCAGCCGAACGTGCTGCGGTCCAGCATCGCCCCGGCGGCGATCGGCGGCAGCGCTGCCGCGAGGCTGCGCGGCACGTTGGTGACGCTGGCCGCCGCCGCCCGTTCCGCCGGTGACACGACGGCCATCACGTACGACGTGCGCGCGGGCACGTCCATCGAGCTGAGCAGGCTGCGCAGGATCAGCATCACCACAGCCGGCCACATCGACGGCATGAACGCAGCCGCGATCAGCAGGCAGTTGGCCGGCAGGTGGGTGAACACCATCGTGCGCACCAGCCCGATGCGCTGGGCGAGCCAGGCGGCGACGAAGCCCGACGCGGCGGCGAACATGCCGGTCACCAGGAACAGGGTGCCCGCCGCACCGACCGACAGGTGGAAGCGCCGGAACAGCCAGTACGCCAGCATCGACTGCACCACGAACCCGCCGCCGAACGCATCCAGCGAGAACAGCGCGGCCAACTGGTAGACGACCTTGCGCGACTTGCCCAGCGGTTCCGCGGCAGCGCTCTGGCGGCTGCTCTCGCCACCGTCCAGCGACCGGTACAGGAACAGCACGATCACGCCCGCCAGCACATACGCCGCGAAGCACCACCGCAGCGCGGTCTGCTCGCTGATGGCGGTGTTGCGGGCGACGGCCTCCGGCACGCGGATGGCCAGCGAACCGAGCGCCCCGAACGCGCCACCGACGAACGCGTAGCGGGCGTACAAGGCGGTGCGGTGCTCCGGCGTCGTGGTGCCGGCGACCATCGACTGCTCCAACGGCAGGAACACGCTGACATCGCCCGACGTGGGGTTGATCGTGCCGACGACCCCGATCACGAACAGCAGCACGAACGAGGTGGTCAGCCCGAACAACGCGCCGGTGACGATCATCAACCCGGCGCCGAAGAACAGCAGGCTGCGCCGCGAGACACCGTTGCCCTTGGTGCCCACCAGCAGGGTCATCGCCGCGGAGCCGAGCATCATGCCGGCGACGATCACGCCGATGCGGCGGCCGCTGAACCCGTACAGCGGCAGGAGCGCGGGAATGGCCAGGCTGATGATGCCGTCGACGAAGGCGCGGATGCTGCGAGTCGTCAGCAGGACCCCTGCGTCGCGGCTGGTGTCGGGCGGCAGAAGGGGCACGGGGCCGACGTTAACGAGCGAGGTGGCCGCGCCGTCTACGGTATTGGCAGTCGGGAGCGGAAGGAATCGTGCGATGAAGCGTTTTGGTGGAGCCGTGGTCATGGTGGCGCTGTTGGGTGCCGCCGGTTGCAGCGACAGTGGTGGGGTCAGCAGCGGCCAGTTCGCCGGACAGGTGGACGACGTGTGCCGTTCACTGGACCGTGACCTCGCCAAGCTGGACCAGCCGGCGACCGTTGCCGACCTCGCCGGGTACGCGGGCGATGCATCCACCGCCTACGAGGACGCGCTGGCTGCGCTGAAGAAGCTGGCCACGCCCGGCGACGCCGGCGCGGTCAAGGACGCAAAGGGCCTGCTCGCGAACTTCAACGACCAGATCGACCTGCTCGATGCCATCGCCAAGGCTGCCGGGAGCGCCGACCAGGCGACCGTGGACGCCAAGACCGCCGAGTTCAACCAGCTGGTGAGCGACAACGCCGACCTCGCCGACAGCCTCGACGCCGGTCGGTGTGCACTGGACCCGCTGGCCGCGGTCGCCCCGCCCACCACGACGCTGCCGCCGACCACGACCACGCCCCCGACGACCCAGCCGCCGGTGACGCAGCCGCCGGTGACGCAGCCGCCCGTGACCCAGCCGCCCGTGACCGGTGGCGAGAAGACCATCGTGCCGCTCGTGACCGCACTGGCCCCGAACAACGGCTACACCTTCGCCGACGCCGACGAGTCGCTGGCCACCACGTTCCAGATCCTGCTCGAGGCCGCGTCGTCCACCGCGCCGCAGTCCGGCCGGATCGCAGCGGTCGAGGTGTTCGACGGTGGCGCCAAGCCGATCTCCCGCCTGTTCATCTTCCTGCCGGACAGCCCGCTGCCGCACGCCGCGGTCGATGAGCTCGCCGGGCTGCTCGCCGGCACCGACCCACTGACGCCCAACGAAGTCGGTACCCTGCCCGGCGTGTCCTACACACCCGCCGATGGTGGCTTCTTCTTCGTCGGCTCGGATTCCGCCGATTCCGCCGGGTTCCTGATCTGGGGCGTTGGCGCCGACCAGGACTCGCTCAACAAGGGCATCGCGGCCTTCCTCCTCGGCCTCCAGGGCAGCTGACCCGGTGCCGTTGCACTTCCGTTTCGTCACCTCGGCGAAGCGCTACTCGGATCTTCCCGAAACCCCGTGCGAAGCCGCGTTCGTCGGCCGCAGCAATGTCGGCAAGTCGTCACTGATCAACGCACTCGCCAACCAGCGGCAGCTGGCCAAGGTCTCCAACACGCCCGGCCGTACCCAGCTGTTGAACCTGTTCGTACTGCCCTCGGGCGGGACGGTCGTCGACCTGCCCGGCTACGGCTATGCGAAGGTGCCCGGCCGCGAACGCGCCACCTGGCAGGCGATGATCGAGAACTACCTGCTGCAGCGCGAAGGGCTGGAGCTGGTGTTCGTGCTGGTCGACGGCGAGATCGGCCCGACCAAGCTGGACGTGCAGATGCTGGACTGGCTGCGCGCCAGTGGCGTGCCGCACACGGTCGTCGCCACCAAGCTGGACAAGGTGAGGCCGTCGAAGCTGGCGACCCGCAAGAAGGAGCTGGCCGCCGGCTGCGAGCTGGACCAGGGCGACATCCTCTGGGTGAGCGCCTCCAAGGGCACCGGCATCGAGAAGTTGCAGCAACACCTGAACTCGTTGCTCACGCCGTAACGATTGCTCACGCGGTCACGAAGGTGCGGGTGCGGTGGACGCGGCTGGCGCGTGGCGTTGCCTGGCCCATCGCGTGTGGTTCGTGGTGCTGCTCGGTTCGGCCTGCGCATCGACGAGGGGTGACGTCGCCCGTGGAGGGTCAGGTGTTGTTGTCGGCTGAGCGGTGACTGGCTGCACCGCAGCGGTAACGGCAGTCACCGCTGTCATGGAACAACACCCTCACCCGCTCCCGGCAGCCAGGCACCTGGCGCGTCGGAGATGTCGTCGCGCTGGTCGCGCTGGCGACACAGCTCGCCGACTTTCCCGTCGCAGGTGCGGAGACCTACGGCTCCATCACGACCCAGCCACGGCGCTGCAGCTCGGCGGCGAGGCGACTGGAGTCGATGTCGGCCAACTCACTGTCCGGACTGGGCCCGGTCGCGGGGGCGCTGTGGCCACCCGCGGCGCGACCTGCCGGACGACCGGCCGGCTTGACCGTGGACGGCTGCGGGCGCTGACGCACGCCGGTGGCCGGTGGTGCCGCGGGCGGCGCCTCGCCGGACTCTGCTGCGGCCTCCAGCTGTTCGATGAAACCGGCGACCTCATCGCGGGTGAACTTGCCGGCAGCCTGCCGCTGGTTGAACCCCATCGGCCCACGTGCATCGCGGAAGTCGCTGTGACCCGCTGCCTGCAGCAGTGTCAGCAGCTCCTGCACCTGCTTTGCGGAAGCGGGTGGGCCTGAGGGTTGTCCGAATGCCATGGCCGCAGTCTGCCGCGGCCGCCGCGAAAACATCGGCCGGGCGTCGGGCAATTCTCAGCGGCCGCGCAGGGTCGCCACTCCCTCACCGGTCAGCCCGGACAGCGCCGACGTGCGCCCCGTCATCGCTGCGATCAGGTGCTGCACGTCGCCCTCGACGAGTGGGCCGTCGCCGGTGGTCCAGTCGGTGTCCGTCGCCCGCAGCCGCAGACCGGCGATGCGCCGCTTGCAGCCGAGGACCGGTTGCACGCTCTTGAGGTGCTCCAGCGCCACGACATGATGCGCGACCGGCAACTGCAACGGCCGGTCGATCGCCATCGAGATGTCGGCCGCGTGCACCAGCAGTTCGGCCAGCATGCCGACCGGCTGCAGACCGGGCGGGGCGCGGTGCACGCCCGCCGTGCTGCGAACGGTGGCGACCACGTCGGCGTTGGACAGCTGGCCGGTGATCCGCTTCGCCAGCTTCCCGGACATCTTGTCGAGGTTGAAGCCGCTGCCGGCGAACGCGAGGAACACCTTCCCCTTCGACATCGTCGGCGGTACCAGCAGGTGGGCGACGACGTCCTTCACGCTCCACTCCGTGCACAGGCTGGGCGCGGCCCATTGTGCGTCGGTCAGCGTCGCCAGGTAGTCGGCGAAGGTGCCGCGGTCGGCGGTGATCATGTCCCAGGTGTCCATCGAATGCCTCCATGTGCGTCGTTGTGCTGTGACGACGAACGACCTCGGCCGATTTCGACAGGTGGGACGTATCAGCGGCCGCTGGCCGGCTGGAGCGCGGTGGCGCCCTTGCGCAACAGTTCGCGCAGGTCGTCCGGTACCACCGGGTAGGAGAACAGGTAGCCCTGCGCGAACCCGCACCCCAGCCGCTGCAGCTCCAGCAGCTCGACCTCGGTCTCCACGCCCTCGGCGATCGCGGTCATCGACAGGCCGGTGGCCAGCGCCAGCATCGTGCGCGTCAGCGCCTGGTGGTCGGAGTTCGTGCCCAGGTCGCGGATGAACGACTGGTCGATCTTGACCACGTCGACCGACAGTTGCCGCAGGTAGGCCAGCGACGAGTAGCCGGTACCGAAGTCGTCGATCGCGATCCGCACGCCCTCCTGCCGCAGCTCCGACAGCACCTCACGTGCCTGCGCGTCGTCGTCGACGAGCATCGTCTCGGTGACCTCGAGCAGCAGCCGGCCGGCGGGCAGTTCGCTGTCGCGCAGCGCTGCCTTCACCTTGCCGACGAACCCGCGATCGCTGATCTGCGCGGCCGACACATTGACGCTGATGTACGCGTCGGCGGCCTCGGTCGGCCAGGTGGCGGCCTCCGCGCATGCCTTGCGCAGCACCCACTCGCCGATCGGTGCCAGCAGACCGCTCTGCTCCGCGACCGGGATGAACTCCGACGGCGGCACCGCACCGCGAGTCGGGTGGCGCCAGCGCAGCAGCGCCTCCACACCGCAGACACGGAAGTGTCGGGTGTCGATGATCGGCTGATACACGAGCGAGAACTCGTCGTGCTCCAGCGCCGCGGCCAGTGCGAGGCGCAGCTCCAGCTGGTTGCGGGCGGCGTGGTGCATGTGCTCGCGGAACAGCTTGACGCGGGCCTTGCCCTCCCGCTTCGCCTCGTACATCGCGATGTCGGCGAACCGCAGCAGCTCGAGGGGGTCGGCGGGACCGCGATGGCAGACGACGCCGATGCTCGCGTTGGCGCTGAACCCGACCTCGCCCAGCTGGATCGGCAGCGCCAGGCTGGCCAACGCACGCTGCGCGATCGCCATCGCCTCGGCCTCGGTGGCGTCCTCCAGCAGCAGGGCGAACTCGTCGCCCCCCAGGCGGGCCACCGTGTCGCCGGGGCGGACCGCGGCCGCCAGACGCGCTGCCACACCCTGCAGCAGTTCGTCGCCGGTGTCGTGCCCGAGGCTGTCGTTGACCGACTTGAACTCGTCGAGGTCGACGAGTGCCACGGCCAACCGTTCGTACGGTGAGCGCGAGACCCTCGCGAGCGCGTGCTCGATGCGGTCGAACAGCAGCGCTCGGTTGGGCAGGCCGGTGAGCGTGTCGTGCAACGCCTGATAGCGCAGCTCGTCGGTGAGACGGGCCTCGTCGGTGACGTCGCGGGCGGTGATCACCCAGCCGCCCAGTTCAGGGGTGTCGGTGTGGTTGACGATCGTGACCTTCATCGTCCGCGACCCGTCGCCGGGGCTGCTCTGCACGGGGCTGTCCCACACGGCGCGGGCGCCGGGCTCCAGCGCGCGCACACGATCTGCGAACTCGTTCATCCCGAAGTCGTCGACCAGGATCGCGAGGAAGTTGCGGCCCATCCACGACGTCGCCGGCATGCCACTGACCTGCTCGATCGACGTGGAGACATAGCGCAGGACACCGTCCGCATCCGCGAACCCGATCACCTCGTTCGAGTGATCCACCAGTGCACTCAGCCGGCGCTGGTTCTCCGTGGCCGAGGCTTCACCGACCAGCTTGACCAACGTGAACACCCGCCAACGGTTGACCACCAGCAGCACCGCACCGGCCGCCAGCCAGATGATCAGGATCGCGGCCGGCACCAACCGGGCGGCGCGAGCGCCGATGGTGGCGATGACCGCCAGGATCACCGCGCCCTGCAGCAGCAGCGCCTGGGTGAACTCGCGCCGGGCGAGCACACTGGGTGCCTGCGTGGGTGGTGCCAACCGGCCGCGGTGCAGCAGGTTCGTGCCGAACAGCACGTACGCCACGGCCCACAACACGTTCATGCGCCCGCCGGGGGCGTAGTCGTGGAAGAGGCTGGAGAGCAGGTCGGCGGTCGCCTGGCAGCCGTACCCGGCCAGCAGCATGCCGAACACCGCGTACCCGCGACGCTCGCCGAGCACGAGGCGCAGGGCCATGGCGATCAGTGCGACATTGACCACGGGCTCCGCGATCTGCAGTGCGAACTCCGGGCGCGGTGCGTGCCGCTGCAGCAGCTGCGAGTAGAGCGAGCTCCACACGATCGTGAACGTGGCGATGCCCACCGACGCCGCATCCAGCCAGCTGGCGACGCTGCGGCCGGTGGTGCGGGACTGGATGATGAGCAACAGCCCGGCGAACTCGGTCACGTACCCCGCGAGGAAGAGCAGGTCGATGGCGATGCCCCAACCCGGCTGCCACTCGAAGTTGATGCACACCAGGTGCGCCACCTCCGCAACAGCGACGACGCCCAGGCCGGCGGTGAGTGAAACCCACCCTCGTCGCGGTCGCGGGCGATCCCGGCGAAAGGCGATCAGACCGACGACCGGTACCGAGACAGCGATGCCGGTATAGAGGAGTTCGGTCGCATCCGAACGGGTCGCGAGCATGAAGACGGCACAGGCGGCGAGGCCGACGGCCAGGTACCACCGCTCGAATCGTCCCATCGTCGTACCGTCCCGTGACCGAATCGTGTGCCCCTCAGCCGCGTGGGCGCCGTTCGTCGGCACGAAACTACCGGCTCGCACCCGTGTTGTCACGAGCGCTCAGGGTGATGGCGCGTCAGCCCCGACGCAGCGCGCCGCGCAACTTGGCGAACACGTCGCGCGGGTCGGGCATGGTCATGCCCTTGCGCACCAGCTTCTGCTTCTTCGCGGTGTACGGCGGGTACAGCATCGACGGGTCCATCTTCGTGCTGCGCGTGTGCACCCCGCGGTGGTGGCTGAACGCGTCGAACCCGAACTTCCCGTGATACGCACCCATACCGCTCTCGCCGACACCACCGAAGGGGAGGTTCGGGTTGCTGATGTGCAGCAGCGTGCCGTTCACACAGACGCCGCCACTGCTGGCACCGTCGATCACGCGATCGTTCTCCTGATCGCTCTCGCTGAACGTGTACAGCGCCAGCGGCTTGTCGCCGTCGGCCGAGCGATCGTTGACGAAGCGGATCGCGTCGTCGACGGAGTCCACCGTCAGGATCGGCAGGATCGGCCCGAAGATCTCCTCGCCCATCACCGGGTCGTCGGCCTTCACGCCGGTCAACACGGTCGGGGCGATGTAGCGGGTGTCCGCGTCGGTGACGCCGCCGACTGCGACCGTGCCGCTGTCCAGCAACTTCTCCAGACGGTGGAAGTGCGGCGAGTTGACGATGCGGGTGAAGTCCGGGCTCTGCTGCGGGTCGCTGCCGTAGAACGCGGTGATGTGCTTGCCCAGTGCGGCGACGAACTGGTCGTGCACCGGTGCTTCCACCAACACATAGTCGGGGGCGATGCAGGTCTGGCCGGCGTTGATGAACTTGCCCCAGGCGACCCGGCGGGCGGCCACGTCGATGTTCGCGTGGCGGCTGATGATCGCCGGGCTCTTGCCGCCCAGCTCCAGCGTGACCGGCGTGAGGTGCTCGGCCGCGGCGCGCATGACGATGCGGGCGACCCGGCTGTTGCCGGTGTAGATGATGTGGTCGAACCGCTGGGCCAGCAGCTCGGTGGTCTCGGCGACACCACCCTGCACGGCGGTTACCGCCGGATCGTCGATCGCCTCGATCAGCGCGACCAGTTCGGCGGCCGTGTGCGGCGCCAGCTCGCTGGGCTTGGCGACGACTGCGTTACCGGCTGCGATCGCCGCGACCATCGGCAGTAACAGCAACTGCACCGGGTAGTTCCACGGGGCGATCACGCAGACCACACCGACGGGCTCGCGCACGATGTACGACGAACCGGGCTGGAAGGCGACCGGCGTGCCGACCTTCTCCGGCTGCATCCACGAGCTGAGGTGGGCGAGCGTGTGGTTGATGTCGCTGACGCTGAAACCGATCTCCGTCGTCCACGCCTCGTGACGCGGCTTGCCGAAGTCTGCGGCGAGCGCATCCAGCAGGCCGCTCTCACGCTCCTGCAGCAGATCGCGCATCCGCTCGAGCGTCGCGCGCCGCCAGGCGGCCGGCTTGGTGGCACCGCTCGCGAACGCGGCGCGGGCCGTGGTGACCTTCGGTGCGATGTCGTCGAGTGGGGTGACGGTGTAGTCCATACGCCAAGGCTATGCCCTACGGCGGAGGGCGTGCCGCAGCGAACGGTCGCACGTCGCACCACGCGTCGCGGTGGGGTCTCGCGCTCCGTGAGCCGATTCTTGGACGAATCTTGGCTACATCTCGCCAATGGCACCACCGATACTTGTTTGCGTATGCAAGGAGTCCGAGGTCCGCTGCACGACCAGACCTTCCCCGAGGTCCTGGCCGCCGCGCGCGCCGGCGAGAACTGGGCAGTGGAATCGCTGTTCATGGATCTGCAGCCCAGGGTCCTGCGCTTCCTGCGCAGCACAGAACCCCGAGTCGCCGACGACCTGGCCGGCGAGGTGTGGCTGGCGATGGCCCGCGGCTTGGGCACCTTCGAGGGCGACTTGGTCGGTTTCCGCGCATGGGTGTTCACGATCGCCCGCCGCCGCCTGGCGGACCACCGGCGCACGGCCGTCCGGCGAGCGACCGAACCCGTGGATCATGAGTTCTTCAGCGAACGCGCCGACACCGCCGGCGGCCCCGCGACGGTCGTGATCGACGGCATGTCCGCACAGGCGGCGCTCGACCTGATCCGTGCCACGCTGCCGGAGGACCAGGCCGAGGTGTTGGTG
>Ga0209023_10008406_pt1 | contig 10364 bp, 7 predicted proteins | sample LakOneMetagenome_FD_187468 | JGI IMG/M metagenome (GOLD analysis project Ga0209023, IMG submission 187468) | Freshwater and sediment microbial communities from Lake Erie, Canada (SPAdes) (version 2) | ecosystem: Environmental > Aquatic > Freshwater > Lentic | place: Lake Erie, Canada | collected...
GCTTCGGCTGACGGGGTGGTAGCAACTCCCGACTATCCCGAAGTCCAGTTGAGAGTAGGCGTCCGCAGCCAAAACCGAGCCGACGTCGAACGCTTCACCAAAGAGATCGCCCCGCTCATCCTTACCGGCCCGCCCGCCGTCACAGGTTTCGCCGGCGGCCGCCCCAAAGTCGAAGAGATCATGGCCTACTTCCCCGCCCTGATCCCCAAATCCCTGATCCAAACAAAAGTCGACATCGTCGAGGCGTGAATTCTTATGATGGATGATGACCGTTCGAAATGGGATGAGGCGTGGAGGAAAGCGGAGGTGCGAACAGTGACCGCTCTGGCCGATGTACATATTGAACCAGGTCTCGAGGTCGGAGAAATTCTCAGTGCAACTATTTCAACAGTGCCCGACGAGTTTCGATCTAAAATCTATATCCAATCAAGCGATTGCGCGTTATGCGGTCGTTCTACCTCCGAAGAAGACTTTCTGCTAGCGAGCCTGAACCCGGTATTTGAGAAAATCAACGGCCTCGCATTTGGCGTTCGTGCTCATCATCAATGCTTCGAGTCGCTGCCTGTTTCTGACGAACCCGCTCCAATCCCTTGGTGATCATTCATCTGATCACAGACCAAAGGAATTATACGCTTCCACAACGACGTTGCACGCCCGCACAGGAACGTTGCACACCTCCACAAGAACGTTGCACGCCCGCACAGGAACGTTGTATGGCTCAACAGGAACGTTGTGCGGTCGCACAAGAACGTTGTAAGCCTGCACAAGAGCGTTGTGCGGGTCTGCGGGAACGTATTTTCTCTTTACAGAAAGCCATTTTGGTCTTACAATGTTCTCCTCAAGCGGGACAACAATACATTTTGGAGGAATAACGATATGCCAGATTCAAAAACTCGTCCGTTGTCGCCGGGACAGCTTCAAACAAACCTTGACGCATTCGCGGCTCTTAAGAACATTTCGGGATACCATCCCGCAAACACAGACTACGCGGTCGGCGCCGGCGACGCATTGCAAACGGCTATGGACGCGGCTCAGGTAAAGGCGGCTCAGGACAAGGCAACCGCCGACGCAAGCCGCGACGACGAAGTCGCCGCCCAATGGGCCTTTCACGACTTCATCCTCGGTGCCAAAACCCAAGTCAAAGCCCAGTTCGGCGACAGCTCAAACGAGATCCAAGCCCTCGGCCTCAAGAAAAAGAGCGAATACAAGTCACCAACAAAAAAGAAAACGACCCCGTAACGCTTAGTACCGAAGGCCGCAAGAGCGGCCTTCTTATGATTTTGGGCTGGTTATATCGTATTATAGCGTCACACTTGACGAAGAAGCTACGACATCGCGATCTCCGTTTGCCGATCGTCTTCGCGGCACTATTCCTGCTTTTGCAAGGCGTGGCGGTTAAGGGCGAACGCCTGTCGTTCAAGAGTTATTCGGCTGCGGACGGACTGGTGAGCGACGATGTGAGCAAGATCGTCGCCGATTCGCGCGGATTTCTGTGGTTCTGTACCGTCGAAGGTCTGTCGCGGTTCGACGGTTATAGGTTCAAGAACTACACGCAGGAGCAAGGGCTGCCGCACCAGAGCGTCAACGATCTGCTTGAGACCGCCGACGGCGATTATCTCGTCGCGACCTCAAACGGCCTGGCTGTTTTGAATCCAACAGGGACCGCTTACCCGTGGAACATCAGCGAAGGCCGCCTCGAACAGACCTCGGACGAGCCGCCGCTGTTCAAAACATACTTTCTCGACCCAACGCGCGCGGCTGATTCGCCAAAAAGGATAAATTCGCTCGCTCAGGACGGAACCGGACAGATCTACGCCGCCAGTTCACGTGGTGTTTATCGCGTTGTAAAGAACGATGGCGAATGGACGCTGCAAAAGATCGTTTTCGAGGCCTGGGAACCGAAAAACGTAGCGATCAACGTGCTATTTACCGACTCGCGAAAAGATGTATGGATCGGCACCAGCGACGCGGTCTATCGAACAACAAAGAGCGGCGAGATTCAACAGGTCCTCGATTCGGGCAGCAACAGCATATTCGAGGACCGCAACGGCCGAATGTGGATCGACAGCGGCGGCAACGATTTTGGCATCAGGATCCTCGAGGTAGCTTCGGACACATCCAATGTAGTTTTGCTAAAGACCCTGACGACGAAGGACGGTTTCGCCCAGAATAAGTTCACCAATGCGATCGCCAACACCAAAGACGGGCGCATCTTCGTTACTTCGCAGAATAAGCTCTTTGAATACTTTCCCGACGCGCCTACAGCCGACGGCCGCCATTTTAAGCTGCTCGACAATACCGTCGTAAGCGCCACGACGGACCTCAACGACAACGTGTGGTTCATTGTCGGCGGGCGCGGAGTCGCGAAGTATTCGCCGAGCAGCTTTGTGATCTACGATCAACGGGACGGGGTTCCGGACGACTTCATTCGATCGATCACGTCAAATAAGGCAGGAGAAGTTTTCTTTACCGAGGGCGCTCAAAACCTAACCCGCCGCGGGCTCGACGGAAAGTTTGAGACCGTCGTTCCATTCGGTTTGAGGTCGCGAAACTGGACCCACAACTTCCTCGATCTTCAAGCAGATGACGGCGAGTGGTGGGTGCCCACGACCAACGGGCTTCGACGTTATCCTAAGCTCGCAAGTTTTGCAGACCTCGCAAGAACGCCGCCCAAACAGATCTACACAACCGCCGACGGTCTTTTCGGCGACGGGGTATTCGCGATCTTTGAGGATTCGCGCGGCGACATTTGGCTCAGCACCAATAGTGAAGCCGGTAGCGTGCTTCGATTCGAAAGGTCAACTCAAACGCTCCATCGTTACCCAAACACCGGCAACGCACCGAACAGCTTCGCACTTACCTTTGGCGAGGACGCGGCGGGAAATATCTGGATAAGTTTTTATCTCGGCGAACTAATACGATACAAAGACGGCGCGTTTCGGGCGTTTACCGAAGCAGATGGCTTTCCAAAGGCCATCGTATCGAGCATGTTGAGCGATAAGAATGGCCGCTTCTGGTTAGCGACCGCAAGTCGCGGTCTGTTTCGAATCGAAAACCCGAGTGATGATGCCCCGGTATTCTCAAACTTCACGACTCGCAACGGCCTGTCGACAGATCGCACCTTATGCCTTGCAGACGACGATCTCGGACGGATCTACGTCGGGACCGGACGCGGCATCAATCGCATCGAGCCGGATCTGCCGAGGGTCAAGGTCTTTACTCAGGCAGATGGATTGCCGGGCAACATTGTTTCGGGCTGTCACAGAACCACAGACGGCAAGCTTTGGTTCTCGTCCAATAATTCCCTGATCCGGCTGGAATCGCAAGCTGATCCGCCGGCAAGAACACCGCTCGTGTTTATCGACTCGCTAGGGGTCAACGGAAACCCGCGAAGCATTTCCGAACTCGGGGAAACGGAGATCAAAGGGCTCGAGTTCGGGGCAGATGAAAAGCAAGTCCAAATAGCATTCTTTGCGATATCGTTTGATACGGGCGAAGCTTTGCGGTATCAATATAAGCTCGAAGGACAGGATTGGAGCCAGCCGGACGAACAGCGTTCGATCTCGTTAAACCTTTCACCGGGAGGTTACAAGTTCCAAGTTCGAGCGGTTAATTCGAACGGCGTTACCTCCGAACAACCAGCCACGGTCACATTTAAGATCAATCCTCCATTTTGGAGAACGTGGTGGTTTTTGCTGTCGGCCTTCCTTCTCGTAGCCGGAGCGGTCTACGTTCTCGACCGTTATCGCGTTAACAAGACGAGACAGGTGGAAAACGCTCTCGTAGGCGTCCGCGAGAGTGAGAACCGATTTCGAACATTAGCCGACACGGCCTCTGATGCGATCCTCACGATCGACGAAGAAAATGCGATAATCTTCGTCAACGACGCTGCGGGAAAGGTTTTTGCCTATCGAGACGCGAATCAGTTGATCGGCCTGAGACTTAATTCGCTGATCCCGGATATTAAAAGCCCGCAAGAGTTCGACGGATCCGAAGTTACGGGTATTCAGAGTACCGGCCACGAGATCCCTTTAGAAGTTTCATTTGGCGAGTTCGAGCGCGACACGAAAACGTATTTCACCGCGATAGCGAGAGATATATCCGAACGTAAACGTGCGGAGGCTGAACTAGAGAAGGCTCGACAGGACAAATTGCTTGAGCTCGAACGCGTCCGAACCCGTATTGCGTCGGACCTTCACGACGATATTGGTTCGAGCCTAACCCAGATCGCTGTCCTGACCGAGGTCGCACGGGGCCAGGCGAGTTCGATCCAAGCGAATGACCTCGCAACTCCGCTCGATCGGATCAAGACGGTTTCAAAAGAATTGGTCGCTGTAATGAGCGACGTTGTCTGGGCGATCAATCCGCAAAAGGATTTTCTTCATGATCTTATTCAACGCATGCGAAGATTCGGATCCGACGTATTTACAAGCCGCGGTGTAAGATTTGAATTGAGTGCGCCGGATATTGCGGCCGGACTTCAGCTTGGAGCTAATATTCGACGCGAGGTCTATGCGATCTTTAAAGAATCGGTAAACAATGCGGCCAAATATTCCGATTGCACCGCGGCGAGCGTGAAGTTCCGGATTGAGGACGGATGCATCTTACTCCACATCTCCGACAATGGCAAAGGTTTTGACACTGACGAGGTCCTGAGATCTGATTTCCGGCCGGAATTCGGCGGAAATGGATTGATCAATATGCGTCGTCGCGCAAATGAGCTTGGCGGCACCTGCGATATCCGATCGGACATCGGCCGGGGAACGACCATTGAACTGAGAGTACCGATTCATTCGTAGGAGAACGTAGTAATGGTTAAAATATTCCGATCAAGATAAATGATTCCGTCCTACCCAAATAGGCGGGAAAGATCCAAAAACTACTTCGTACAATTGAAACTGAGTCGGAGGATCTAAAATGTTGGCGATTGAAAAAGCTATGACCGAACACCGGATAATCAAAACCATCATCGTCGAAGATCAACGAGATCTTCGGGAAGGGTTACAGACACTGATCAATTATACGCCCGATTTCAAATGCATCGGCGCCTACCGATCAATGGAAGAAGCATTAGCACGGATCGGGTTTGATCTGCCCGATGTCGTCCTCTCGGACATCGGATTGCCGGGAATGTCCGGGATCGAAGGCATAAAGATACTAAAAGAACGATACCCTGATCTTATAATTCTCGTGCTTACGGTCTACGATGATAACGAAAAGATCTTCGACGCCCTATGTGCCGGTGCGAGCGGTTATCTTTTGAAACAAACAGACCCCGCTGAACTGTTGAGATCGGTGAAAGAAGCCGTGGCCGGCGGTGCTCCGATGTCACCGGGCGTTGCTGCCCGCGTTATCAAGCTTTTTCGCGAGGTCCGACCACCTGAGCGCGTTGATTACGAACTCACACCGCACGAACTCAGATTGCTTAAATTGTTGGTGGACGGGCACAATTACGTAACCGCATCAGAAGAACTCAGGATCACGTACAACACCGTCAAATTTCACGTTCGCAACATCTACGACAAACTCCAGGTCCATTCAAAATCCGAAGCGGTTGCGATCGCCATGCGCGACCGGCTCGTAAATTAATCAACAACAATCGTCTAGTTTCCAAAGGTCGGACCGACTCATGGGCCGGCCTTTTTACATTTCCAGCTGTCTAATTTTTTACTATCAAATGGGTGGGGCGAAGAATATTGCTTTTGTTCTAAATTGGTTTTCGTCAGGCGGAATTATTTCGCAAATAACTTAAACCGGAGAAAAACAATGAAATTCACAAACATCCTTTTCGTAACCCTTATCAGCATATTTACCACAGGCAGCATCTTTGCCACCGCACCCTCAAATGACAACTTCGCGAGTGCCTTGGATTTGAGCAACCAGATCCAGGTGCATCGCATTACGTCCAACGCCGAAGCAACCAAAGAAGTAGGCGAACCAGACCATGCGAACAACGTGGGAGGGAGTTCGATCTGGTTTAAATGGACGGCACCGATGACGCGGTTGATGCAGTTTTCGACGAATGGTGGCCCAACCAACTTCGACACCCTTGTGAATGTTTACAGAGGGACAGTGGTTACGAGTCTCCTTTCGATAAATTACAATGACGACATCAATGGTGCCGGCAACAGCAAGAGTCACCTCGTCTTTCCAGTAACCGCGGGAGCGACATATTACATTGCGGTCGACGGCAAGAACGTCGGCGGCGTCGCCGCGGCTGGCACTTTGCAACTCGATATTCAGCCTTTTTCAATGTATCAGGGGGCGGACTACGACGGTGACGGAATGACCGACCTCTCGGTCTTTCGCCCTAGCACCGGAGACTGGATCGTTGACGGAACAACACGTGATATTTTCACCCATTGGGGTTCGAACGGTGATATTCCTGTGGTCTCAGGCTATCGTCGCACCAGTCCCGACACAACCGTCTACCGCCCATCTACGGGCACGTGGTACACGAACGGGCCCTTGAACGGGACCGTATTTCGTGTCGGCGTGAATGGGGACGTTCCTGTACCGGAGAATTACTACGCTGACGGCCCCAGTCCTAACATCGGGGTGTTTCGCCCGTCGACCGGAGTCTGGTATTTGTACGACTTCCAATCAAACTCTATTGACCAGTATCGATTTGGTCTGCAAGGGGACATTGCGGTTCCTGGACAGTACAGCCCTGACGATTTCGCTGACATCGCTGTCTTTCGTCCATCCAATGGTAACTGGTATTTCTCGATCCGTGAGAACACGAACATCCAAGGAACCTTCAAAGCTGTTCACTTCGGACAAACAGGCGACAAGCCAGTTCCCGCTGACTATGACGGCGACGGCCTGCTCGACATCGCGGTCTTTCGTCCATCGACAGGCGTATGGTGGATCAATCTAAGCAACGGCGGCGAGACGATCGCAGCTAAGTGGGGCATTGCCGAAGACATCCCGACCATCGGCGACTACGACGGCGACGGTGCGGCAGACCTCGCAGTATTTCGCCCCTCAAACTCGACATGGTACATCCGCCGCAGTTTGGATGGCCAGCTGGATGCTCGACAGTTCGGCCAGCCGGGCGACATCCCGATGACATCTAACCGAAACTTCTGATCAAATATTTTGACCACACAAAAACAAACCCGGAAAGATCTTGTTCTTTCCGGGACGGGCGAAGACCAAGCCAAAGAAAACAACCAAGACGGAGAAAAACAATGAAAACTACAAATACCTTATTCGCAACCTTGTTCACATTACTTCTGTCGATCGCCGCCTTAGCAACGGCACCGATCAACGACAATTTCGCAAACGCCTTTGCCTTGGGCTCAACGATTCCGGCTCACATAGCATCGTCAAATGTGGGCGCGACGAAAGAACCGGGCGAACAGAACCACGCTGGAAACGCCGGAGGCCAGAGTGTCTGGTTTTCATGGACAGCACCGATATCTCGGAACATGCTGATCACAACCAATCGGAGTGCTAACAATATGGACACTCTGCTGCACATCTACGAGGGAACGTCACTGGGTAACCTTCAATCTGCTTATTCGAACAACAACATTGATGCTCCAACAAACCTGCGAAGCTTCGTAGTGCTCAATGCAGTAGCTGGAACTACGTACTATATTGCCATCGACGGTAACAATGATGGGGTAACGACGGCACAAGGTGTTTTCTATCTCGACATCCAACCTTACTTTAAGTACCAAGGTGCCGATTTCGACAACGATGGAATGACCGATCTTTCGCTTTTCCGTCCCTCGACAGGAGACTGGTTGGTAAATGGTACCACGCGTTCCTTCACCGAGCGATGGGGAGCGAACGGCGATATTCCCGTCATTGCTGGGCGATCTGCGTACCCTGGATTGACAACCTTTCGATCTATGGACGGTACCTGGTACTATCACACGCTCTCCGACAACAACATCTTCGAGCAATGGGGAACGAACGGCGATATTCCGGTGGCGGACGATTTCAGCGGTTTTCTTTCGAACTTCACAGTTTTCCGTCCTTCGACCGGGACCTGGTATATCAAAGGAACAGGCAGCAACCCAAACAAGTATTACCAATTCGGCCAATCGGGTGACATTCCGGTCCCGGGCCAATACAGCCCGGATGCGTATGCGGATGTCGCCGTCTTTCGACCGTCCAACGGCACCTGGTATTTCGTCCGCCGAATCGGGATTGATGTACTCGATACCTTTCGTCAAGTCCAATTCGGACAGCAGGGCGACAAGCCGGTTCCAGCCGACTATGATGGCGACGGATTGTTAGATGTCGCGGTGTATCGTCCCTCGACCGGAACGTGGTGGGTTTTGCAAAGCTCAAACAATCAGACGATCGCTTTCAGATGGGGCATTGCCGAAGACCTTCCGACAACCGGCGATTTCGATGGCGACGGTAAATTCGATTACGCGGTCTTTCGCCCTTCGACGGCGACCTGGTATGTCTATCGAAGCGGCGACAACCAAATGCTGATCAAACAGTTCGGCCAAACCGGCGATATTCCTATCACGGCAAACCGTTCATACTGATCAACACGCATTGTCGGCTGCCATAGACACGATCCCGGAAGTCGTTTCTCCGGTACTTCCGGGATCACATAAATACTTACGAAAATCCGGAGAACGATCTCCATCATCATTTCGCAAAACGATCATATGAACGCCCTGATTCCACAACCCCTATACCAAGCCTGCACGAACTGCGATTCCTCAGGCGAGTTCACTGCAAAGCCATGCGCGAACTGCACACGTCCGCAAACCAGCGAACGCCAAACCCGCATGCTCGGTGCCTTGATGATCGCACTGTCTCTGATCCTGATCGTCGGTATGGGGTACGTCATCTACAGCGTCGACCGCTCGATCACGCTCAGCGGCAAGCCCGGCTCGACAACCAAATGGACCGCAACCCCGACCGAGATCTCGCTAATGTTCGGCGTCCTCTACACGGTCCTCGCCACCGGCATCTCCGCCTTCATCGCCGGCCTATGGCACCTCGTTATCGGCCGTCGCAACCTGACGCTTATCTGGACAATGTTCGCGCTCACGATCGTCCTCTTTGTTTTTGCAAACTACCTGCCGCAATGATCTCCGTGAGAAACGTCCTCACATATTCTTATTCACCTTGTCGGGTTCATCTATAAACGTTTTAATGCGAATTTTCGATTCCTTCACACCCTTCGCATTCTCATAGCGATTGCGCCGGCCCCGCACGGTGTTGATCGTGATCCGATCGAGCGTAACGTCCCGCACGGGCTGACGCTCGTCGCCGAGAATACGAAATGGCGTGGAAGTTTCGCCCGCCCTGATGTTTCGCATTGTAATTCCGCTGATAGGTGTTATCCGCTCTTCGTAGCTTGGCACGAGAGTCCGCCATTGATAGAGCACATCGGTTTCGATGCCAAATACGCCCATCCTGAATTTGGCGGCGGTCGCGTCGATGTCTTCTACGGTAATATTTTCAACAAATCCGCCGCGGCGACGGTTCGTTTTGATGTAGAGAATATTGAACGGATCGGTCAACGTTGGTTTTTCGAACGTACAATGATGAACAAACACATTGCGGACCCCTCCGGAAAGCTCGCTGCCGATAGCGACGAGTTGGTGGCCATTGATGACCTTTGAGTTGCGGATCACGATATTCTCTGAGGGAGTATTTAGCCGCCAACCGTCGTGATTCGTGCCTGATTTGATTGCAATCGCATCGTCGCCCTGATCAAATTGAGAGTCTTCAACCAGCAGATTACGCGTGCCTTCGGGGTCAATGCCGTCGTTGTTATGGCCGTGGGCCGAAACATTGACGCGGCGGACAACGACCGTGTCACACAGCAGCAGATGGATCGTCCAAAACGGGCTGTTTCGAATGGTCACGTCCTCGATCAGCACGTTGCGGCTGCGGTTAAACTGAATGAGCTGCGGCCTGAGGTTATTGTCGCCCTCGGCCATCTGCCTTTGTTCTACCGGAACGCCCGTCGAGCCCATCGTATACAGCCTTTTCAGTGCTTCCATGTGCGCGGGTGGACGCGCGAACCATTTCGTCCATGTTCCCATTCGCGGTTCGATCTTGCCTTTGCCCGTGATGGCGACATTTTCGGCCTCAAATGCATAGATCAGCGGCGAATAGTTGAAGCATTCCCAGCCTTCCCAACTAGAACGCACCGCGGGCAAATAGTCCTTCGGCTCATCGCTGAAAGATAGAACGGCATCCTTTTCAATATGCAGGTTGACGTTGCTTTTAAGGTGTATCGCACCGGTAAGCCATTCGCCTGCTGGGATAACGACACGTCCGCCGCCGGCTTTATTACAAGCGGCGATAGCCTGACGAATTGCCTCGGTATTATCAAATGTCCCGCCGCTCTTCCCTCCAAAATCCGTGATGACAAA
>Ga0209023_10008407_pt1 | contig 10363 bp, 6 predicted proteins | sample LakOneMetagenome_FD_187468 | JGI IMG/M metagenome (GOLD analysis project Ga0209023, IMG submission 187468) | Freshwater and sediment microbial communities from Lake Erie, Canada (SPAdes) (version 2) | ecosystem: Environmental > Aquatic > Freshwater > Lentic | place: Lake Erie, Canada | collected...
TCTTGGGCTCACTGGAGGCGGTCAGCAAGAGGCCAGGCCCATTGCCCAGGCTTGCTGGTCCCTGAGCAGTGCCTGTGATCAGCCAGATAGGCCATGAATCTGGCACTGCCTTCTTGATCGCGCGCGCCGCGGTGAGGATGTCGTCCCAATTCTTAGGTGCCCAATCGGCCGACAGGCCCGCCTTCTCCATCAACGGCCGGCTAAACAGCAGTTGGTAGGTGTTGATGCCCACGACAGCGCCATAATGAGTGCCATCGACCGATCCCTCGTTTTGCACTGGCTGCGGGAAATCCTGCCACCAGGCAGCTGCCTTGGCCTTTTCATCAAGGGGGAGCAGAAGACCGCCGTCGGCGAACTGCCCGATGCTGACGCTCATCACATGGATAATGTCGGGCGCGGTTTTGGGCGAGTTGTACAGGAGGCTGAGCTTCGTCATGAAGTCCTCATACCCGCCGGGGATCGGAACGAGTTCCAGGGTGTCGCCGGGATGCGCCGCCTCAAATCCCTTCTTGATGTTGCCGTACCATTTTTGAATCAGCTCCGGCTTGGAGAACATGTAATCAAGAGCGTAGGCCACCTTAACATTGGCAGCCTCGGCCTGCTGAACCATGCCAGCCGTGCTGCCAGCCAGCGCAAGCAGAGCTGCCGTCACAAGGCGGCCTCGGCGTTTGGAAACTGGCAAGCAACCTTTGTTTGCGATGTTCATTATTTCCTCCTTGCTGCAGATCATCTGTTCCACCTGATGTTCAAATATTGTTAGTCGTCACCCAACTGACCGCACTGTCTTGTTCGCGCCCAGAAGTTCCCCTTGGGGTAAACAAAGGTTCACGCCAGAAATACTGTCGAAACAATGAAGATCCCCTGGATCGAAAACGAGATCCACCTGATCACCGATATGAACGGGGGCGAAGCTGGGGAACCTTGAGTTGATCTCGGTGTTAGCGACATTGACCAGCACAAATGTCTCCGAGCCGGTCGTCTCGATGGACGTGACCGTCCCGGTGATCTTCTGCGAGCAGCGCGAGGGAGCATCTTTGGTCCAATGAAGGTCATCGGGACGGATTCCGAGCTCTACTTGCGCCGACAGCTCATCAGAAAATTGCTGCAGCGGGAGTTTGAACGTGGTGCCCAGCGTACTGAAACGAGCACTCGGCGCCTCGACCTGAGCAGTCGCCGGAAAGACATTCATCTTAGGCGACCCGATGAATGTGGCGACCGCCTTACTGGCGGGGCTACGATACAAATCCGCAGGCGTGGCAACCTGCAGGATGCGCCCCTTGTCAAAGACCGCGATCCGGTGGCCCATCGTCATGGCCTCCACCTGGTCGTGCGTCACATAAACCGTCGTCACCCCGAGCTGCCGTTGCAATTCGGAAATTTCGGTTCTCATATGAGACCGCAAGGCCGCATCGAGATTTGAAAGTGGCTCATCAAGCAGGAAGAGGCGCGGACTGCGGATCATGGCTCTAGCCAACGCAACGCGCTGCCGCTGTCCGCCCGACAATTCCGCCGGCCGTCGGTCCAGCAGCGCCTCAAGGCCCACCAGTTGCGCTACCTTCGCGACGCGATTGACTATTTCGGCTTTTGGCTCGCCGCGAACTCCGGGCCCAAATGCAAGGTTCTTGCGAACCGTCATGTGCGGGTACAGAGCATAGCTTTGGAACACCATCGCTGTGTCCCGGCGCCCTGGCGGCGTCAGGGTCACGTCGTCTTTATCTAAAAAGATCTTCCCATAAGTTGGGGTCTCAAGGCCGGCTAACATCCGCAGCGTCGTCGTCTTGCCACAGCCGGATGGCCCAACAAAAACCATGAACTCACCATCATTAATATTGAGGTTGAGGTCATGTATGATTGTGACGGCACCGAAGCGCTTCCACACGCTCTGGAATGTTACTGCAGCCATGGCTTTGCTAATACTTTCCACGTTTCGTTTGGTTGCTATTGCCAGAGAAGTCGCGCAGGTCCGCAGCACCCAGCCACCACTGGCCGAAACGGGTCCGCTGCAACAAGAAAATCCGATTCTCCCTCATAACCTTGATCGAACTCCTCAACGTCGAGCCTACTCCACTGCACCCATTTTCGCCGCGCGACCAAAAGCTCCGCACCCGCATAGCGAATGCGATCTGCGTCTCGGTCAGCTGCAAGCTGGATTTCAGGTTAAGCGGCTAGCGATACCACTGATGCGCTGTAGTTGGTGGCGTTTTCATCGTCCATCGTTCCCCTGCAAGCTGAAGCCTCGTTCTGCGACAAGTACCCAGCGGCAGTTCTTTTTTCCTGTCTCTACCTTCAGACTCCCGCCCCACGCTGTCAAATTTTGATCGATGATTGGAACAGATCATTCAATTTTATCAGAGCTGGTGGCGGCGGTTGCATGCATGCCCTGCTCTTCTGCCAGGGCCATAATTTCCTTCCCATCGTAGCTCGGCGGCGCCAAATGCTTGCATCAATCGCAGGCCCGGCACTCTCCGACCGTTGACCTATTCCATTGCACTCACTCAACATCATGATCCAGTCAATTGTCAAGTGGATCATGTGATCCCGTGCACTTTTGGCCCCGTCATTGGCTAGACTTTTCCGATATCGAAGCTCTTGGCGATGTTGGCAGGTCGAGGACCGTGCTCGAGCTTTTTCGGAGATTCTGACTTGGTTTTCGTGGGTGGCTCGCACTGTGCGCTCGCCAACCCTAGACGCTCCGCGAAACCAGCGAGGCCGGCCACTATGCCGCCACTGAGGTTGGCGGCGCCCAACGCATCCACATCAAATGATCCAGACAAGGGGCGTAAAGACAATGCGAGCCTAGAATGCGGTGCTGAAACATTCATACCGTGCTCACAATTGCTCGCCCGCAAGCAAATTGACGATTGCGCCAGGTGATAACCCTCTCCATTCGTTGTTAAAAACCGTTTACCGGCATTTTCCGCACCACCGGGTCGGGCCGCGTTTCCGGTTGAGGTCTGACGCTGTTCGGTCTGAGCTGGGATCGGATCGCAGCCTTCACCGAAGAAAAGAACCTCACCCTTGAGACTTGGAATGGCCCTGTTGGATCAATTGTTGCAGACCCGGTTCCAGATGTGGCAAGAATGTACAGCGTGGCCTCAGAAATGACTGACGCGAACCGCCTTGAGGACCCTATCCGGTCCTTTACTTGCCGGAGATAGCTTTGACCGACACCGACCTGCTTGACCGCATCAAGAAGATATGCGTTGAACTTTCTGGGCAAACGGTCGACGCCGCCCACTATGTGATAAACAATGCGGACGAGATTCCATTCTATACCATGCGTGAAGTCGCACGGCGGGCAAGCATCCAACCCGTGAGCCTTGTGAGGCTGGCTCAGAGGCTAGGGTTTGCGGGCTATAGTGAATTTCGACAGCAGTTCATCGACGCGACACAAGAGCGAAATCAGCGCGATCGACAATCTGTCCGTCGCAACGAGTCGAGCGCACGTACACTCATTACCGAAATGGGAAAGAGCCCAGGACTCAAGGCTTTCGTCGATTCGTTCTTTGCGACGGAGTTGGCCGTCGTCGAGCAGGCTAGATCGCATCTCTCGGAGGAGAAACTCAAGAGTGCGGTCGAATTGCTGGCGCGAGCGCCAAAAATCTACGTCATAGGGCGGCGAACGGCTTTTACGCCTGCTTTCACTCTCGCTTACACTTTGCAGAAGGCTCGGCCTAACATCGTTCTGTTGGATACGCCTGGCGGAGCCCCCGAGGGAGCGCTTGATGACATTCGGCCAGGTGACGCCTTCGTGGGAGTAACTTTTGCTCCCTTCAACCGGCTGGTCCACAGGCTGACCGAGAAGGCGTCGCAATCAGGCGCCAAAATCATTGCAATCACTGACAGTTTCGCAGCGCCAATCAGCAAGTTCGCGGACCCTTTGCATTTCGTAGCGCAAAGTTCGGGTCGTGCATTTCCTGAATCCGCATTGGGGGCGATAGCAATCGCCAACATCCTCGCCGCATTGACCATCAGCAAGCTCGGCGAGGTGGCGCAACACAGAATCCGTGAAAATGAGCGGTTCCTGGTGAACTCCGGTGAGTATCTCCTGTCGAGCGGCTCCAAGAGGCGACGGAGCCCAACAACAAGCAACTGACGCCACGAATTGCCGGAAGGCGATATGAAGGCTCTATCGCTCTATCGCGCTAAACGGCCAATGTCGAAGGCGTCCTGGTCGAGCGTTGGACTTTGCGGTGTCAATCATGAATCGCGGAGCGGCAAACAGGACGCTGGTTTAGGCCCGGGCCGCCCCGCCTCACCGGGTAGTCTTAGCAAACAACGTTGCGCAACAGCCCAACGTGCTGGAGCTCGACTTCGACAGTATCGCCAGGCTTCAACCACAATGGAGGCTGGCGTTTGGCCCCTATGCCCTGTGGCGTACCCGTTGTGATGATGTCGCCAGGCGACAAGGTCAGGAAGAACGAAATGTAGGAGACCAAATCGCGCACAGGAAAGATCATGTAGCGTGTGTTGGACGATTGCACCTGCACCCCGTTGACGCGGGTTTGGATATCCAGATTCTGCACATCTCCCACCTCGTCCAAGGTTACGAGTGCCGGACCGCACGGCGTGGAAGCATCGACGGCCTTACCAGCCAGCCACTGCGTTCCACGGTATTGCAGGTCACGAGCCGTGATGTCATTCAAAACCATTACGCCAGCGACGAAATCGAGGGCTTTGTCCGCGGCGACCGCGCGACACTGCCGCCCTATCACGACAGCTAGCTCGCCCTCGAAATCCAGATTCTGGGTGATTGTGGAGCAGCGGATTTCGTCAGTAGGGCCGATCAATGTACTGGCGAACTTGGCGAATACATCGGGATGAGAGGGAAGCGCACGACCCGTCTCGGCAACGTGATCGTTGTAGTTGAGGCCGATGCAAAGCACCTTTGCTGGATCAACGACGGGCGGACCGATCTGGGTCGTTTCAAGAGGTCCAACCGCAGCCTCGGGATTTTCGCGGGCGGCCGCGGTAAGGCGCTGTGAGAGCTCGGGCAACGCAGATCCGTATTCGCGCAGCAGATTGATCATGGAGGAAACGTGACGAGCGTCCGCGCCACTGCTTTCAAGGAGCTTCGCCACGTCAAAGACTGTCGAATTAACCACAATGCCAGGCTGCCAAGAGCCAGAAAGGTCATAGGAAACGAGTTTCATTGGTTCTCCTGCACCCTTTTCGGGGCCTTCGGTTCAAAGCAGGGCAACACAGCTGTCATCGGCCGGCGATCGCAACGTTGCCCGCGCAAATGGCCGTTAGATCCGATTTCCCTTCACAAAATCGGCAGCGCGCTCACCGATCATGATCGCGGGAGCATTCAGGTTACTTGAGGTCACGAATGGCATGACCGAGGTATCGGCGACGCGCAGACCGTCGATGCCATGGACGCGCAATTGTGGATCCACGACCGCCATCTCGTCGGTGCCAATCTTGCAGGCGCCGCTGAGGTGGTAGGCCCCTTGAGTATACTTTCTAGCAAAGGCTTCCAACTCGGCGCGTGTTCTAAGTGGCCTTTCGGGAAGGTGTGCCTCGCTGACAAACTTTTGCATCGACGGTTGCGCCATGATCTCCTGGCCCAGCCGAATACCGTCAACGATGCGGTCCACGTCGTAGGGGTGGCTCAGGTAGTTCGGATCTACAAGTGGCGGGACCGTCGGGTCTGAGGATCGTAGCGCAATCCGTCCCCGCGACTTCGGGCGACAGGCATAGACGTTAAGGGTGCATCCATTTCCGCTGGCCGTGGTTTCAACGCCTTCCTCGATGCCTGCGCCGGCCAAGAAGTGGTACTGCAAGTCGGGTGTAGGATCCGATTTGTCGCCCCACCAGAAGGCAGCTCCCTCGCAAATGTTCGAGGTGACCGGCCCGCTGCCGAACAGTGCGTACTCCATGCCCGCGAGCACCTGCCACCGCAGCTTTTTGTATTTGTCGTAGCTGGTATCCGACTTAAGGTTATAAATGAGGAAGCAATCAGTGTGGTCCTGAAGGTTCTGACCAACGCCCGGCAGGTCATGGACCACATCAACGCCGATGCGCTTGAGATCGGATGCAGGCCCGATCCCGGAAAGCAGCAGAAGCCGCGGCGATCCGATGGCTCCCGAGGAGACCACCACCTCACGTTCCGCCCGCATGGTCAACAGGCGGCCGTTATCGAGATATTGAACGCCAGTCGCCCGGCCGCCTTCTATGATGATCTTGGTGACCTGCTTGTTGGTCACGACATTCAGGTTTCGACGTCTGCGAGCCGGATGAATGTAGGCATCGGCTGAACTGCATCGACGCCCATTCTTCGTGGTCAGCTGGTAAAATCCCGCCCCCTTGAGCTCTCCCGAATTGAAGTCCGGATTGAAGGGAAGCCCCGCCTCCTGGCAGGCCTTCACCCAGGCCTTGGTCAACGGAAGGGTATGTTGCTGGTTCGATACGCATAGCGGGCCATCCTGCCCATGCGCCTCGTTTGAATAGACCTCATTGTTTTCCGCCTTGCGGAAATAGGGAAGGACGTCCTTATAGCCCCAGCCTTCCGCCCCGTGCGCCGCCCAGCGGTCGTAGTCTGAGGGCGCTCCTCGCATATAGATCAAACCATTGAGTGAGCTGCCGCCGCCCAGGACGCGCGCCTGCCCGACTTGGGTTTCAAGATCGTTCTGATGCTTGAGCGTTTCGACCTTGTACCATTGCATCAAGGAGCTCTTGAAAGATTTGTAGAACGTGACTGGAAAACGTATCCAGATGCTGCTGTCCCTCGGGCCGGCCTCGAATAATGTGACTGACGCGTCCGGGTCCTCGCTCAATCGGCCCGCAACCGCACATCCAGCCGATCCGCCGCCTACAACGATAAAGTCGGGCATGGCCCCTTCTTTCCTTCCAATCTGCGGCGCCAGAACTGCACGCGACCCCATACACCGGGGAACGAATGTGTCGATCAGGGCCAAATCGAGCTCACCGCCTTGCGCCGGTGGCCCGCTCATCTTCTAGCCTCGGTTCGCGAGGCGGATACCGTGCCTATCGGATCCCGGAAAAGAACTTGTCAACTTCCGCCTGGCGCATGTCGCAGAACCAGCACTCGACGATCTTTTCGTTTTCAAAGCGATAGGCCGCAAGGCGGTCAGTGCGCACCCGCTCATCACGACGGGACCAGATTTCATGAACCATGATCAGGATCGCGTCGTCCGAGTCGGCGATGACTTCGTCATGGCCCGCCTCGCCTCCTACAATCCACTTGTCGGTGTAGGCTGCGACCTTGTTGACCCAGTTCTCGAGAAAGTCCTTCGCCCCGTAAAAATCCCGGGAAAGAGCTGGATGCGATCCACCCATGTGGACCACCAGGTTATCGGCGTAAAAGCTGCAGCCCTTTTCGACATCCCCACTCGACCACGCATCGTGGTAATCGCGAAGGATATCCTTTGCCCGCTTCTTGCTCATCTTTATTCTCCCTCTTGTTACTAACGACAAGCGCTACGCAAGGGCTTCAAAGGCGTTTGAAGCCGCCATGACAGACCCACGAACGAAGCACCCGAACACGCCGCAGGCTCATTGCGCATGTGGTGCGGCCGCCAATGACTTTCTTCGCGTCTCGGTCGACGCAACAGATCTTCCATCCGCCGAAATCTCGACACCATAGGTCTGCAGCGCGGACTGGCGCGAGACAACGCCATCGCGTACGTCGCGCAGAACCGCATCTGGGTCACGCAAGTGAGGATGCCCCCAACCACCGCCGGCCGAAGCTTCAATCACAAGGTGCAGCGGTCCGACCTCCTCGACGCCATAAGGCGGACAGGCAAGATCTTCACCACTTCCTAGATCGAATGCCTTTATCGATCCCTTGGCACCCCATTGTCCGCCATTGACGCCGGCGCCCGTTGGTTTGCGAGCGCCTTCTCCGCGCAACAGATGTTCGCCGCCAGCCAAGACATCGACCACATAGTCCACTCCGGTTCCGCCCCGGTACTGCCCAGCTCCGCCGGTATCGCTCCGCATCTCATAGCGATGCACGCGCATCGGATAGGACTGTTCATACGTCTCGATGTTCGGTATGAACATTCCGCCAAGCGTCATCTGATGGCTGGTGGTGGGAAATCCGTCTCGCCCTTTGACCGCGCCGCCACCCGAGCTGCCATGCCAGTGGTAGAGAACAAAGACGCCGCCAGAAGGCTTCTTGCCTGAAGAAATACCGAATACGGATTTGCCCCAGCCGGCGCAAGCGCGCTCTGGATCGGCCTGCGCCAATGCACCCCAGCAAGCGTTCATGATGTCGATTGCCGGGTACACAGTATTCATTGTCATCGGTGCGGGCGGCAGCGCATTCACGGTCGTCCCCTCCGGGGCTATGATCTTGACGCAGCGATAGGTGCCCTCGTTATGGGGGATATCAGGGTCTAGAAACGCTGAAAGCGCGCAATAGACAGCCGAATGCGTGTTGGCTATCCCGCTGTTCTTGAAGCCTCTGATCTGGGGCGAGGTTCCTTCAAAATCAAAGGTCATCGTATCGCCGTCGATGGTCAGCTTGACGCGGGTTTCGACGTCCACGATTTTGAAGCAATCTGTATCGCTTACGTCTGATCCCTCCCACGTGCCGCTTGGAAGTTCAGATATGGCTTGGCGCATCCGTCGTTCGCCGTAGTCGAGAAGCGCATCGAGGTAGGCATTGCCCTTCTTCACGCCGAGCTGGCCAACAATATCCGCCAGGCGCTGCGCGCCGATACGCGTCGAGCCTATCATCGCACCCAGATCGCCTTCCAAGAGATCAGGGCACCGCGAATTAAGCAACAGCAAGCGCCACAGATCATCACGCAGCTGGCCTTTCTCAATCAATTTGAGAACAGGCAGCCGAATCCCCTCATGGAAGATTTCGGTCGCCTTTGCGTTGTAGGTGCCGGCCGCACCGCCACCAATATCGGACTGGTGAGCACGGTTGCTGCAGAACCCAATCAGCTCCCCATCTACGAAAACGGGGCGGATCAGGGTCCAGTCAGGCAGGTGGTTGCCGCCGGCCGCGTAGGGATCACTCAGAATGAAGACGTCCTCCGGCTCAATGCGGCCGGCGAAGTCCCTCAACACCGCGCGCACGGCGAAGCCACCACTGCCGGAGTGAATTGGCAGGCCGTCAGCCTGCGCAATCGTCTCGCCATCCGCATTGCTCAAAAAGCACGAAAAATCATGGCTTTGGCTAAAAATGGGGCTCCGCGCGGTGCGGATCATAATCGTTCCCATCTGCAAGCTGATGTGATCCAGCTGTCGCTGTAAGATGGCGATCAGAACCGGATCGTATTCGGTAGACGAAACAGTGCTCATGGTTTCACCTTAACCCATTTCATCAAGCGACTTGCCTGGATCCATAACTGCTGCTGTCGGGCCGCAGGCGTCGCGATTGCCGAAAAATGCCAAAAGGCCCAATGCCTTCTCATGCCGCCGCGCCATGCGCGATGTCGACGTGGTAGTTGCCGGCATCAGTCATCGTGAGATTATCACCCATCCCAAGAATGAGCGTCGTGGTCGCCTCCTCGATAATCGCTGGGCCGACCAACTGCTGGTGCGACGTCAAGACAGTCCCGTCGTAAACGGGGGTATCGACGAAACCCACTTTCTTGTCGATCCACACCGACCGGCGTGAATGTGCTACCGGGTCGGAGACACGGGGAGGAACTTTCGCCAAATCCAAAGCATCCAGCTTGCCAATCGCGGCCAATCGCAGATTTACGATCTCGATAGCGCCGGACGGTTGTACATAGCCGAAAAGGCGTTGATAGGCCTGCTCGAAAGCCGCCCGTATGGTCGCGGCATCCGTCGAAGAGGTCTCAACGGCGATGGTCCATTGCTGACCGAAATAGCGCAGGTCGTAAGCTCGCCTCAGCTGCGCCTTGCTTCCTGTGAATCCTTCACGAGCCAGAACTTCACGCGCTTCTGCCTGCATCGCCTCGAATGCGCCTTCGAGCTGACCCGGACCCGAGATTGCCGTCTTATCAAGATCCTTAAGCCAGCTTCGCACGAAGTCGTGGCGAAGGTCGGAATTGCACATTCCGAATGCGCAGAAAACACCGGCAAGCCGCGGGATATAGAGACTTGGGCTACCGAGCAGGCGCGCCGTCGAGGGACCGTGCAAGGGGCCTGCACCGCCGGCGGCCACCAGGGTGAATGTCCTTGGATTGTAGCCTTTCTCCAAGGAGGCTCTCTCCACCGCATGAAGGATGTTCTGCTCGACAAGTTGAATGATGCCGGCCGCGGCATCCGTGACGCTGAGGCCCAGCTGCCCGGCGATATGCGTCTCGATCGCCTCAACGGCCTTTTCCAAGCTCAACGTGATCGCGCCGCCGGCGTATGGGCCAGGCTTCAGCCGGCCCAGCACAAGCTGAGCGTCCGTCACCGTGGGACGCTCGCC
>Ga0209023_10008408_pt1 | contig 10363 bp, 4 predicted proteins | sample LakOneMetagenome_FD_187468 | JGI IMG/M metagenome (GOLD analysis project Ga0209023, IMG submission 187468) | Freshwater and sediment microbial communities from Lake Erie, Canada (SPAdes) (version 2) | ecosystem: Environmental > Aquatic > Freshwater > Lentic | place: Lake Erie, Canada | collected...
ACGAAGCAGCGGTCAGCCGCCCGCCGTTCGTCGCCGCGGAGGACCACGCCGCCGTCGAACCGCTCTCGAACCCGTCAGCGAAGATCCCGGGGATCGGCGGCTGCGTCGTGGTGGTGGACGTGCTGGTGGTGGACGTGCTGGTGGTGGACGTGCTGGTGGTCGACGTGCTGCTGGTCGACGTGGTCGACGTGGTCGGCGGCGCAGTCGTGGAGGTCGTGGTGCTGGTCGAGGTGGTGCTGGGCGCCTCGGTGGTGGTCGGTGCCTCGGTGGTGGTCGGTGCCTCGGTGGTGGTGGTCGAGGTGGACGCGGTCGAGGCGGCGGCCCACGCGCCCGCGACGTCGATCCGGCCACGTCCGTACACGGGATCGGGGCCCGCGGCCCCGAGATCGATGGTGCTGGCGAGCAGCACCGACTCGGCCAGAGCGGGGGTGGCACCCGCGCTCAACAGCAACGCCAGCGCGCCCGAGACGCTCGGCGCGGCGACCGAGGTCCCGCTCCACGACGAGAACGTGCCGTAGCGGTCGGAGCTGAGGACGTCGACCCCGGGGGCGACCACGCTCGGGTAGATCGCACCGGCGTCGCACGCGGACGGACCGCGGCTGCCGTCTGCGTACACGCGGTCGGTGCGGTCGACAGCGCCGACGGCGATCGACTCCGGGTAGTTCGCCGGACTGACGCTCGAACCCGCGGCGGGCCCGAAGTTGCCACCGGCGAAGACGGGGATGATGCCAGCAGCGCGGAGGGCCTGGACATCGGGCTGGAACTCCAGGTTGCAGCCGGGGCTCCCGTACGACCACGAGTTGTTGACGATCGAGGGAGCGTCGGCCGTGGCCGGGTCGCCATCGGGATCGAGCGTCCACTGCAGGGCGGCGTGGACCGCCGACGCACTGGCGTTGCCTGCGTCGTCGAAGATGCGCGCCGCGATCCACGTCGCGCCCGGCGCCATCCCGATCTGGGTGCCACCGCTCTGGCCGCCGACGATGACACCGAGGGTCGCCGTGCCGTGGCCCGAGAGGTCGATTGGCGCGGCGGGGTGCTGCCCGTACGGGTCGAACCAGTCGCGGGCGCCGCCCCGGTAGGTCGCAGCCAGGTCCGGGTTGGTCGTGTCGACGCCCGAGTCCAGGCTGGCCACGACGACCCCCGTGCCGATCGCGCCGGTCGACCACAGCGACGGCGCGCCGCTCACGGCAATGCCGGGTTCGGGGGCCGCAGTCGGCGCCCCCTCGGGCACGATGTCGATCGCATCGCTCGTCACCGAGAGCACGTCCGAACGGATCGCCAGCTGGTCGACCACGGCGGGCGTCGCTGTCACGGCGAAGCCGTTGAACACCCAGAACGGCTGCACGGCACCCACCCGACCGAGGGCGCGCTGGGCCGTCAGCCAGACCCGCAGCGGAGCCTGTGACCGAGTGGCCGTCGCCTGCAGCGCGTCGATCACGGCGCGGACGCGTGCCGGTCGCTTGCGCTGCTGCATCGGGGACCGGAGGTCGGCTCGCTCGCGCAGCGTCACGATGACCGTGACCATCGACTCACCGGCAACCGCCGGCATCGCGACGGCCTGCGGGGCGAGTGCCGGTGCGACACTCGGTTCCGCCGCGGAGATCGTGACCGGCGAGGACACGCCGGTCACTGCCACCACCGCGATCAGTGCCGCGCTCATGACACCGATGCGTGCCCGTGTCCTCACCACGCGGTCCGATTCCTGGGTCGTTTCGTGCTCATGAGGCGACTGCTACTGCTGCACGACGAGGCCGTCGAGGCGGACGTCGTTGATCACCACGGACACCATCGACCCCTCGTGCACCGCGTTGGCTGCGTTCGTGTACAGCAGGAAGTACGAGGCGCCGTCGAGCAGGGTGAGCTTGTGGGCCATGCCCTTGCCCGATTCGAGGACGGTGTCCGAACCGTCGACGACGAGGCGTGGCATCGACGTGCGGTCACCGTGACCGAACAGCATCTCGGCCTTGTCCTTGTCGATCACCTGGAACCGCAACTCGAGCAGGCCACCTGCCGCCAGCAGCCCGACGACGCCGAACTTGGCGCCGTACCGGGTCTCCATCTCCGACGCGGTCACCGGCGTCGTGCCGGTCAACGCGGAGGTGTGGTCGTCGACGCTGCGCACCACCACGATGGTCGTGACGATCAACATCGCAAGGAGGATCCCGACGAGCACAATGCGACGGCGAACCGATCGCCTCGGTGTGGCCGGAGCGCCGGAGGGCTCACCGCTCGCCGGCACGAGGGTGAGCACCACGTCACGGGACATCGAACGCATCCACGCTGAGGTTCGCCGTCGTCAACCCGTGGGCGGAGCCGTCGAAGTAGACGTGCCAGCTCGCCCCGTCGAACCAAGCGACGTCCTCATCGGCCATCGTCACGCCGCCGATGGTGGTGTTCCCGGCGAAGGAGACGTACACGTGGGTGGCATCGATCCACGACAGGCCGTCGATGTTGGCGTTGTTGCGGCCGGAGCTCGGCACGTTGAAAGGTGCGGTGCTGGCGTCGAGGACACGGGTGTACGCGGTGCCGTTCCAGCTGTAGATGTCGGCGTCGTCGCCTGTCGTCGCCGTCGTTCCGGGGACCCGGGTGTTGTCCGTCGAGAAGTACAGCGTGCCGCCGACGATGTCGAAGGCATCGATCCCGAACGCCTGGGTCGACGTCGTCGGTGCCTGGTAGAACCTCGTCCACCGCGTGCCGTTCCAGCAGGCGACGTCGCCGTCGCGCACGGTTCCCTGCACGGGGAGCAGGGTGTCCGCGGCGAACGAGACGCAGAATGCCGTGCCGACGGCAGGAGCGTTGACGTACCCGTCGACGTTGGCGGTGAGCGGGACGCTGTACGGCGCCGCCGACAGGTCGAGCGTGCGGCTGAACGCCGTACCGCTCCACGAGTAGATGTCGGCGTCGTCCGCCGTGCCGTTGACCCCCGGCGGGTTGGTGTTGCCGACGGTCGACAGGCGCAGCGGGCGGGTCACCACCAATGTCGTGGTCGCCGAGGCGATGTTCCCGGCACCGTCCTTGACCCGGACGGTGATCGTGTTCGTCCCTTCGGCGAGCAACCGGGTGTCGATGGCGGCGGTCGAGCTGCCGACGGCGGCGGTCCGTTGGAGGCCCTTGCCGACGCCGGGATCCGCCCCGACGAACCACTCGATCATCGCGATGCCCGAGCCACCGGCGTCGTTCACCGTGTAGGCGAGCGTGGCGGACGTCGCACCGTTGGTCGGCGACGGGCTCGCCGACAGGCCCGTCACCGTCGGCGGCGTCCGGTCGATGATCAGCGTCGTGGTTGCGGCGGCACCCCAGTGACCGAGTGCGTCACGGCTGTGGACGTAGATCGTGTAGGTGCCGGAGGCGAGCGCGTTGACGGTCGTCAGCGGGACGTTGACGAACATGGCTTCGGTGGTCGAGGACCACGTGCCGTCGCTCGGCACGAACGCGAAGCCCGTCCCATCGACCCCGAGCGTCGAGATGAACCCCTCTGCGCCGGCGACGTTGACGTTCGTGACCGCACTGGTCGCTGTGGCGAACACGCGCACTGCGTTGGTCGACGAGCTGAAGCCTTGCGTGCCGTTCGTCGCTGCCGGGGATGCCGACACCGCCGACGTGGTCGGGCCGGCAGGGCCGACCACGGTGACCGCCACCGAGGCGAGTGCACCCCAGTTGCCCCGCGAGTCCACGGCCCGGACCTGCACGGAGTGCGATCCGGCTGTCAGCGTCGGCAGCGCAGCGTCGATGCTCGCCGTCGAGGAGCTGACGTTGACGGTCATCGCGGTGCCGCTCCCCGTGGCGGGCGAGCCGACCGGATCGACGAAGTACTCGGCGGCGACGATGGTCCCGCCACCGGTTGCTGCGTCCGACGCCGTGGCGTGGACGCTCATGCCGGTGCCCGTGGACGGGTTCGGGTTCACCACGGCGTTGCTGATCGTGGGTCCGAGCCGATCGACGACGATCGTCGTGAGGTTGAACGAGCCCCAGTTGCCGGCGGCGTCCTGGGCGTGGACGTAGATGCGGTGCGTGCCGCTCGGCAGCGCTGCGACGTTCGCCGCGATGATCGTCGCGGTGGCGGCGGCGGTCGGAGCGCCGAAGGTGGCGGACGTCATCGCCGTGCCCGAACCGTTGGCGGTCTTGGTGTCGATGAAGTACTCGGCGGCGGTCACCGCGCTGTTCCCGGACGCCACGTCGCTGAGGTTGGCCGTCACGCTGACGTCGGCACCGCCATTGGTCGGTGTCGGCGTCGCCGACATCGACTGGACTGCCGGACCGACGCTGTCGCCGGGCCCGGCCGCGGTACCGGCGACGATGAACGTCATCATCCCCCCGAAGCCCGACGCGTTGGTGTTGTTGAGCAACAGGTTGCCATCGTGGATCACGAGGCGGCTGCCGTTCCGCGTGCTCGCCGGCACGGTGACGATCGCATCGACGGTCTCTCCGGGGCCGAACGTCTCGGCGGTCACCCGGTGCGGGTGCGTGAGCGCCTGCCCGTCGTACCCGATGATTTGCTGGCTGGTGCCGAGCAGGCTCATCGAGTGGTACGACATGCCGGCGTTGACGTAGCGCAGCGCGACGCGATGCCCGGGCGCCGAAGGAATCGGTGCCGTGGCCGGGTACACCGCCCCGTTGATGGTCGAGTACTTGGCGGCGAAGTTGCGCATGTCGAACGTTGTCTTGTCGGCCGCCCGGTTGAGAGCCGGGTCGATCTCGCCGAGGACGAGGACTGCCTCCTCGTCGTATGCCGACGACGCGCCGGCGTACACCTGGTTCGGCGTGGCCGGTCTGACGACGAGAGCGCCTGCCAGGCCCATCGCCACCTGGTGCTGCGCGTTGGGTGTGAGACCAGCCTCGTAGAGGTGGGTGCCGGGAGCGTTCGCGGTGAACGTGTACGACTTCGTGGTCGGCGTGATGCCGTCCGACGGCGCGGCGCCGACCTGGTCCGTCGGGATCGTGATGCCCTGGAACAGCAGGGCCGACGATTCGGTGAGGAGGTTGTGGAGCACGACGGTCACCACGTCGCCCTGCCCGACCTCGAGCAGCGGCCCGCCCGGCTTGGTGATCGACGAGGCGGTCGTGCAGTCGCCGAGCTCGTAGCCCCACACCGTCAACGTCGCCGGTGTGGCGGTCGCGGTCGGGAGAGACGCCGTGCCCGGCCGGGCGCAGAGATCGATCGGCACGTCGACGCGTCGCGTCGGGCGAGGGGCAGCCGAGGCCGTCGCCTGCAGGGCGGGTGCGGCCACGAGCCCGATCAGGCTGGCGGCAGCGACTCGTCGGAGCGAGCGCCGTCGGGTCGGCTGGTGGTTGTGGGAATGCGTCACGTCGTCTCCGCCTTCGGTCACGGACAGTTGGTGGTGTCGGCGGGATCGATCCGCATGTACGTGATCGGCCCGGTCATGTTCACGCCCCACGAGGTGATCTGGAACAGGGCGTGGTTGTGGGCGATGATGTAGAACTCGCCGCACTGGTTGAGGCTCTGGTTGCCCGGAGGCTGGGGGCCGGTCTGCCCGAGGTACGGGCTGCCGCTGTAGAACATGCCGAACACCTGGTTGGCGACCTGCGGCACCGTCACGGGCACAGGGTTGGCCTGCGAGTAGTGCTCGGCGTCGTACCACTCGAACAGCACGTCCCAGGTCTGTCCCGGCCCGATGTCGAGCGAGAACTTCTCGTACGACAGGTCCTGGGCCCCATCCGCGAGCGGCTGGCCGTCCTGGGCGATCACCCGACCGTTGTTGCCGTGTGGGTGGAACGGGAAGTCCTCCGTGCCGACGTTGATGTACCGAGCCAGGCCGGGCAGCGGGTGGCCGGCGGTCTGCTCCTTGACACGCGCGAGCGCCCCGTACGGTTGCGACGGCAGCCAGGCGGCGTAGTTGTCGGCGATGCTGTCGGGGAACCCGCGGCCGTTCACCAGCCAGTAACGCGGGTGGTAGTTGTTCATGTTGAACGTCTTGCCCGCCTCGACGGCCTGGTTGAGGTAGGGATCGATCTCCGACAGCAGGATCAGGAACTCCTCGGTGTTGTGCGCCGTGGCGGTGTTGCCGGTCGTCGTGAACCGGTTCGCCGGGTTGTCGTTCGCATAGTCGGCGCCGAGCGACGGCCGCACGATCAGCGCGCCGAACAGCCCGAGCCGTACCTGCAGATCGGGATCGGTGCCCGATTCGTACACGAACGTGCCGGGGTGCGACGCGGTGAACGTGTACGTGACGCTGCCGCCGCCCGCCGCGGCGACGTTCGTCAGCGAGGTCAGCGTCCCCGAGCCGTCGAACTGCGGCTGGGCGTCGGTTCCATCGACCGTGACGCCTTCCTGGCCGGGGAACATCATCGACACGTCGCGGGTGAGCGGGTTGGAGAGCGTGATGGAGACGACGTCCCCCTCGTTGACGCAGAGGACCGGACCCGGGTGCTGGAACGGCTGCCCGACGATCGAGTAGCCGTACATGAACACGGTGTTGCCGTCGGGCAGGTTGATGTAGCCGCTCGTGGTCGACATGTCGAACGACGCATGCCCCGCGGTGGGGTCGGTCGAGGTGGTGCACACGATGCCGACGGATGGCGCGTCGGCCGCGTTGACCGGGCTGGCGTGGCCGCCGCCGATGGTGGCGGCGGCGACGATGCCGGCGAGCAACAGCCCACCGACGAGCCGACGGCCGCCCTTGCTCCGAGATCGAGTCATGGTGTTCTTCCCTCGTCCGCTCACGTGTTCGGGATGGTCTGGGCGCCGAGCGTGCCGGCGGCGTACACGCGGACTTCCGTGGCCTGGCCGCCGAACCCGCCATCGGCGAGGTTGTTCGACCGGAGGTAGGCACGGTTGTAGAGCATGTAGGTGTTGTACGGGCGGCTCAGCACGTCCTGTCCGGAGACGTTGGCGGCGTCGAAGGTCGGGGCGGTGAAGATGGCATCGAAGCTCTCGCCGGCGCCCATGTCGAGGGTGTTGGTGAGGTAGCTCGTGTCGGTGCCGTCGCGGCCGCGCATCGGGGTGGCGTCCTTGCCGACGACCTTCATCGGGATCCCGGCGAGGGTCATCGCCGACTCCCGGAAGCCGAGGTTGGCGAAGCGCAGTGCAACCCGATCCCCGGCGTTGCAGTTGACCAGCGACGAGATCGGTTGGTACTGCAGGTCGGGTCGGCCGGCCGGAGCGATGAGATCGCCGTTCGGGTCGCGCAGCGGGTGGAACGGATCGATCGAGCCGTTGCCCGCGAGGGTGTCGGGGTACACGCGCCCGTTGAGCAGCGCGAAGTCGGCCCGGTAGTCACTCCACTCGGGCAGCTGGATGTGGGCATCGGCCCAGTGCGCCTCCGCCCACACCTCCGACATGAACATCGAGAACTCCCGGTCGAACGCCGTGGAACCGTCGCCGTCGTTGTACATGTAGCCGGCGACAGGGGACGTCGCGAGACCGCCCGTGCGCGAGCGGGGCACGGTGGGTCCCGCGCCGGTGCGATCCTGCTTCGGCCGCACGAAGCACATCCCGGTCATGCCCATGTGCACGTGCTCGACGTCCTCGACGTGGCAGTGGAACATGTAGGTCCCGGGGTCTCGAGGCCGGTAGGCGTAGCGGAACACGGTGCCCGCGGGCACCGACACCGAACCGGTCGGCTCGCCGTCGAAGAACGGGATGACGTTGCGGAACCCGTGCCAGTGCAGCGTGTGGGCGTCGAACAGGTCGGGCCGCTGGGCGAGTCCGAGGTTCGTCAGGTCGACGAAGAACTCCTTCGGGCTCGCCGGGTCGTATTCGTCGACCCAGAAGAGCGGGGCGCTGATCTGCGCCCTGTTCTTCTGTCCGGCCCGCTGCGCATCGGTCAGCCCGGTCACGTTGCGGAACCCGAAGACATACGTGGTGAACGGGTCCGGCGCCAGGTTGTCCGGGTGGAACGTGCCGATCGCAGGCGTCTTGGGCAGGGAGATCCAACCGTCGGTCCCGCCGAGGAACAAGTTGGGTGGCCCGCCGGCGGCGGATGCCGGTTCGCTCCAGGCCGGGACGAGCGATCTGCCCGCCCACGCCACGCCGGCGACGCCTGCCGTCGCGGCGCCGTACCGGAACAGCTGTCGCCGGCCGAACGTCCGGCCCTGCGTCTCGTGCATCTCGGTGTCTCCCTTGGTGCCGTTCGTGCGATGTGTGATCGGGCGGGTCATGGCACGATCCCGCCGCCGAAGTTGTCGACCCGCGAACCCTCGACGAGGCGGATCCCGATGCGGGAGGTGCCGGCGGGCTGCGCCCATGCACCGGTGCCGGCCGTGGGGATGACCACCGATCCGACCAGCGTCGGTGTCGCTGCGCCGACCTGACGGAACACCGCCACCGTGCCGTCCTGGAGTGCCTCGGCGATGAGGGTGTTGCCGCTCGTGAAGGTGGCCGGGAAGCGTCCGCGGGTGACGAACGAGATGCCGCCGTTGGTCGTGGTCGAGACGACCACGTTGCCGGCCACGACCTGGACACGGATGAACCGGAGCGGCGCGATCGCCGTACCACCCGATGCCTTGAGCATCAGCGCGTCGCCCCGCGTCGTCGAGTTGACGAACGTGATGGCGGCGTACTGGCGGGCGCCGAACGCCGTGACCCAGTACGCCGACCCGGTCGTCGACGAACGTGCCTGGTTGGTCGCGACGCGAATCGCCGCGCGGCCACCGATGACGAACTGTGACCAGTTCGCCCCGAGCACGTTGGCGTTCGGCCGGTTGAAGTCGTCGAGGATGGTGACGACCGGAGGCGTCGGGCCCGGGGGAGGCGGCACCACGATGGTGTCGCGGTCGGTTGCAGCGTTGTTCTGGGGGTTGGTGTCGGTCACGCCGGGCGGTGCCGTCACCGTCACGGTGTTGGTCAGCGTGCCCGAGCCGGCGACGATGCCGGTCAGGACGAAGGTGGCGGAGGCGCCGGCACCCGCCGCGAGCGAGACGCTGGTCGAGATCGACCCCGTGCCGTTCGCTGCGGTGCAGGCCGAGCCGGCCGTCGCCGTGCACGTCCACGATGCGCCCGTCAGACCGGCAGGCACGAGGTCCTGCACCGCCACCCCGGTGAGGGCGTCGGCACTCGTCTTGGACACGACGATGGTGTACGTCGTGCGGGCACCCACGTTGACCGAGGTGACCCCGTCGGTCTTCGAGACGGTGACGTCGGCGGTGATGCACGGCGTGGTCGGTGCTTCGTCGGCGCCGATGTCGACCACGCAGCCGCGAGACTGATCGTCGATGTCGAGCTTCGGTGCGTTGACCCCGCCCGCCGCGGTGGCGCCCCGGTCGACGGCCGGCGAGCCGCCGGCGAGGTGGTAGTCGCCGAGCAGCGTCGGCGGGACGTCGAGCGTCACGAGGATCGCCCCGATGAACGACGGGTTGGTGCGCCAGGCGTCGAACGACACCACGGTGTCGTACGGGTCGGCGACCACAGCGGCGGGGCTGGTGTTGATCGTGTTGGTTGGGCTGGAGATGGTCCCGACGGTGGAGCTCAGGATCGATGTCGTCGGTGAGAGCTGGCCGCTCCCGTCGGCGACACCGAGGTCCCACACGTTGACCGGCGTCGGATCGCCGGGGAGGCCGAGGCCGACCACTGTGGCGGCGCCCTGCGACCCGGCACGGTTGTCCATGAAGATGTTGTTGAACAGCAGCGGCCTGCTGAACACCGGCGAGCCGGGGGGCAGTGTGGCCTGGAGCTGCACGCTGTTCCTCGCCGTGGAGAGACCGGCGGGTGCCGGCGTCCCGTTGCTCGTCAGTGCGGTCGCCGTGGTCAGGTTCTTCATCACGGTGTTGTTGTAGAACCGGACGTTCGATGCGTCGTCGAGCGCCACGCCTCCGCCCTCGTGGGTCGACACGTTGTTGACGATGATGTTGTCGTCGATGTCGATCTGGTGGTTGCCGACCATCAGCAGGCGGATGCCTCCGCCGTCGTCGTTCGACAGGTTGGCCTGGATGAGGTTGCTGTAGATCCTGACCGGGCCCGAGCCGGACGAGAGCGCTGCGGGGTCCACCGGCAGCTGGCCGGCGATCATGATGCCGCCGCCCTCGTCGTAGGACCGGTTGAACCAGAGGCGGTTGTGGTGGATCGACCCGTTCGGGCTGAGGCCATAGGCGGTGATGCCGCCGCCGTACTCCGCCGAGAAGTTGCCGCACAGGTCGTTGCCCGAGATCTCGTAGCCGTCGGCGCCGGCGAAGACGCCGATGGCACCGGCGAGGTTCGTGCCGCCGTTGGCGACGATCCGGTTGTTGGCGATGCGGACCGACTCGTTGTGGTTGGTGCCGATGTCCGGGGTGCCGATTCGGACCGTGCCGTAGCCGCCACCGTTGTTCTGGATCACGTTGTTGGTGATCCCCAGATGACGTGCGAAGGCGTTGGCGAAAACGGCGCCGCCCTGGGTGGTGACGCTCGCAGGCAAGCCGGTCGGCAGGG
>Ga0209023_10008410_pt1 | contig 10361 bp, 11 predicted proteins | sample LakOneMetagenome_FD_187468 | JGI IMG/M metagenome (GOLD analysis project Ga0209023, IMG submission 187468) | Freshwater and sediment microbial communities from Lake Erie, Canada (SPAdes) (version 2) | ecosystem: Environmental > Aquatic > Freshwater > Lentic | place: Lake Erie, Canada...
GCTGGCCGAGCTGCCGCTGGACGTTCTCAAGCTCGACCGCAGTTTTGTCGCGCGGCTCGGGCAGCCGGAGCAGGACGAATCGGCCTGGGCCCTGGCCGAATCGATCATCCACATGGCCCACCGCCTGCAATTGAGCGTCGTCGCCGAAGCGGTCGAGAGCGCGGCGCAACTGGCCGACCTGCGCGCGATGGGCTGTGACCTGGCGCAGGGCGACTATGTCGGGCCGCCCCTTGGCGCCGACGAGATCGCGCAGCTGTGCAGCCGGCCCAGGATCATCCCGCTGGCAGCTTAGCTATCCGACGCCATGACGCCCATCCACGACATCATCCACCGCATCATGTGGGACGCCGAATTCGGCAACGCCCACTTCGTCATCGGTTATTACGACCGCGTGTTCAAGCGCATCGTGCGCGTTTCATTCGAGCGCATCCGCCTCGAACGCGGCCAGCACTTCGGCTTCGACCTGATCGGCAGCGACGGCGAGGCGCGCATGGTGCCGTTTCACCGCGTGCGCGAGGTGGTACGTAATGGGGAGCTGGTGTGGAGCAGGCCGGGGCCGGCGTGACTAACCGCGACTCCATGACTACTAATCTGTGACGTATTTGCTGCGAGCCTTTGAGTGCGGATTCGTGATCCTGTTCAAGTAGGCGCACGCTGCACACCAGTGTCCCTTGGTGACAGCACCTGGCCTTGCATGCCACTGGTGCCCGCGATGGCATTCCCAGTGCAGCTTCGTTACGGAATTGACGTAATGCTCGGACAAGCACCGGCCGCCGCGCTGCTGTGCCACCTCATGCATCTGGTCGATGCTTAGCCTTAGAGCGTCATGGGCACACGCCAAACACCATGCGCCGCGAAAGATCCGGTGGCCCGTGGTTTCCCATTCGTGGCCCTTACTGCAGCGAAACCGGTAGCGAGTCTTGGCCATGATGTATTCCGAGGCCAGGCAGGCACCCTGTTTGGCCTGCGCCGCGGCTTGCAAACGCGAGAGTCCATCTGATAACCGATACTGGATGCGTTTGACCTCGTTTGCGCAGACCCTGCACCATGAGCCTCGTATGATTTCGGCCCCTTCCGCCTGCCAATTATGTCCGTTCGAACAAGAAAAACGATAGCGCAGATGCATGCCGCCATAAACGGTATCAAGCAACTTGCCGCCCCGACGCTGGGCAACTTCTTGCAAACTGGCCAACCCATCCTTGCGCATTCGTTTCACGCCATGGTCTTGTTGCGCGCAACGCCGGCACCAGCTTCCTTCACTCATCACCTTGCTTGGCATGGCTTGCCAGACGTGCCCGCGTGCGCACTGGAATCGATGTCGGACGCCGCCGCCTTGCCAAGCCGTTTCCAGGCACTGGCCGCCTTTGGCTTCCGCTACATGCTTGAGCTTTGCAAGACGCGCCGCGTCGCGGCAATTGGGACAGGCAATCCGATGCTGCACAACAAACGAAGCGCTGCGGTTGAATCGATGGCCGTGGCGGCATTCGAATGGATAGCTGGCTTGCCAATTGTCCCATCCAGACGCCAGGCAGCTGATCCCTTCCGCCGCTGCAGCATTGCGCAATCTGCTCAGGAACAGCGCTGCCGATTCGGTCGCGGCTGCCGCAGCGGCAGGCGGGCAAGCCGCTGCGGCATTGTCATCCTGGTCTGCCGCCCAAACGAGAAACGATTCCATTTTTAGTCCTGGTAGCTCTTCGCATCAAACCTTGACCGACGTTGGCGCGGACGAGATAAGTGTCGCACCACACGACGTTTTGTGCCCCTCGAATGCAACCGGTATGCCACCAGCGAGCACATGTGGATCGCCTTCCGCGATAACGCAGGATGCATGTCCCTTGATGGGACAAATGCAGGCGTCTCCCTTGCGCGCCACAGGAATGCCATGGACACGCGATGTGCCGGAAGCGGCGATTACCTTGCCGCCGTGGCTGGTGAAGTCACCGAGTCGGATTACACCTTTCATGTTTCTCCTTCGGCCACAGTTAAGGATAGCTACCGTCTGACATGTCTCGTACATTCATCACGTCGCGCCAGGAGTCACTGATTGCCCAATCCTGCCTTGATCCAGATTTCACCTGCTTTCGTCCGTACTCGTCCTAGCCCGACGGTCTGAAGGGATAACCGGATGCCAGGTTGTGGCTACTGCAACCGTTTCTGGGGAAGGAAACATACAATCGTCGGTTCTGAGCTCTTCTGTCGTTTTGACGACCCGATATACTGGCTGCATTCTCAAACCCTTGATCGCAAAGGTGAGGCTATGCCTTTCCAGCCCCGTGCTGGGATACCATACGCCCGTCCAGGGCACCTTCTCTCCGGTCTGGCATGCGATTGTCGTGTCGATCACATATTCCGGTAGCAGTTTAGGGAGCGCGCAGCCGAATGGCTGTTCAAAATAGCGGACATCGTTGTTATACCAGTCGACGATGTCGTCTCCCGGGTAACCGTCATCGTCGTTACTCCGTTCAGGACAATCCGGATCGAAGAAGCGGTCTGCTCCTGTTAATGCGTTGACGAGCGCGCTTTCAATCCGTCCGGCGTAAGTAGCTAGTCGACTGATCCTGCCCCCGTTAAATTCGGGCGTCCGAGCCAGCTCCGTCCAGCCATTGGGTGCCTGCTCGATCATGAGGCGCACGTCACTATCTATCCAACCGGCGATATCCCATACAAATCGATAATCACCCAGCCGCGCCAGTTCGGCACCACGTCTGAACTCGCCTGCCCGCTTCCTAAACTTTTCGACGATCTCCTTGTTGGGGCTGCACTTCATGCCAAACTGCGCAGCTGCAACAGAAATTTGCCAATCCACGATTCCCTCGCACTCCCGCGCGGCGGCTTCAAAGAAGTCAGTCGAGGTGAACAGGTACCAGATAGCGGCTTCCAACTGTAGATCGCGCATATGCTCTTTCCGTATTTCGATCAGGTATTACGGTGATTTAGCGGTCCGCCATCCAAAGCCATACGGTGATTCCATATGCGGAGCCCAAGTTACCCATCGTTTCACCCACCTCGTACGTCCGTTGTCGCACTGCACCTGCGTCTATCGATTTCCAGACGCCTGCTCTTGGACAGGGTTCGCCTGCTTTCGCTCGCAGTTCTTTGTTATCCTCAGCTTGCCGACCGGAAGGGCTGAGTGGGTGCCAAATAGTTTCTAATGCAATTGTTTCTGGAGGAGGAAACATACAAGCTTCAGTTCTGAGTTCTTCTGTAGTCTTAACCACGCGATAAACTGGCTGCATTCTCAAACCCTTGATGGCGAAGGTCAGGCTATGCCTTTCCAACCCTGCTTCGGGATACCAGACCCCTGTCGAAGGCACCTCATCCCCCGTGCGGCATGAGATTGATGTATCGATTGAATATTCCGGCGTCGGCTCAGGCAAAGAGCAAATTAACGGACCTTTAAAAAAATCGGCATAATCCTTATGCCACTTAATAATTGTATCCCCTGGATATCCGGAATCGTAGTCCTTCATCTTATAATCAGGATCTAAGTTAAAAAAACTTTCTGCGCCTATCATTGCATTGTTAAGCGCGCTGTGAATTCGACCTGCATATTTCATCAAACAACTGATTCTGATGTCCTCAAATTCTTCGTACTCGGCTTTAGTCATCCAGCTATGCAGGGGTTGCTCGACCATTCCACGGACGTCACCTCTAACACCGCCAACGGTTTTCCATACCAATCGATAGTCCCCAAGCCTTGCAAGTTCAGCGCCACGCCTGAAGTCAGTTGCTAGCTTTTTGAATTTGTCGAAAATTTGATTATTCCGACCAAAATTGGCAACATTTTTTGAAATAGCGAGAGTACCAAACCATTTCATTTTCTCTTCGCATTCACTCGCTGCGGCCTCGAAAAATTCCGTTGAGGTGAACAAGGACCAAATTGCGGCTTCCAAGTGGACATTTCGCATGTTTCTCTCCGTTTCTGATATCGACGTTACGGTGCGATTGGCACCGTTAACAGGATGCGCTTGGCTTCCTGTTGCGAATAGTCGGTGGCACCCCACCCAGTTTCGATTGGGCCTTTAATGTGTGGATCGGTGACGCGAGCACGCAATTTTGTGGGGACCATTTCTCCAGTTACATCTGTGAACTCTACTCGGCGGTCTATACTGCCACCATCCAGGGCGGCCTCTCCGGTTGAGCGATCAATTCGCGGCATCGCTTGAACCATGTCGTCGCGACTGCCAGGAAAAAACACGATCTGCTCATGGCCTCCCACGAGGTAATGATTTGTTCCTGCTAGCTCTTGGCTAGCCGCCGGGCCACGCCAAACTGGCAGTGCTTCGCCAACCTTGACCTCATATTCCACAAACCATCCGTTTTGATTCCACTCTGGCTTGACCGCAAACTTGCTGCGCCACTCTTCCCGATTTCTAATCCCCTTAAACTCCGCTTCCGATATCCAGAACATGCCGGCACCTTCGTTGGAAGGATCGATAATACGATAAAGCTTCGCTGGACCTTTAATATCATCAGCTCGCATGCCTCCTCCCAAATGCGAAAAGGTTTCTATGTTCCCCCCTCGAAGTTGCGGGTGGCGTGGATGCGCCTTCATCAAAGTTTCAATTTCTTTATCGCTCATCACTAAAGGTGGAAAATCCATTGCTCCATTCAGTTTTTTCACCCATTTCGGCAGCTTCGCATTGATCAGTTTAGCTGACCCGGATTCTGAAATCGGCGCAATCCACCCCCGATTGGTCCGGTATATTTCCACCCGCCATGCCTGGTCATCCAGCTTCTTAGCCACGACTTTCAGCACGGTTCGCACCGGCTGTGTAAATTCCTGTATCGCGCTCACAATGGCGCGTCGCTTCGTGTTGGTGAATTTAAGAAGATCGTCGACCGGATCACGAATGATGCTTGGAACAATGGGCCGAATCTTGAGAAGTAATGCCTTCAGGTCATCGAATTTTTCATTCAACAGGCTACCCAGCTTTGCTGGGGTAATCTTGTCTGCTGCCTCACGGATGGTTTTTGCAACGAATTTGTAGACATCTGGCAGCTTGCCTTTCGTCGCCCAATTTACCACCTGGTTATGTTGCAGATATTCGGTGATTTTGGGAAGTGCGGCATCGCAAGCCCGGTTGGCAGCCGCCACCAGCTTGCTTGCATTAGTAAGGTCATCGGCATGCTTGATTAGCGGCTTCAGGTAGACCCAGACAAGACGCAGCACGCTCTTGACGACGGTGCCTAGTTCCGGAATGAAGCCAATCACCGTGGTCGCCATGAAAAACAAGGTGATCTTGTTGCTTGGGTCCTTGCGGTATTGTCGGATATTCGCGCACAGATCGCGCACGTCACACAGGGTATCGACGATCGGAATCAGCGAAACCACCATATCGAATCCAATCTGACCGGTTGAGCGCTCGGTATTGAAGTCTCCCTGCAGCGCACCCCAGATCCACTCGCCCAGCCCCACATCGTCCGGCTTTTCCAACCCATGAACTTCGTTCAAGCCGTCCAGTGTCTCGTCAGCGCCGGCCATTATTCGCCTCCTTGATCGCGCGGTGCATTTACCATGTTCGGCTCCTGGGCAACAAGCGGGTCGAGTTTGGACAGCAAGTCACCGACAGTCGGTCTTGGTTCATCTTTGGCCGACGGCGAGTTGTGATAAACGACCTTGTCGATGGTGTCGGGCAGGTTGCGCTCCTCGGCCATGCCATTGCCGTCGAGCGTGCCCTTCTTTTGCTGGCCGTTTGCGAAATGCAGGGTATAGGGCACACCCGCCATGGCCGCGCCTTCGTAGCCATCCAGGTCGAGTTTCAGCCAGTTGGTGTGTTCGGCGGATGGGAAAAACGGCAGTTCCACTTCCTGCCGTGCCGGGCCGTCCCACTTGTGCATGCCGGCCTTCACAAGGAATTCGCCAGCACAGCCTTGCTCGATCTTGCCGTCCGCGATCTTGATATATGCACCGCCGCAGAGCAGCGTCAGGCTCTTCTTGGCTGCAATCACGACTTCGCCCTGGCTGGCGGTAATCTTTACATCGCGATCAGCTGCGATGCCGATACTGTCCTGCTGCGCCTGGATATCCACCTTGCCAGCGCGTGCGATGTACTTCATGCCATCCTGGTGCGCGAATAGCGAAATGCCTTTTCCGGCATTGATGTTCACGCGCTGCCCAGCGACGGCCTGGATATGCTGCTGCGCCATGATGTTTTGTTGGCGTCCGCTATAACTGACGGACGAGTTCGGCGTGGCACTGACAAAGCCGCCAGCGGCGTACTGGGCAATCAACGGCTCCCCGGCTTGCCCTGCGCCGCCGGTATTGCTGCCTTGCTCGGCATTCTTCAGGTTTTCCGCCAACTGCTGGTGTGATGCGAGATCGACCGGCATAGCCTGATGCTGCGCCGCGAACTCGCCCAATTCCTTCAGAAGTGCCTGCGAACCCTCGAGCAGCGCCTGCAAGGGCTCGCGTTCCAGCTGTTTGCCGGTTGCGCCGAGCATTGCCTGGGTCGTCAGCAGCATCAGGCGCGCTGCGCGCACTACCACGGCCTGATCACTGCGCAGTTCCGCCCCTTCGCCGCGTGCCTTCGCATCCCCGTCGCGTCTTGGGTGTGTCAACCATCCGAGATTCAGTTGGCTATGGCCATGCTCGCTGGCCGCTGTGCGCTGATCTGCCCGGGCGTGTCGTCCAGCCGTAGCTGGTTGTAACGCATGCCCTGCACTTCCTTGCTCTTGATGCCGGCAAGGAAGCGGTTGCCGGGCAGCTCACCCGTATGGCTAAACGACGGTGGGGTTGCCCGACCGTTGAACACGCGACCCACGACAATCGGCTTATCGGGGTCTCCCCCGAGAAAATCCACTAGCACTTCGTCTCCGACCCGCGGCAGGTTGATGCTGCCCCAGCGGTCGCTTGCCCAGTTCGAAGCGACACGCACCCAGTCAGAATCGCGGTCGGTATTGCTCGCACCGGCACCGCCTGGATGGTCCTGTTCGCGCGTTCCCGGGAAACGCAGCTTGATGCGTCCAAGTTCATCGCAATACACCTCTTCGCCCAGAGGCCCGACCACGATCGCCGACTGCAACTGAACGCGAGGTAAATCCGAACGCGGGTCGTAGGCCGGCACAATCGGAATACCGCGTCGCACACAAGTGAAGCGGTTGGTGTATTTGACGTCGCGGGTGTTGCTTACCTGTTCCAAGGCCGCCGGGACGGTTTGATGCCAGCCATTTGCAGAAAACAGGCGCTGCGCCCGTTCATCAATGTCTTTGGGAAGGTTGTTTTCGGCGACGACCGACAGTTCCGTCAGCACAAACTCGCGTTCGTCGGTCGGATGGGTGTCGATGTCGGGATGATCGTCCAGCCTGAACCATTGCCCGACGCATAAATCGCGCACGCCGCTCTCGCCATGAAAGCATTTGGCTTCGTATTCATGACGCTGGATCCGCAGCTCTCCCAGCCGGCGGTATTCATTCCCATCGCCATCAACATGGGGCGTATCGATCAGGTAGTCATCCAGGCTGAACGCGAACTGGTTGCCGGCCTCGCCTTGCTTCATGGTGCTAGGCAGTTGGGTCGACATCATCCGGCCTTGCATGTGACTCCAGGCTTGCCGGGTAATGCTGCCGGCACTGAGAGTGCGGACGGCGCTCCAGTTGATCACGCCGTCGCGTGATTCAGTGCCAGCATCGCGGTGAAAGCGCACCGTGCCGGCAGCATTCTGCGCCAGCGAATGTGACGCATCGAATAACACAAGGGTATGCGTAGGCGCGGTCGAACTGCCTGCTTCGCTAGGGTGGCCAGGTCGCATGAACCAGGCGATTCCCTCGCGCTTCCACGATCGGCGCAAAAAGGCCGCATCAGACTCGTTGTGTTGTTTCGTGAAGGCACGGGCTGGATAGTTTTCGGCGACGCCTGAGGTATCGATCTCGAAAGTAATGGCAAGGATCGGATTGGCAGCCCGCCACTCGCGCACCAGTGCCATAGATATGTCGACCGCGTTCATATCGCGGAAGATACGTGTATTGACGCGCTGTCCCATCAACGCCAATGCATCGCGCATCACTAACTGGTACGTAGCCAATCCGCCATCGCTTTGCCCGGAGGACGCTTGTGCCACGATGCCGCACACCGAGCGTAACTGGCCGCGGTCGGTGACGAATTGCAGCTCCACTGGCAACGCAATGAAGTCTTTTAAAGGTAGGGTGGCTTGCGTTGAAACGCAGAGCAATCGGTACTCGATGCCGCCACATAGCGTTTCCTGGCCGCTGACGTGCTTGACCAGCAAGACATCATCAAGGCTGGCATTCTGATGGGAGAGTCGCAGACGAATGGGCCGGTTCGATTCTGTCAGGTTGGATGGCAACCCGATCATGCTCAATGAATTCATGCGAAGTTTTCTTTCTGTAGGAAAGACTCCACAAGAAAATGACATGCGGAACACACTCATGCGTTGACGTTGGTCATTGCGACCGTGCAACGCAAAAAAAGAGTGCAGAGCTCTACTGCTCGACCCGCCACCACTGCGCCAAGCCCCAGGCGAATTCGGGGATCAAAAGCAGCCACAGCACCGGCGCATCGGCATGCAACAAGGTCCATGCCATCCAGCTCGAAAACAGGAAGCGCGCGGCGCCGTCGTGGCGGCCCAGGCTCAGGCTCGGCTCCCTGATCCTCAGCAGCGACCAGACCACGACGATGCTGCCCAGCAGGCCGGCAATGAACATGTGAAATGACGCGAAAGCCGGCAGCGGCGCGCCGCCGAGAGCCTCGTTCAGATCCGACATCAGGCCGTGCACGAAGGGCAAGGTCCAGGGCATGGCCAGGGCGCCGGTGACGATGAGGTCGTAGAAGGCGCTGGCGCGTACCAGGCGCAGGTAGGTGGCAAGTTGCATGTCGGTCTCCGGTTTCGAAAGCACCATCGTCAACCCTGGAGTACACTCCAAGGTCAAGGGATTTCGGAGATCATCATGCGAATCGGCGAACTGGCGCTGGCGACGGGACTCACCCGCGACACCCTGCGTTTCTATGAAGAGCGCGGCCTGCTGAGCGCGCGGCGCCGCGCCAACGGCTACCGCGACTATCCGCCCGAAGCGGTGGAATGGCTGTGCTACTTGCGCAGCGCACAGGCGCTGGGTTTTACGCTGGCCGATATCGAGGCGGGCATGCCACTCCTGGCCGATCCGGCGAATGCCGGCGCCGAGCTGCGCGCGGCCCTGGAACGCAAACTCGGGGACATCGATGCCCGCATCGCCGGACTGGCGCAGCTGCGCGCCTCGCTGGCGAGCAAGATCGAGGACCTCGGCGCGGATTGCCCGCTGCGTCCTGCCGCAGGCTTATCCTTAGTGATAGCGGCATGACAGGATGAGCAGTTCGTCGTCGGTTGCAGTATATCGGTTTGGCGTCAGCCGATATTTCAGCCAATTTGACCTGAAGATGGCGCTTCGATCGTAATGCCAGCCTCAGTTAAACGCCCTAATGGATGTCCGATACCGAATACCCAGCTTGGCGGCATCCTATCGCGATATTTGAGTTTGAAGTCCAAGTGCACGCGTTCTTCTCTTGAAATGTGAGCAAGGCCGAGATAACGGTCCAATAAAACGCACACCTCATCCAGCGTCCTGCCTTCCCTGAATTCCCTCATACACTCCCGCGCTAGATAGGCGCACGGCACAATGTGCTCGCGCCATCCGGGGCCATTGCGCGATACGCCAACGTATATCCAGGGGTCGGGCATCAGGGTCTCGAATATGCGGGAGTGAGGCGCTCTGCCCTCTTCCGCATGCTCCTGGAGAACGATAGCAATTCGCCTGAGCGCGCGTGCTTTCAACTCCGCTGGCGAGAAGACTTGACTCACATTGAACTCCGATAAAGGACGATTGATTATTCCGGCGTGATCACGGGCATGGAGACCATTGGGTACTCCCGTCACTTTAGCCTATGGCTCTGTCTTTGTGCACTAGGCGGAGTCGCACGGCACGAGTCTCGCGATCCATAGGGTCGACCAGGCGGCAACCGTTCCTGAGTCAACGCGTTACCTCTGCATATCGCAGCGCAAGCAAACAGCGCGTTGCGCATGCGGTCCGGGTCGCGAGTTGCATTTCGATAGGAGTAAGGTGTACCGCGTGGACTCAGGAGCGGATCGCCGCCCGGTCCACCCTACGAACCGCGCGATTCGCATTGCGCGATTCAATCCAGCGCCAGGAAACACGGTTGCAGGTTTAATTACGGGGCATTGCGTCAATGACGCAATGCCCCGTACGATCGCGAAATGCGGCCGTTAGCCGATGTAATTGAACAGCGACAGGCTCGACATCGTCTTGAACGATTTCTGCGCCGCTTCCAGCGTCGTCTGCTGGGTCGCATACTGCGAGATGGCCTTGACGATGTCGAGGTCCTGCAGTTTCGACAGGGTCGCGTCGTA
>Ga0209023_10008412_pt1 | contig 10361 bp, 9 predicted proteins | sample LakOneMetagenome_FD_187468 | JGI IMG/M metagenome (GOLD analysis project Ga0209023, IMG submission 187468) | Freshwater and sediment microbial communities from Lake Erie, Canada (SPAdes) (version 2) | ecosystem: Environmental > Aquatic > Freshwater > Lentic | place: Lake Erie, Canada | collected...
AGGCCCTCGCGCCAGCCCTCCAGCGGCGGTTGCTTGTCCAGGTGGCCGTAGAGCAGGACGGTGTCATCGACGTCGGCATCCGGATCCGACGCGGGCACCTCGAACCAGAGCACCGGCGTGCGACCGGGCAGGCGGACGATCTCCACCTGCAACCCGGTCACCGGGCGGGACCGGGCCCAGTCGGCGGCCATCTCCACCACCTGGTCGAGGAACCCGTGGGCCTCCCAGTCGGGATCGAAGGCCACCGACACCGCGGGCACGGCGATGTAGGCCATGAGCGCCGGCTGGATGCGCTCGTCCCAGCTCTGGCGGGTGTGGGCGACGGTTGCGGCGGGGTCCAGGGCCATCCCACGAGTGTCGCGCCGACGTCCACGGCCCGACGTCGGCGACCCGACCCCTTGCGCCACCCCCCAGACGTGGTGGAATGACTGCCGCCGGCAACCATCGGGTCAAGGAGCGCCACGGGTGCGAGCACGAATCCTGCAGAGGCGAGCGATCGCCGTGGCCCTGGTGCTGGCGGTGGGCCTGGCGGCGTGTGGCGTGAAGGCCGACCAGAACGCGCTGCCCGCAGTCGGCCCCAACAAGGCCGCGCCGCACGGCGGTGTGGTCGGCTCCGACATCGAACCCACCACGTCGACCACCACGCCCGCCACCACCACGGCGCCGGCGCCGGTCGATGTCGACGTCCACGGCGACGATGGCTCCAAGGTGAACAAGGTGGCGGCCAGCGCGGTGGAGGACATCCAGGCGTTCTGGAAGGTCGAGTACCCGAAGGTCTTCGGGAAGCCGTACCGGCCGGTCACCGGTGGCTTCTACGCCATCGATTCCAGCACCGACCCCACCACCCTCCCGTGCGCGGTCAAAGACATCAGCCAGGTCCTGAACAACGCCTACTACTGCCCTCCCGACGACGCCGTGGTGTGGGACCAGCAGGGGCTCATGCCCGACCTGGCCGCCAAGTACGGCGACTTCACGGTGGCGGTGGTGCTGGCCCACGAATGGGGTCACGCCATCCAGGATCGGGCCGGCATCAACGAGCCCACCGTGGTGCTCGAGCTCCAGGCCGACTGCTTCGCCGGCTCCTGGGTGGCCTACGTGCGCTCCACCAAGGACCCCCGGTTCCCGCTCAGCACCGAAGACCTCGATCTCTCGATGGCCGGCATCTTGTCGCTGCGCGATGCGCCGGGCTCGCTCGCCGACGATCCGAACGCCCACGGCTCGGGCTTCGACCGGGTCGGCGCCTTCCAGGAGGGCTACGAGAACGGGGCCACCGAGTGCGCCACCTTCAAGGTCGGCAATCCCGCCCCGTACCAGTTCCCCTTCAGCGACAGCGACCAGGCCACGGGCGGCGACCTCCCGTTCCACGGCACCTCCACCGACCCGGGCATCGATGTCGAGGCGTTCGTCTCGCTGGAGAAGTACTGGGCCGACGCCTTCCCGCTGATCAGCGACGGGAAGCCCTGGAAGTCGCTCAACGCCGCCGAACCGTTCTCGCCCGACGATCCGCCCACCTGCGATGGCAAGAAGGTCACCGACTACCGGCTCTTCCTGTGCGTGCCCGACAACTACGTCGGGTTCGACAGCAAGGAGACCATGCCGCAGGCCTACGAGTTCGGCGACTTCGCGGTGGGCACGCTCTTCGCCACCCAGTATGGGCTGGCCGTGGAGGACGAGCTGGGGCTCAAGCCCAAGACCGAGGTGGAAGCCACGCTGTGGGGCGACTGCTACGCCGGGGCGTGGGCCGGTGCCCTCCTGCCCGACGAGGTCAACCAGACGGACTTCCCCTACCAACTGCTCCTGTCACCGGGCGACCTCGACGAAGCCGTCGCCGTGCTCCTGTCGTTTCGCACCGACTCCGATCGTGCCCGCCAGGGACCCGGCTTCGATCGGGTGAAGGCCTTCCGGGCCGGCGTGGTGCACGGTCCCCGGGTCTGCTCCAAGATCGAGGCCAGCAAGTGATCGATGACGCCAAGGTCGCCCGCCTGCTCGAACGGGTTCGCCGTGAGGTCGACGAGGGCCTGTCGCCGGCGGTGCAGATCGCCATCGGCTACCAGGGCGAGATCGTGGTCGACGAGAGCTACGGCGCCCCCGCCGACAGCCGGATCATCGCCTTCAGCGCCACCAAGGCGTTCATCGCCGCCGCCATCTGGCAGCTGATCGATCGGGGCGACGTCGACGTCGCCGCGCCGGTGGCCGACTACCTGGTGTCGTTCACCACCAACGGCAAGGACGCCGTCACGGTGGAGCAGGTGCTCACCCACACCGGCGGCTTCCCGTACGCCCCGCTGGGTCCGCCCGACTGGTACTCCCGTGAGCAGCGCCTGGAGGCCTTCGCCCGCTGGCGGCTCACGCTCGAGCCCGGGAAGTCGTTCGTGTACCACCCGGTGGCAGGGCACTGGGTGCTGGCCGAGATCATCGGCGAGGTCACCGGGCTGCCCTACGCCGATGCCATCGAGTCCATGGTCACCGGTCCGCTCGGCCTGCCCCGGGTGCTGGGGATCCCGCTCGATCAGCGCTCCGGGATCCTGGAGACCGTCGGCGTGGGGGAGACGCCGACGCCGGCCGAGATGCTCGAGGCGTTCGGTGTGGAGATCGACATCGCCACCCTGATCCCGCCCGACGTTGCCCTCAACGCCCTGCTCAGCCTGAACGACCCGGAGACCCAGGACCTCGGCGTCCCCGGTGGCGGTGGCGTCATGCGCGCGGCCGATCTGGCCCTGCTCTACCAGGCGTTCCTGCACGATCCGGCTGAGCTGTGGTCGCCCGAGGTGCTGTTCGCCGGTACCCAGGAGATCCGCTGCGACCTGCCCGACATGATGGGTGTGGCGTCCAACCGCACGCTGGGGTTGATCGTGGCCGGCGACGATGGTCTGGGTCACCTGCGCGGCTTCGGCCGCAACTCGTCGCCTCGGGCCTTCGGCCACCGAGGTGCGGGCGGCCAGCTGGCCTCGGCCGACCCGGACAGCGGCATCAGCATCGGCTACGTCACCGCCGCCCTGGACCAGCACCTGATCCGCCAGAACCGCCGCGACACCGCCATCGCCACCCTGGCCCACGACCTCCTCGCCGACTGATCGCCCCCACCACCGCACCCCCGACCCCCGAATGTGCGGCGGAGAACGACCTCTTCTGGCCTCCTGGCGCGTGCGGAACGCGGTTGTGGGAGGGATGACGGGCCCATGACCATCAGCCCCTGGCAGATCGACCATCACCTGGCCGACGATCTGGCCGCTGCCCTCGGCTGGTCGGCCGACGACGGTGCGGCGCGGCTGGCCGAGCGGATCCCGTCGAAGGTGCTGTGCGGGTCGACGGCCAAGCTGGCTGCGGTGGCCGCCGACGAGGTCCCGCCCGGAGCGGATCCCGATGCCCTCGCTCGGCAGATCTTGACCAACCTGGCCCGCGGCACGTCGCCCGCCTGGTCCTGCTGGGTGGTGGCGACGGTGATGGCCGCGCTGCTCGACGATGCGGGGTACCCGTCGCCGCAGGTGGCGGCGGTGCGGCGGGTGGACCCCGCTGCGCCGACGGTGGACTTCCACTCCACCGTGGTGGTGGTCGACGGTGGCCCCACCTGGCTGTGCGATCCGTACTTCGGCCTGGCCGTGCCCCTGCCCACCGGGCCGATCGACGGGGGCGAGCCCACCGAGTCTGACGACGAGCTGCGCTGGGCGCGGGCCACGGTCGAGCCCGGCGACCGCTGGCTGCTCGAGTTCCAGATCAAGCGCTGGGAGAGCCCGCTGGCCTACCGGGTGTTCGCCCCGTCGCTGGACCGACTCGACGTGCACTCGCTCTGCGCCATCTCGGTCAGCCACTCCGGTGTTCCGGCCCGGCCCTACGCCCGGCTCCACCCCGGCGAACGCGTCGTGGTGGACGCCCACCAGGACGAATCGGGCGCCAACGTGGTCACCCGCTGGCCTCCGGTGTCCCGCGAGACGTGCGTGACCTGGGACGACGCGGTGGATGCCTTCGCGGCCCTCACGGGGGTTCGGGTCACCTAGTCCCACCGCGTACGATCGACCATCCCATGACCCGGTCCATCCGCCTCCGACCGTGGCAGAAGACCGCCCTCGAGAAGTTCGTGGCCAGCGACTCGGCCGACTTCCTCACCGTGGCCACGCCCGGCGCCGGGAAGACCACGTTCGCCCTCACCGCGGCCCGTCACGTGCTGGCCGAGGATCCCCGTCGGCGCCTCATCGTGGTGGCGCCCACCGCCCACCTCAAGGTGCAGTGGGCCCAGGCCGCAGCCGGGTTCGCCCTGCACCTGGACCCGGCGTGGTCGGCGTCCGATGGTCGGCTCCCGTCGGACATGCACGGGATCGTGACCACCTACCAGCAGGTGGCGTCGAGCGCGGCGGTGCTGGCCGACGTGTCTCGCGGCGCGTTCGTGGTGTTCGACGAGATCCACCACGCGGGCGACGATCGGGCGTGGGGCGAGTCGGTGCGGTTGGCCTTCGACGGTGCGGGCCGACGGCTCTCCATCTCGGGCACCCCGTTCCGCTCCGACACCCAGGCCATCCCGTTCGTCCGCTACGTGCTCGACGAGGCCACCGCCGACTTCGAGTACGGCTACGGCGAGGCGCTGGCCGACCGGCGGGTGGTGCGGCCGGTGTACTTCCCCCGCACCAACGGCCACATGGAGTGGACCGCACCCGACGGATCGCTCAACTCGGCCTCGTTCGACGACGCCCTGGACCAGGCTCGCTCCAGCCAGCGCCTCCGCACCGCGCTGTCGATCGAGGGCGAGTGGCTGCCGACGGTGCTGCGCCAGGCCGTGGAGCAGCTCGAGCAGCTCCGCACCGAACAGCCCGATGCCGCCGGCCTGGTGATCGCCACAGACCAGGACCATGCCCGCGGCATCGTCGGCCTGCTCCGGGATCGGTTCGGCCAGCAAGCCAAGGTGGTGCTGTCCGACGACCCCGATTCGTCGGCGCGCATCGCCACCTTCCGCTCCGGGACCGACCCCTGGCTGGTTGCGGTGCGCATGGTGTCGGAGGGGGTGGACATCCCGCGTCTGCGCGTCGGGGTCTACGCCACCACCACCACCACCGAGCTGTTCTTCCGCCAGGCCGTCGGGCGCTTCGTGCGATGGACGCCGGGCATCCCCAACCAGAAGGCGTACCTCTTCATCCCCGACGATCCCCGGCTGAGGTCGCGGGCGTTCCAGATCGCCGACCACCGCCGCCACTCGCTGCGCAAGCGGGAGCAGGAGCGCTTCGACCGAGACCCCGAGGCGCTCGACACCGGCAGCGAGGAGCAGCTGTCGCTCTTCGCCGCGCTGTCCGCGGTGGCCACCGAGCACCAGACCCACGGGTCCTGGGATGCCGACGTGATCGACGACGACCTGGCCGGCTTCCTGGACGACGACCCGAGCCTCGTGCTCGATCTGGCCCCACCGCCTCCGCTGTCGGGCGACCGGCGATCGCTCGACGACGTGGGCATCACGCTCGGGGGCGACGGGGCCCGGACCCGTCGGGAGGAGAAGCGTCGCCTGCGCGAGCAGAACAACGAGTTCGTGGTCCTCATCGTCCGCAAGACCGGTCAGAGCCACGCCCAGGTCAACGCCGAGCTCAATCGCCTGGCGGGGATCGGGCGCATCACCGAGGCCACCGTGGCCCAGCTCCGCACCCGACTCGACCAGAGCGAGCGGTGGGCCAAGCGCCTCTGAGCGCCGTCTCGATCCGTGGTGCTCGGTCGGTGGCGCTCAGTCGGTGGCGACGGCGGCCTGGACCGCGTTGGCCAGGTCGGCGAACTCCTTGCGCTCCGCCTCGGTGAGCGTCTCGTAGGCGTGGGCCATGGCCACGTCGGTGGCGTCCTGGGCCTGGGCCCAGGGGACCCGCACGTCGTCCTTGGCGGGGTGGGGCTCGGACCAGCCGAACACGTCGAGCATGTAGGGCGTGCGCCGGGCGACGGCGGCGTGGGGGCTGATGCCCTGGCTCAAGATGGCGGCTCCGTGGAGCCCGCCCCGCAGCTCGCGCAACCCGTTCATGCGGTGGACGGCGAGGGCCTTGGTGCGATCGGGCGCTGGCTCATCGAGGGCCCGCCACCCAGCGAAGAGGGGCGCGCCCGCCGGCGAGGCAGCGTCGCTCAGCCGTCCGGCCAGGTCGGCCAGCCGCTCCACGTCGACGTCGTCGGGAACGTGCTTCTCCGCCCAGCGGTGAGCGACGCCGGCGAACTCCTCGGCCACCTCGGCCCGGCTGAGCTTGGTGGCTGTGCGCTCCCATGCGCCGGCGACCTGCGCCGGGTTCCAGAACACGAAGGCTGCCGCGACCACCCCGGCCGGCACGTCGCCCAGCGCGCCACCTCGGCCCGCCACGTAGAAGTCGAGCCCTTCGTAGCCCAGCTCGGCGCCGTAGGCGTAGGTGTCCATGTCGAGCATGAACCGGGTGCCGAGGCCGTTGATGGCGTCGCCCGATGCGGTGGCGGCTTCGAGGGTGTTCACGGACGGCTCCTGGGGGGTGCGTGCGGGCCGGTCCCGACGGGCCGGCGCAGTCTCGCGCGGCCAAGCGCGAAGATTTCTGCCCGAGGGTGTCGATCCGGCGAGGGCTCGTTCGTCTCTCTGGCGACCAACCCCTCCAGGAGGAGACCCCCATGAAGTACATGCTGTTGATCCACCAGGGCACCACGCCCACCCCGCTGGACCCCGAGGCCTGGGCCACCCTGTCGCCCGACGAGCAGCAGGCCATCTACGCCGCCTACAAGACCATCAACACCACGCCCGGCGTGACCCCGGGCAACGGCCTGCAGCCGCCCGAGACCGCCACGACCGTGCGGGTGGCCGACGGCAAGACCGTGACCACCGATGGCCCGTTCGTGGACACCAAGGAAGCCCTCAACGGCTACTTGATCTACGAGGCCGACGACCTCGATGCTGCCATCGAGCTGGCGGCCCAGATCCCCGCCGCCCGCCTCGGAGGGGCCATCGAGGTCCGCCCGATCATGGAGTGGTAGCGATCCTCGACCAGACCTTCCGGGAGGATTGGGGCAGCGTGCTCGCGGCCATGATCGGCTTCCTCGGCGACTTCGACCTCGCCGAGGAAGCCTCCCAGGAGGCCTTCGCCATCGCCGCCGAGCGATGGCCTCGAGACGGCCGGCCGCCCAACCCGCGGGCCTGGCTGATCACCACGGCCCGCAACCGGGCCATCGATCGCGTCCGTCGGGACCGCACCCTGGTGGCCAAGACGGCCCTGCTGCAGGGCGAGATCGCCGCGACCGACGGGGAGGTGCCTGCCATGAACGCCACGCCGGCGATCCGAGACGAGCGGCTCGAGCTGATCTTCACCTGTTGCCACCCGGCGCTGTCGATCGAGGCCCAGGTGGCGCTCACCCTGCGCACGCTCGGCGGGCTGGGCACCGATGAGATCGCCCGAGCGTTCCTGGTACCCGAGACCACCATGGCCCAGCGCCTGGTGCGGGCCAAGCGCAAGATCAAAGCGGCCGGGATCCCGTTCCGCGTGCCGCCGCCACACCTGCTGGCCGAGCGGCTCGACGCCGTGCTGGCCGTCGTCTACCTCATCTTCAACGAGGGCTACGGCGGTCGGAGCGACCTGTCGGGCGAGGCCCTGTGGCTCGGCCACTCCCTCGTCGACCTCCTGCCCGACCAGCCCGAGGTCCACGGTCTGCTGTCCATGATGCTGTTGCACGACTCACGACGAGAGGCCCGCATCGTCGACGACGAGCTGGTGCTGCTGGCCGACCAGGACCGGTCCCGCTGGGACGTCGACCAGATCGCTCGCGGTCGGGCCGAGCTCGATCAGGCCATCGCCCTCGGCGGGCGCGGCCCGTACGTGGTGCAGGCCGCCATCGCCGCCCAGCACGCCGAGGCGGTGACGGACTGGACCCACGTGGCCGTGCTCTACGGCGAACTGGGTCGGCTCACCGGGTTCTCCCCCGTGGTGGAGCTCAACCGGGCGGTGGCGGTGGCTGAGGCCGACGGTCCCGAGGCGGGCCTGGAGATCGTCGACCGGCTCCCGCTCGACGACTACCGCTACCTGCACTCGGCGCGCGCCGAGCTGCTCGCCCGGTTGGGTCGCAACGAGGAGGCGTGCCACGCGTATCGCCGGGCCCTCGACCTGGTGCACAGCGACGCCGAACGCCGCCTGTTCGAGCGCCGCCTCGCCGAGCTGCTGACCGCCGACTGACCGGTCAGCTGGCGGGCGTGGCCTTGGGCGGCTTCGGGATCTGGAAGCGTTGGAAGAACTTCCAAATGGCGTCGGTGGCGTCGACGCTCATGTCGGTGGGGCCCACGATGTTCTCGATGTTCTGGCCGAACGTGCTGCCGGGCCAGCTGTGCCCGCCACCCTTCACGATGTCGAAGATCACCGGTGCGTCAGCCGGGCAGTCCCAGGTGCGCTGGATCACGGTGGGGGTGAGGTCGGCGTCGACGGGCTTGCCGGTGCAGCCGTTGCGCTTGGCCCACGCTGCGGCGTTGGCGGGGAAGCCAGGGCCGTTGATGTCGGCGGCGGCCAGGGGAGCCTCGGTGGTCGTGGTGGTGGCGGGGTCGCTGGGTCCGCCCTTCTCCCCGTCGAGCACCGAACCGAGCCGGGAGCCGACGCCGCCGTTGAAGATCAGGATCGGGTCGGCGGTTCCGTGGAAGGCGAGGATCGGCACCGACCTGCTCGGGTGGCAGTCGTCGACGTCGATCAGGCCGGCCACCGGTGCGACGGCGGCGAAGCGATCGGCCGACGTGCAGGCCAGCACCGACGACATGAACGCACCGTTGGAGAGGCCCGTGGCGTACACCCGCGAGGTGTCGACGCAGAGGTCCTTCTCGAGCTGGTCCAGGAGCTGGTCGGTGAACACCAGGTCGGGGTTGCCCTTGCGGTCGGGCGACACCTTCCACGCCACCGGTGAGCCGGTGCCGTTGGGGGTGGCCACGATGAACCCGTGCTTGGCGCCGTAGGGGCCGAACTGGGTGAACATGGCGTGGATGTCGGCGCCTTCGGAGAGTCCGTGGAAGTCGACCACCAGCGGCAGCGGGGTGGTGCCGTCGTGCTCGACCGGGGTGGTGAGGCGATACCAGCGGTCGGAGTCGGGGAGCGTTCGCTTCTCGCCGGACACCGCCTTCACCGTGCTGGTCCCGCAGCCGGAGGACGCCACGGGAGCGCCGGTGGCTTCCTTGCCGGCGGGAGCGGCCGAGGGGTCGGTGGTGGTGGTCGTGGTCTTGCCGTCTCCGCTGCCGGGCTTGTCGGCCTTCCCGTCGGGCGTGGTCGACGTGGCCATGTCGGCCTTCTGCACGACCTTGGCGTCGCTTCCACTGCTGCCGCTGCACGCCGAGGCGCCGAGGGCCACGGCGGTGAGGAGGGCGAGCGCGCCCAGGGCGCGGCGGGACGGTGATCGGGACATCTCAACCTCAGTCTTCAGGCGGCGGGTGGAGCGTACCGGTGGACCTCAGGCCGGGCCGGACGCGGCCTCGAAGGCGTGGTACCCGTGCTCGACGATGACCTTGGCGCTGTCCGCGTAGTCGGCCCGATCGGCGGGGGCCCAGGTGCCGAGCCCGTCGACGTAGCGGTTGTACATGCAGAACGCGGCGGCGATCAGGACGGTGTCGTGGAGCTCGACGTCGGTGGCGCCCTCGGCCCGGGCTGCGGCCACGTCGGCGTCGGTCACCTGCTTGCCGCCAGCCTGCACGTGGGCGGCCACGCCGAGCAGGGCCCGCATCTTGGGGGTGATGGGTGCGCCGTCGACGTCGGTCCACACCGCGTCGACCACGTCCCATCCACCGTCGAGTTGCAGGGCGGCGAACCCGCCGTGGGAGGTGGAGCAGAAGTGGCAGTCGTTGAGCTTGGAGACGTACGACGCGATGAGCTCGCGATCGCCTCGGCTCAGGGTGTTGTCGCCGCGGAGCAGGACCTCGACCAGTTCGTTGAGCGGTGCCGCCGTCTCGGGTCGGAACGCCATGGGGCCGAGGATTCCCGGGAGGCCATCTGGAAGCGTGATGTGTGCCATCTGCGAAAACTAGGTGCGAATCCTCGAGGGGTTGTCAACGATACAGTTCCGATATATCGTGACTGCATCGAAAGAAACCCAAGGAAAGGGGCGAACACCATGTTCGACCACACGCAGCGCCGACACGCGGCGCACGATGATGACGGCGGCGCGGGCTTCGGAGCCCGCGCCGCGTTCGACCAGGTTCCCGGCGGCTGGGAGCGCTTCGGCGAGCCCGGCAGGGGACCGCGAGGACGAGGAGGCCGACGGGGCGGACCCGGGTTCGGTGGCCCCGGGTTCGGTGGCGGCGGACGGGGCGGCCCGTTCGGCCGTCGCGGCGGTCCGGGCCGAGCTCGACGGGGCGACGTGAGGCTGGCCATCTTGGCCCTCCTCGCCGAGAAGCCCATGCACGGCTACGAGATGATCCAGGAGCTCGGCGA
>Ga0209023_10008413_pt1 | contig 10361 bp, 7 predicted proteins | sample LakOneMetagenome_FD_187468 | JGI IMG/M metagenome (GOLD analysis project Ga0209023, IMG submission 187468) | Freshwater and sediment microbial communities from Lake Erie, Canada (SPAdes) (version 2) | ecosystem: Environmental > Aquatic > Freshwater > Lentic | place: Lake Erie, Canada | collected...
CTCGGAGGCGATCGTGCCCACCTGCGCGGTGAGGATGTGCGGGAAGGTCGACCACGGCTTGTTCATCTTGACGATGACCGTGTTCGGCGACCCGACCGAGACCGTGTCGACGAAGTCGAGCGCGGCCCCCGTGAGCGGCGAGGCCTTCTGGGCGTCGAGGTTCGCCTTGATGAGCTGCGCGTCGACCGGCTTGCCGTCGTGCAGCGTCACCCCGTCGCGCGTGGTGATCGTCCACTGCGTGAAGTCGGCGTTGGACTCGAACTTCTTCGCGAGGTATGGCTGGGGTTGCAGCTTGTCGTCGTAGGCCGCGAGCGGATCCATCATCGAGAAGCCGACGATGTAGGTCGAGCTCGCCCACCGGCCCAGCGCGGGGTTGTAGCCGTCCGACTCGGCGTTGAGGCCGTAGGCCAGCTTGCCGCCGGCCTTGGGCTGGCCGGCCGTCTCGTTGGTGAGGTCCACCGCCACCGTGCCCGGGGGCTGCGACGACCCTCCGTCGCTCGAGCTCGAGTCGCTCGCCTTGCACCCTGCGGTCAGCAGGGCGATCGCCACCAGCCCTGCCAGCACGACCGTCCACCGTCGCGTGTTCGACGCCTTTTCCACGTTCACTCCCCCTGGAGACCCTCTTCGACCCTCATGAGAACTGCTGCCAGTCCGGAGCGGGACAATACTGCACTTGTGAAGGAATCCGGACGCAGGTCACACCGCCTCGCTGGGTGAACCTCGTTCACCCGCCAGGTGCGACGTCAGCAGCTGGAGGAGCACGAAGGTCAGACCGACTGCGAAGAGGCAGGGGGCGATCGCCTGCACGCCCAGCCGATCGGCGATCAGGCCGATGGCGAAGGGCAGCGCCGCCACCCCGATCGCCGCCGCGGCCAGCTGGCGGCCGAGCGCGCCTGCGGTGTGGCGGGCGCCGACCCGCGACGGGGTGAGCCCCACGAGCGACGGGAACACCGGGGCGAGGGAGAAGCCCACCACGATGAGGCCGGCGCCGGCGACGCCGGTGCCCCCGCCCCAGAGCAGCAGGAGACCGAGCAGCGCCCCCACCATGGCGAAGCGCAGTGCTCGCAACGGTGAGAGGCGCGGGCCGAGCACCCCGACGAGGATCCGCCCCGTCGCGAGCGCCCCCCAGAAGAGCGCGGCCAGCAGCCCGGCGGTCGCCTCGTCCATGCCTCGGGAGCGCAGCAGCGTCGCCACCAGGACCCCGGTGCCGGCCTCCGTGCCGGTGTACAGGAAGAACAGGGCTACGTTCAGCCGGCGCACGACGCGTCGCGGGGTGTCCTCCCCGTCGGCCGCGTCGTCGATCGACGGGTCGGCCACCGCCTCCGCGACATCGCCCTCGAACGCCACCACGAGACCGTCGCGACGGTCCGGATCCGAGGTCACCTGCGGCGCCACGCTGGGAGTCGCGTTCGGCGCCGCCCGCGGCGGGCCGGGCGCCGGGTGCGGAGGCATGGCGCGACGCTGGTCCGCGGGCGGGGCGGGTGCGGGCCCCGGCGCCCCACCGGACGGGTCGACGGGCGCCGCGACCCGGAACGAGTGGCGCAGGCGGAACCACGCCACGCCCATCACCACCTGCAGCACCGCGAGGCACCCGTAGGCCGCCCTCCACGAGGCGCCGGAGGACAAGAGCAACGAGATCCCGAACGGCGCCAACGTGGCGCCGACCCCGAAGCCCGCGTGCATGAAGGCCAGCACGCGGTGTTCGAGGTGGACCGACGCGTAGGCGTTCAGCCCGACGTCGAGGGCGCCGGCCGCGATCCCCAGGAAGAACGATCCGAGCACGAGCACCGCCATCACCGGACCGACGACGTAGAGGGTGGCGCCCGTCGCCGACGCCGCCGCCGCGATCACGAGCATGCGACCGACCCCGAGGCGCGTCGTGAGGCGCGCGTTCACGAGGCTCTCGACGATGTAGCCGGTGGTGATGGGGACGAGCAGCAGCCCGACCCCCGACACGGGCAGGTCGAAGGTCTCGCGGATGGCGGGGAACGCGACCCCGATCCCACCTTCGGGCAGACCGAGGCCGATGAACGCGACGATCGCCGCGGCGATCACGGCGCCCTGACCACGGGCGCTGCGCTGGCTCATGCCGAGGTCGGTTCGGGCGCGCGCGGGAGCGCGAGCCGGTCAGGGCGCGAGGCGCGCGCCCCGAACGGGTCGGCGGGGCCGTTCAGCGGTCGGCGACGGCGACGTAGTCGCGCTCGGTGACGCCCGTGTACACCTGACGCGGCCGACCGATCCGGGTGGCCGGGTCGTTGATCATCTCGCGCCAGTGGGCGATCCATCCCGGCAGGCGCCCGATGGCGAACAGCACGGTGAACATGTTGGTCGGGAAGCCCATCGCCCGGTAGATGATGCCCGAGTAGAAGTCGACGTTCGGGTAGAGCTTGCGCTCGATGAAGTAGTCGTCGGTGAGCGCCACCTGCTCGAGCTGCAGCGCGATGTCCAGCAGCTCGTCGTTGACGTCGAGGCGGGAGAGCACGTCGGCCGCCGCCTCCTTGATGACCTTCGCCCGCGGGTCGAACGTCTTGTAGACGCGGTGCCCGAAGCCCATCAGGCGGAAGTCGTCGTTCGGGTCCTTCGCCCGCTTGACGAACGCCTCGACGTCGCCGCCGGCGTCGCGGATCTGGACGAGCATCTCGATCACAGCCTGGTTGGCGCCGCCGTGCAGCGGGCCCCACAACGCGTCGATCCCCGCCGCGACCGAGGCGTAGAGGTTGGCGTGGCTCGACCCGACGAGGCGCACGGTCGACGTCGAGCAGTTCTGCTCGTGATCGGCGTGCAGGATGAGCAGCTTCTTCAGCACCTTCACCATCACCGGGTTCGCCTCGTAGTCCTCGGCGGGCACGGCGAACATCATGCGGAAGAGGTTCTCGATGAGGTCGAGGCCGTTGTCCGGGTAGAGCAGCGGCTGCCCGATCGACTTCTTGTAGGAGTACGCCGCGATCGTCGGCAGCTTGGCCATGAGCCGCATCGTCGCCAGCTCGACCTCTTCGGCGTCGAACGGGTCGGAGCCGTCCTGGTAGAAGGTCGACAGCGCACTGACGGTGGAGGACAGGATCGCCATCGGGTGGGCGTCGCGGGGGAAGCCGTCGAAGAAGCGCTTCATGTCCTCGTGGAGCATCGTGTGGCGCCGGATCCCGGCGCGGAACTCGTTCAGCTGGCTCTCGTTCGGTAGGTCGCCGTAGATCACGAGGTACGCCGTCTCGAGGAACGAGCCGTGCTCGGCGAGCTGGTCGACCGGGTACCCGCGGTAGCGCAGGATGCCGGCTTCGCCGTCGAGGAAGGTGATGGCCGACGAGCACGAGCCGGTGCTGCCGAACCCGGGATCGAGCGTGATGAAGCCCGTCTTGCCGCGCAACGAGCGGACGTCGATGGCCTCGTCGCCGAGCTCCCCGGTGACGATCGGGAACTCGTACTCCTTGCCGTCGACGATCAGCTTCGCGGTCCTGTCGGCCATGTCGTGCCTCTTCCCTACCCCTGTCTGTGCCGGTGCCACCGGACGGTCGTCTCATCCTGCCCCCGCTGCGCTCACTTCGCACGCGCAGGGCGGCGTGCGGCCGCGCTGCGGGAAATCCTTAGCCAAGGGAACAATTAGCGATGGTAAGGAGTTGGGACCGTTCATGCCCCTCTCCTCGGCCACCGCCACCCGGACGGACGACCCGTCCGACGTCGCCGCCATCGCCGGCCGGTTGCGCCTCAGTGCCACCCGCCTCGCCCGGCAGCTTCGTCAGGAGGCGAGCACCGGGCTCTCGCCGAGCCAGCTGTCGGCCCTGGCGCAGGTCGAGCGGCACGGCCCGCTGACGCTCGGTGCGCTCGCCGAGCGCGAGCGCGTGGCGCCCCCCAGCGTCACCCGCGTGGTGTCCAAGCTCGAAGGGAACGGGCTGGTGACCCGGCAACCCTCGCCGGACGACCGCCGTGTGGTGAACGTGGTGGTGACCCGCGCCGGGGCCGACCTCCTCGACCAGTCGCGGCGCCGCAAGGACGCCTGGTTGGCCGCGCGCATCACCGAGCTCGACGAGGCGGATCGGGCCCGGCTCGAGGCGGCGCTCGACGTGCTCGACGCCCTCACGACCGAGACCCGACTGACGGAGGGTCCCCCATGACCTCCGTCCGCCGCGCGGGAGCCGAGACCTTCCGCTCTCTCCACAGCCGCAACTTCCGCCTGTTCTTCGGTGGCCAGCTGATCTCCCAGATCGGCAACTGGATGACGATGGTCGCGATGACGCTGCTCGTGCTGCGTCTCACGGGCAGCGGCGTCGCCCTCGGCCTGCTGGCCGCGGCGCAGTTCGGACCCGTCCTGCTCATCGGGCCGTGGGCCGGGCTCGTCGCCGACCGCTCGGACAAGCGCCACCTGCTGCTGATCGTGCAGACGATCGCGATGGTCCAGTCCTTCGCGCTCGCCGCGCTCGCGTTCGCCGACAGCCCGCCGATCGCGCTGATCTACGTCGTGGCGCTCGTCGGCGGCATCACGGTCGCCTTCGACAACCCGGCCCGCCGGGCGTTCGTGGTCGAGATGGTGCCCGAGCAGGACGTGAACAACGCCGTCAGCCTCAACAGCGCGCTGATGACGTCGTCCCGGGTGATCGGCCCGGCGCTCGCCGGCCTGCTCGTCACCACGGTGGGGTTCGGGTGGGCGTTCCTCGCCGACGGCCTCTCCTACATCGCGGTCATCTTCGCCCTCTTCCTGATGCGTTCGGCCGAGCTGCGCCGGCCGCCGCAGCAGGCCCGCGGCAAGGGCCAGGTGCGCGAGGGCCTGCGCTACGCGCGCAGCGTCCCCGACCTGTTCGTGCCGCTCGTGATGATGGCGATCGTCGGGACCCTCTCGTACAACTTCCAGGTCGTCTTCCCCCTCTTCATGACGCGGGACCTCGGGGGGACCGACTCGACCTTCACGTTGCTGTTCTCGGTCGTCAGCATCGGGGCGCTCATCGGAGCGCTGGCGGTGGCACGCCGCAAGAGCATCAGCATCCGCATGGTGGGCCTCACGGCGATGGGCTACGGCGCCGCGCTCACGGTCATGACCTTCGTGCCGAGCGTGGCGTTCGCGCTGCCGGCCGGCCTGCTCGTCGGCCTCGGCAGCATCGCGTTCCTCACGGCGTCCACGTCGATCGTGCAGATGCGGTCCGATCCCACCATGCGCGGCCGCGTCCTGGCGCTGCAGGCGATGGTGTTCCTCGGCAGCACGCCCATCGGCGGTCCGATCCTGGGCTGGGTGTGCGAGCACTTCGGCGCGCGCTACGGCGTGGCCCTCGGCGCGGTCGCGGCGCTCGGCGCCGGGGCCTGGGGGATGTACGAGGCCCGGCGCATCCAGGAGACCTCGACCGACCCGGGCGAGGCCGGCACGTTCGCCGTCGCCGTCCCGGCCGAGGCTGCCACCACCTCGGTCGAAGACGCCATCGCCGAGCTCAGCCACGCGGCGCTGCCCCCGGAGCGGTCCGAGCGGGGTGAGCGGGTCGAACCGACGGCCGATCCGCCGCCGAAGGGCACCGCAGGCCTTGACGAGCACGTGCCCACCACACGCTGAGCCGGCGGTCCGCGGCGCCCCGCTCGCGCCCGATGCGAGGCCCACCGGCGGCCGAACTGGGGACATGTGTACCTACCGGGCAATGCTCCTCGTGCGTACGTTGAACGGAACCTGCTGCAGCCGCAGCCGCCCCGGAGGAGCTCAATGAAGCGCGACGAGAAGTCCACAACCGCAAAGCGCATCCAGCTCGACAAGGAGCTGATCGCGGACCTCGAGACAACCGACGCCGACGAGATCAAGGGCGGGCGCAGCAGTGGCGGCGTGGTGAGCAAGGGCTCGGGGCCAGCAGGCTCCATCGTCACCTGACTCGCAACGGAACAGCCGCACTCGGCGGCCTCGTCCCGTCTGATCAGCGGGCGGCGAGGTTGGCGCCGATGAGCAGGACGAGCCCGACCACGATCACGATCGACGACACGAGGCGGTGCCGGCCGAGCTTCTCGTGGAGGAACAGCCAGCCGATCGCCGCGCCCATGACGATCGACGACTCGCGGAGCATGGCGACGAACCCGACGGGGACGTGCTGCTCCGACCCCGGGCTCACCGGGAGGCGCACCGCCACGAGCACGAGCGTGTAGGCGATCGTGACGAAGCTGCCGGCGATCGCGTAGCGCCACCACGCCGCGGGCAACGTTCGCACGAAGGCCTCCGTCCGCCCGCGCGCGACGTTCGCCGCGGTGACCGTGATCGCCACGAACGGCATGAGAGCGAAGCCGTACTGGACCCCGTTGGCCGACTCGCGGGCGCCTTGCGCGTCGATCAGGGTGTAGGTCCCGATCGTCGCCGCGGTCAGCAGCGCCCACCCGATCGAGCCTCGCGAGGTGCCCGGCCGGATGAGCGAGACCAGCCCTCCGGCGACGATCAGGATCGCCACCCACGCGCCGACGCTGAGCACGTCTCCGAGCAGGAGCACGCCGCCGAGCGCCGCGACCATCGCGCCCCCACCGCGGGCGAGCGGGTAGGCGAAGGAGAAGTCGCCGTGCGTGTACGCCTGCACGAGGGCGATGACGTAGACGACGTGCACCAGCGCCGATGCCACCAGGAACGGGTATGAGCCACCGGCCGGCCAGCCGATGACGAACAGCACGGGCAGCACCATGACCCCGGCGAAGAGGAACTGGCCCCACGCGGCGATGTCCCGGTCGGGGCTCGTCTTGACGAACAGGTTCCACGCCGTGTGCAGCGCGGCGGCGCACAGGGCGAGGACCGTGGCGGCGAGCACGCGCCACCGTACGCGACGCCCCGCACCCCAACGGCCGCAGTCGCGTCAGGTCAGGTAGTAGTCCAGCTGCACGTTCGTGCCGGTGAAGACGGTCGTTGACCGGTTGCAGACGTTCAGCGCGGTGGACCCCGAGGTGTTCAGCACGACGGGCGACGTGCCGAGCGAGGCCGCGCCCGAGATGCCGACGCCGACCCGCATCGGGACGAGCATGCGGTACGCGTCACCGCTGCTGAGGGACACGCCGACGACGGCGCAGCCCTTGGCCGGCACGCTGAGCGCCCCGAGCGGGTAGGTGAGGAACGGCCCGCTGCCGGTGAGGTCGCCGAGGGTCAACGAGCCGTCGCCGATGTCGCTGCCCGTCAGGGAGTTGTTCGCGACCTGGGCCCCGGTGATGTGGTCCGGCGTCGTGATGGCCGCGCTGATCTGCGCGTCGGTCTGCGCCTTCACGTAGTACCGGTCGTCGAAGTTGGCGTTCTCGTAGTAGCCGTTGACGTCGACGACCACGTCGACCGCGCCGACGTTGTTGTAGATGCTGACCTTGCCCGACCCCGCCGGCAGCTTGACCGTCACGGCGTTCGGGATCGTCTGGCCGGGCCCGAAGTTGAGGCTCGAGGCGGTCGGTCGCGCCTGGCCGGCGGGGTAGACGATGAGCAGGCTGCCGGCGGTGCCGTTCGTCGCCGTCACGTTCAGCACCGCGCCGGCGGCGGTGGCCGGCACCCCGCCGACGCCACCGACCTGCAGGTCGATGGTCTGGCCCTGGCCGAGCTTGGTGCCCACCGGCAAGGGCGTCGGGCCGACGCGGGTGTCGAGGATGCGCGTCGGCGGGAGCGGGAAGAACGCCGCCCGTTCACCCGAGGAGACGGTGGCCGACACCAGCTGCGGGACGAAGACGCCGCCGGCGAGGAACGAGAGGGCGCAGGCGAGGACCGCAACCCCCTTGCGAAGGTTGCGACGGATGAGGGTCATGGCGCCTCCTGAGCTGAGGGACGCTCGGGGCGGGACGCACGACCGAGCTGCCGTCAGGACGTCACGGGGCGGCAGCGGTTACGGCACGCGACTCGGCGCGGCCGCACCGCGACTTGGGGCACCATGAGCGGTCCCATGGCGCTGCTGAGCACGTACCTCCCCGCCGATCGATCGGTGCGCACCGACCCGGAAGCGATCCTGGACGGCTTCATGACCTGGGCCCTGGACGAGGGCTTCGCGCTGTACCCCGCGCAGGAGGAGTCGGTGCTCGAGATCGTCTCGGGAGCCAACGTCATCGTCAGCACCCCGACCGGCTCCGGCAAGAGCATGATCGCCCTCGGCGCGCACTTCGCCGCGATGGCCCAGGGGCAGCGCAGCTTCTACACCGCGCCCATCAAGGCCCTCGTGTCCGAGAAGTTCTTCTCGCTGTGCCGGGTGCTCGGTTCCGACAACGTCGGCATGATGACGGGCGACGCCGCGGTGAACCCGGATGCCCCGGTCATCTGCTGCACCGCCGAGATCCTGGCCAACCTGGCGCTGCGCGACGGCAACGACGCCCGCGTCGACCAGGTCGTGATGGACGAGTTCCACTTCTACGCCGACCCCGATCGCGGATGGGCGTGGCAGGTGCCGCTGCTCGAACTGCACCGCGCGCAGTTCATCCTGATGTCGGCCACGCTCGGCGACGTGCGCCGCTTCGAGACGGACCTCACGCGCCGCACGGGACGCCCCACCGCGCACGTCACGTCCACGGTGCGGCCCGTGCCCCTGAGCTTCGACTACCGCCGCACGCCGCTGCACCGCACCATCGACGACCTGCTCGCGAGCGACGACGCCCCGATCTACATCGTCCACTTCACCCAGGCGTCAGCGGTCGAGCGGGCGCAGTCCCTCATGAGCACCAACGTGTGCACGCGCGACGAGAAGGACGCGATCGCCGCCGCGCTCGGCGGGTTCCGCTTCGCGCCAGGGTTCGGCAAGTCGCTGTCGCGCTACGTGCGCCACGGCGTGGGCGTGCACCACGCCGGCATGTTGCCGAAGTACCGGCTGCTCGTGGAGCACCTCGCGCAGGAGGGCCACCTGAAGGTCATCTGCGGGACGGACACGCTCGGCGTCGGCATCAACGTGCCGATCCGCACGGTGCTCTTCACCCAGCTCGCCAAGTACGACGGCGTCAGCACGCGGCTGCTCCACGCCCGCGAGTTCCACCAGATCGCGGGGCGCGCCGGACGGGCGGGCTTCGACGCGGCCGGCACGGTCGTCGTGCAGGCGCCGGAGCACGTGATCGAGAACGAGCAGTCCGTGGCCAAGGCGGGCGACGATCCGAAGAAGCGCCGCAAGATCGTGAAGTCCAAGCCGCCGAAGGGGTTCGTCAACTGGTCCGAGGACACGTTCAACCGCCTCGTCGCCGCGGCACCCGAGCCGCTCACGTCGAGCTTCGCGGTGTCGCACTCGATGTTGTTGAACGTGCTCGATCGACCCGGCGACGGCTGCGGGGCGATGCGGCGCCTGCTCACCGAGAACGACGAGGCCCGGCCGGCACAGCGCCGTCACATCCGGCGCGCCATCTCGATCTATCGCTCGATGGTCGCCGCCGAGGTCATCGAGCGTCTCGAGGAGCCGGATGATCGCGGGCGGCTCGTGCGCGTCACCGTCGACCTGCAGACGGACTTCGCCCTGAACCAGCCGCTGTCGCCCTTCGTGCTCGACGCCGTGCCCCGGCTCGACCGGGACTCCCCCGGGTGGCCGCTCGACGTGTTGAGCATCGTCGAGGCGACGCTCGACAACCCGGGACCGATCCTCGCGGCACAGCTCGACCGGTTGAAGACCGAGGTCATCACGCGACTGAAGTCGGAGGGCGTGGAGTACGAGGAGCGGATGGAGGCGCTCGACAAGGTCGAGTACCCGAAGCCACTGCGCGAGTTCACCTACGACCTGTTCGACCAGTACCGCCTGAAGCACCCGTGGGTCGGCGACCACAACATCCGGCCCAAATCCGTCGCCCGTGACCTGTTCGAGCAGTCGATGAACTTCGGTGAGTACGTCGCGCACTACAAGATCACCCGCTCGGAGGGCCTGCTCCTGCGCTACCTCACGGACGCGTACAAGGGCCTCGTGCAGAACGTCCCCGAGGAGCTCAAGAGCGACGAGTTGCTCGACCTGACCGAGTGGCTCGGCGAGCTCGCGCGGCAGGTCGACTCGAGCCTGCTCGACGAGTGGGACCGCCTACGCGATCCGGCGCACCTGCAGGCGGCGATCGCGGCCCAGGGGTCTGTCGACGGAGGGCCGCTCGGTCGCGAGCTCGAACCGCCGCCGCCGGTCACCGCCAACCAGCGCGCGTTCACCGTCATGGTGCGCAACGAAGCCTTCCGGCGCGTCGAGCTCGCCGCGCAGAGCCGGTGGGTGGAGCTGGGCGAGGCGGACGGGGCCGCGGGCTGGAGCGCCGCGGTGTGGAAGGAGGCGATGGCGCCGTACTTCGAGGATCACCGGTCGATCGGCACGAGCACCGACGCCCGCAACGCAGCCTGGTTCCAGGTGGAGAAGGGCGAGACGGCGTGGAACGTGCGCCAGGTGCTCGACGATCCCGACGGCTTCCACGAGTGGGCGATCCTGCTCGCGGTGGATCTCGCCGCCTCCGACGAGCAGGGC
>Ga0209023_10008414_pt1 | contig 10359 bp, 10 predicted proteins | sample LakOneMetagenome_FD_187468 | JGI IMG/M metagenome (GOLD analysis project Ga0209023, IMG submission 187468) | Freshwater and sediment microbial communities from Lake Erie, Canada (SPAdes) (version 2) | ecosystem: Environmental > Aquatic > Freshwater > Lentic | place: Lake Erie, Canada...
TGGTTTCTCAAACTGGCGTGCACAATCATTCGGGAGAGGTGAGCGGCACGTGGTGCGGGATTTCCGGATACTCAAGGCTCTTCGCCAAATCCATGAGTGTACAGGGGAAAAACGGCTGGATCTCGATGGCATTGCAACCGGAGCGGGGTTGTCTCGTCCGCACTTCAACTATTTGTTCCGGAGTTGCACCGGCGTCAGTCCGCGTCTCTATGCAAATGCCTTGAGGGTGGAGGCTGCGGTGGGCAAGCTGCGCAAAGAGAGGTCCGATATCGGCATGATTTCCGGGGATCTCGGATTCACTGCGCAAGGTAACTTCACGCGATTCTTTCAGCAGCACACCGGCGCGTCACCCAATCAATTCCGACGCGTGATGGCGGAATTGTCCTAGCCCCGATCCGAAGTTCGGATCATCCCGCCGACCTTCCACAGCGGACTGCAATTCGAGGCGATGCCAGAGCAGTTGCGTGAAGTCGGCGCATGGGAAAATTTGCATCTGACGTGGGTCTGTGAGCACTCGCGGCGTCTGCTATCAGGATGGATGATCGAGAAAATCAAAATCAACTATTTGTTTCGATTGTGGGTCCTGCTTAGCCTGCGCAGCAAGCATGCGTGGCACTGCTCAGAAGGACAAGCTGCATGCGAACCCAAGGGCAGGAACAGATGATAGAGTTTTCGCAGCAGCACCTGGTTGCGGGCCGCAACGGCGAATTGGCCTAGGCGATGGATACTGCTCGTTTTGACGACGTCATTCTCGGTGGAGGATCTGCTGGATGTGTCCTTGCAAATCGTCTCTCCGCCAATGGCCGCCGCCGCGTTCTTCTTGTGGAGGCCGGACAGGATACGCCCCCGGAGAATATGCCGGCGGAAATTCTTGACAGCTATCCCATGCCTCTGTTTTTCGGTGATCGTTATATCTGGCCTGGCCTCTCTGCCATGGTCGGGCGCACCGTAAGTGGCAGCGCCATCACGCGGCCTTATGAGCAAGGCCGTGTGATGGGTGGCGGTTCATCCATTAACGTACAGTCCGCCAACCGCGGGCTGCCGCGGGATTATGATCAATGGCGTGATCTCGGTGCGAAAGGGTGGGGCTGGGAGGATGTGCTGCCCTATTTCCGGAAACTGGAGAGCGATCTCGATTTCGGGGGGGCGTTGCACGGCACCGACGGTCCGATTCCGATCCGGCGCATTAAGCGCGAGGATTGGCCGGCGTTCGGACGAGCAGTTGGAGATGCCTTTTTCGCCAGCGGATTGCCTTTCAGGCAGGATCAGAACGCAGAGTTTGACGACGGCATTTATCCGCCCGCGTTTTCCAACCGAGATGATCGCCGCGTTTCGGCAGCATCCGCCTATCTCGATGCCAAGATACGCAGGCGCAACAATCTCGCGATATGGACGGACAGTTTTGCCGATCGGCTTGTCATGCGCGGGCCTCGTGCGTCGCGAGTGGAGATCGTTCGCTCCGGTCAACGTATTACAGTGGACGCCGGACGTGTGATTGTCACCGCGGGCGCAATACAATCGCCGGCGATTTTGCTGCGCGCCGGAGTTGGCGCTCCAGCCGCGCTACAAAATCTTGGCATCGATGTGCAGGTCGCTCTTCCAGGAGTTGGAGAGAATCTGCGCGACCACCCCGCGCTGACGTTCTGTCAGTTCTTGCCACGTCACCTTCGTCTGCCAATGTCGGTGCGTCGCGCCAGTTTCGTTGCGCTGCGCTATTCGTCGCAGCTCGAAGGATGCAATGCGTCCGATATGTATCTTACTGCGTCCGCGCGTGCAGGATGGCATGCTCTGGGAGAGCGCCTTGGTCTTTACTTTCTCTGGTGCAACCAGCCTCACTCGGCGGGCCGCGTCGCACTGACATCGCCGAATTCGAGAACGTACCCGACCGTCGACCTCAATCTGCTTTCGGATCGGCGCGATCTTGAGCGAATGATGGCCGCCGTGCGGCTGCTCGCTCGCCTTGTCGTTGTGTCCGGTCTTAACGCGGCGGCGGACGACTTCTTTCCGGCTTCTTTTTCGCCTCACATCAAGCGCCTGAGCAGCTTCAATCTGACAAACAGGCTGCTGGCATCTGTTATGGGGGCAATGCTCGACGTTCCGGCCGCACTTCGCCATGTAATGGTGAAAACTGTTTTGCTGAACGGTATTACTTTCAGCGATGTGCTCGCCGACGACAAGGCCCTTGAGGATTTCGCTCTGCGCAGCGTTTTCGGTGTCTGGCACCCGAGCGGAACGTGCCGGATGGGTGACCCGTCTGATCCGTTAGCGGTCGTTGATCCGAACGGAAAGGTGATTGGAACGGAGAACGTTTACGTCGCCGACGCCTCTGTCATGCCGCGTCTGCCAACGGCGAACACGAACATTCCGACAATCATGATCGCTGAGAAAATATCGGATGCGCTGCTGGCAACATAGCAGCTTCTCACGCAGGCTCTTTTAGGAGAGCAAGCCTCTGCGTTTCGCAGCGCAGCATGTTTAATGAGACGGATTGGTAATTTGTAAGAACGCTCGGTATCGCCGCAGCGCGCAACATCTTCGAGAACGTTTGCGAACGTGTCATCAAGAACACGGTCAGCAGAGGACGAGGGGATGGGCGTTTCGCTCCGGCTTGGACGGGCGTTCGTCGCGACATGCGGCACTCGCATACCTTCCTGTTCTTCTAGACTTTTTACTGTGGTCTCAAGCGTCGTCGTCGGCGCGGGCCACTGTGTTTAAATGGAAACAAGAGCTCGCGTCAGCGGAGCGTTTGAGGGAGGCACTGTCATGACAAAGACCGCTGTCGTACTGGCGAGTTTGCTCGCTACCACAGCCATTACCGTTCCGGCTTTGGCCAACGATCCGATCAAGATCGGTGTGGTTACGCCGCTGTCGGGCACGTACACGCCGATCGGGCAGCAGGTGCGTTGGGGCCTCGAGCTTGCAACAAAGGAAGTCAACGCGGCCGGCGGTGTCATGGGCCGTCAGATTCAGCTCATCTTCGAAGACGAAGAAGCCAATCCGTCCGTGGCGGTGCAGAAGGCGGAGAAGCTGTTCGAAGTTCAAAAGGTGGACTTCCTGACCGGCACCGTCAATTCTGGCTCCACGCTCGCGGTCGGGCAGATCGCTGAACGCGCCGGAAAGCTAATCGCGACCACGGTTTCGTTCGCGGATTCGATCACCACCGACAAGTGTTCGCCCAACGTCTTCCGCGTCAACGCGCGGGCAGGGCAGCAGTCCACGGCGCTTGCCGCGTGGGTCTCAAAGCAGAAGCCGAAGGCGAAGGTTTTCTTCCTCGGCCCCGACTATGAAATGGGCCGCTCCACGGTCGCGACCTTCAAGAAGACGATCGAGGGACTTGGTGCAACCGCGGCGGGCGAAGTCTTCGCACCGCTCGACAGCAAGGATTATACGCAGTACTTCGGCCAGCTTCGCCAGGCCAAGCCGGAGGTGCTCTACACGTCGGTGGCGGGCAACGATACGGTCCGCCTGTTGACCCAGATGCAGGACTTTGGCCTGCTCGGTAATCTTCTTGTGGTCGGTGCATCGGGCACGGTGACGTCACAGAACATTGCGGCCATAGGTACGGCTGCCAACGGCTTCGGAACTGGCGTCGGTTACTCGACTCAGATCGATTCACCGGAGAACAAGAAGTTCGTTGATGCCTTCAAGGCGGCAAACAAGGCGGATCCGGATCTCTACGGCGCCGACAGTTACGGCCTGATCTACTTCTACAAGGCTGCGGTCGAGAAGGCGAAATCAACCGAGACGGACAAGGTTCGCGCGGCGATGAAGGATTTGTCGTGGGACACACCGCAAGGCAAGAAGACCATGCGCGGAGGTGACCATCAGGCCATTCAGCCGATGTATGTGGTCCGTGTTGAGGGCGGCCAGTTCAAGATCGTCGGAGACGTCGGCGGAAACGAAGCGATCGGCCCCGACGAGTGTAAGCGCTTCTGACCCTGAGATATGAGTTGCCGCCGCTCTCGGTTCTTTGCGAGCGGCGGCCACCACATCATAGACCCATAGCAGTGATAGCGGATGTCCGGATTTCTTGAATATTTCCAGTTCGTGCTGGCTCCGCAAATGATAACGGGGCTGGCCTTGGGCGTCGCGGTGGTGCTCGTCGCGCTCGGCCTCACCATCATCTTCGGGCTGCTGGATGTCATCAACATGGCACATGGCGAGTTCTATGCCGTAGGTGCCTATCTTGCGCTGGCGCTCGGCGCGTCCGGCATCAGTTTCTGGCTGCTCCTGCTGATTGTGCCACTGCTTATGCTGCCGCTCGGCTATATCGTAGAGCGTGGACTTATACAGCGCGTTTTCAACCTACCGGATAGGCATGTAACCACGTTGCTTCTGACATTCGGACTTGGACTCGTCATTGAAGAAGTCCTCAAGATCGTGTTCGGCTCCAACACCCAGCGCCCGCCGACCCCGATCGCCGGTGCGATCGAAATCATGGGCGTGTTGCTGCCGTCGTACCGTCTGTTTTTGATCCTGATCGGCTTTGCGATTGTTGCAGCGGTCGCAATCGTCATCAACAAGACCTCGCTTGGAGCCATGGTGCGGGCCGCCGCGTTTGATCGCAACATGGCGGCATCCCTCGGCGTGCCAGTTAAAAGAGTATTCGCTGTTACATTTGCGTTAGGTGTGGCGCTGGCAGGCCTCGCCGGTGTGCTGCTCGCGCCGATCTATTCGGTGTTTCCGACCATGGGGCGCGACTTCATCTTTCTGGCATTCACCGTGGTGATTGTCGGCGGCATGGGGTCAATCGCTGGCGCCGTTGTTGCGGGGCTTTTTCTTACACAGGTGCAGGCGATCTCAAGCCTGATCGTGTCTCCGGTCTGGAGCGATCCGATTCTGTTCAGCATCATGGTCCTGATGCTGGTGATCCGGCCGCAGGGCCTGTTCGGGCGGCTTGGTCATGGCTGACGCAAGAATGGGCAAGCCCCAGATCATAGACCGGCTTGGTCTCGCCATGCGTGCAAGTCACGTCCTCGTGGCGATCTTCGTTGCCGCGGCGTTGATATTGGCCGCGGTGGGTGCATCGACGGGCGACACGTTTTACCTTCGGCTTGGGACTGAAGCGTTGATCTTCGCAGGCCTCGCGCTTTCCGTAGATATCTTGCTTGGTTACACCGGGTTGTTGTCCCTTGGTCAGGCGCTGTATTTCGGGATGGGAGCATATATCTCAGCGCTTGTTCTGAAAGAGGTTCCTTCGTTCTGGGGCGCGATGGCCGCTGTGCTTGTTGCTTCGCTTGTGGTCGGTACCGCAGCGGGATTGATCGCCAATCGCGTGCGAGGCGTCTACTTCGCGCTCGTCACATTCGGGCTGGCTCAGGTCGCGGCTCGTGCCGTCTACAACACACGCGCGATCGGTGCCTCCGATGGCCTTATCGGAATTCCAATCGTGCCTATCAATCTGGGCGTCGGAACCATTATGTCGAGCGCGCCCGCGAGCTTCTTTCTTTTCACGCTCGCTTTCATTGTGATCTTGTATCTGGTTAGCGCCTACCTGCTGGATACGCCGTTCGGCCGCATCCTTGTGGCGCTTCGCGCCAATGAACGCCGGGTTCCGTTCCTCGGTTATTCCACCCGCAACGCGCGGTTGGCGGCTTATGTGCTGGCGGCCGTTGTCGCGGCCATGTCCGGCGCGCTGTATCCGATGCTGCGGGGTTTCGTGTCGCCGGAACTGATGTTCTTCTCGACGTCAGGCAACGCGGTTATCACGGTGGTGACCGGCGGCGTCGGCACTCTTGCTGGCGCACTCTATGGCGGGGTCATCTTGACCGTTCTGAAATCCGTTATCGGGTCGATGACCGAGCACCACCTCATTGTTATTGGCCTGCTGTTCATGGCTGTCGTCATCTTCCTTCCCAAGGGCCTGATGGGTGTCATAAGGCCGCGGATCGAACGCATCCTGAGCGGAGAGTCGCGGTGACGGCTATTCTCGAAGTTGACGGCCTTGGCGTTGCGTTCGGCGGCATCCGTGCGGTTGATGGCGTCTCGTTCGCTGCCGAGCCGAACGCGATTACCACGGTGATCGGTCCGAATGGAGCCGGAAAGTCGACCTTGTTCAATCTGATCAGCGGTCTGATCCGCCCCAATGCAGGCCGCGTCGTCCTGCGCGGCGTCGATCGCACTGGCGCACCGCCGCATCTGATGCAGCGCGCGGGTCTTGGCCGCTCGTTTCAGATTACCAATCTGTTCTTTGAATTGACTGTGTTCGAGAACTTGAGACTGGCGGCCCAGCGGCTGGAGTCGGCAAGCCGGCTTTGGAAGCCGGTGTGGAGCAGCAAGCTGGCGCTGGAACGTGTAGACGCATTGATCGAACGTTTTTCTCTCGGCCCGAAGATCGGCGAACTTGCGGGCGCGCTCTCCCATGGCGAGCAACGGCGGCTTGAAATCGCGGTGGCGCTGGCTGCGGAGCCCTCCATACTGCTGCTCGATGAGCCGACGCAAGGAATGAGCCACTCAGACACGGCGGATACGGCCGGCCTGATCCGGAATCTCGCGCACGATGTGACCATTCTGCTGATCGAGCACGACATCGGTGTTGTGATGGATATCTCCGACCATATCGTCGTAATGCATCAGGGCAAAAAGCTCGCCGAGGGCGCACCGGCTGTCGTGCGAGCCGATCCGGCCGTTAAGGCTGCTTACTTTGGGCACGCATAATGTTCAGGATCGAGAACCTCCAGGTCCATTACGGACTTTCTCACGTGATCCAAGGCATCACGATGCAAGCCGCACCCGGCGAGGTGATCGGCATTTTCGGCCGCAATGGCGTCGGCAAGACCACGCTGATGAAGACGATCGCCGGCTGGGTCGCGCCGAGCGGCGGCTCGATTGAGTTGGACGGGACGCGGCTCGATGGTCTGGAGCCGGATGAAATGTGCCGTCACGGCATCGGCTTTGTACCAGAAGACAGGCGGATATTTCCCGGGCTCAGCGTCGAGGAAAATTTGAAACTTGGTCTGATGCAGCGCGCGGGCCGATCGCGTTCCGAGGAGAAGGCGGAGATCGATCGCATCTACCAGCGCATGCCGCGTCTCGCCGAAAGGCGGCGGCAAGTCGGGACCACGTTGTCCGGCGGCGAGCAACAGATGCTTGCGATGGCTCGCGTCATGGTGGGCCGACCCAAGCTCGCGCTAATCGACGAGCCGAGTGAGGGCCTCGCGCCGATGATCGTTGCGGATATCTTCGCCATTATCGAGGAAATGAGAGCTGCAGGTTCCATCATTCTGCTTGTCGAGCAGAATGTGAACGGTGCACTCAGCGTGTCCGACCGCTTCTATGCCATCGAGCGCGGCTCGGTCGTTCTGGCTGGCAATGCACAGGATGAAACCGACAAGGCGCGGCTGATGGATGTCATCGCTGTCTAGCGCGCCGAATCCGAAGTTCTTGCAGACCGTCACGCCGGGCGGCGCCATCCGCAGGATAGACACGCACTGGTCCAGCAAATGCCTAGCGGTTCACAAGACGAGACGCCGAGGTCGCGGCGGTCTGAAGGTCTTCCGCGATGATGTCCATAACCGCGGTCATGGCTGCGGACACAACCCTTCGTGGATGCGTAACCCACGCGATTGTTCTGACGATCCCAGGCTTGCGCAGGCGATGGGCTTCGATCCTCCCTGCCGAGAGGTCGGGATAAAGCGCGATGCCAGGCAACACCGTGATGAGATCCGTGGTGGCGATGATTTCACAAATGGCCGAAAGGGTATCGATTTCCAGCCGCGGGTTCAGCGTGAAATCGACCTCGGCAGCGGTAGCGTCGAGGATGCGCCTCAATCCGTGACGGCGCGAGGGAATAACGATGCCGAGTTCCTTCAGTCGTCGATAGGGCACCACGGTGGGCAACTCAATCCTGTTACTCGGACCGTACGCCAGCATCATCTCTTCGTCGAGGATATGTCGTGCGGCTATCGACGATTTTCCTGGCGGCAGGTTCACCACAGCGATATCGAGCTGACCGGTAGCGACCCAGTCCAGCAGGACCTCTGTATAGCCCTCGCAAACAAGGAGCTGAATTTCCGGATACTGCACGGCGATTTTGGCCGACGACGCCGCGAGCGTGCTTTGCGCTGCGGACGTGATCATACCGATACCGACACGGCCGGAAATCTTGCCGTCCAGCCGCGCCATCTCGTCTCGCGCGTGATCAACGTTCTGCATGATGGAGCCTGCGAGGCCAGCCAGCGTTTCTCCGGCAGGCGTCAGCGAAACGCCGTGCGCGGAACGGTAGAAAAGCTGCTTGCGGAGAGACTTCTCCAGCTTGGCGATCTGCATGCTCAAGGCAGGCTGCACGATGTTGAGTTGACGTGCAGCACGCGTCACGTTGCCCTCCCGGGCAAGGCACAGAAAATACTGGAGTTGCTTGAAATCCATCCGTGCGCCTCCGCGAAGTGAGCCTTCCATATCATAACTATAAATGATTGAGAAAATAAAAATCTATTATTTGTATTGATTGATAGCCCTGCGTAGCCTCATCGGTAAACGTGCCCGCCTTGTCCGAGGCGTCGTGTTCAAACTGAAAAAGAAGCTCAAGGGCGGAATGAATGATCGAGTTTTCGCAGCGGCGTCTCGTCGTGGGCATTTCCGGTGCATCGGGTGTGGTCTATGGCGTTCGGCTGCTGCAACTACTGCGCAATGCGGGCGTCGAGACCCATCTGGTCATGTCGAAGACCGCCGAGATTACGTTTGCTTACGAGACTTCGCTGAAGATCTCGGACGTCAAGGCGATGGCTCACACCACTCACTCTATCGAAGATATGGCGGCCTCGATCTCCAGCGGTTCATTCCGCACCGCCGGCATGATCATAGCGCCGTGTTCCATGCGTTCGATGTCCGAGATCGCGTCGGGTGTCACCACGACGCTGTTAACGCGTGCTGCGGACGTCACTCTGAAAGAGCGTCGCCGTCTGGTTCTGATGGTGCGGGAAACGCCGCTTCACACCGGGCATTTGCGCACCATGACCGCGCTGTCGGAAATGGGGGCGATCATCGCGCCGCCGGTGCCTGCGTTCTACGCCAAGCCCGAAAGTCTCGATGCGATGGTGGACCACACGGTCGGCCGCGTGCTCGACATGTTCGACATCGATGTCGGCGTGGTTGAGCGGTGGGGCGAAAGCCTCGGCCTGAAGCGCCGTCCGGCGCTGCGTGGCGACCGTTCCTGAACCCTGACACCACGATAATGCTGAGGATTAGATGATGGAAGCCAGGAATACCCAAGCAATGCCCGGCCACAACGCGTCTCCTGATTTGCGAAGCTGGTTGCGGCAACTCGCTGCAACCGATCGTCTGGCCGTGACGCGTGGCGGATTGTCGCTGATTGACGAAATCGCGGCCGTCTCCAAGAGACTGGAGAATGAGAGCGCCGTTCTGTTTCCGTCGCCGAGCCAGCACGACATTCCGGTAGTGGCGAATATCTTTGCGAACCGCGGCTGGGTCGCAGACTCGCTTGGTATAGCTGCAGGCGATCTGTTGGAGCGGTTCCAGAATGCCGTCCGCGTGCCAATTCCGTGGGTGGAGGTGAATGACGCCGCCGCGCAGGAGGTGGTTCATCGCGACGTGGATTTGCTGAAGCAGTTGCCCATACCAAAGCACAACGAGCATGACAGCGGGCCTTACATCACGGCTGCACTGCTAATCGCCCGTAATCCCAAGACCGGAATCCAGAACGTATCGATCCACCGCTGTCAGGTCAGCGGTCCCGACCGGATTGGCGTTCTTTTGCTGCCGCGTCACACGCTGCATTACTACAAGATGGCAGAGCAGGCCGGAGAGGGGCTGGAGATCGCGCTCGTGATCGGCGTTCATCCCGCTTGCCTTCTCGCATCACAGGCCATCGCTGCGGTTGAAGAAGACGAGATGGAGATTGCGGGTGCGCTGCTCGGCCATCCCGTCGAGATGGTGAAATGCCGCACCAATCAAGTCCGGGTGCCGGCTCACGCCGAGATTGTGATCGAGGGGCGTATTCTTCCAAAGGTGCGCGAGGCTGAAGGGCCATTCGGTGAGTTCCCGCAATATTATGGTCCTCGCGCCAATCGCGAGGTTATCCAGGTTGATGCGATTACGCATCGCAAGGACGCGATCTTCCACACAATCGTTGGGGGAGGTGCAGAGCATCTGGTGCTTGGCGAGATTCCGCGAGAAGCAACGCTGCTTGAGCACCTGCAGCGCAGCTTCTCCAGCGTTCGTGACGTACGGCTTACATGGGGCGGCACGTGCCGATACCACCTCGTCGTAAAAATTGATAAAACCAGTAATGGCGAGCCAAAGAACATCATCATGGGAGCTTTTGGCGGCCATTACGATGTGAAGCAGGTCATTGTCGTCGATATGGACGTTGATATCGACAAGCCGCACGAAATCGAATGG
>Ga0209023_10008415_pt1 | contig 10358 bp, 8 predicted proteins | sample LakOneMetagenome_FD_187468 | JGI IMG/M metagenome (GOLD analysis project Ga0209023, IMG submission 187468) | Freshwater and sediment microbial communities from Lake Erie, Canada (SPAdes) (version 2) | ecosystem: Environmental > Aquatic > Freshwater > Lentic | place: Lake Erie, Canada | collected...
CGCCGAGCTCGAGCGCACCGGCGGCCGCCTCGGTCTGCAGGTGATGTGCGAAGGCGGCGGCATGGCCAACGCCACCCTGATCGAACGACTCGGCTAGGTCGGCTCCGCCGGGCCGGGACGGTGTCGCGGCGGCGGTCGCCCGGGTCGCGATGGCCGACTCGCCGGTCGCCCGCAGTACCAGTACCAGCGCAGGTGCAGGCGTGGCGTCAGGCGGCGGCTTCCTCCGATCGGCTCTGCTCAGCATCCGGTGTCGGCGGGGCTCGTCGTGGTGGTCGTTGTCGGGTGAGGGTGTCGGTGTTCTGGTGGGGGTGTTCACCGTCGGGTGGTCGCCATCGGACAGTGGCGGAGTGGGTGCCGTCGGGCTGCTCGACGCGGATGGTGCGGTCGGCCGAGATCGACATCCGCCAACCGCCTTCGTGGACCAGGTGGTGGTGGCGCGTGCAGAGCGGCGCGAGGTTGGCAAGGTCGGTCGACCCGCCCAACTCGAACGGTGACACGTGGTGCACGTCGCAGTCGTCGAAGGCGACGTGGCAGTCGGGGAACGCACAGGTGCGGTGGAGCTTGCGCAGTGCCCGGCGTTGCTCCCGGTTGGCGAGGCGTCGGGCTCGGCCGACATCGAGCGGCCGGCCGTCGCCGTCGAGGACCATGGGCAGGATCCGGGCCTGACAGCAGAGCCGCCGAACGTGCGACACCGGAACGTGAGACCCCGACGACAGGTAGGACACCCCGCCTGCGTGGGCGCCGTGGAGAAGTGATTCGAGATCGATGAAGACGACGGCTTCGACCACACCGGGGTTCGAGGCTCGTCCGGTGCCCAGGATCAGGTTCGCCAACGCGTCGGCGGTGGCGCGGTCGGCAGTCAGCTTCACATCGGCGGCGAGGAGCCGGTCGCGTTCGGCGCCGAGGTGGGCGAACACCCGTGCCGCGGTTTCGGGGTCGAGGCGGGCCGAGAGCCACCCCATGCCGTCGGAGGTCGAGGTGCCGAACGATGCCCGCCGGTCGGTGCGCTGCTGGGCCGCGTGGGCTTCGCCGTCGTCGGTGCGGATCTGGCGGGCTTCGGCGGCCACGGCGCGACGGAACGCTTCGGGGGTCTGGGAGCAGGCGTCGTTCAACAAGGTGGGCAACGCGGCGCGGAGGCGGTCTTGCTGGTCGGGGGTCAGGGTGCGTTCCACGGAGCCGTAGGCGGTGACGTGTTCGAGTCCCACCGTGCCGTCAGCCACCGCCGAGCCCAACGTCGGGTTGGTGGCGGTGGTCTGGGCGGCCGACTCGATCCGGGCGGCATCGCTGGCCGAGGTGCGGCAGTGACGTTTGACGACCTCGGCAGGTGGTGCGCCGCGGCCTCCCTCGGCGATCACTCGGGCCCGTTCGGTGAGCGCGAGTTTCACGCCGGCGAGGTATCGCTCGAGGCGGGTGACGTCGGTGAGGGCGAGGGCGATGCCGCCGGTCTCCAGGGTGGCGGCATCGAGCGCTTCGATTCGTTCCAGGAGCGGAACCAACGTCATGGGCTCATGATACTGAGGTCTGAGACACACGTTCGATCTACGGACCACATCTTGAGAGAGTCGCCTCACGCGCCAACCACACCACCATGCGGGGCGGCGTCGTCGACTGCGACTCGCAGGTGGGCCCCACCCTGGCATCGAGGCTGCCCGGCACGACGTGGATACGCTGGCATCCGTGCCTGCGTTCGGAACCGTCATGTGGGCGCTGGTGGCCCTGGTGATGTTCGTCTTCCTGTGGAAGGTCGGCATCGGGATGACCCGGAGCGTCACGACGAGCCTGCCGGCACCTCCCCCCGAGGGCGAGCTGCGCCGCATCAGTGCCCGCTATCGCTGCACGATCTGCGGGGTCGAGCTGCGCATGACGCTGGCGCCCGAAGCCGACCCCCCGCCGCCGCGGCACTGCATGGAAGACATGGAACTCGTCGCCCCGATCGAGTGACCTGACGTGGGCCGAACGGCATCCCCCACGTTTTCCACGGGCCGACCTGCAGGTTCGCGCTGGGTGACCGAAGTTCCCCACACCCTGTGGACAAACGTGTCGACAACTACACGGTTGTAACTCGCCCGTCATCGTTCGACCCGTGGTATGACACGCCACGTTCACCTGGTTGATCAGCACACGGCGGTGCTGTACACACCCTCAGTGATATTTCGTGGCTGTCCACAGGCCGCCGAGGATGCAGCCCAGGCCGGCGAGCAGATACCACTGATTGCGGCCGCCAGGGACCGCCCCGAGGTAGTACAGGATGATGATCAGCGCGCCGACGCCCCACAGGGCGAACATCAGGATCGGCACCCAGCGGGGGCTCTCCTTGACCGACATCGGGATCGGCGGCGTGTAGCGCGAGGAGGGCTCGTTGGCCCGCTTCGGACCGTCGTCGTCGTGGCGATGCCCCAGGTGCCCGACCGCGGGTCGGCCCGCGCTGGGAACGGGGGTCTGTCCGGGGCGGGTTCCCTTGGGGGTAACCCGGCCGCCACCTTTGCGCTTGGGAGGAGCCACGAGGGGTCGAGTGTAGGCGGCGACCGCGGCCATGCGGGGATCGCGGTCGACACGGACCTGCACCACCGGCAAGGCTGGCGCGGTGACCCGGGTGCTCGTGATCGACAACTACGACTCGTTCGTCTACAACCTCGTCCAGTACCTGGGGGAGCTCGGGGCCGAGCCGGTGATCCACCGCAACGACGAGCTCACCGTCGCCGAGCTCCTCGAGCTGGCGCCCGACGCCGTGCTGCTCTCGCCCGGGCCGGGCCGGCCGGAGGACTCGGGCATCCTGTGCGAGTCGATCCCGGCGTTCGCCGCGGCCGGGATCCCGGTGTTCGGCGTGTGTCTCGGCCTGCAGGCGATCGGCCACGTCTACGGCGGTGAGGTCGTACGGGCGCCCGAACTGATGCACGGCAAGACCTCCTGGATCCGCCACCGCGGCCTCGGCGTGTTCGACGGGCTGCCCTCGCCCATCGAGGCGACCCGTTACCACTCACTCGTGGTGGAGCCGACCACCCTGCCCGACTGCCTCGAGATCACCGCCGAGACCGACGACGGCATGATCATGGGTCTGCGCCACCGCACCTTGCCGATCGAGGGCGTCCAGTTCCACCCCGAGTCGATCCTCACCGCCCACGGCCACGACATCCTGCGCACCTTCCTGAAGGGGGCGGTGCTGGCTGACGGCTCGGGCCGGGTCCCTGCCTGAACTGACGGGCTCCACACCATCCGAGCCGCGTTGGCGCGGGTCTGATTCGCTCGGCGCGATGCGGGCTGGACGTGCGCGCCGCGCCCGATGGTCAGGGGAGGGTGGCGGAGGTCGGCGGGGGATTCGTCGTGGTGGTCGACGGCGTCGTGGTGGAGGTCGTGGCCGGCGGTGACGTGGTCGTCGGGGCCGAGGTGGTCGGCGGCGTGGTCGTCGACGGCGCCGCCGCGGCGTGGGCCACCGAGATCTGGACCGTGGAGTTCTTGGCGACCTTCTGCTTGGCCGGCGGGCTCTGACTCACGACCTTGCCATCGCGTGAGTCGCCGAACGGCACCGTGACGTCGACGATGGCGCCCTTGAGGTCGGCGTTGCCGAGCGCCAACAGGGCCTGGGTCGAGGTGAGGCCCGACAGGTCGGGCACCTCCACCTGGGCGGCGCCGCTCGACACGTAGATCTTGACCTCGGCGCCCTTGTCGAGCGGGGTCTGGGCGGCGGGGTCGGACCGGATCACCTTGCCGGTCTCCACCGAGTCCGACTGCTCCTGGATCACGGTGACCTTGAAGCCCTTGTCGCCCAGCGTCTTCTGGGCGTCGGCGGCGGCGAAGCCGGTCACGTTGTCGACGATGATCTGGGTCTTGCCGGCCGACACCGAGATGGTGACCTTGTCGCCGGGCTTGAGCGGGGTGTCGGCGTCGGGGATCTGGCCGGTGACCAGCCCCTGGGCGAGATCGGAGTTGGGGTCGAGGATCACCTCGGGCACGAACCCGAGCGGGGCCAGGATGTCGGTCGCCGCCTGCTGGGTCTTGCCCAGCAACGTCGGCATCGGCACCGGGGTGGCCGGCGGGTTGTACGTGAGGGTGATCGCCTGGTCCTTGGTGACCAGCGCGGTGGCGACCGGGTCCTGCTTCCACACGATGTTCTCGCCGACCGCGGTGTTGGCCTCGGCCACCGGCTTGACGGTGAGGTTCTTGGACTGGAGGAGCTTGGTCGCGTCGTCGAGCGTCATGTTGGTGACGTCGGGGAGCGCGATCGCCGCCGAGGACGTGCCCTTGTTGTTGAACAACTGGAACAGGACGATGCCCCCGGCCACGAGCGCGGCGACGGCCAAGAAGGCGGCGAGCACGTACAGACCGGTGCGTTTCGGGGCGTCGTAGTACTGCGTCGGGTTGCCGGGCCCGTTGCCCGGCTGGCCCGAGGTGGCCGGCATCGCCGTCGTGCGGGGAACCGCGGTCGTGGCGCCGTACCCGGTGGAGGGCATGGCGGTGGTACGCGCCGCGGCCGGCACGGCGGTGGTGGGTGCCGCGCCCGGCGAGGCGGCGGCGTTGTTGCCGAGGATCGCCGCGAGGGCCTGCACCGGCTGGCCTTCGCGGAATCGGCGGAGGTCGTCGCGGAGCGCCTCGGCGTTGGGGTAGCGCACGGCCGGGTTCTTGGCGAGCAGCTTGGCCACGATCGCCTCGAAGCCCTTCGGGATGTCGGGGACGAGCTGGTTCAGCGGCTGCGGCGCGTCGTGTACCTGCTTGTAGGCGATGGCCACCGGGTTCTCACCCGAGAACGGCGGCCGGCCGCTCGACATCTCGTAGAGCACGATGCCGAGTGAGTAGAGGTCGCTGCGCGGGTCGGGCTGACCGCCCTGGGCCTGCTCGGGTGAGAAGTACGTCGCCGTGCCCATGACCGCGCCGACCTGCGTGAGGTCCTGCTCGGCGGCGGAGTTGAGGGCGCGGGCGATGCCGAAGTCGGCCACCTTCACCCGGCCGTCGTTGCCGATCAGGATGTTCGCCGGCTTCACGTCGCGGTGGACGACGCCGTTCTTGTGGGCGAACCCGAGCGCGGAGGCGACCTCCATGCAGATCTCGGACGCCTGCTGCGGGCTGAGCTTGCCGTTGGCCTTCAAGATGTCGGCGAGGGTGCGTCCGGGCACGTACTCCATGGCCATGAAGTACGTGGGCCCCTGACGGCCCCAGTCGTACACACCGACGATGTTCGGGTGGTTCAGGTTGGCGGCCGACTGGGCTTCGCGGCGGAACCGCTCGACGAAGTTGGGGTCGGTGGCGAACTCCGGGAACAGCACCTTGATCGCGACCGGGCGGTCGAGCAACAGGTCGCGCGCCAGGAACACGTCGGCCATGCCGCCGCGCCCGATGCGCTGCTGGACTTCGTAGCGCTCGTTGAAGACCGGTCGTTCGGTGCCCGTCATAAGCCCTCCGAGGTTACCGAGGGGTCTCGGCGAACGGTGCGCAGGCGGGCGCACGGGGTAGCGGCAGAGGAGGTGCTCACACCGGCACGACCTGGAGTCCGAGGTCGAGCATCGCCTTGGCGATCGGGCCGGCCAGCTTGCCGCCGGTGCCGGCCGAGATCTCGTCGTTGACGCCCTTGAGCATCACTGCGACGGCGACCCGGGGTGCTTCGGCCGGTGCGAACGCCATGATCCAGGCGTGCGACCGCTGGGGCTGGCCCTTGGCGTTGAGCTGGGCCGTGCCGGTCTTGGCCGCGGCCTGGATCCCGTTCTCCAGCTGCATGGTCGACTTCGCGGTACCGGTCTGCACGACGCCGATCATCAGCTGGGTGAGGGTGGCCGCGGTCTCGGGCCGCATGGGCGTCTTCCACACCTTGGGCTCGGTGCGCGAGAGGACGTTGCCGTCGTGGTCGAGCAACGAATCGATCACGTGGGGCTGCATCTCGTTGCCACCGTTGGCGACGGTCGAGGCGATCATCCCCATCTGCAACGGCGTGAGCGCGTCCTCGTTCTGACCGAAGCCGCGGATGGCGAGCAGCGGGATGTTGTCGACGAAGTCGTCGACCGTGCCGAAATGGCTGGCGGCCGGGCGGGGCAGGTCGAACGGGGGCGCTTCGTTGATACCGAAGGCGTTCGCCGTGGCCACCATCTTCTCGGCGCCGAGCTCGACGGCGAGCCGGGCGAACGGGGTGTTGCAGCTGCGGGCGAACACGCTGGCGAAGTCCCCACCACAACTGTGGCCGCCGTAGTTCTCGATCGGGTCGGTGGTCTGCGGCGGCAGGTACTGACTCTCCTCGGCGAACTGGCGGTCGGGGGTGACGACGCCGTTCTCGAGCGCCGCGGTGGTGGTAACGACCTTGAACGTGGAGCCCGGCATGTAGCGCTCCTGATAGGCGTTGGCCAGCAGCGGCTTGCTGCCGTTGGCGTTCAGGTATTCGAGCCACTTCTCGGCGTCGCTCGTGTTGTGGTCGGAGATCCAGTTGGGGTCGTAGCTCGGTTCGCTGTACATGGCGAGCACGGCGCCGGTTCGCGGGTCGAACATCACGACCGAGCCCTCGCGCCCGGCGAGCTGGTCCTTGGCGAGCTGTTGGAGGTCGGCGCGCATCGTGAGGCGCACCGTGCCGCTGCGATCGTTCTTGCCGTTGAAGATGCCCCCCAGCCCGCCGAGCTGCTCGCGCACGTCGGAGCCCGAGAGGATGCCGTTCTGGGTCTTCTCGAGCTGCGTCGCGCCGTACGCGTACGAGTAGTAGCCGGTGACGTTGGCGAACAGGTTCTTGGTCGGGTACTCGCGTTGGTAGTCGAAGCCGTCGGTCGACGGCACCGACTGGGCGAGCACCACGTTGTCGGCGGTGACGATCTGGCCGCGCGGCTTGTTGAACTCCTTGACCGCTTCGCGGGTGTTGCGCGGGTCGGCCTTGAGCTCTTTGTCCTTGCCGACCTGCAGCAGGTTCAGCTGGACGAAGAGGACCAGGTAGCAGAGCAACAGGCCGGCCGCGAGCCGGCGGATGCGTTGGTTCATCCGTCGACCCCTGCGTGGCCGCCGATCACGGTGGCGTCGGCGCCGGCCTGGGCCGAGGCCTTGGCGAACCGCTTCACCGCCCGCTTCTCCTGCAGGGTCACCTGTTCGGGCAGTTCACCGAGGCGGCGGGCCGAGGAGTCGCTGATCCGCATCAGCAGCGCCAGCAGGATGTAGTTGGCGACGAGCGATGAACCGCCGTAGCTCACGAACGGCAGGGTCACCCCGGTGAGCGGGAGCACCCGGATCACACCGGCGATGATGATGAACGCCTGCACCCCGAGGATCGTGGTGAGGCCGACGGCGAGCAGCTTCTCGAACGGCCGCTCGGCGCGGACCGCGGCGCGGTAGCCGGCGCCGACCATGAGCACGAAGGCGATGAGGATCGCAGTCGCGCCGAACAGGCCGAGCTCCTCGCCGATGGCTGCGAAGATGAAGTCGTTCTTGGCCTCGGGGATCTTGGTCGGGGTGCCGAGCCCGAGCCCGGAACCGCCGATGCCGCCGCTCGCCATGGCGAACTGGGCCTGGGCGATCTGGTACCCCTTGGTCTGGTAGAGGCTCCACGGATCGAGCCAGATCGACACACGCGTCTTCACGTGGTCGAACATGCTCCACGCGCCGTACGCCGCGCCGGCGAACAGCACCGTGCCGAGCGCCAGGAAGCTGGCCTTCTCGGTGGCGATCCACAACATGATGACGAACAGGGTGAAGAACAGCAGCGACGACCCGAGGTCGCGTTGGCCGATCATCACGACGACGCTCACCGACCACGCGGCGAGGATCGGGAACAGGTGGCGGGGCTCGGGCAGGTTGAACGGCCCGACCCGCCACGTGCCTGCGGCGATCAGTTCGCGGTTCTCGGTGAGGTAGCCGGCGAAGAAGATGGCGAGGCAGATCTTGGCCAGCTCGCCGGGCTGGAAGCCGATGGGCCCGAGGCGGACCCAGATGCGGGCGCCGCCCGCGGTGCGGCCGAGGCCGGGCACGAAGGGCAGCATCAGCAGGCCCGCGCCCATCAGGAAGAACGTCCACTGGTAGCGACGCAGGTCGTTGACCCGCCGCACCGCGATGAGCGCGGCGATGTAGCAACCCACCCCGACGAGCGTCCACGTGGCCTGGAGACCGGCGAGCCGCTTGGCGTCGATGCGGGCGATCATCACGTAGCCGATGCCGTTGAGCAGCGCGGCGAGCGGCAGGAGCACACCGTCGGCGCCGCGAGCCAGGCGCCGCGTCGCGATGTGGGCGAGCACGAGCAGCCCGAAGATCACGCCGAGGAACACGCCGAGGTTCGCCGGGATGTTCGCGTCGCGGCCGAGGGCCGAGAGCGTGTACGCGGCTCCGGTGATGACGACGGCCATCACGACGAGTCCGAGCTCGGTGCTGCGCCGCCGGTTGGCGACGAGCGACCGGTCGCTCATCCGCCCGCTCCCGGAACGGTGGTGGTCGTCGGGTCGGAACCCGGCGGGCTGCCGGCCGATCCCGTTGCCGCCGTTCCGCCTGCGACCGTGGTGGCGGTCGTGGCCGTCGTGCCACCCACCACCGTCGTCGCCGTCACCGTCGTGGTCTCCGTTGCCGCCGTGGTGGGCAGCGTCGTCGTCGGCACCAGGGTGCTCACGTAGTTGACCGCACCGTCGAGCGAGCTGAACTCGACGTTGCCCACGAGCGAAGCGATGTCCTGGGCCGTGAGTTCGTCGCGCACCTTGCCGGTGCGGACCTCGACCGTGGGGTCGAACCAGAGCACGCCGCCGGGCCGGCCCTTGTAGACCACGACGTCGGCCCGGTCGAAGCTCACGAAGTAGCCCGATCGGGCGTACACCGCGGTCATCGTGAACGCGACCACCAACACCGCGGCGATGGCGAAGACGAACAGCAGGGTGCGCCACGTGAACCGGGGTGCCCGTTCGGGCTGGCGCAGCCGTTGGGCGAGCTCGACGACCGCCAGGTCGGGCTGGGGCGCCAGCCGCAGCGGCCCGGTGGGGTCGGGGAGGCCCTGGGCGCTCGTGAGCAGCGTCGCCGACGGAGGCGTGTCGTCGAGACGGAGGTCGTCGCGCCACTGGCCGACCTCGCCCTCACCGTCGGCCCAGTGGGGTTCGAGCCCGAGATCGAGCGGATCGTCGGGCGGGATCTGGCCGTCGAGCACGTCGACGACGATCACCGAGATGTTGTCGCGGCCGCCGTGGCGGTTGGCGGTGGCGATGAGGGCCTCGGCGACGGCCTGGGGCTCGGGGATGCCGGCCATCAGCTCGGCGATCGTGTCGTCGTGGACCTCGTCGACGAGGCCGTCGGAGCACAGCAGGAAGCGGTCGCCCCGCACGAGCGGGAACGTCCAGGCGTCGACCCGCACGTCGGGCTCGATGCCGAGTGCCCGGGTGACGATGTTGCGGTGCGGGTGGTAGCGGGCCTCGTCCTTGGTGATCTGGCCGGTCGAGACGAGCTCGTTGACGTAGCTGTGGTCGACGCTCAGCTGGTTGAGCGTGCCGCCGCGCATCACGTAGGCCCGCGAATCGCCGACGTTGGCGAGCGCCAACCGCTCCTCGCCGCCGCGCTTCTCGGGCTGCAACAGGGCGAGGGCGGTGACGGTGGTGCCCATGCCCCGGCGCTCCACGGTCTGCTGGGCGGCCTGGAAGATCGCCGCGTTGGCCGCCCGGACCGCTTCGACGAGGTCGGCCGCCGTCGACACGGGTCCGTTCCCGGCCAGCCGAGCGCGCAGCATGTCGACCGCCATCGCGCTCGCCACTTCGCCCGCGAGGTGGCCGCCCATGCCGTCGGCCACGGCGAACACCGGGCTCGAGGTGACGAGCGAGTCCTCGTTCTCCTGGCGGACCTGGCCGGTGTCGGTGGCCGCGCCGATCTCGAGCTGGGCCATCAGTCAGCCTCCAGCACGGTGTTGCCGATCTGCACCCGGTCGCCCTTGCTCAACGGCATCACCCGCGAGAGCCGTTGGCCGTTGAGATAGGTGCCATTGGTGGAGTTGAGGTCCTCGACGAAGGTCTCGCCGTCCTGCTCGAACACACGGGCGTGGAGCTGGGAGATGAACGTGTCGTCGGTGATGCTGACGGTGCAGCCGGTGGCCCGGCCGACGGTGAGTTCACCGGCGAGGGCGAACACGATGCCCTTGCGGGCCCGGGGTTCGATGACGGTCATCCGACCGACCCGGCCGCCACGACCCTTCGCCGGCTTCGGCCCGCTGGGCGGGGCGACGTGGGGCGCCTGCTGGGCGGCGTGGGCCGCGGCCTGCGGGGCGGGCATGGGCGCGGCCGCGGTCGGATCGCCGCCGGCGCGGTGCATGACCTGCTGCTTGGGGCCCCGGACCTCGCTCCAGACCGCCCACAGCACTCGAGCGAAGAACAGGTAGAGGAGCGCGAGGAGGCAGATCTTGAAGACGCCGAGGAGCTGGTCGGTCATGTCGACGCCGCGCTCAG
>Ga0209023_10008417_pt1 | contig 10357 bp, 10 predicted proteins | sample LakOneMetagenome_FD_187468 | JGI IMG/M metagenome (GOLD analysis project Ga0209023, IMG submission 187468) | Freshwater and sediment microbial communities from Lake Erie, Canada (SPAdes) (version 2) | ecosystem: Environmental > Aquatic > Freshwater > Lentic | place: Lake Erie, Canada...
TCCGGCAGCTTCGGCGCCAGCCAGCGCACCAGCGCCGGCGCGATGCGCGAGGGCCGCAGCTCGCCCAGTTCGGACAGCAGCGGCATGCCGGAGGCGTCCTGCTTGCCGATGACGAGCGGACGCTTGGCGGGGTCCAGGTTGTAGAACAGGCTCTTGATCTGTCCCTCGATGACGTCGCCCTTCTCTTCCACCACCAGCATTTCAGCCAGGCCGTCGGCAAAGGCGTGCAGGCGGGTGCGCTCGAGTGGGAAGCTCAGGCCCGGCTTGTACAGGCGCACACCAAGCGCTTCCAGCTTCTCGAGCGGCAGGCCGAGACGCGCCAATGCTTCGACCAGGTCCAGATAGGCCTTGCCGGTGGCGATGATGCCCAGCTTCGCATCGGGCGCCGGCACGACCAGCTTGTCGATCGAATTGACGCGCGCAAAAGCATGCACCGCTTTCAGCTTCTCGGCCACGCGCAACTCGAGCGCCAGGCTCGGCAGGTCGGGCCAGCGGTAATGCAGGCCGTCGGGCGGCGGCGTGTAGTCTGTGGGGATGCGGAAGGTCGGCGGCTCAGGCAGTTCGACGACGGCGCCGCCCTCCACCGTTTCGGAAATCGCCTTGAAGCCGACCCAGGCGCCGGAAAAGCGCGACAAGGCCCAGCCATACAGGCCGAATTCCAGGTATTCCTCGATGTTCGCCGGATTCAGGATCGGCATGCTCCAGGCCATCAGGGCATGGTCGCTCTGGTGCGGCATCGAGGACGACACGCAGCCATGGTCGTCGCCGGCCACCACCAGCACGCCGCCCAGGGGCGAGGAGCCGTAGGTGGTGCCGTGCTTGAGGGCATCGGCGGCGCGGTCCACGCCCGGCCCCTTGCCGTACCACATGGCGAACACGCCATCGACGGTGCGGTTCGGGTCGCCGCCGACCTGCTGGGTGCCGAGGACGGCGGTGGCGCCGAGTTCCTCGTTAATCGCCGGCAGGAAGTCGATCGCGTTGGCTTTCAGGATACTGGACGCGCGCCAGGCTTCCTGGTCGACGGCGCCCAGGGGCGAACCGCGGTAGCCGGAAATGAAGCCGGCCGTGTTCAGGCCAGCGCGCTCGTCGAGCGCCTTCTGCATCACCGGCAGGCGGATCAGCGCCTGGGTGCCGGTGAGAAAAACCCGGCCTTGCGTGCGTTTCAGGTTGTCGTCCAGGCGGTAGCCCGGATCGACCAGCGCCGAGCCGGCGGCGTCGCCACCGGCGACTTCTTCATGCATCGAACCCATGTGTCTCCTCTTTTTATCGTCGAGCGCCGCGTGGGCGGCGTGCCGCGGGTCTTGCCCGCAGCTCTTCCATGGTGAAACATGATAGTCTTGATGCCAGAAATATCATTTCGAACTCACCGGCCCTGGCGCCGCAATCGGCAAACTCTTTCCCGTTTCAGCCTCTTATGGAAAAAAACAACCTCGACCAGGCTTCCCTGCGCATCCTGCGCGAACTGCAGCAGAACGCCCGCCTCTCGATCAACGAGCTGTCCGAAAAAGTCGGCATGTCCGCCTCCCCCTGCTGGCGCCGCCAGAAGGAGCTGGAGGAGAACGGCTATATCAAGCGCTACGCCGCCCTGCTGGACAGGCGCAAGCTCGACCTCGGACTGGTGTGCATGCTCCACGTCTCGCTGACGCGCCACGAGGCCGGTGTCGTCGAGACCTTCGAGGCGCAGATGAAGGTGTGTCCGGAAGTGATGGAGTGCTACGAGGTGACCGGGACGGCTGACTACATGGTCAAGCTGATGGTGGCGGACATGGATGCTTACCATGACCTGCTGCACAACGTGCTGCTGAAGCTGCCGGGGGTGTCGCAGCTCAATACCAGCGTGGCGCTGAGGGAGGTGAAGTATGAGACGGCGTTGCCGTTGTAGGGGTGGGAAACATACAGGCTCAAGTCATCTAGTAGCCCAGTCGCCTACAAGCACTGGCACCATCATTAATGGTTCCTACAGATCGAATTTTAAATCTACGTTCGAAGCCCATTCCTAGGGCGGCCAACACATCCGCCACTCCCACGATATCGCAAAGCGGATAAATTGCTTTTGATAAGATAATAACGAGTTATGATCAGTCGACTGCATCTCTGCGCTTATCTCAGCAGGCCGGAGAGGTCTTGAAAATTATTCGCAACAAATTCGTAGCACGAAATTCAACCCATATCCATAACAATTTTCACCACGCCCTCTGGTGAGAGCTCAAAACCAACGTCTAGGCCAGGATTAACAACGACTCCATGCCCAAGTGGAAGCCTACGCAATACATCCAGCCCCGTCATCACTAGACAGTACTTCGCGATATTCCCCACCTGCTTGACGCGCTCCTTATCGGTAAATAAAGCCAGCATTTTCGTTCCATTTCTGTCAAAAAGAACAGGCTTTAATCCGCTACCGTCCGCCTGTACCTCCGTAGCAGTGGGTATCGCTAAATCGGACGATATAAATTTTTTAACGAATTCACCAACTGAAATTTCCGTACGCTTGGCGGCTAATAAACTTGATTCCAAATCATTTAGTGAAAGAAATTTATTCATCTCATCTATTCCTCAACGAACTCCGGATAAAAGCGCATTGCATGGCCGGCAGAATCTACATTTCCCGCACTCGCACCTACCTTCGATAACTTTGTCAGATAATCTATGAGGCGGATTGAGTCCTCCAATCATTAAGCAGTTGCATTTTATTTCGAAGATCTTCATCAGCAATGGCCGGGAAATGTGGCCTAACTTTTCGATCCGAAATCTCGACAGCCATTGCGTACCACAGAGGTGGCAGCCTAGTGATCTCAGCCCAATTAGCTTTGCAGAACTCGAGCACTGCAACAACATATTTCTCATTCTGCTCTATCTCGCTCTTGGCACCGAGCCCTGGGCTTAAAAAGACCGCATTAATGCCAAAGCAAACAGAGAAAGCTTGGCAAACATCCTCGTATAAAAATCCAACTTCTGATGAATACCTGAATTGACACATCATCAATCTTGAGTATCTCTCAGGCTGCGAAAGAACAATTGAAATCGCTGGAGTGACCACTGCAATCTTCAGGGCGGAATATTCTAACTTACCGCCAATCGATTCCACGAAATTCGCGAGAAGGGTCAGAGCCAGCTCGGAAATTAGCAATTTCATTTACCTCCTCCATAACACATTCTGCCAGTGATACGGTCATACAAATGGCCCTGATCGGTCAAGTACTTGGTCAAGGTGCATGGGGCTTGACTTCAACTCTACATAGGTAGACTATGGCGCATGACCCTGACACGCGCACTCTCCCCTCACGCCCGCACCGTCCTCGGCGCCCTCCTCGACGCCGGTAGCGAATGGTCCCACGGCTACGAACTCTGCCGGCTTGCCGACATCAAATCGGGCACGCTTTACCCGCTCCTCATCCGCCTGGAAGCCCACGGCTATCTTGAAGCGGAGTGGCAGCAGCCTGCCGAAGGCGGACGGCCGCCGCGCCATGCCTATCGGCTGACCGCCAGCGGCGTCCAGCTCGCCCGTGCCAATCCGGCTGGCCAGAAAGCACCGGCCACGCGGCTGGCAAAGGCGGCTTCATGAGCCGGAGTCTGCGGCGCCGCGCCGCCGACCTTGCCTGCCGCGCCTTGCAGGCGACGCTGCCTCCCCAACTGCAGTCATGGGGCCGGGCGATTCGCTGCGAGACGGCCGGAATTGCCGACGACAGCGCCGCGCTCCTGTATGCGCTGCACAGCCTGTGCGCTCTGTTGCCGCGTGCGCTGGCCTGGCATCTGCTTCGCCCCTTCGCCTCGCTGACTGGCGACGGCGCACCCGTCCATGGAGATTCGATCATGATGAACCTGTTCGACGCCGCACTACGCCGCCCTCGTGTTACAGGCGTCGCCTGCGCCATCGGCGCGGTGGCCCTGGGCCTGGTCTATATGTCGGCCGCAGGCGCGCCGACGCGCTATCTCGGCATCAATGTCGCTGCCCTGTTGACCGGCCTGGCATTGCTCGCCCTGCTCGGCCGCGCAGCCTTCGTGGGGGAACGGCCGGCCAGCGCGGCGATCGTGGCCATCGCCGGCGCATTGCTGGCAACCGCCCTGCTCGGCAATAGCGTCGATGGCGCGACGCGTTGGGTCAGGCTGGGAGGCTTCGCGATCCAGCCTGGCCTGATCCTCCTGCCTGCGATGCTGGTCGCCTTCGCACGATGCCGCAACCTGCCCGCTACCCTCGGCATCATCGCCGCCGCCGCCGCGCTGGCCATGCAGCCTGACCGGGCGATGGCCGGCATGCTGGCGGCGGGGCTGGCGGTCCTCGTGATCATGCGCCCCGACAGGTTCGGAATGACAGCGTTCGTTGCGAGCATCGCCGGCTTCGGCGCGACCCTGGCGCGGGCCGATACGCTGCCGGCGGTTCCCTATGTCGATGGGATTCTCTACTCGTCGTTCCAGGTACACGCACTGGCCGGCGCGGCGGTGCTGGGCGGCTCGCTCCTGCTCCTGCTGCCGGCGCTCGTCGGCTGGTACCGGGACCCGGCGAATCGCGAGCGCCATGCTACATTCGGTGCGCTGTGGCTTGCGGGGATCGTGGCCGCCGCCCTTGGCAACTATCCGACGCCACTCGTCGGTTACGGCAGCAGCGCCATCATCGGCTATGCGCTCAGCCTCCTGGCGCTGCCGAAATTGGCGAAGGTGCACGGCGCTGCGACTTCTCAAGCGCGGGACGACGCCGATACGACAGCGCCAGGCAGTCACCTGCTCGTCGGCCTGCGGTGATCCGCCTGTCTCCTCGAACTCGGGCGGACAGCTCCCCTGCCTGCCCTGCTATCGAGCATGGCGCGGACCTCACCCAGGATGAACCCTCCTCCTGGCGGCCTGGGTGATTGATGCGGGCTTGTCTGGTTTCGTTAGCGTGTGCATGATGCAGTTTTTCATTTTTTTTCATGTTGGTTAGTTACTTTTAATTGTGAGTCGGGGTGCTTCCCACACGACTCGTCTTACGCCGCCAATCCGCTAAGGAAGCACTGATTTATTCTGGGGGATGGGATTGGCCAGTGAAAAAGGCGTCCTGCAAGGCGCAAAATCGCAGCAATAGCGGGCTATTGCGAGATTTTGCAACGCCGCAGGGCGTCTTTTTCCACGGCCAAGCACGCCCTCATGAATTAATCAGTGCTTCCCTATTACGTGGGTGAACTAACCGAACACGAATCGACTACTGGTTAAGATGGTCTCTTCCGAATGAAAGGATGGCCATGGACCCGCAACAGGAATACCCGATCCGGCTTCGCATTAACGGACAGGACCGGGACTTCTCCGTCCCCTCCTGGGTGACGCTGCTCGACCTCCTGCGCGAACGCGCGCAGCTCCCGGGCACGAAGAAAGGCTGCGACCATGGCCAGTGCGGCGCCTGCACCGTCCTCCTCGACGGCAAACGCATCAATTCCTGCCTGACGCTGGCCGTCATGCAGGACGGCCATGAAGTGACGACCATCGAGGGCATGGCCGATGGCGAAGCCCTGCACCCGCTGCAGCAGGCCTTCATCGACTGCGATGCCTTCCAGTGCGGCTACTGCACGCCGGGGCAGATCTGCTCGGCGGCCGGCCTGATTGCCGAAGGCCAGGCCAGGTCCGTCGACGAGGTGCGCGAACTCATGAGCGGCAATGTCTGCCGCTGCGGCGCCTACCCGCAAATCGTGCAGGCCGTGATGCGGGTCATGCGCGTCGAGGGCGGCGCCCGTGAGGCGGGACAGGCACCCAAGACCGGGAAGGCAGCACCATGAACCCGTTCATCTTTACCCGCTCCGCCGACATCGACGCCGCGCTGGCAACGCTCGCCGGCGCAGCCGATGGCGGCGCGCGGCCGATCGCGGGCGGCACCAACCTCCTCGACCTGATGAAGGAAGGTGTGATGCGCCCCGGCCAGCTGGTCGACATCAACGCGCTGGGCCTGGACCGCATCGAAGACGCACCAGGCGGCGGACTGCGCCTGGGCGCCCTCGCCCGCAACGCCGACACCGCCTACGACGAACGGGTGCGCAGCCGCTACCCGCTGCTGAGCGCTGCCATCCTGGCGGGCGCTTCGCCCCAGTTGCGCAACATGGCGACCAACGGCGGCAACCTCCTGCAGCGCACCCGCTGCTATTACTTCTATGACGTCGGCACGCCCTGCAACAAGCGCCAACCCGGCAGCGGCTGCCCGGCGAAGGACGGCCTGAACCGCCAGCACGCCATCCTCGGCACAAGCGAGCACTGCATCGCGACGCATCCGTCCGACATGTGCGTGGCGCTGCGCGCCCTGGACGCAGTCGTCCACGTTCGCTCGAGCAAAGGCGAGCGCGACATCCCGTTCGCCGACTTCCACCGGCTGCCGGGCGAGCATCCGGAACGCGACAGCACCCTGGCGCCCGGTGAACTGATCACCCATATCGACCTTCCCGACGCCGGCCGTTTCGCGGCGCACAGCGCCTACATCAAGGTGCGCGACCGCCTGTCGTATGCGTTTGCGCTGGTATCAAGCGCGGCCGCCCTCGATATCGACGGCGCCACCGGCACCATCCGCGCGGCCCGCATCGCCCTTGGCGGCGTCGCCCACAAGCCCTGGCGCGTCGAGGCAGCCGAAACAGCGCTCGCCGGCCAGCCTGCCGTGGAGGCGAGCTTCAGCGCCGCCGCCGACATCGTCCTGGATGGCGCCCGCGGCTTCGGCCAAAACGACTTCAAGCTGGCGCTGGCCCACAACACCATCATCCAGGCCCTCGCCGCCGCGGCGCGCGGCACGGCCCAAGCCAGCGGCACAGGCCCGCTGGACGAACACGGAGAAGCGCAATGAGCGACCTGATTCCAGAACTGCGTACGCCAAGCGCGCCGGACGGGACGGGCCGCGTCGAAAAAGGAATGCCGGTCTCGCGAGTCGACGGCCGCGCCAAGGTGACGGGGCAGGCGCAATATGCCGCCGAAATCCACGCGCCCGGCCTGCGCTACGGCGTGGTCGTCAGCGGCACCATCGCGCGCGGCCGCATCACCGCCATCGACAGCAGCGCGGCGCTGGCTGTGCCAGGCGTCGTGGCGGTGCTCACGCACCTGAACCGCCCGAAAATCCGCAGCTACGACCTGGCCTTCAAGGACATGACGGCGCCCGCCGGCTCTCCCTTCCGTCCACTCGCCAGCGACCGGATTTTCTATAGCGGCCAGCCTGTCGCCCTGGTCGTTGCCGATACCTTCGAGGCCGCGCGCCATGCCGCCCAGTTGGTGAAGCTGAGCTACGAGGAAGAAGCGCACGAGACCAGGCTGCTGGCGAGCCTGGACCAGGCCTACAAGCCGCGCGCGCTGAAGCCCGGCTTCACGCCGCCGAGCTCCATCGGCGACGCGCCCAAGGCCTACGAGGCAGCGCCCGTGAAGATCGAGTCGCAGTTCCACCACGGGGTCGAGCACCACAACCCGATGGAAATGCACGCCACCACCGTGCTGTACGGCGAGGACGGCCACCTGACGATCTACGACAAGACCCAAAGCTCGCAGAACAACCGCTGGTACGTCTCGCGTGCCTTCGGCCTGCCGAAGGACAAAGTCACGGTGCGCAATCCCTATGTCGGCGGCGCTTTCGGTTCCGGCCTGCGCCCGCAATACCAGCTGACCCTGGCCGTGATGGCAGCGCTGCAGCTGAAGTGCCCGGTGCGCGTGGTGCTGACGCGCCAGCAGATGTTCAGCTTCGGACACCGCCCGGAAACCTGGCAGAAGGTCCAGTTGGCGGCGAACGAGGACGGTAAACTCCAGGCCATCGTGCACGAGGCGATCGGGGAAACCTCGCGCCTGGAGGATTACGTCGAGGTGGTGGTGAACTGGTCCGGGCAGCTCTACGCCTGCAAGAACATCCAGCTCGGCTACAAGCTGGTGGCCCACGACCGCCACTCGCCGATCGACATGCGCGCGCCCGGTGCCGCCCACGGCATGCATGCGCTCGAGGTGGCGATGGACGAACTGGCCTACAAGCTGCGCATGGATCCGCTCGAATTCCGGCGCATCAACTACGCCCACCGTAATCCGCTCGAGGACAAGCCCTATTCCTCCAAGGAGCTGAGCCAGTGCTACGACAAGGGCGCGCAGCGCTTCGGCTGGGAGGGCCGGCCGATCGAGCCGCGCTCGATGCGCGACGGCGACGAATTGATCGGCTGGGGCATGGCCACCGGCATGTGGGATTCGCTGGTGATGGTGGCGCGCGTGAGCGCGGTGCTGCATGCGGACGGCCGCCTGGTCGTGAGCAGCGCCGCGTCCGACATCGGCACCGGCACCTATACCGTCATGTCGATGATCGCCGCCGAAAGCCTGGGACTGCCGATGGAACAGGTGACTTTCCAGCTGGGCGACTCGACTTTACCTTTCGCGCCGGTGGAAGGCGGCTCGTCCCATGTGAGCACCGTCGGCGGCGGCGTGCACGGCGCCTGCGACAAGCTAAAGAAACGGCTGCTGCGCCTGGCCCAGGGCATGCCGGGCTGTCCTTTCGCGAAATCGAAGCCGCAGCACATCGCGTTCGAGAACGGCGCCATGATGATCCGCGGCCGTCCCGACACGGCCGTGCCGCTGCAGGCCGTGCTGGCGGCCAGCGGCGTCGAGCAGGTCGAGGAAAAATACCTGATGACGCCGCAGATGCTCAAGCAGCGCAAGTACACGCGCGCCGTGCACTCGGCGGTGTTCTGCGAAGTGCGCGTCAACGAGAAGCTGGGCATCGTGCGCGTCACCCGTGTCGTCAACGCGGTGGCGGCCGGCCGCATCATCAACGCCAAGACCGCGAAGAGCCAGATCATCGGCGGCGTGGTCTGGGGCATCAGCCAGGCGCTGCACGAGGAAAGCTTCAGCGACCACCGCTTCGGCCGCTTCATGAACCACAACTATGCCGAATATCACGTGGCGACCAACGCGGACATCCACGACATCGACGTGATCTTCGCCGAAGAGGACGACCGCATCGTCAGCAAGCAACTGGGGGCCAAGGGGGTGGGCGAAATCGGCCTCGTCGCGACCTCGGCCGCGGTGGCCAATGCGATCTTCCACGCGACGGGCAGGCGGATTCGCAGCACGCCGATCACGCCGGACAAGATTCTGCTGGGGGATCGGGAGATTCCGGTGGCGGCGCGGGAACAGAGCTAGAGCGCCTGATGGGAGCGTTGCAGCAAGGTTTGATGGCGACGGCTCCCGGGACGGCAGGACATTTGCTGGCCGGCCCAGGCTAGCAGACATCCGCACAGCCTCTGCGCTATTTGCCCCTCAAATACTGCAGAGCCTTGTGGTACTTTACAGTTCTAATAAAGTCCTCGTCTTCGAAGGACGAAAGCCTCGTCACATCCAGATTATCCCGAATGTCTTCGATCTTTACTCGCCTCGCCAATTCATTGGATGACAAACGCCGAATGAAATCCTCATAAGGCTCACCCGGCCTTTTAGACAAGCAATCGATCGCTTCGATAATGGATTCGCTCAAGCCCAAGCCCCTGAACTCGTTGAGTGAAACGTTACCGTCCTCAACAACATCATGTAGAACGCTGACGATCCTTTCGTCTTCGTGCTGGAATTTGAGCATCAACCTGAGAGGATGCAGGATGTATGGCTGTCCAGATTTATCGACTTGGCCTGCATGCACTTTGCATGCAAGAGCGATTGCGACCTCGAGATTATTCATTGGCTTTGCTCGTATTTTTCGCGAGAAATCTCACCGCCGCATAAGAGTGCGTCATTGTATAGTCTATTATCATGTGGTATTGGATCACTCTTTTCAGCGCTACCATAAAACCGGACATACACCTTCTGCTCAATGTAATCCCAACGAAACATTACCTCTTCAAATGGATAATCGATATACACATCGCGCTTGGCAAAAATTTCCCCCTTATTAATCGGCATTAGCCCTCCTTTCAGTAGTATAATAGGCTCGGCTCTGTATCGCGATGGAAGATGCGGCGGAACTAGTCGAATCCAGTACTCGCCATTGCTTATAAAAGCCATGTCCTAATCCACACGGAACACCTGAGCGCGCTGCAATAGAATTATTAACCGAATCACCTAAGAGGGCTCTGGCAAGCGGCTCAGGTTCTTTGCATAGATCATTGCCGGCGAATTTACTTGTATCTCGCCGAAAATCCCCGCCTGAGTTTTGATGGTGGAATTAACATCACTATAGCCCAGCACGTCAACGGTACCATCAATGGTTCTAACGCTTGCACCCCTACTGCTCAATTGGGCGGCAACCAGATCAACTCTCTCAGAGCGACTGGTAACTCACTTGTAGCAAAGTCTCGGGGATGGCCCGATGACCGGCTGCGCAGTTTTCGATTACGTCGAGACTGCGCAACCTGTTAGTTCACAGCCAAACTACTCATCAATTACCTCTATCTGTCTCTTCAATCAG
>Ga0209023_10008418_pt1 | contig 10356 bp, 8 predicted proteins | sample LakOneMetagenome_FD_187468 | JGI IMG/M metagenome (GOLD analysis project Ga0209023, IMG submission 187468) | Freshwater and sediment microbial communities from Lake Erie, Canada (SPAdes) (version 2) | ecosystem: Environmental > Aquatic > Freshwater > Lentic | place: Lake Erie, Canada | collected...
CGCATTCACGACGTGACGGACGCTGCAGCGCCATGAGTTCGTGGCGCCCGACGCCCACATCCCGCACCGTCGCGTGCGCATCGGCAACAGCGTGCTGATGCCGCTCTCGGTCATTCCGCTGGTGCTTGGCGTGACCCACGGCGGCGTCCTTCAGGGTATTCGCTCGGACGTCCATGACCGGTGGAGCGCTCCGGCGGCCGCGCCGGACCCCGTCTCGCGCGACGTCGTTGCCGCGAACCGGCCGACGCGCACGATTCCCGTGCTCGTGTACCACGGGATCAGCGACGGCACCGACAAGTATGCGATCAGCCGCGGTCAGTTCGCACGGCAGATGGCCACGTTTGCGGCCGCCGGGTACCGCACGGTCTCGCCCAAGCAATATGTGGCGTGGCAACGTGGGGAATCGGTCAACCTTCCCCGGCTGCCGCTCTTGATCACCTTCGACGACGGTCGCATCGACTCGTTTCAGGGATCCGATGCCGTCTTGGAGAAGCACGGTTTCAGCGCGACGATGTTCGTGGAGGCGGGAACCGTCAGTGACGCATCCGACTACTACCTCAACTGGCGCGAACTTCGGCGCATGGACGCAAGCGGTCGATGGAGCATCCAGGTGCACTCGGGCAAAGGACACACCTCCGTGCCGGTCGATGCTCGCGGGACGACCGCACCGTTCTACGCCAACCGCCAATTCACCGACGGGCGCCTGGAGTCGATCGACGAGTGGCAGCAACGAGTGGATGCGGATCTCGATCTCGGCCGCCGAAAGCTCCGCGACCATCACCTCGGCGACGGCTTGCTGATGTTCGCGGTGCCGTTCGGCGATGTCGGCCAACACGGTTCCAACGACCCGACGATCACACGCCGGTTGATGGCCGCACTCGGCACCCGGTTCCCAGTCGTGTTCCTGTCGGACGAGGGATCTGACCTTCAGCAGACCCAAGGCGCCATCCCGCGCGTGGGGGTACGCCGCACAACGTCGGTGGGCGCGATCCTTCGGGCGGTCGAACGGATGCGGGTGAGCGCGACGCCGGCTGGGAGCGTCCGTTCCTGAGCGGCGCCATGCGTGGGACGGCGGCCCGTCATGCTCGCCCATCACGGGAACACCGGCCAACAACAAGACTCGACTTTCGTATAGCTAGTCGAACGTTTAGTGAATACATCGTATCGGGGTATAGTTGCCGCTGAAACTTTTCACGACTCTCCAGTCACGCCATTCCCCCGAGGCGGTGTCGCGAGGGATGCTGCCTGGAGCCTGAACGAACAGGAGCCGGGGCATGACACTTCGCAGGACCGCCAACCGCCGGGGGGCAGCTGTGAAGGGGTTCGCAAGTCGTCCGTGGATTCGGTTTCCGCGAGGTCGAGCACTCGTCGGCGTGCTTCTCGTTGCCGGCCTCGGATTGGCACCGGCTCTGGGATGCAGCTCGTCGTCACCGGCCGTCGTCGAGATCAACTGGATGGTGGGACTCGGTACCGGGTTCGACCTGTCGCAGGTGAAACCACAGCAGGAGATCGTCAAGCGGTTCAACGCCTCCCATCCCCACATCCATTTGACGCTCGACATCGTGGAACACAAGGCGGCCAACGACGTCCTCGACGAGCGGATCGCCAAGGGCACTGCGCCTGACATCCTCGGTCCGATCGGCATTACCGCCATCGGTCGCTACCGTGATCTGCTTCTGCCGCTGCATCCCGACCCGGCCGTGATCGACCTCAGCCACGTCGAAGACCGTCAGCTGGCCGCGGCCCGTGATGCGCACGGCGACCTTCTGGGCGTGCCAATCGGGCTTTACCCGTCGTTCCTGTTCGTCAACACCGAAATCTTCAAGAAGGCCGGTCTGCCGGTGCCGCCCACGCGATTCGGGCAACCGTACCGCGGCAAGCCGTGGGACATGGACAACCTCCGTGAGACGTCAATGCTGCTGACGCTCGACACCGCGGGCCACAACGCCACCGAGCCCACATTCAACCCGGCCAAAGTCGTGCAGTGGGGATTCATGCATCAGTACACCGATGCTCCCCGTGACCAAGGCACGTTCTTCCGCGCCGGATCACTGGTGGCGCCGGACGGCTCCGCACAGATCCCCGATGCGTGGGCGACAGAGTGGGCGTGGTACCACAAACTGATGTGGGTCGACCACGCCGCGCCGACCGCGGCCCAACAGAACACCGTGCTGCTCGGCTCGGGCGGCGGATTCGGCAGCGGCAACGTGGCCATGGCATTCGGTCACACCTGGTTCCTCTCGCTGCTGCGCGACGCCAACGGGGTACCCATGACGTTCTTCGACTTCGCCGTCGTGCCCGCGTACAAGGGGAGGGTGACGTCGCTGGTCAATGCGGATGTGTTCTCGATTTTGCGAACGTCCCCGCATCCGAACGAAGCCCAGGTCGTCCTTGGGTATCTCCTGGGAGAAGCCGCGCCCGACCTGGTCCAGATCTATGGCCCGGTCCCCGCACGCGACGACCTTCGCGACGAAGCGGTGGCACGGCTCGCGGCAAGTTTCTCGTCAGTCAAGAACTGGTCGGTCGTGACCGACAGCCTCGGTTTCCCGGACACACCCAGCGCGGAGCAGCGACTCCCCAACGCCGACGCCGCGGATGCACGCCTGGCCACGTTCGGAACACTCCTTTCCGGACGCGGGAACATCGACGTGGCCGCCGAGGTCGTCAAGCTCGAACGCGATCTGACGACGATCTTCGCGAAGGCGAACACTTCAAACAGCGCGGGCTCGCCCGCAACCGCACCGTGACAGACACCCCACGGCCGCGCCGAACGCGTTCGGCGAAGATCTCGACACGGATGCTCGCCATGCTGGTGGTGCCGGTGGCGCTGCTCACCGTGAATGCCGTGCGCCAGGCCGTGGACGGACGGCGAACCGCCGCCACGGCCGTCCAACTCAAAGACCAGGTCGATGCGCTCGTTCGGCAAAACGACCTGCGGGGCGCGCTCTTTGCCGAGCAACTGGCCGTCGACCTCTCGCGCCGCGGAGTGGATCCCGCCGGCGACGTGGCCGGTGCATCGCCGGCCAACGTGGCCGCACGACGACTTGAGACCGACGCCGCCCTGGCCGACCTGACCGGCGACCTGCCGTTCGAGCCCGCAGACCTCGCGAGAGCCAGACGTATCGTGACCGACCCGGAGGTACCGACGCCTCAGGCGGACAGTCGCTTCGTGAAAATGCAGCAGGAGGTGGGCGAACGCATCGCGGGCACGGTCCACCAGATCTTGACGGCCGCCGTGGAATCGGGTGATATCGAGACCGCCCGCGCCACCAGCGTGTTGACCGCCACCATGGTCGCCTACAAGGCGAACAACGACGCCGTCATCGAGTACACCCGCTACACCGCGGCATTGCCGATCGAGGCGACCCTCCAGCGATCGAATCTGGCCAAGGCCTCCGCGGCGTTCGCTGCGGCTGCGGCCGACCTGTCGTCAATGGTCGACGGTCCGTTTGCCGACAATTGGAACGCCGCCTTGCGCAAGGGGTCGGACTTCGACCTCGAGGTCACCGACGCACTCGAAGGGGTGCTCCCGCCACGCAGCGCGACCGTCTCACCGAAAACGTTGGCGGTGTTGACCGATGGAGCGTCGCGATCGACGGCGATCGCCGCCTTGACGCCGAAAGCCTCGGCGATTACCCGAGCAAGCGCCGCCGCCCAAGTACGCACAAGCCGCGCGGACGCCCGCCGCTCGCTGATCATTGCCGTGCTGTCGCTTGTGGTGTCGCTGCTCGCCGCGCTGTGGTTCGCCCGGTCCATCGTCGTGCCGGTGCGCCGGCTGACACAAATGGCCCGCAGCATCAGCTCCGGCGCAACCGATGTGCCACCGATGGTCACAAGCGGGCCGCCGGAGCTCGCAGACGCGGCGACCGCCTTGAACGAGACGGTGGCCAACCTTGCCGTGCTCGACCGCAAGGCGCAGGCACTGGCCGACGCGCATTTCAACGCGGCGGTACTGGACGAACCACTGCCCGGCCGCATCGGAGAGGCGCTCGGTCGCTCGCTGACATTGCTGTCCACCGCCAGCGCCGAACGCGAAGGGCTGCGCAAGCGGTTGGCCTTTGAGGCGCGTCACGATGCGCTGACCGGCCTGCCGAACCGGTCCGCCGTCATCGCCGAGCTCGATCGGCAACTGATGACCCCCGACCCCGCACTCGGTCCGGTTGTCGTCGCGTTTCTCGATCTCGACAACTTCAAACATGTGAACGACACGTACGGCCACAGTGCAGGCGACGATGTGCTGCAGGTCACGGCCCAACGTGTCTCGGAACGCATGACGTCGGTTGGCGAGTTCGGACGGCTCGGCGGAGACGAATTCCTGATGGTCTTCCGTGGCGGCACCCGCACGTTCGACGAACTCGGCGCGCTTTTGGCAGACGTCGTGTCCTGCCTGAACACCCCCATGTTCCTGCCCCGCGCCACCGTGGAGTTGTCGGCGTGCGTCGGCGTCGCAGTTGCGGAGTCCAACAGCTCGGCGGATGTCCTGCGTCGTGCAGACCTGGCGCTCGCCACCGCCAAACGGGCAGGGGCGGGAACGGTGCAGTTCTACGACGACGCCATCCACACCCAAGTGCAAGAGTTGGCGGACATGGAGCATGGGCTGCGCCACGCGATGAGCGTCGACAACCAGCTCAGTTTGGTGTACCAACCAATCGTTGATTCCTCGACCGGGGCGCTCGTCTCGGCGGAAGCCCTCCTTCGGTGGAACCGCCCCGGACATGGGATGGTCCCCCCAACCCGGTTCATCGTGGCCGCAGAACAGTCGCAGCTGATCAATGAACTCGACCGCTGGGTCGTCCGTCGGGCGTTGCGGCAAATCTCCGACTGGAGCGACCACCCGGAGTTGGCGTCGGTGAGCATCGCGATCAACATCTCCGGCCGCCACCTGCTCGACCCGAACTTCGTCGAGGAGATCGGCGGCATCATCGTCGGCAGTGGCGTGGATCCGGCCAAGGTGATCATCGAGGTCACCGAGACGGTGCTCGTCACCGACCTCGCGAACGTCGCCGCGCGCCTGGATGGGTTGCGAGCCCTCGGCGTGCGTGTGGCCATGGACGACTTCGGCACCGGCTACACCGGCCTCGCGCAGTTCAGGGCGATGACGATCGACGAGTTGAAGCTCGACAAAAGCATCATCGACGGCCTGATGCAGTCGGAACAGGATGTCGACCTGGTCCGACTTGTGTGCTCGATGGCCACGCACATGGGTGTGACGACCGTGGCCGAAGGCGTGGAAACGGCGGAGCAGTTCAACCGCCTGCGCGACCTGGGATGCGGCAACGTGCAGGGATACCACGTGGCTCGCCCGATGCCGCCCGCGGCGTTGGCCGATTGGGCTGCGACACGCCGTCTCGTGAGCGACATGCCGTCTGCCGAGCCCTCACCCGCGGGCTGACGCCAGCGCCTGGACGCCGGACCATCACTGTCGACGCGGCCCTCATGACCAGGGCCGATCGGCGGGCGCGGCTCAGGTTCGCACGAGCACCTTGATCGCGCGTCGTTCATCCATCGCGGCGTAGCCCTCAGGGACATGGGCCAGATCGACCGTCAGGTCGAACACCGGGGAGGGATCCAGTGTGCCGGCGAGCACGTCGGCGAGCAGCTCGGGAATGTAGCGCCGGGCGGGGGCGACGCCACCGACAATGCCGACGTTGCGCATGTGGCAGTCGGCCATGTCGAGGTGGCCGCCGATCGGCACGCCCACATGGCCAACCCTCCCACCGGCACGACAGGCGTGGATGGCGGTGTTGAACGACTCATCGGTTCCGACGCACTCGAGCACGCGGTGTGCACCGCCGCCGGTCATCTCGTGGACAGCGGCTGCCGCCTCATCACCGCGGGACGTCACAATGTCCGTGGCACCGAACTGTCGCGCGACCTCCAGGCGGTCCGCATGATGGCCGAGCGCGATGATGCGCTCGGCACCAAGGCGTTTGGCGGCCAGCACGGCGCACAGACCCACGGCGCCGTCGCCGATCACGGCGACCGTGTCGCCCGTCTGCACGCCCGCGCTGACGTTTGCGTGGTGGCCTGTGGCCATCACGTCCGTGAGCGCCGCGAACGATGCGACCAGCGAATGGTCGGTCAGATCCACCGTGTCGGGGATCGTGACGAGGGTGCCGTCGGCGAGTGGGGCCCGAACGGCCTCACCTTGGCCGCCGTCCCCCTGCCCGCCCCAGTATCCACCGGCCACGCACGAGGTGTGGACGCCTGCCGAGCAGTACTCGCACGTGCCATCCGAGTATGCGAACGGCGCGATGACATGGTCGCCTTTGCGAAGCGTCGTCACGGCCGACCCGACGTCCTCGATGACGCCGATGAACTCGTGACCGGTCCGTCCGCCGATCCCGTAGATCTGCAACTCGCCGCGGTAGGGCCACAGGTCGCTGCCGCAGATGCAGGCATGGGTGACACGAACCAGGGCGTCTGTGGGCTCGATCATCCGTGCGTCGGGAACGTCCTCGACGCGGACGTCCCGGGTTCCGTGAATGACTGTTGCGCGCATGCCCGGACTCTAACCGTGTCGCGCCAACTGCCGTACCCTGCTGGCGATGGCAGAACATCGTGCATCCGCCCTGACGCTTGTTGCGGCCACCCCGGACGAGGCGAAAGCCACGGCGATCTGTGAGGAGCTTCGCGCCCACGGCATCCGATGCGGTTCGGTGTTCGCAAAGGATCCGCGACTTCGGGGCCGTGGCCTGTGGGCGCTGTTCAACGGCGCCCGCCGCATGGCCTCGCCGTATCCGAAGGTGTGGCTCGTCTACATCGACCCGGCCGACGCACCCCGCGCGCAGGTCGTGGTGACGGGACTCGACGAGGGCCCACCCCACGACGGCGACACCCTCACGCCACGCACGTAGGGCGTGCCACGCAGGTCATCGCCGTCTGCACGACCAACGACCGATCGAGCGGGCACCCGCACCGATGATCCCCCTGCCCGGCGATATTCGTCGGACCACACCGAACGGAGCCCGGCGAGTGCGTGCTCCGTTCGCGATTTCACCTCAGGTCGGCACTCACTCCGTCAGGCCGGACGGCCGGCCCGTCACTCCCACTCGATCGTGCCGGGCGGCTTCGACGTCACATCGAGGACCACGCGGTTCACGCCGGGCACTTCGGCGATGATTCGGCGGCTGATCTGTTCGATCAGCTCGTACGGCAGGCGCGCCCAGTCGGCGGTCATCGCGTCATCACTGGTGACTGCACGGATCACGATCGGATACGCGTATGTGCGGCTGTCGCCCTGAACGCCCACGCTGCGGATCGCGGGCAACACGGCGAAGCTCTGCCACAGATCGCGGTACATGCCCGCTCGACGAATCTCCTCCTGCAGTACGAAGTCCGCCTGACGAAGGATCGAGAGGCGCTCGTCGGTGACCTCGCCGATGATGCGGATCGCAAGTCCCGGACCGGGGAACGGCTGCCGCCACACCATCCGCTCGGGCAGACCCAGTTCCTCGCCGACGGCGCGAACCTCGTCCTTGAAGAGCTGACGAAGCGGCTCGACCAGCTCCACCGCCATGTCCTCGGGCAGACCACCCACATTGTGGTGGCTCTTGATCGTGGCCGCACCGTCGCGGCCACCGGACTCGATCACGTCGCTGTAGAGCGTGCCTTGCACCAGGTACGGGGCCTCGCCGAGTTTGCCGGCCTCTTCCTCGAAGATGCGAATGAACTCGGCGCCGATCGCCTTGCGCTTCTCTTCCGGATCGGTGACACCGGCGAGCTTGGCGAGAAACCGGTCTTTGGCGTGCACCGACACGAGCGGCACATGGAAGTGCCCACCGAAGGCCAGGTCCACCTGCTCGGCCTCGTTGTGACGCATCATCCCGTGATCCACGAAGACGCACGTCAACTTGTCGCCCACGGCTTTGTGGACCAGGAGCGCCGCAACGGCACTGTCCACGCCCCCCGAGAGGCCGCAGATGACCTTGTGATCGCCGACCTGCGCGCGGATGCGCTCCACCTGCTCGTCGATGACGTGTGCGGCGGTCCATGTCGGCGCCGCGTTGCAGACGTCGAACAGGAACGCCTTGAGCAGGTCGGTGCCGAACGGCGTGTGCACGACCTCCGGGTGGAACTGGACGCCGTACATTCGGCGCTCAGGGTCCTCCATGGCGGCAACGGGAGCACCGTCGGTCTGGGCTGTCACGGTGAACCCGGCGGGCGCCGCAGTCACGGCGTCGCGATGACTCATCCAACAGCTCTCGGCCGGCAGATCCCGGAACAACCCGTCGCGGGACGTGACGCGCAGATCCGTTCGACCAAACTCGCCGCCACCGGTGTGGGCGACCTCACCACCGAGCGCCTGCGCCATCGACTGCATGCCGTAACAGATGCCGAGCACCGGGATGCCGAGGTTGAGCAGCTCAGACTGGAGCGCGGGCGCACCCTCCTCGTACACCGACGCCGGCCCGCCCGACAACACGAGCCCTGCAGGCTCGAGCGCCCGGACCTCGTCCGGTGACGCGTCCGCCGGGATCAGCGCCGAAAAGACCCGGCACTCACGGATGCGCCGCGCGATCAGCTGGCTGTACTGGGCGCCGAAATCGACGACCAGCACGCCACCGGGCGCCGCCTTGGCAAGCGCGGGATCCAGGTACTTGGAGAGTGAGGGCGCCACGTCCGCTCAGCCCATTCCGACGTGCTGTGAGGTCTGGAGCTTCTTGCCCTCGGTCTTGATGGACGGGGCCACCATGACCTCGACCTTCTGGAAGCTCTGCACCGAGTCGTAGCCGCACAACGCCATGGCGTTGCGAAGCCCGCCCATCAGGTTGAGCGATCCGTCATTCTCTGCCGCCGGACCGGTCAGGATCTCCGCCAGCGAGCCGATCGTCGTGGTCTTGACGCGCGTGCCACGCGGAAGCTCCGGATGGAAGGTGGCCATCCCCCAGTGGTAGCCCTTGCCGGGCGCTTCGCTGGCCTTGGCAAGCGGTGAGCCGATCATGCAGGCGTCGGCACCACAAGCGATGGCCTTGGCCAGATCGCCGCCGTAGCTCATGCCGCCGTCGGCGATGACGTTGACGTACTTGCCGGTCTCGAGCAGGTGCTGCATCCGAGCTCCCGCCGCATCCGCGATGGCCGTTGCCTGCGGCACGCCGACACCCACCACCTGACGGGTGGTGCAGGCTGCGCCCGGTCCGACACCCACGAGCACGCCAAGCGCACCGGTGCGCATGAGGTGAAGCGCGGTGGAGTACGAGGCGCATCCGCCGACGATGACCGGGATGGGCAGTTCGGCGATGAACTTCTTGAGGTTGAGCGGTTCGTCGCGGGTGGAGACGTGCTCGGCCGAGACGACCGTTCCCTGGATGATCAGGATGTCGAGTCCGGCATCGAGTGCCACCTCGATGTAGTCGCGCACCTTCTGCGGCGTCAGGGAACCGGCGACGACCACGCCCTGCTGTTTGATCTCCTTGATGCGCTGCACCATCAGGTCCACGTCGACAGGAGTGCGGTACACCTCCTGCAAGCCACGCGTCGCCTCGGCTGGTGCGAATCCGGCGATTTTCTCGAGCTGCTGGTCGGCATCCGCATAGCGCGACTGGATGCCTTCCAGGTTGAGCACACCGAGGCCACCGATCTTGCCGATCAGCCCGGCGGTGGTCGGGTTGACCACACCGTCCATGGCGGATGCGAGCAGCGGGTAGCTGAAGGTGTGATCCCCCAGCTGCCACGTCATGTCGACATCCTCGGGATCGCGCGTGCGTCGGCTCGGCACGATCGCGATGTCATCAAAGCCGTACGCGCGTCGCCCGCGCTTGCCCATCCCGATTTCAATCTCCAACCCTGCCTCCTCACGGCCTCACGGTGTCCAGGTGTGCGCGTCGACGGTATGAAAAAACCCAGGACGGGGAGCCCCCGACCTGGGTTTTTGGATGCTGTCAAATGAACTGAGAGTGCCTCACGCGCGTCTGGGCGGGACGGTACCAGCCATCGGGTTGACGCCGCAACGACGAAAGTCCGCGCGGAGCGGCCTTTCCGTCAGGCACGATGCATGATTTTGCGGGTTCACCGCGACGGATCAGACGACGAGCTCTTCGATCTCGACGCGCCTGGAGAAGGCGTCCACGTCCTCCTGGTCGAAGACCCCGGCGCCGAGCTGCAACGCGTTGGCGGCGCCCGTCGCGACGGCAAGGCGCAGCGCCGCTTCCGGCTCCCGCGTATGAATCCACGATGCGATGAATCCGGCGAGGAACGCGTCGCCCGATCCGACGGTGGCGGCGACATCGGCGATACGCGGCAGATGCGCACGCAACAAGCGCCGTGACTTGCCGTCGGGAACACGCGCCACGCAGCCCTCACGGTCGTGGATGAGGACGATGCCGGCACCCATCTGATGGATCTCCTCGGCTCCCA
>Ga0209023_10008419_pt1 | contig 10355 bp, 5 predicted proteins | sample LakOneMetagenome_FD_187468 | JGI IMG/M metagenome (GOLD analysis project Ga0209023, IMG submission 187468) | Freshwater and sediment microbial communities from Lake Erie, Canada (SPAdes) (version 2) | ecosystem: Environmental > Aquatic > Freshwater > Lentic | place: Lake Erie, Canada | collected...
GCGTTGGCGGTGAGCATGACGACCGGCGGGCGCGGCAGGCCGCGCGCGGCCTCGGCGGCGCGGATTTTCAACACCGCCGCCAGCCCGTCCATCACCGGCATCTGCATGTCCATCAGGATCACGTCGAAGGTCTCGCGGGCGTGGGCCTCGACGGCCTGGAGCCCGTCGCTCACCGGCGTGATCGTCATGCCCCTTTGCGCCAGGATGATCTCGACCACCTTCAGGTTGGTCGGATGGTCGTCGGCGACCAGCACCCTGAGGCCCGCCGCTTCGAGAGACCGGGCCGCCGCCTCCTCCCCGGTGGGAGCGGCCGCGACGGCGTCCACGCGCGGCAGGTCGAGGGTGAACCAGAATCGCGCGCCGCGTCCGGGCGCGCTGTCGCCGTCGAGCTTGCCGCCCATCATGGCCACGAGGCTGCGCGAGATCGGCAGGCCGAGGCCGCTGCCGCCGAACCGGCGAGTGATCGAACCGTCCGCCTGTTCGAAGCGGTCGAACAGCCGTTCCTTCAGGGCGGGGTCGAAGCCGACGCCGGAATCCGAGACCTCGAAGCGCAGGGCGTCGTTCACCTCTCGCGACAGCCGGATGCGCACCTCGCCCGCGTGGGTGAATTTCACCGCGTTGGACAGGAGGTTGCTGAGGACCTGGCGCACCCGGACGCTGTCGCCGAGATAGAGCCCCGCCGCCGACGGGTCGGTGTCCACCAGCAGTCGCACGCCCTTCTCCTCGGCCCGCATCCCGCTGAGCGCGGCGACGCTGCGGGTCAGGCCGACCACATCGAAGGCGGTGGCTTCAAGCGTCAGTTGACCGGCCTCGACCTTGGCCAGGTCGAGGATATCCGACAACAGGCGTTCCAGCAGTTCGCCCGAGGCGCAGATGAGGCCGGCGGCCTCGCGTTCCCGTTCGGGCAGGTCGCCCTCGTGCAGAACGTGCGCCATGGCCAGCACGCCGTTCAGCGGCGTGCGGATCTCGTGGCTCATATTGGCGAGGAACTGGCTCTTGGCGGTGCTCGCCGCCTCGGCCTCCAGCTGTTTGTCGATCAGCGCCTGGGTGGCCAGTTGCAGCCGGCGGTAGCCGGTCCAGGCATTGAGCCCGGAACTCACGGCATAGGCGACCAGCAGGGCCAGGGACCCGAACAGCCCGACCTTGGCCACCGTCGTCTCGACGGTGAACGGGAGGATCAGCAGGGCCGCCACCGGCGGCAGGCCCGAAGCCAGCATCTGGACCAGGGAGCGATGGCAGCCCCGCACGACATACAGCAGCACTCCGGCGATCAGGCCGACGCCGACCGCCATGGTGTAGTCGCCCGGCGTCAGCCACCACAGGGTCCCGATCGTGACCCAGGCGCAGGTCGACAGGCAGGTGGAGGCCAGCCGCAGGCTCCGGAATAACACCGGCCGTCGCCTCTGGTTGGCCGGGTCCGTGGCGATCCAGAGGATCAGGTCGCCGGTGACGTACATCGACGCCCACATCAGCAGGGCCGGCAACGGGATCGCGGTCGCCCCGGTCAGGAAGACCATCACCCCGATCGCCACCCTCGCCCGCGCCTGCCCCCGTGTTTCCGCGGCGGTGCGATCGAACGCCTCATCAAATCCCAACAAACTCTGACGCATACGCAACGCCCCTTTCAGCTCACACAACGCTGAAAGCTGTGAAGTCAACGTTAAGCTGCGAGCCGGCGACAGACAGGGGAAACGCGAATTACTCCGCCGCCACCGGGCGCAGGTTGTCGTCCGAGTTGCGGTCGATCCATTTGTTGTAGGGATCGATCCCGGCGAAAGACGGCTTCCTGGCCGTCACGAAATGCAGGGTCTGGACGCCTTCGCGGACCGGCCGGCGCTCCAGCAGGACCACGTCGCGGGCGTTGAACACCCCCTTGCCGGGTTCCGCCGTGAACAGGCCGATCTCAAGGGTCTCGTTCAGACCGGGCCGGGCCGGGGTCTGTTTGCCCTTGCCCGCGACGTAGAGCTTGTGACCCTCGACCGTGATAGAGACGTCCCAGCGGCCGTCGGCCCGCCGGGTCGCCGTCGCCGCCGTGGTCTTCAGATCATAAAGGGTGATCTTCTCGAACAGGTCGCCGATCAGGGCCTGTTTGTCGGCGGGGGCCTCGGCGCGCAGGGCGGCGACCAGATCCAGCGAGCGCGGATAGGGGGCGCCCTTGAAGGCGTACTGGGCCAGCAGGCGACGCAGGGCCCGGTTGACGACATCCTCGCCCAGCTGGTCGCGAAGCAGGTACATGACCAGCCCGCCCTTCTGGTAGTGGATGTACAGCTGGTTCTCGACCCGCTCGAGCGGCAGCTCCTCCAGCCGGTCCGCGCCGCGACCGCGCAGGTAGCGGTCCAGCTCAAACTTCAGGAAGCGGCGGATCTGGTCCTTGCCGTATTTCTTCTCCATCACCATCAGCGCCGAATACTGGGCCAGGGTCTCGGACAGGGCCGTCGCGCCCTGCTGGTCAGAGCCGACGATCTGGTGCGCCCACCATTGGTGCGCGAACTCGTGGGCGGCGACATAGGTGACGTAGTCGATCTTCGTCGTATCGCGCAGGTCGGCGATGAAGCCCAACCCTTCGGACCAGGCGAAGGTGTTGGGGAAGGACTGGGCGTAGCTGGCGTAGTCGGGGAACTCGACGATCCGCGCCTGCCGGAACTGGTAGGGACTGAAATTGGCGGTGTAGTAGTCCAGCGAGGCCGCCAGGGCGTCCAGCATCCGCGGGACATTGCGGGTGTGGGCCGGGTCGTGGAAGACCACCATTTCGACGCCGTCGTGAACCCGCTTGCTCTCGGCGTAGCGGGCCGACTGGATCGAGAAGAAATTCAGCACCGGAGCCTCGGTGACGAAGCGGACGGTGCGACGACCGCCCCGCGTCACGTCGGAGACCTGATAGCCCGGTGCGATCGGGGTCTGATCGGCGTCGGTGGTGACGGTGATGTCGGCGTTGACCCAGTCGGCGTGGATGTAGTTGCGGCGCTGGGCCGTCGTGTCTTCCAGACGCGCCGGGCGCAGCTCGGCCGGCAGGCCGTGCTTGCGGCGCTGGACGCGGTCGGTCAGCAAGCCGTCGCGGCTCATGCCGATCGCCGGGGCCAGCTCCATATTGGTGATGAAGGTGCCGTTGTCGACGACCCGGGTGGTGTTGTCGCTGACCTTGAAACCCTTCTGGGTGAAAACGGTCTCGAAGGTGACGATGCGGCTCTCGCCGGGCTGCATCGGCGTGGCGAAGCGGTAGATGCGGTAGTCGAACGCGGGCCAGTTGCGCTGGACCGTCGCGCCTTCAACGTCGAGGCGGATCAGGTCCAGGTCGTCGGCCCAGCGGAAATGCACCTGGTCCAGCGGCTGGTTGGTCAGGTTGCGGATCACATAGCGGCCCCGGGTCGTCAGACGCGGCGCGTGCGGGCGCAGGTCCAGCACCAGGCGGACGTCGGAAACCGACGGCTGCGGCAGGGCCTCGTAGCGCAGCAGGGTCTTCTCGGCCGCGGCCTGCCGGTCGCGTCGGGCGTCCTGGGTCTCGTAGCGATTCCAGACGTTGGTGTTGATGAAGATATAGACCCCCAGCCCCACGAACGCCGCGAGGGCCGCGCCGCCGATCAGGCCGGCGGGCCCCGCCAGACGGCCGGGCAGCCGCTTCAGGCGCGGCCACAGGCGGGTCTCGGTGCCCCGACGCCACAGTCCGAAGGCGATCACCAGCAGCACGAGGGCGAAGGCCGACCAATAGGCCTGGGTCCAGGCGGCGAAGCCGGCGAAATCGCCCTGGCCGTTCATGTCGGACAGGGGCACGAGGATCGACGACCCGTAGCGATACAGGACATGGTCGAAGCCGAGGATCGCCGCCACGATGGTCGAGACCATGTAGACGACCATCAGCCCCCAGCCGACGAATTTGTTGGGCGACAGGGCCTGGACGAAGATCGCCAGCACGGCCAGCAGGCTGAAGCGGATCGCGCCGGGCCACAGATACCAGGCCAGGTATTCGCCGAGCTGATAGTCGGTGACGCCGCGCACGGTCTGGATGACCACGCCGGCGAGCATGCCGATCAGCAGGGTGGAGATCAGCACCAGGGCGAGGGCCAGGGTCTTGGGGATCAGGAAGGTCCAGTCGGGGGTCGAGGTCGCGTCGACGATCTCGTGCATCCGCCGGTCCCGGTCGCGCCAGACCAGTTCACCGGAATAGTAGATGGCGATGATGATCGAGATCAGGCCGAAGCCGCCGACCAGGGCGGTGATCACCACCCGCGTCACCAGCATGACCGGCGCGCCGTAGATCTGGCCGGTCTGGGACACCACCAGCACGGCGAAGCCGAGGGCCAGCACCAGCAGAACGAAATAGGCGATGCTCTTGAACACCAGAGACATCTCGAAGGCGGTGAGGGACACCAGCCGGGTCCAGGCGGTGCGCCAGCCGTAGGTCGGGGCGGGCAGGGCCGCCGCGACGCGGATGCGGGCGCCCGCGACGGCCGCCTCCATGCCGCGCATCCGGTCGGTCCGGGTCGCCTTGGCGCCGCGCGCCGCGCGGCTGAACAGCAGCCATGAGGCGCCGAGGCAGGCCAGGCCCACGCCGGTCCACATCAGCCGGCTCCACAGCAGGATGCCCACCAGCGGAGGGTTGAGCGTGTTCTGCTCTTCGGGGGTCCAGTATTTGGTCACCAGGCCGAAGACGCCGCTGCCGAGCGGATCGCCCCAGGCCATGCCGGTCTCGTACTCCGGCTTGTTGAGCACGCTGGTGACGACGAAATAGCCGATGAACAGGGCCACGACCGCCACATAGGTCGACATCATCGACCGGGTCACCGTGGCCAGGGCGAAGAACAGGGCGCACATGAAGAAGACGGCGGGCAGACCGATCACCAGCAGGGCGTAGCCGTAGTCCATATAGTGGCGCGGACCGAGGGTCTCCTGGTCCAGCCACGGCATGGTGGTGCCCAGCAGGTGGGCGGCCAGGGCGATGATCATGGTCAGCACGACGACGCCGAAGGCGCCCGTGAACCGTCCCAGAAGGTATGACGCCTTCGACACCGGAGTGCTCAGCACCAGGGCGCCGAAGCCGGTCGAATAGTCCCGCACCACGACGTTGGCGACGATCGCCGCCGCGGCCATCATGTAGAACAGGTTCAGGATGATCTGGACGCTGTCGATCATCACCGGCGCGTTGACGTTCACGCTGGCGCCGCCGACGTGAATGACGCTGCTGGCCGCCGCGACGCCATAGGCGACGAGGCCGAGCAGGATGCTGATCACCCAGAACGCCGGCTGGCGGAGCTGGTAGCGAAATTCGAAGCTGGCGATCTTCCCGAACATGGCGCGCCTCAGGCCGGACGGCGCGAGGCGTTGACGGCGGTCAGATAGACGTCCTCGAGCCCGGCGGGGACCGGCTCGAACCCGTCGCCGGGCGAGGAGTCGGACAGCACGTGCACGACGGTGCGTTCGTCGCTGGTGCGGGTCGAGATGACGGTATAGCGGCTCTGGAAGGCCGCCAGGTCGGCGCGGGTCACGGTCCGGCGCCAGACCTTGCCCTTGAGCCTGCCGATCAGGTCGCCGGGCGCGCCTTCAAGCTGGATCTTGCCCCCCGCCAGCACGGCCATGCGGGGGCACAGGTCGGTCACGTCCTCGACGATGTGGGTCGACAGGATCACGACGACGTTCTCGCCGACCTCGGCCAGCAGGTTCAGGAAGCGGTTGCGCTCCTCGGGATCGAGACCCGCCGTGGGTTCGTCGACGATGATCAGTTCCGGATTGCCGATCAGCGCCTGGGCGATGCCGAAGCGCTGGCGCATGCCGCCCGAAAAGCCGGCCAGCGCCTTCTTGCGGACGTTCCACAGATTGGTCTGGTTCAGCAGGCTCTCGACCGTCGCCTTGCGGTCCGCGGAGCCGGAAATCCCTTTCAGGACAGCCATATGGTCCAGCATGTCGTAGCAGGACACCCGCGGATAGACGCCGAAATCCTGCGGCAGATAGCCCAGCACCCGGCGCAGGCCCTCGGGGTGGCGGATCACATCGATGTCGCCGAAACGCATCGTTCCCGACGTCGGGGTCTGCAGGGTGGCGATCGAGCGCATCAGCGTCGACTTGCCGGCGCCGTTCGGCCCCAGCAGCCCGAACATCCCCTTCGGAATGGTCAGACTGACCCCGTCCAGCGCCCGCGTCCCGTTGCCGTAGACGTGAACCAGGTTCTCGATCGTCAGCATGTGGCCCCCAAAGTCACTCAATGGCCACCCTTTCGCGCGCGCGGGTGACCGACAAGTTAAGAATGAGTCAGGAAACGCTGCGCCCGTGGTCCGATCGTTGCAAGGCATGGAACGGAAACACCATCCAGAACCGTTATTTATCTCTCGGCCGAACTCCACACCTGTCTGATTTCCTTTGAACCGGTTAGAATGACGCCGTCTCGCCTCTGGAACCGCTCGCGCCCGTGATCAAACATCTGCTCCCGAGCCGTCCCGGCACCGAACCTCTCGCCGAGGCGCTCACCGCCTGCCGGTCGCACCTCGTCTGGGCCTTCGTCTTCTCGGCCCTGGTCAATCTGCTGTACCTGACGCCGACCATCTACATGATGCAGGTCTACGACCGGGTCGTTCCGACCGGCGGGATGACCACCCTGGCGCTGATCAGCGCGGCGGCGGTCTTCGCCCTCGGCGCCCTCGCCGGGCTGGACTGGCTGCGCGGCCGCCTGCTGATGCGCGCCGGCCTGCGGCTGGACCGCCTGCTGGCCGGAAAGGTCCTGTCCCGGGTCGTCGACCTCCAGGCCAAGGCCCCCTCGACCCAGGCTCTGCGCGAGTTCGACAATGTCCGCTCGGCCATCGCCGGTCAGGGCACCCTGGCCCTGTTCGACGCGCCCTGGACCCCGATCTATCTGGCCTGCTGCTTCCTGTTGCACCCGGCGATCGGCATTCTGACGCTGGTCGGCGGCATCATCCTGTTCACCCTCGCCCTGTTGAACGAGCGCGACACCCGGCCGCGTCTCGCCAAGGCCATCCAGTCGCAGAACAACGCCTACGCCGCCCAGGAAAGCGTCGCCTCCCAGGCCGAGGTGGTGCGCGCCCTCGGCATGCGCACCGCCTCCATCCAGCGCCAGGTGCACCAGCGACGCCAGGCGACGGCGCTACAGGCCGACGCCACCCTGGCGGGCGGGCGCTATTCCGGCACGATCAAATTCCTGCGCCTGGTGATGCAGTCCTCGGCCCTGGGCATGGCGGCCTACCTGGCGGTCAAGGGCCAGATCTCGTCAGGCTCGATCATCGCCTCGTCCGTCCTGCTCAGCCGCGCCGTCGCCCCGGTCGAGATGCTGGTCGGCGTGTGGCCCAGCCTGGTCCAGGCCAAGGCGAGCTGGAAGAACCTGGTCGAATTGTTCGCCAATACGGCCGGCGTCGACCGCGAACGCACCGCCCTGCCGGCGCCCAAAGGCCAGCTTCAGGTCGAGGGCGTGTCGGTCAAATTCCCCGAGACCGAAGCGCCCCAACTGCGCGGCGTGTCCTTCGCCCTCAAGCCCGGCCAGACCCTGGGCGTGATCGGCGCCTCGGGGTCGGGCAAGACCACCCTGGCCCGGGTTCTGGCCGGAGCGCTGAAGCCCCAGGCCGGCACGGTGCGCCTCGACTCGGCCGAGTTCGACGCGCGCGAGGGGGACGAGCTGGCGCGCTGGATCGGCTATCTGCCCCAGGTTCCCAGCCTGTTCGCCGGCTCGATCAAGGACAACATCTCCCGCTTCACCGTCGCCACCGGCGTGGACCGCGAGACGGCGGACCGCGGCGCCGTGGCCGCCGCCATGGCCGCCGGGGCGCACGAACTGATCCTGCGCCTTCCGCACGGCTATGACACGGTGCTGGGCCCGTTCGGCCAGGGCCTGTCGGCCGGGCAGGCCCAGCGGGTCGCCCTGGCGCGCGCCCTCTACAACGACCCCGTCCTGCTGGTGCTGGACGAGCCCAATTCCAACCTCGACCAGGACGGCGAACAGGCGCTGATGCAGGCCATCCTCGGCGCCGCCGCGCGCGGGGCCTCGGTCGTCATCATCGCCCACCGCGCCGGTGTTCTGGCTCGCGTCGACCGCCTGCTGATGATGCAGGGCGGCGCGGTCCAGATGGAAGGCCCGCGCGAAGAGGTGCTGGAGAAGATGCGCGCCGGCGCCGCCGCCGCCCGACCGCAGGCCGCCAACCAGGCCCACGGCCAAGGTCAGGGTCAGGGTCAGGGCGGCAACGTCGTGCAGTCCATGCAGCGCCCGGCCGGCCGATGACCGACGCGACCCTGCCCGATCCGGCCCAGGCCGCCCTGCCCGCGCCCGACCGTCCCGAAGCCCCGGTTCCCCCGACCTCCGGCGCGCCCGAGCCCGTCGTCGTTCCGCCCGAACCGCCCGCGTCCGTCATCGTCGCCGACACGCCCCGGCGCGAACTGATCATCGGCGGCGTGATCATCGTCGCCTTCTTCGTCCTGTTCCTCGGCTGGGCCTCGTTCGCCCGGCTTGACGCGGGGGCCTACGCCCACGGTCAGGTGGCCATCACCGGCAACCGGCAGGCGGTGCAATACCGCGAGGGCGGCACGGTCAGCGCCCTGCATGTCGCCGAGGGCGACACCGTCCGCCGCGGCCAGGTGCTGCTGGAGATTTCAACCGGAGAAATCGAGGCGACCGAGCGCGGCGTCGCCGGTCAGGTCTATTCCCTGATGGCCCAGCGCGCCCGTCTCGTCGCCGAGCGCGACAAGCTGCGCACCATCCCGACTCCCCCCGAGTTCGCCCGGCTGGACGCCGAGGACGCGGCCCTGGCCAACGAGTCCCTGCGCCTCCAGCGCGAACAGTTCGACGCCCGACGCTCGGGCCGGTCCACCGAGACCGGCGTCCTGAACCAGCGCATCAGCCAGCTCAACGAACAGATCATCGGCTATCAGCGCCAGATCGACTCGACCAACGAACAGAAGCGGCTGATCGTCGAGGAGCTGGCCGGCATCCAGGACCTGGCGACCAAGGGCTATGCGCCCCTGACGCGGGTGCGGGCCCTGCAGCGGTCGGCGGCGGAGCTGGACGGACAGCTGGGCTCGCTGCGCTCACAGGTCGCCCGCTCGCAACAGGCCGTCGGCGAGACCCGGCTGGAGATGCTGGGCGTGTCGACCAAGATGAACGAGGACGTCGCCGACCAGCAGCGCCAGATCGACGTCCAGCTGAACGAGTTGATCCCCAAGCTGGCCGAGCTGCGCGACCAGATCGCCCGCAGCCAGGTCACCGCCCCGGCCTCCGGCCAGGTCGTGGGCCTGACCATCTTCACCGTCGGCGGCGTGGTCTCGCCCGGACAGAAGCTGATGGAGATCGTCCCCACCGACGCCTCCCAGATCATCGTCGCCCAGGTCAGCCCGACCGACATCGACAATCTGCGCATCGGCATGGAGACCGAGGTGAAATTCTCGGGCCTGCGTCAGCGCAATATTCCGATCATCTACGGGCGCGTGACCAAGCTGTCGGCCGACAGCTTCACCGACGAGAAGACCGGTCACAGCTATTTCCGGGCCGAGGTCGTCGTGCCGCCGGCCCAGCTGGCGCGCCTCGGCTCGTCGGCCAGAACGCTGCGTCCCGGGGCGCCGGCCGAGGTTGTCGTCCTGCTGCGCAAGCGCACGGCCCTGAGCTACATCTTCGAGCCCCTGATCGGCAGCCTGTGGCGGACCGGCAGCGAACAGTAGCCGAGGTCGCGGGCGACCCTGTTTCCCACGATCCGAAGGGCTGCTAGCGTCGCCTTATGAAACGCATCGCTCTCGCACTCGCCGCCCTGTCCCTCGCCGCCTGCGCCGGGACGCCGCCCGCGACCGTCGCCGACGCCGGCCCGCCGTCGCAGACGCGCTGGGACGACGGCAACGTCGCCTACCTGGCGTGGAACGCCGGGCGCAGCGGCTGGACCACCACCGCCAGCGGCCTGCAGTACCGGCGCGTCGGCGCGGCCCATCCCGAGGGCAAGCAGCCGGCCTCGACCGACACGGTCAGGGTTCAATACCGCGGCACGTTCATCGACGGCCGCGAGTTCGACAGCTCCTACGCCCGCAACGAGCCCGCCGAGTTCCCGTTGAACCACGTCATCAAGGGTTGGACCGAGGGCGTGGCCCTGATGCACGAAGGCGAGACGTTCGAGTTCGTCATTCCCGCCGGGCTGGCCTACGGCGAGCGCTGGGTCGGCGGCGACGAGTTGCCGCCGAACTCGACCCTGCTGTTCACGGTCGAACTGCTGGAAGTCAGACCGGCGGCGTAGCCCGCGTCGTGTCGAATGGTCCCGACGCACCGGCGTGCCGGGCCAGCACCGTAGCCGCTGACGGAACCCGGATCATGACAGGGTTTTAATCTTGCGTCGGTCGCGGCGGGCATCGTCGATCCCGAGCTGCACGCGACGTTCATGTCGTACGCC